>Ga0315336_1006425_pt1 | contig 12028 bp, 10 predicted proteins | sample ASW5metaG_FD_204512 | JGI IMG/M metagenome (GOLD analysis project Ga0315336, IMG submission 204512) | Ammonia-oxidizing marine archaeal communities from Monterey Bay, California, United States - ASW #5 | ecosystem: Environmental > Aquatic > Marine > Intertidal zone | place: USA: California...
GGGCCGTGTGATTCTGTTTCACCGCAAGGGAAACAAGGAAATCGTCGAGTGTCTTGACGCCGCAACGGGGAACAAAAAATGGCACTTCGACTATGCTTGCGACTATACCGATGGTTACAGTCCAGACGATTACGGCCCGCGGGCGACACCCGCCGTTTCGAGCGGGCGCGTCTATACGTTCGGTATCGCAGGAAAGCTGCACTGCCTTGACGTCGCCCGTGGCGCGAAGGTCTGGAGTGTCGATACGCGGGAAAAGTTTGGCGCGCGAGAAGGTTTTTTCGGTCTCGCCAGTTCTCCTCTGGTCGAGGGGAAAAGTGTTCTCATCAACATCGGGGGAAGGAAAAAATCCGGGATCGTCGCCTTCGAGAAGAACTCCGGAGAGGTTCTCTGGACTGCCACCGACGACGAGGCGAGTTATTCCTCCCCTGTGGCCACGACCATCGACGGCAAGCGTCACGCGTTCTTCTTCACGCGCAGTGGTCTCAAAGACCTCGATCCGGGCACGGGAGAGGTGCGCTTCGATTTTCCCTGGCGCGCCCGCATCCGCGCTTCCGTCAACGCGGCCACCCCAATCGTCGTCGGCGACCTTGTATTCGTGTCGGCGAGTTACCAAACGGGCGCCGCCCTGTTGAGAGTCACGGCAGGAGCGCCGAAAAAAGTCTGGTCATCCGACGACTCTCTCTCGAACCACTACTCTACGAGTGTCCATCATCAAGGGCACCTTTATGGTTTCGACGGCCGCCACGAGCATCGGCCGACCCTGCGCTGCATCGAGCTGAAGACGGGCGACGTTGTCTGGGAGAATGACCTTTCGGGCGCTGGGGCCATCCTTCGAGCGGGAGGCCGGCTCCTGATCCTGACCTCCAAAGGCGAGCTCGTGCTGGTGTCGGCCTCCCCGGACGGCTATCGAGAGCTGGCCCGGGCGACGGTGGTCGATGGCAGCGGAAAAGCGGTAAGAGCGCATCCGGCCCTGGCGGCGGGGCGTTTGTACGTGCGCGGTCCGGGGCGGGTGGTCTGTCTGGACTTGCGCTAAGGTGGCAGACCTCCCGCTCCACGCCGAGCTCGGAGACCTCGGGACGGTTTGCCGCCTGGGACTCGCCTCGCGTGGAAACACGACTCTCGGAGTCGAGGATGTGCTCGAGGCCGTGCGGCGCGGCGTCAACTATCTCAACTGGTGCGGCTACACTGATGGCATGAGCGAAGCCGTCCGGAGCCTGGGCGAAAAGAGGGGTGACGTCATCATCGCAACCCAGCTGTCAGCCCGCTCGGGCGTGGCGGCCCGCAAGGAGCTGCAAGAGAAGCTGGCCCAGCTGGGGACCGACGCCATCGATATCGTGACCTACTATTATCTGGAGCACGAGTCGGAGTGGGAGGAAGTTCAGGCTGCGGGAGGTGCGCACGAGGTCCTGGAGGAGGCTAAGGCACGCGGTGTCGTTCGGGCCATTGGCCTTACCAGCCATCAGCGCCGACTAGCGGCGCGGATAGCCGTTTCCGGGCGCATCGATCTCCTCATGATTCGGTACAACGCGGCGCACCGAGGAGCGGAGGAGGAGGTCTTCCCGCTCGTCTTGAAGAAGAAGACGCCGATTGTGACGTTTACCGGCATGCGCTGGGGGGCGCTCATCCGCACTACAGCAGATGATCCCCCGGGTTTTGTTCCCCCGCTTCCGTTGGACTGTTATCGCTTTGTCCTCTCCCATCCGTCGGTTACCGTTGGTCTCATGGCGCCGGAAGGCCGGCAGGAACTCGAGGAGGATCTGCGGCTCCTCGACGACTGGCGGGGTCTCACGGAAGCCGAGGACGAGATCCTGCGAGCCCACGGCGACCGGGTGCGCCGGCACGCGGGGAGTTTTCCGTAAGCCTACTTCATACAGTGGTGGAAGCGCGCCAATTTGCACTCAACTTGGTCCAGGCGAAAACCCTTGCTGGGAAGCTCTCCGCGCCTCCTCGCGACTTGACGGACCGGCGTCCCGGTCCGGCGCTGAGGATTGCTGCCCCCGGGCGGCCCGCCGACCTGACCATCGTTCCTTCCACCCGGGCCAAGGTGCCGCCCCTGGATGGCATGGCGGATCCACGACAGCGCTCGAGAATTTTGCACTCGCTGGCGAACCACGAGCTGCAGGCGGTCGAGCTTTTCGCCTGGGCCCTGCTCGCCTTTCCCGACGCCCCACCGGCCTTTCGGTCGGGCCTTCTGCGGCTGGTCGCCGAGGAGCAGCGGCACTGTCGCATGTACACGGCGCGCTTGCGGGAGTGGAAGGTCGCCCTGGGCACCTATCCGGTGAGCGGCTATTTCTGGGGCAAGGTCAAGGATATCACGACGCCCCAGCGTTTCGTCTGCACCATGGCCCTCACGTTCGAGAGCGCGAACCTGGACCACGCCGTCAATTACGGAGCCCGTGCGCGGGAGGTGGGTGACCTCGCGACGGCGCGGCTCTTTGAGCGTATCGGCAAGGACGAGGTGCGGCACGTGCGTTTTGGCTGGCGCTGGCTGAAGAGGTGGAAGAAGCGGGACGAAACCATGTGGGAGGCTTACCGCGCGAGTGTCGCCTGGCCTTTGCGGCCGGGCCTGGCACGGGGAGAGGTTTTTCATCCGGAGGGGCGGGTGGCGGCGGGAATGGACCCGGAGTTCATCCGGCTGCTGTCAGAGTCGGAGCGGAAGATGCAGAAGTCGGGCTCGGGCAGGGGTACGGGGTCGGGCACGGGCACGGAGGAAGAGGAATAGTGATATGGCGGCGCGTCGGATCCTTGGCAATCTCGACTGCGAGGTGAGCTTCGCGCGTGCCGCAGCGCACTCGCGGCGAGACCAGGGTGAAACGACAGCCGCGCCGGGGGACTCGCGATTCTCGCTCCCCATCGGTGTCGAGAAGGCGATTTCGGCTTACGCGACCCTGTTGCGGGCATTTACTCGGGAGGGTGATCGGCTGTGGACCCCGCAGCCGGTGAACCCGGCTCGCGTACCCCAAGTGCCTGGCCTCCAGTGTCCACCTCTCGAGTCGGGAGCGCTGGAGAGGTTGTCGGCATGCGCTGAAGTGCTTGCGTGGGGAGGGACACAGGAAGTGGAATCGCTGGGGGCCGAGCAGAAACCATCCGAGCGGGAGCCCCCGAGTCCGAAGTGCCCGCTTCAGGATGCCGTTTGGGCCCTGGACAGGCCTCCGGCCAGCGCGGCCATGAAAGCGAACCACCGGGGCGTCTGCCTGGAGGTGGCCGGGTCGCTGGGCGTCGCGCTCGGCGGTGCGAAGCTTCTCCGCTCTGTCGGGGAGCTCGAGGCGCACCTCGGCCATGGCGGCGCCAGTGCTTCGCCGAGCGAGAGCTGGGTGCTGAAAGCTCCCTTCTCCGCCGCGGGGCGTTCCCGGCTCCTGGAACGGGGTCGTCACCTCGCGGGGCCCTCTCTGCGTCGGGTCGAGCGCCTCCTGGAGCTCCACGGCGAGCTCCTCTTCGAGCCCTGGATGGCGCGGACGGAGGATTTCGGTTGCTGCGCGCTCCTGGATGACGTCGATGGTGGTTGCCGCGACCTTGGTGTGCACTTGCAGGCGGTGGACCGCGGCGGGGTCTTTCGGGGCATTGTCCTTGCACCTCGTGGTAGCGAATCGCCCTGGCTCACCAGCGGGGAGCGAGAGCTTCTCGAGAAGGTTCTGACGGGCGTGGGAGTGCACCTGGGACGGCTCGGCTATCGAGGACCCGTTGGCATCGATTGCTGGCGCTACCGGGATGCCGCTGGTGCCGTGAAGTTCCACCCGCTCGGAGAGATCAACGCCCGCATGACTTTCGGTCTCATTGCCCGGGTGCTTGCGGAGCAGCTGAGAACGGAGGGGACGCGCGGCGCCGAAGATGAAGTCCGCCTGCGCCTGGGAAGAGGAGAGGAGCTTCGGCAGCCAGCTCCAAGCGGTACCACGGTTTTGCCTCTCCTGATGCCGAGCGCGGCTGAGCCCAGCGCGGCCTGGCTCGAATTTTGAGCACCGTTACTTGCGCCGACTGCGATGCGGCCCCAAGATTGTACTGAGACCCGGCCCTCGGCCGCGATCTCACGGTATTGAGTAGTTGAAGACCGACGGCAAGTACAGTTTTTGCTCAGAGAGGATACCTCGTGGGCCTCGCTCTGATTTTGTCTCTGGTTTTATCTCGAGGCTGTACAGAAAACAGCATCCTCGAGTCGATTTTCCAGGTCGAGTGCGGAGGGAGAATGAACTGTCCCGACGGCGACGACGGGCGCTCCATCGGGCCGTTCCAGATCTGCTTCGACTACTGGGCGGACGCGGTGCAGTTTGACCCGTCGATCGGCGGAACCTACGACGCCTGTCGCGGTCGCGCCTACGCGGAGAGGGTCGTGCGCGCTTACATGCGGCGATACGTCCCCAGGGCCTGGGAGGCGCGGGACGCGGAAGTCATCGCGCGAACCCACAACGGCGGGCCCAGGGGTGCGCAGAGGGAGTTCACCAGGCCCTACTGGGAGAAGGTGAGGAAAGAGCTCTACCGGATCCAGTCGATCCTGCTTCTTCAGGATTCACACCCTTCCCCGCAACCAGTACCAGACATACCCTAACCACTCGTGCAGTGCGTGTTCGTTGTGCCGGATCGCTGTTGCCCCTGGTAGAAAGGTGTGTGGGCTCAACTCAAACTCGCCGGAACGGAACTCACAGGGTGCCGGAACCACCTCGATGCCCTGTTTCAGGAAGCATCTCTCTGCTCGAAACATGTGGTAGGCTTCCGTGACCAGCGCCACCTTGCTGATTCCCTTGGACCTCAGGATTTCTACGGCGTTGACCGCGTTCTCGTACGTGGACCCCGACTGGTCTTCGGTCCAGATGGCGGCGTCCGGAACACCTTCGTGTCGCATCATTTCCTTCATCACGTGGGAATAGGGCGGTGTGTCCTTTGACGCTCCACCGCAAGCCAGGATGGGTACCTGGCGCCACTCCTTGTAGAGCCAGGCGGCGTGGCGGCAGCGCTTGAAGGTGCTGTAGCTGGGTAGGGGTGTGGGGCGCGCACCCCTCGCTGGATACACCGTTGCGGAGAGAACGACGATGGCTTCTGCTTCACCGGAGGGGATGTGAGCAACTGGGTAGTACCACTCCAGAGTTTTGGAGGCGAGATAGGAAACCGGCGGCCACGAAAAGAGAACGACCAGAGAGAAGAGCGAGACTACGAGGAGCCGCCTCGCGCGCGTTGGGTGCCTGAAGTACGCAAGCAGCGCGATCCCCGCAAGGAGGAAAAGGGTGGGAAAACCAAAGGCTATGTGGCTCACGACTCTCCTCTCGAGAAAAAGGGCCGCTCAAACCTTACCAGAATTCATGAAATGGGGCACTAAAGGTCGGGAATGATATGCTGGAGCGGATGACAACGACGCCCTCACGAGCTCCGCAGCCACTCTCGAAGCGCTCCCACGCGTGGATCGACGCGCGGAGTCTGGCCTTGGCGGCGGCTGTAACGGATGCGCACGAGCTGGCTGTGAGCAAGCTTGTAGCAGGGCGTGACAAGGATCTCAGTTTCGTTCGTGGTCTGGTACGCAACCGACTGGTGGAGACCGCGGTGCTCCGGGATCGGATTGTCGAGACAACATTGGCCAGGGCGCAACGTGACCTTTGCTTGCGGCGACTCCAAGCGCTGTAACTCGAGTCCTCGTCAGGGCGGCTCGCGGAGAAATCCGTGGAACCTACCGTCCGAGCGCGCATCCTTGATTTGGTTGGGTTTCCACTATGTAGGCCGTTTGACGAAAGGGAGTTGACCATGAAGAGCGTCATTGCATCACGCTGTTCCTGAACGCTGTACTTTTGGCTGGCCGGTTCTGGCAGGAAATCCCTGTGCAAGCGGAAGGCGGTGGGGGAGACCATGACGCCACGCCTCGTGGCCAGGACCACGCACTTTACAGCCTCTAAGCCTCCGTTTGTCAGTAACGCGTGCACTTCAAGGTGTCCTTCCACGCTTCTCCATGGCGCCAGGCTACGTCGTAGGCACGGAGAGATACAAGAGGGGGCCACTCAATAGAAAACCCCGCGTAGCCTGAAGTGCACGAGGTTTGTTTCTGCGCACTTGGGGCGGAAAACTGTCCGGTCGAATACGGACATGTGTTGCGGATACGCGACACTCATTGAGCAAACTGCGAATCGATGCGGAGGAGGACATCGACTTTCCAGGGGAAATAACGCGAGGGCGAGAGCCGTAGCGTAATTCTTTCCTTGTCCCCGCAAGGTGGCCCTTGTTTTGCACTGCCCGGGAGGTATGTCACGCGCACGCCCGGTGCTGCCGGGAAAGACCTACCTGATCACCCGCCGCACCACGCAGCGGCTTTTTCTCCTGAGGCCCTCCGTGGACATCAAGCAGGTCTTTCTGTACTGCTTGGCGCTCGCGGCAGAGCGCTTTTCGGTGCGTGTGCATGCCTACTGCCTTCTTTCGAACCACTTCCATCTCATCGCTACGGACCCTGAGGGCAAGTTGCCGAAGTTCATGCGTTGGCTCGACGGTACTCTCGCGCGCTGTCTCAACGCGTACCACTCACGCTGGGAGAACTTCTGGGCGTCTGGAACGTACAGCCGGGTCGAGCTCGCGGGTGACCAGGACGTGCTGTCGAAGATGGTCTACACGATCACCAACCCGGTTGCCTCGGGGCTCGTGGCGTGTTCCGAAGACTGGCCCGGAGCGCGGAGCGGCACACTTCGGAGCGGATCCGAAACGATCACCGTGAAGCGACCAACGTTTTTCTTTCGCAAGAAGGGAGCGCTTCCCGAGGAGGCGCGCCTTGTCGTTGTCCGGCCCCGAGCGTTCCCGGAGCTCAACGACCAGGCCTTCGGGAAGTTACTCGAAAGGGCCGTGACGGATAGAGAGGAGATGATTCGAGAGGACTTTCGCGTGGCGGGCAAACGGTTTCTGGGGTCGATGAGGGTGCTGAAGCAGTCGCCATTGGACGGGCCAGGTTCTCGGGAGCCTCGCCGGGGGATGAACCCAAGAGTCGCCGCACGAGACAAGTGGAGACGTATCGAGCGGTTGCAGTGGCTTGATTCCTGGCTCGCGGCCTACGCGGAAGCGCTGAAGCGATTCACCGCCGGGTTCCGCGAAGTGATCTTCCCGGCGGGGACGTACTGGATGAGAGTGCACCATGGGGTGCGCTGCTTCGCGCCTCCGTGAGGCGAGAAGTCGCGGCGACCTTTCCTCCCTCCCGAGGCAAGGCACGGCCTCATCCAGGGCCGTGCCGCGGGAGCGGTACGTGACCCGTAGGCTTTCTGAGGCCAGCGGGAAGGCTTTTCTCACACTCACCTCCGCATTCCGAGCCGATGGAGGGTCAACGGACCTCTTCACAGCCTCGGTGGAAGGCTCGTCCCCTCACCCCGCGGCGACAACCCCGCCTTCCTCGTTCATTAGCCTGGGTCGGGGTTTTTGGGGGTTTTTGATGGGTCGGGGTTTTCGGTTTGGCGATGGCGGGGCGGGGAACCACGGATTTCAGGATAAATGTCCTTGGGTCAAGAGGCGTGCACGGTTAGCCTTAGGGAGCGGGCAGTGTAGCTTGCGTCGGTTCGACTCCGAAGGAGGTGCACCATGGTCCGGAACATACCCATCGTGTTCGTCGGGGGTCTTCTCGTCGCGCTCAGCGCGGGAGTCGTGTGGGCACAAGGCGACTTCAAGTTCGCTTTCAGGGCTGCCCCGGAGCTGCCTGCGCCGGATCTCATCGATCCGGTGCTTGGGGAGATTGACTGCATTGAGAATGACGGCCCCCGCTGGCCCGCTGGATCCGATGCTCTCGCGGGTGCTCCGGGTACCGTTGTGCAGGGCGCCTACTTCTGCACACTCGAGCAGGTCGACCCGTGTGTCGGCGTCGTCCCCATACTCAACCCCGACCCGCCGCTGGCTGAAATCCTGGGGCCGTGTACCTCGGGCACGACTGGCGCCCAGGGCTGGCAGATGATCTTCACTGCTTCGGGTTGCGATGCAGTTATCTTGGGTGCCACGGCAGGACAGACCGACATCGCCCCGGGTAGCATCGAGGACTGCGAGAAGGGCCCCGGCGGAAACGGCGGCTTCGACGCTACCGAGGTTTACAACAGCCACGGGGGTCTGCCTGAGGGCGTGGTCCACGCCATTGTCCTTCACCTGAAGAAGGGCACGACGCTGGATCCCACCAGCATTAACTTTAGGCCCGCTACAGGTCCGGAGGAGAACCCAGCGACCGTCTGCCGGTTTCTCGTCGAGTGGGAAATTCCACCCAGCGGCACGTGCGACATGATGTTCAAGTACCATGATTTCATCATGGGCGGGCAACCCATCGACAACAAAGTCACCCAGGAGGGGCAATCGGTGAATCCACTGATCGTCGACAAAGTCGTCAGGAGCTTCGCCGGAGTGCCGTTCATTCGCGCCGATACCAATGTTGACGGCGCTACGGATATCTCCGACGCGATCCGCACCTTCATGTTCCTCTTTCAGGGCGCCAGCGACCCTCCCTGCCTCTCGGCCGCCGATTCGAACGACGACGGGGGCATCGATATTTCCGACGGCATCCATACCCTCAACGACCTCTTCATGCCGGGCACGGCCATCCCGGAGCCCGGACCCTTCCGTTGCGGGGTAGATCCGACGGCGGACGACTTGACCTGTCTCGCGTTCGATTTATGCCCCTGAGCAGTCCGTGAGGACCTTATCAGGCCGTGGGCTCGGGTTCTCCTCGGCGACTCTGGAGACCTGGCCCTGCAGGTAGAGGGCGCGCCGATGAGTGAGCAGAGCATCCCCGAAAACAAAGAGAGCTACAGCGTCGCGACTTACGCCAGGCGATTCGGTCTGACGCGTCAGGCCCTTATCAACGACGACCTGGACGCCCTGAGTGATATCCCCAGGAAGATGGGACGCGCCGCGCGTCGGCTGCCCAACAACCTCTTCTGGACAGAACTCGTCTCGAACTCAGGCGCCGGACCGGTGATGCAGGAAGGTGGCGGTAGCCTCAACCTGTTCCACGACAACCACGCCAGCGGTGACACCAGCCATGCCGATGCGTTGGCGGAAGCTGGCCTCGCGACAGCATTCGAGAACCTGAGGAAGGTAATAGGACTCGCTGCTACAGGCGCCACGGCCCCAACCCTGAACCTCACCCCGCAATTTATAGTTGTGCCTGCCGCCCTTGAACGCACGGGCAGGCAACTGCTCACCGATGTCGCCGCGACGACGAGCGGTGGTGTCAACGTGTTTAGCGATGTTGGTTTGACGTTGATTGTCGAACCCCAATTGGATGCGACTTCGGCAACTAAATGGTACCTGGTTGCAGGCCCCACCGAGACCGACGGTGCGGAGATCGCCTTCTTGAATGGCAACCAGCAACCTCAGCAGATCCTCGTCGAGGGGACCAACGTCCTGGGCCTGGAGTGGGGCGTCGTGCTTGGCGTCGGCGTCAAGTTTGTTGGCCATCGTGGATGGGTGCGCTCGGGTATATAACGTTTTGCGGTTCAGTGCCGCCCCTCGTTTTCATGCCAGACGGCGAGGGGCGGCAACTCCTTTTCGTGGCATCGTCGATCCAACAAAGAACCCCGGCCAGGTCGACCGGGGTTCTTGTGGTCTACGACTACTTCAAACGTGTAGAAAGGAGCATTGTGCGCCACTACGGTAAGGGCGCGGCGACGCGGAAACCGAGGACGTCGAAGGGGAAGTCCGGGATGAGGCCGTTGCGGTTCGCCGAGCGACAGCCCGCCGCGGGGTCGGCGTAGCTGCCGCCGCGGAAGATCCGGCTCGTGGACGTGGAATTCTGGCGCTCCCCGTCGCCTGGGTTTACGGGAAGGGTGTAGGCTCCAGACAGGTCTCGACACCACTCGTAGACATTCCCGTGCATGTCCAAAAGCCCGAAAGGATTCGGCTGTTTCCCCGCCACGGGCTCGGGCCCGGGGGCGTTCGCGCACCACCACATGAAGCTATCCGCGGTGGCGCAGGCATCACAAGTAAACGCGTTACAGTCATCGCCGAAGGAGTATGCAGTCGATGTGCCACCGCGAGCGGCGTACTCCCACTGCGCCTCCGTCGGCAGCCTCAGATTCGTGTTCTCGAGGAAACCGCCCGCGGCGTTCAGGTCGTCCCAGGTCACACGCTCCACGGGCAGGTCGTTGCCCGTGAAGCTGGAAGGGGTCGGGTCGATGGTCGGATGCCCTGTTAGAACCGCCTCGTACTGGGCCTGCGTCACCTCGGTCTTCGCGATCAGGAAGGGATCGAGCGTCACGGCGTGGACGGGGCCCTCGTCGGAGCTGCGGTTCGGCTCCGAGGCCGGGCTTCCCATCTGGAACGTCCCGCCCTCGAGGAGCACGAAACAGATCCCGGTCTGATCGTGCGTGTACTCGTGGAGACCCGTCGTCGGGTTCGTCCGGATGAAGGTGAATCCGGGCACCTCCGGCGGCGGCTCGACCAGGTCCTCCGCGCAGACCCACGCGCCACCGGCGGCGTCCCACTTGGCGATCTCACCGTCAGCGCAGCTGAGGTCCGAGAGCGTCGTCTTACCCTCGAGCGCCGTTACCCGTGCTTCAGCGGCAGAAGCGTCCGCTAAAGCAGTGTCAGCGGTGCTTTGGGCTGCGTTGACCGCCATCTCTACCGCCGTCACCCTCGCTTCCAGGTCGTCGGTCGCAAGGCAGACCCTCGGTGCTTCCGTCCCCTGGAAGAACCACTGGAGACCGTAGACGAAATCGGAAAGGTCGATACCGCCATCATCATTGGTATCGAGACTGTACTTCGTTTGATCTGTCTCGCAGGGGCTGGTTAGTGCGCCTCCTCCAACCTCAGCCACAACAGCAAGCTGCTGCCAGATAGCAAACAGAAGCACAGCGTTGACAGACAGCGCGACAATCAGCAGCTTCCGCATGGGAAATCCCCTTCTTCAAACTGGTTGTGGTGGTAAAGAAACCCAATACCGATAGGTCCAGCGTACGCGATCGGGAGGAGGAGACCTACGGATTTCAGGGTGCTGTCCTTGAGTCAAGAGGTGTGCACGGTTAGTCTCCAAGGACGGGCAGCGTAGCTTTGGGTTCTACGTCTGGTTCGACTCTGAAGGAGGTGCTGGATGCTCCGAAATTCACACGTCGTGTTCGTCGGGGGTCTTCTCGTCGCGCTCAGCGCGGGAGGAGTGGCGTGGGCGCAACAAGGCCAATTTGTGTTTGCGTTCAGGGCCGCCCCGGAACTGCCGGCGCCGGATCGGAGCTCACTCGGGCGCTTCCGGCGGCCCCCTGACGACTGCGTTGATGACAACGGACCCCGCTGGCCCGCTGGATCCGATGCTCTCGCTGGCGCTCCAGGTACCGTGGCTCGAGCCGCCTACTACTGCACGCTCGAGCAGCTCGACCCGTGTGTCCAGCCGAACCCGACTTCCCCGCTGACTTGTGAGTTGGGCACCCCTGGTGCTCAGGGCTGGCAAGTAGGCTTTACGGCCTCGGGTTGCGATGCAATCATCCTGGAGCTCACGTCAACCCAGACGGACATCGCTCCGGGGAGCCTCGAGGAGTGCGAGACGGGCCCTGGCGGAGTCGGCGGCTTCGTCGTCAACGAGATCCAGGGCGCCCACGAGGGCGCCGTCCACCAGATTGTACTTCATCTAAAGAAGGGCACGACGCTGGATCCCGGCAGCGTTAACTTTAGTCCCTCTGTGGGTGCGGAAGAGAACCCGGCGACAACCTGCCGCTTTCTCGTCGAGTACACGACTCCAGACACAACGGGCCAGTCGTGCGACGTGACGCTCCAGTACGTCGATGGCCTTGGAAATAGCCAGCGCTTCCAAAACCTGGTCACCCAGTCCGTGCAGTCGGTCCCTCAGTCGGTGATTCCACAGACGGTCGAGAAGACCGTCTCGGTGACCGCTGTCTCCCGGCAAATTCCAGGCGACTGCAACCAGGATGGTGCCCTCGATATCGCCGACGCGGTGTGCGTGGTGGGCGCGCTCTTCAGAGGGAATCCTGCCGTTCTCCCGTGTGGAGATGGCTCTTCAACGGCTCCGAGCAACGTCCAGCTCCTCGACTGGCAACCGGACGGAGCCGTCGATGTGTCAGACGTCGTCGGGATGCTCGGCTTCCTCTTTCGCGCA
>Ga0315336_1006427_pt1 | contig 12026 bp, 7 predicted proteins | sample ASW5metaG_FD_204512 | JGI IMG/M metagenome (GOLD analysis project Ga0315336, IMG submission 204512) | Ammonia-oxidizing marine archaeal communities from Monterey Bay, California, United States - ASW #5 | ecosystem: Environmental > Aquatic > Marine > Intertidal zone | place: USA: California...
AACCGGACCTAACCATAACGGACTGCATTTTCCGTGTTATTGATTTAGCGAAACTGGGCGATTTACTGGACTTCTGGCGGGTATTTTTCCACTAAAATTGGCGTCCCCAAGGGGACTCGCACTTATGTGGACGCCAAAAATACACGGGGAAGTGCGGAGTGCGGCCTGATTGTGGCGATCGTCTTCACTCAACTCTCAGCCTGAATGCGGAGCCAGCAGATCAGCCGCACTTCATCCTTCTCGATCTTATGAAAACGCGCGGGCTGTTCGAACGGCTCGAGCCCCGTTTTCTCGATAGCTTTGATGAGCGCCAAAGCCTTATTTTGGTCGGAAGGATGTTCTTCTTTCCACACCTCACGCAGCTTGTTCTCTTCCCGTAGTGGCCAGGGACTCAGCAGGATGTCTGAGATTCGGTCAAGCTTGGCCTGATCTACGTCGAGAGCCGGGTTCTCGGAGAGGAACTCATCCACCTCACGGTTCAACTTCCGCACCTTTGGTTGGAGGTTGGCCGAATCGGTAAAAAAATCCCACGCTTTCCAGATATGCGCGCAAGCGAGTTCCCAGGCGTGATACGCCCGCTCCATGTCTGGAGCGATGCGTGGCGTCGTTTCGTCGCATTCAATCAGTCGTAGGCAGGTGCCGAGTTCTTCAATAAGGTTGCCGTCAGGCTGCGCGTCATCCGGAACGAATCGTAGGTATACCCGCGGTCCGATCGTTGCACAGAAGAAGTGTCCGGACCGGTTTCCTCGCACCATGCCGGACCCAGACATCCGGGGAAGGTCGGCGATGTTATGCCTCAGGTCGCCACTCAAGGCTTTCCGGAGTTCCTGACGGTATTCCTCTCCAGTCTGTGCTGCTGCGGCCGTGCCACCTTTTTCGAAAATTTCGGTCGTCTCGTTTGCGATCTGCTCAATTTCCTTGCGAGACTCGGTAAAGATCTGCGCCCCCGTGGCACCCTCTTCGATTGGTGTTTGAGGCACGCCGACCGAAGCGGCCGCCAACATCAGCTTTCTGCGTACGCGTATTTCGAGCTTTAAGAGTTCATCTAGGTGGGCATCTGGAAAAAATGTGCGCTGAAAGACGCGCTTATGCGGGCTCAGGAGTCTATCGATGCGCCCGTGCCTCTGCACAAGACGCATCGGATTCCAGGGCAGGTCGTAGTTAATGATGTTACGACATTGCTGCAGGTTGACCCCTTCCGCCAGGACATCCGTCGTGATCAACAGGTCGAAGCGGTCCCCCCCTTGATAGTTTTCCGGTGCTGCCGACTCAGGGGCAAACCCCCAGCTCGCTTCATCCGAGTCTAGGATGGCCGCATGATCAGGCGAACCGCAGGTTGTGGCAAGCCGATTTCGATAGCAGGCCAACTCCTTGTGGTGCTCAACCTGTCCATTCAGCCATTCACGAATCCACAGTGCGGTATCCTTGAAGTAGGAAAACACCATCACCTTGCGGTTCGTGCGGGTCTCCTGTTCCGTAGTGCTGTCCTGCTTTGCCTGAGCCACGATCGCACTCAGTTCCTGAACAAGGGCTCGAAGCTTCGGGTCGGCGTTCGGTCGCACGGTTCGCGCTTTCTCAGCGAACTCTGTGAGCAACGCCAGGTCGTTGGTTACGTCTGCCCGCAGCCGGGCGCTATCGTAGAGGGCGAGTGGGTCGGTGTTGTCACTCTTCTCTAGATAATCTATCCACTCGGCCTCATCGAGATCTTCCGTCGCTCCGTACTCCTTCTTATTGAATTCCTGCCGGAGGACGTGTCCCTCATCCATGGCTTGGAGAAACCGCTGGTGTTGCAGGGCCATTTTGAAACAGGTATTAGCAAAGGCGTGGGCTGAAGACTCGAAGCGCTTGAGCAGCCCAGCACGCAACAGGCCCACTACACTGCCTTCCCGTCTCACCTCTTCGCTCGGAGCCAAGAGGTAGCGGTCGACCTGGTAGCGGGCCATCGTTAAGCGCGGGTCTCCCTCCTCTGGCATTAATGCCTCAGCAAACTGCGCGAAGAATCCGGGCAACACTTCGTCCAAGTCGTATCGGACCGTCGTCGTGATCGGCTTTGGAAAGGTGATCGGCATGAGGCGTCCATCCGGCCCAGGAATCCGATCGTCCGGGTAGTGCTTTTTTACAAACTGTCGTGTGCGCTTAACGGTCGTCGCATCGACGATCGGGTAGAGCAGGTCCGGATGCAGGTCTGCCGGGTTGAGCTGGGTAGCGTTTTCAAAGACGCCCTTTATCGACAGGATGCCCTTGTTCAGCAATCGCGCATCTTGCTTCAGAAAAAACGACAGGAGGTGGTAAAGGTCATAGAGACTGTTGTTGACGGGAGTCGCGGTGAGGAGCACGAGGTCTCGCCGCGGGCCGCGCAAGAACTGTCTCAGGACCCCGGCTCGGGTGGGGGCGTCGGGGTTGCGGTAGTTGTGCGCTTCGTCAATCACCACTAGCTGGTAGTCGGAAAGGGGGCGTTCCAGGTGGTGGCGATCTCCTAGGAAGTTAATGTCACTTGCCAACCGCTCGTAACTAACGCTCTCCACATCACCTAAATAGTTATCGCTGAGAAACCTATCCCAGGTGCCTTTCAGGGCTGCAGGACGAATCAACAGGATGCGCTGTCGACGGTCTCGGTAGGTCTCCATCAATCCGCCGGCAACAAACGTCTTGCCGAGCCCGACGCCGTCAGCCACGATGACACCCCCGAGCTCATTCAGGAGCCGTCGTGCCCGCCAGACGCCGTGTTGTTGAAATCGTGTGAGCGCCAGACTCCCAAGTTCCTCCTGTTCTGCTTCAATTTCTTTGCCGTAGAGCTCCCACAGCACCCGGAGGTAGATCAGCCAGGGTGCGACCTCCTGAAACAGGTCTTCGTAGAGTGCCGCGAGGTCGAACGGTGCCGCGTCGTCCCAGACCGCGTCGTACCATTGGTCCACCTGGTCGAGCAGCGGGTCCTCATAGTGCCCGAGGTTGAGTTCGAGGTTCCCGGTCATGCCGCCGGCGGTCAGGTTGGACGAGCCAGCCAGCACGCCACGATGTGTTCCGCGGAGCAACCACGCTTTGGCATGGAAGAAGCGATTCTCATACCGGCGCACTTCCACGCGTTCTGAGTGGAAGAATTCCACTAACCGCCGGAGACGACCAATGCCATCAGCACGAAATGGGAATCCGTGGTCACGCTCCTGTTTCAGACCCTCGACCTGATTTTGGAAGGCAGCCTTGACTTGCTGTTTGGTGCGCTCCGGTTCTCTCGGGTCGCCGGGCTCGCGTGGCCTCATTTCGGTGCTGGGGGTGGGTTCGACTCCGAGGAGGAGGCGAATCTTCCCAAGCCGTTCCGCCTCCGTGGCGACCAGCAGCCAGCCCGCTGCATTGAAGTAGCCTGTGGCGATGCACAGTTCGTCAGGCGATTGTCCAGCCTTCCGAAGCGCGCGAAGATGTTCACGGATCGACTTGGCAAAGGTATTGCCGTCCCGGTTATCGATAAACACCGGCCCGGTCATGCCTTAGCCTTCCACGTGTCGTAATGCGTCAGCGTGGCTTCTAGGCGAGCGTGGTAATCCCAGCCTACATGAAAGGTCTCGAAGATATGGATGAGTTGAGTCTTGGAGAGGCCGTAGAGGTGCGCCACGACCGCGTCCAGTTCGTGAATCATGTCCTGCTTCTCGTAGTCCTCAAGAGGGCCACACTGCGCGCCGACCTCTGTGGCCCAGTCGCTGAAACGATCGTCTGGACTGGCGAGGCGACCAGCGAGTTCAATGACACGTTGACGGAGAGGATTATCTGAGTTGGGGCGAGGGATTGGAAAGGGCGCAATAATAAAGAAGTTTAGGTTGACTTCGACGAATCGCCTCGCATACCAATCGAGCGGAATCGATGACAGGACGCCCAACAAGAAACATTCATCTAGTTTGTCTCCTCGGGGCCACAAGAAATAGGGGCCGTGATTTGTAATGAGTGTCTGAGGAGGAATAAGTGACACTCGAACTGTCCGAGAGTCCGTTGCCCTGGCGATAGTCCGGAAGGCAACCCTCGGTTGCCGGAATGGAAGCGTCTCAGGATTTGAAAGCCAATCGCTGTCAAACTCCGAGAACGCAGACTTTCGGTTACCCCCCGCACGGCTTCGTTTCTTCTGTAGGATGGGCGCCAGAACCTCTGGGTCAACCCATGCGTAGTAATCGCCCGTGTCCGGTTCCCAAATATCAAAAGAGGACCCCTTGTAGACTCTAAGAAACCCCTTAGGGCATACCTCAGAATTTAAGTCCATGAGGGATTTGTCATTTGTTGCATGCAACTCGGAATATGCCCGTGCCCTCCATTGGCCGGCTTCATTCAAGTCAAGCCTCGGCGCTTTCCTTAATTGCTCAAAGACGGGTCCCGACTCGTCTGAAGGCAGAAGCGGAAGGCACGCCGAATCGTTCCACGTGAGCACTTCCTGACTCGGGAACGAAACCCCACTGTTTTCTGACCTGGAATCGTAGGAAGAACGGCTGTTGTACGGACCTTCGAAATGTACCGTGCCGCCATCCGTGCGCAGTTCTTCGCGCTCAATGACCACTAATCCGATCGTGTACTGAGGGTGTACAGCTTCAAAAAACCAATTTCGATTATTCAACAACAACGTCGCATCAACACCCTTTGCCTTCTTAAAGATCTTCCAACGAAATTCTTCAGAACCCTTCGCCATTAGTGCGCTGCGTGGCATTACCACACCAATGCGCCCACCGGTTTCCGCGATCAGAAACCAGAATCTCCAACAGAAGGCCTTATATAGGTCTACATCTCCGGTTCCCATGCCAGGGAACGGGCCTCTGCTGAGAACTGTTCTGGTTACGGCCGTGTCAGTCACTTCGGCGGCAAGAGCTGCCGTGAGGTCTGGCCTCTCCTGACTTAGTTTCTCAATGGCTCGCTTCTTGTTCCTAGCGGAAAGCGCCCTGAGTCCTGGAAAGTGCCTTGCCCAGAAAGCGTCCTCATCAGCCATAGCCTCTTCCCACGGCGGATTTCCCAGGATGACATCGAATCCTGCTCGTTGCCGGAGAAACACCTCTGGAAACGCCACCGGAAAATGCAGCACCCTCATGCCTTTCAACACATGGAGCGCGTGTTTGTGACGCTTGCTATTGACAACCGACTCCCGATCTTCATTCCAAGCATCTAAATTGATAGGAAACCGTTCTCCTTCGATGCGCGACGCAGTGAGGATGTCGCACAACGCCTTCGTTGGCGCGATCGCGGACTCCGCCTCCGTCCACGCCGTGCGGGCTGCTTGGAGGTCCGCCTTCGTCGCGTCGGACAGTCGCCCTAAACGACCGAGCGCATCTTCGGCATCGCAAAGGAAAGTCTCCGTGTCCAAGGGCAACAGCGGTAAATCATCTGCCAACTCGTCGGTAATTTCGCTCAGCCGGCCGACCCCCACCAGCGAATTTCCGCGAATCAGATTACGGTCGAGCCACGACAGTGGCAGGCCTGGCACGAAGGTATGAATCCAGAGGCCAAGCCGGGCGAGTTGGACCGCGACCGGATTGAGGTCCACGCCGTAGATGCACCTGCGGGCAATCAGACGGCGGAGCAGCGCGTTGTCTTCAAGGTCCGGATAGGCCTCGGCGGCATCGCCCAAGGCGGCCAGGGCGGCCTCACGCAGCTGGTCGAGCTCCTTCGCGATCTGGGGCAATGGACGGTTCGCCAGGTAAACCGAGAAGCGCGCTTCAATGCGGTCCGCGGCCGCCACCAGAAAATGTCCCGACCCCATGGCGATGTCGGCCACACGGAAGTCAAAGAACGCCTCCGCCGCCTTGAGGTCGTCCCCCAAGGCATCCAAACGTGCGAAGTGCTCGGTCAGCGCCGGCTCAAGTGCGCGGTCGAGCAGATGTTCGACGGCGAAGGTTTTGGTGTAGTAGGAGCCGGTCGACTTGCGAGCCCCTGATGTATTGTGCAGGTAGACCCGTCCCTTCGGGACAGTGGGGTCTTCGCCCTTCTGGCACGGACGGTAGGCGCCCTGGTTCTTCCCTCTGGCCTCGACAGTCAAATCGGTCTCAGCGACGGAGAGTTCGGCTTCCAAGAGTCCTTCGTAAATTGTCCCGAACTCCCGTACCCCTAAAGACCGGAAGTCCACGGGCCCTAGCTCCGCCTCCCGGGTTGGCACGAGCAACAGATACTGGAGCACGGGACCGAAGACCGAATCGGGCAGGCTGAGCCCGGCCAGTTCAGCACCGATCGGTGACTCCTCAGCATCGCTGGAGAAGAGGCCGCCGTTGTAAGCCGGGACTCCCCAGGACGGATTGCCCTTGTCGATGGCGCGGAAGATAGCCTGGACTTCCTGCCACAATCCGTCGGTCTCGCCAAACTCCCGCCCCGTGGTCGACAGTGCCTGCAACTCCTTGGCTTTGGCTTTCAGCGACCGCGTCTGGTATAGACCGTTGGACCGGTAGGGGAGGAGGTCCTTGTCTTCGCCGTACGCAGTGAAGAGCACGCGGAAGAGGACGACCATCGCCATCTGGTAGGTGCCTGCAAGGTTCTGTGCCGTCGGCTTCCGGAGCCGTCGTGCATCAACGAGGCCCATCGCTAAACCCGGCACCACTTCATCGTAGATACGTTCCCGAAGCTGGGTGGCGAGGTCTCCCGCGAAGTCGGTCGAATCCGCCAAGATGGACTCAAGCGTGCCGTTCTGCGCCAAGGCTTCGGCTGAAAAGAGCAGCCACAGATAGGCCGCCTGGCTGTCGGGAAGTAGGCGCGTGTGGCATTCCAGATAGGTCTCGGTGCGGCCACGCCTCCCAACGCCGACCCCCAGCTCGACGGGGTAGAGGCGGATCTTGGAGCCATGGAGAAGCATGACCCAGTCCAAATTCTCCTCCTCAGCGCGGGCCAAGGCGTACGACACCGGCGATAGATTTCCGTGAATCCTCTCCGACCCGGCCTCCGGGGTCTCGCGCTCATTAAGGAGAATCGCGAGCGCAGTCTTGTGGTCTCCGGTTTTGAGGATCGTGGCGATCTTGTCGAGAGGTGCGGTGGTATAGCCGAGGGCCGTCAGGAGCTCACTGCCCGAGCGGCCGAGGCTGCCGCGGGCCTGCACCGTGGCCCGGCTCCACTCCGCCCGGGTCGGCACACCGTGGCGCAGCTCGTGGGATGCTAGGAAGCCCTCGTTTCGCAGTCCGGGGAGACCGTCTTCCTCCACCGAGGCCAGACTGTCGCGGAGTGCGCGCAGGGCAGCCTGTCGAGAGGGTTGCTCGAGGGCTTCCTGGCAGAGACGTTCGACCTGTCCCGGGTCGAGGTGTGGATAGACGGTGGGGTCTTCGCCCGAAGGGCCGCAGAGATGGGCCTTGCCGCCATGAAGAACCACGACGAGAAGCGGGACGGCGCGCCCATCCTGCCTCTTCTTCCACGCCGATCGGAGTTGGGCTGGTTTCGGCGCCCGGTTAGCCTCCGAATAGATGACTTCCAACTGCTGCTGTCGACCCTGCCCGAAGACAATTCCAGGTGACGCGAAGGGCCAGTTTGGAAGGTTGAGTGGCTCCAGTTGCAAGGGCATCGGTTAAGGGCTGTCAGAGTGGTGAATCTCGATAACACATCTAACCGCGAGCCTACGATGATGTTAGAGGGTGCATGCTACCGCGAGATGTCAGGTGGTTCAATGTTTTCAGCTCGTTTACGATTGGGTGCTGTTCGGAAGGTGCTTTAGATCTCAATTAGGGTGTGGCAAAGTGAGGACAGATACGAAACTGCGTTAAAGGTAAGCGATGGCTCTCACGCCCAAACAACAACGGTTCGTCACGGAATACGGCCTCGACCTGAACGCCACGCAAGCGGCGATCCGCGCCGGCTACAGTCCGAAGACCGCGCAGCAGCAAGGGTCACGGCTGTTAAGGAATGTTGTGGTGCAGGCGGCGGTCACCGCGCAGCAAACCGAGCAGTTGGCGGCGGTGGAGGTACGCAGCGCGGAGGTGCTGCGTGAGCTACTGGCGATTGCCCATACTGATCTCAGGACACTCGCGGAGCAGTCGGGGGTGCCGGCGCGGTGGGCGGACAAGATTAAGGCGCTGGAGCTGTTGATGAAGCATCTCGGCCTGGCGGCGCCCGAGACGCAGCAGCACGTCCATCAGCACGTGTATTTCACGCCGGACCAGTTGCAGCGGATGACGGACGACCAGCTCGACCGTGTTGAGGCGGCCTCCGGCATACTCGTCACCCTGGAACAGGAAGTAAAAGCGGATGAGGCTCGGCGGGCCAGCTTTGGGGCGCGTCCCCTGGACGGACCCACCTAAGCAATCACCCTATTCATCGCTGGGTAGGCAATGGTCACAATGGAATATCCGGCAGGATTCCCTAAAGACTTTCAGCAACCGGTCGATCGGGCGCTGGCGCAGGCCGAACGTGCCTTTCAGGAAGGCGCGAGGGATTTGTTCGCAAACAACCACCGGGCGTTTCAAGACCTCGCCGTGGCTTTCATTCACACAACCGTGATGGCGTTCGGCGCACAAGCGTGCGAGTGCGGCCGCGCCGGCAAATGGACTGGTGAGGAGATCCGCTGGGGGGTCGATGAGTTTCTGCGGCTCGTGTCGATCTATACGACGTATACCCTGCTGCCAACCAGCGTGCGACCGCACGATGCGGAACAACTCGCACGGAGAGCAGGCGAAGAGCTGCGACGGTCCGAGGCTTGGGCCGCGCATCTGCAAGACCGCGAGGTGGCGGCTGTTTCTTCGCCTCAGCAGACGATGTCCACGACAACCCTGTCATTCGATACGACTGAAGGCCGGCGGCGGGCAGTGGACGCTTATATTGCAGAAGTCTTGGAGAAGACCGGCCAGACGATCACCAGGGCTGACCTGTGGCGAAAGGCCGGTTATGCCGTCTCGACACAGTTTCAACGCTGGCAACGATGTGACAAGAAAACGAGTAAATCTGCAGATAAAAAATTTACTGAACTGCTGCTGCAAAAGCCACATTTAAGGCGGCCTCCATCCAAGTAATCCAAGCTGGTTATCGAGTCCACCTAAACCTCCACCTTTCTCCACCTAAACCTCCACCTTTCTCCACCTAAATCTCCACCTTTCTCCACCTTGACCCTCCACGGGTGGGCGGTCCCACCATAGAGTTAAGGGCGCTGACCGACCTGGCGCACTAGAAAGCAGGGTTGGCACGCAGGGACCGACGCAAGATGCCGGTCGCCTCATGCGGCTGCGGCTACAACAGCAGCACACTTAAAAGGGGAGTTCGGAGCATTTTGTACCGCCGTGTTTCTCTCCGCCCCGACCCGATGTCCTGACCCGCATGCAGGGTCAGTCTTGAGTGTGTCGTCATGCATGTTTAGCGAGACGTTCTTTTTTTTTGATGTCAGTTAGTGATATCGGGGAAAAAGAAAAGGTGGGATTAACGATGATGAACAACTCGACGCGCCGGAAATGACCGATGCGCATCACGAACAGAAAACAGGCTGGGCTCGCAGGATGGTTACCTGCAGCGAAGTATTGGGCCTCTCCGGAGGGAAAGCGACGGAAGGAACTGCGGCGTCTCGATAAGTTCGCCCGGTCGCCGGGTGACATGCGCCCCCGCCTCGTTAAAGCGGCCACGCGTCCAGTAAGGGCTGGTCGGTAACCGATGGGCTCGAACACGATGCATTCCAAACACCAGAAACCGCGTCAGAGCGAGCCGGGACCCAAGAACCAGAGTGCAGCGTCAGGTAATCGTCCTTCGCACCCTACAACCCGAACGTCGGGTGCTGAAGAACGCTCCTGTCGGGTATGTGGGTCGAGCATTACGGGACGCCGGCGCAACGGGTTCTGTGGTGACCGATGTCGCATGCGATTAAGCAGGGCTGAGAAAGCCAAGCGTCTTCAGCAAGCCGTCACGAACGTCGAGCGCGCCTTCGAGATACTTCGAGAGGAACTGGGTATTAAGGGCGGGTGATCCGCGCGATGAGTGAGGCGGAATTGTGAGTCAAATAACCCGAGCGGCGAAACCCATCAGAAAGCTTTCGGGGAAGGTCGAAGCAGGACTTCCTCCCGACGTGTTCGAAGTTGTGGTTGCAGCACTAGCTGAAGCGTTAGTCCTTGATTATCAGCAAGATGTGGACGCTATGGTCAATTCCCCTCGGGGAAAAGACCATGAATTTCGCAAGAGCACCGCGTAAACTTGGGTCGCATCTAGGAGGTGTGACAGGGACATGCTAGCTGGCATCTACGCGAGGAAGAGCACGGCCCAGAACGGTATTGCGGACGAAGCTCGGTCAGTCGCTCGGCAGGTAGCGGGTTCCCGGGCGTACGCGTTAAAGAAAGGATGGGCCGTTGCCGACGATCATGTCTACGTCGATGACGGTATCTCGGGCGCGGAATTCGTCAAACGCCCAGGACTTGTTAGGCTGATGAACGCCCTCAGTCCGCATCCACCTTTCGAAGTGCTGATTATGAGCGAAGAGTCCCGCCTAGGCAGAGAGGCGATCGAGACCGCATATGTCCTGAAGCAACTTGTTACATCAGGCGTGCAAGTGTTCTTTTACTTGGAGGAGCGAGAGAGAACTCTGGACGGCCCGACGGACAAGATCATGTTGTCCTTAACGGCCTATGCGGATGAATTGGAGAGAGAAAAGGCGCGGCAACGGACCTACGATGCGATGGCGAGAAAGGCGAGGGCGGGTCATGTAACTGGTGGGCGCGTATTTGGGTACGACAACGTCCCCTTCAAGGCAAAGGCGGCTGATGGCACGTTCTACCGGTCACACGTCGAGCGACAGATCAATGCTACAGAAGCCCAGGTTGTTAAGCGCATCTTCACACTTTATGCCCAAGGACTCGGGCATTCACGGATTGCGAAACAACTCAATTCCGAGCACGCAGCCTCACCTCGTCCTCAACAGGGTCGTCCTAGTGGATGGTCTCCTTCATCGATTCGAGAGTTGCTTCGCCGGCCCTTGTACCGAGGACAACTCGTCTGGAACCGGACCAAGAAACGCAACCAATGGGGGATCGTGAAGCCAACGAGTCGGTCGGAGGCGGAGTGGATTCAGATTCCGGCGGAACATCTTCGCATCGTGCCTGAGGAGTTATGGGGAGCGGTAGCGCACCGGCTGAAATCAATGGGTCGGCGATCATTGCGATCTGGTGATGGCAGGTTGATGGGAAGGCCATTGGGAGAAGGCGCGAAACATTTGTTGGCTGGGTTGGCGAAGTGTATCTGTGGAGCCAGTATTGAGGCGAGGAGCCGCCGACAAGGTCGCCGCCGGGTGGTGTTCTATGGTTGCTCCGCATATCACCGCAAGGGGAAAACAGTGTGCAGCAACGGCCTCACGCTTCGCGCTGACGTTCTCGAGAACGCCGTGCTAAGGGAAGTGGAGGCAGTCGTTCTCGATCCACGCGTGGTTCAAGTGGCGCTTGATGACGCTGTGGAGCGTATCGTTGGTGACCAAGGAGATGAACAGCGGGTTGAGCTAGAGCAGAAAATCAAACGTCTGGATACAGAGCTAGCGCGCCTGGTCGAGGCCGTCGCGCAGGGTGGCGACTCGCGAACGTTGACTGAGGAGATCCAGAAGAGAGAAGTCCGGCGGCAAGAGTTTGCTGCAACGATGGAAGGGCTAGCGAATCGAGAATTTGCGATGTGGAGGTCGAAGCCCGGTGTTCGAGAGGATCTAGAACAACGGATTCGGGACTGGCGAGGGCTACTCAGGCGACAGGCAACTCAAGGACAGCAAATACTCCGAAAACTCATCGATGGGCGTCTACTGCTGACACCACACATCGACGAAACCCCTGCCTACTATGAGTTTAGCGGAATCGGAACCCTCACCGGACTACTGTCAGGAATCGTTCCACATAAATTGGCGTCCCCAACGGGATTCGAACCCGTGTTACAGCCTTGAAAGGGCTGCGTCCTAGGCCTCTGGACGATAGGGACTTTGGTGTACGCGATGGCAGTCAGGCACGCTGCACTGCCGTCGAACGGAACTGCAATCTCTAAGCTTAGCATGATGGAGGTGTCCCACTATGTTGAGCTTGAACAGCGCGGCAAGGCGGCACTATTCCAAGGGCTCCTCATCGAATTTCACAAGAGTATAGAGAAAG
>Ga0315336_1006428_pt1 | contig 12025 bp, 3 predicted proteins | sample ASW5metaG_FD_204512 | JGI IMG/M metagenome (GOLD analysis project Ga0315336, IMG submission 204512) | Ammonia-oxidizing marine archaeal communities from Monterey Bay, California, United States - ASW #5 | ecosystem: Environmental > Aquatic > Marine > Intertidal zone | place: USA: California...
CCAGTCGCGCCGAGAGACGTTCGGAATGTTCGTACGAAATGGCAGATCCCGATCCCACCCTCTTCTCTGAACGATTCCTGGCGCAGCCGGATCCGTCAGTGGCTGGAGGATTCGCTCCAGCACGAGCACCGACCTATGAGACTGCATTTCAATGCCTGCGCGCAGGCAATCTAGGCATTCTGCGTACACTCCTGAACCTGTCCCTGGCGTCGGCATTGCATCGATCAGGTGGGCAAACCTCGTGTTGTCGGGTGTATGGGTTATGCCGGATCATCCGGATCGCCGATAAGACTCACGAGGTGTCTTCGTATGAGCACGCAGCGATGGTGCGCGTGCAGATGGTCGTCGCCGCTGGGCGAAGGTGTTGCCGTGTTGAATTCTCGCATTCCCATATTGGCCCTTTTCGGCGCTTGCGTGGCCGCGTTGGCGATCGGGTTGTCCAGCGGTTGCAAACAGTTTGAATCGCAGCAGCTGAGCAAATCGCCCGAGCAGAATCATTATCACGCCGTTGCGAGTCAGATCGAATATCCGATCCCGACTGGGTGTGTCAACGCGGTTGTGGACACTTCGGCGCCATGGACCGTCGAAGACGTTGAGTTGGCGGATTACCGCGATGTCTCACTGGAAGAAGCGGTCCGAACGGCACTGTCCAACTCGCGGGTCCTGCGTGACCTCGGCGCCCGCATGCTCGACGCCCCCGAGCTCATTCCAACCACCTACGATCCCGCAATTCGTGAAACCGATCCCTTATTCGGCATCGACGGAGCGCTCAGCGCCTATGACGCGACGTTCTCGATCGAGGGATACCACCAAAAGAACGATCAGGCGATCAACAACGCTTTCTTCGGTGGCGGAACGCGGCTGCTACAACAGGACCGGGCGGTGCTGGAAACGGAGCTGACTAAACGGGCTATGACCGGCACTGAGTTCCAATTGCGACAAATCACCGATTACGATGCCAACAACGCCCCCGGCAACCTGTTCGCAAGCGCCTGGAATACGAACTTTGAAATGGGAGTTCGGCAACCGTTGTTGTTGGGTGCCGGCGTCGGTTTCAACCGCATCGCCGGTCCGGATGCGACGCCTGGGCAACTCAACGGCGTGTTGCTGGCCCGCATCGATACGGACATTTCGCTGACCGACTTCGAGCAGGGAGTCAACAAGTTCATCAGCAACGTCGAGAACGCCTACTGGGACTTATACTTCGCCTACCGCGACCTCGATGCAAAAATCAGAGCCAGAGACGCCGCGTTGGATACATGGCGCCGCGTGAAGGCCCTGAATCTCGCGGGACGAATCGGGGGTGAAGAAGAGAACGAAGCCCAGGCACTCGAACAGTATTACCGCTTTGAGCAGGACGTCCAAACTGCGCTGTCGGGCAGGCTTGTCGAAGGAACACGCGATAACAACGGCAGCCGGGCCGGCACCTTCCGCGGACTGGAAGGAGTGCAGGTTGCCGAACGACGGCTGCGACTGCTGATGGGACTGCCCATCACCGACGTCGAACTCTTGCGGCCGGCTGACGAACCGACGTTGGCAGAAGTCATCTACGATTGGGAGCTAATCGCCCCAGAATCACTCGAGCGCCGCGTCGAACTTCGCAAACAGCGATGGCTGGTGAAGCGGCAGGAATTGGAACTCTCGGCCAACAAACGCTTTCTGTTACCAACCCTGGATGCCGTCGGCCTGTACCGCTTCCGCGGCTTCGGGAAAGACCTGTTCCAGCAGCACCGCGGCGCCAATGGCAGGTTCAACAACGCCTGGGATAATCTGAACGATGGTAGCTTTCAGGAATGGCAGTTGGGACTCAACATGTCGCTGCCAGTGGGCTATCGTCAGGCACACGCCGCCGTGCGCAACTCAGAACTTCAACTGGCCCGGGCGCGAGCCATCCTTTACGAGCAAGAGCGGGAGGTCATCCTTGATCTGAGCGACAGCATTGGCGAAGCCAAGCGGGCCTACGTCGTCATTAAGACGGCGCTCAACCGCCTGCAGGCTGCCCGGCGGCAGTTCGCGGTCCTGCAGGACAAGTTCGAAAACGAAATCGTGACCGACCTCGACCTCGTACTCGAAGCCCAGCGGCGTTACGCGGCCGCGGAAATCGCCTATTTTCGCACGCGGGTCGAATACATTCTTGCGCTTAAGAACGTCGACTTCGCCAAAGGCTCGCTGCTGGAGAAGAACCAAGTCTACCTAGCCGAAGGTCCTTGGTCGGCTGTAGCCCACCGCGACGCCGCCCAGAGGACTCCGTTGCACTCGCAGACGCTCGAGAGGCTCCATCACCGGCACGCCGATTCGCCCGTCATCAGTGCCGGCGAGTATGGCCAGTTTCGACAAGTGGCCCACGAGCATGTCGAGCAGATCGACGAGTATGAGGGTCCAGCATTCGAGGCTCCCCTTACATCAACTCCGACTGGTGAGTCGAACGTTCCTCCTTCGCCCGATCAGAGCGAATCCGTCGGCGCGCCGCCGGTTCCGGCATTTGAGTGATGCTGTTGCGGATTGTAACGCGCGACCGGCGGGCATCGTCCTCTGCTCGCTTCGCAGCAGATGTTCAACCCACAGCGTCTTACGCTGTCTTGTGCCGCGCCGAGAGCCGTTTGGCACTTCAATACCTGCTTCCCGCGAGCGAGAACCGGGAACGGCATTTCGTATGTCGCTCCAGATGCACCACCGGCATCAAAGCCGAGGCTCAATAGAGCGGTTCGTCGACGACGTCTAGGAATGGGTCTAGACCGAGTTGATGCAGCCGCTTGTCTCGTTTGCGTACTGTTTTCAGCAACACCCGGCGTTGACGGGCATGCCTCCGTTCGACGATGCTCTGTGCAACGCGAAAAACTCCAGCGTGACGCTCGATCGCCGCGGAATCGTTCGTGGCGGATTGTTGCAGGCGGCTTGCTTCATTGGGGCCGAACGCCGCCGAGATGATTTCGTCGTCGAGTGCCAGAAACCGTCGCACGCTGCCGGGGTCCCCCTGACGTGCCGCCCGACCGGCGAGCTGCCGATCGACGCGGGACGTTTCGTGCATCTCGGAACAAATCACGTGGAGCCCGCCTAATTCCGCGACACCGGCTTCGAGAATGATGTCCGTTCCGCGACCAGCCATGTTCGTGGCAACCGTAACGTGCCTCTGCCTGCCCGCGCGGGCCACCCGTTTCGCTTCACTCGCTGTGTGGCGGGCATTGAGTACCTGATGGGGAACTCCCGCCACGTCCAGAAGTTGCGAGAGATGTTCTGAGCTTTCAATCGAACGCGTACCGACCAGCACCGGCCGGCCGGAAGCGTGGACGGTCTCGACCTCGTTAACGATGGCAGCCCACTTTTGTTTGGCTGTCACAACAATGAGATCGGGCAGCATATTCCGGCGACACGGGCGATGTGTCGGTGCAGAGACAACCGGCAGCCTGTAGACCCCGGAAAGCTCGCGGGTGGACTCCCGCAGCGTTCCCGACATGCCGACCAAAGTCTTATAGAGCCGAAAGAACTGCTGCATGGTGATCTGCGCCGCATATTCGTTGTTGGCCGTTATCTGGAGGTTCTCGGCTGCTTCGATCGCCTGGTGAATGCCGCCACGCCATTTGCGTCCTTCACCAAGGCGTCCCGTAAGTTCATCGACGATGACGACTTCTCCGTCACGGACGACGTATTGCCGGTCTCGCATAAAGAAGCGGGCAACGACCAGAGCCCGTTCCACGGCGGAGTACAGTTCAGTCAGCCGGTGACCGTCAAGCGCCTGCGATTTTTCCCAGACGCGTACAAGCTGCTGACCTTCCATCGTGAGACTGACCATTTTACTTTTTGCATTGAGCGCGTAATGCATTGGCTCCTGCAGCAGTTGCGCGGTCTGGGCTGCCCAAACAAAGCAGGCGGCCGCCTGTTCGGGAGGATGTCCGTCGGAGCGACCGATGACCAGGGGCATGCGTGCTTCATCGATCAGCACGCTGTCCGCCTCATCGATAAGGGCAAAGTGCAATCCCCGTTGAATCGATCCATCGAACGCCCCAACGACCTGAACGTCTTCAGAACCTGTCTGCCGAGGCCACTGACGGGAAGCCGTTTGGCGCGAAGAGAGTCGGTCGCGCAGGAAGTCGAAACCAAACTCCTTCGCCGGCCCGTAGGTAATGTCGCACGCGTAAGCCTGCCGGCGCTCTTCGCGTGATGACGTCGACTGGATTGCCGCAACGGTCAGTCCCAAACACTCGTAAACGGGTCGCATCCAATCGGCATCGCGCTGTGCCAGATAATCGTTAGCCGTGACCAGATGCGCTCCCTTGCCTTCGAGCGCTCGCAGACCCAGCGGCAGCGTCGCGGTAAGTGTTTTGCCTTCGCCGGTGGCCATTTCGACGGCAAAGGATTGTGCCAGCAAGATGCCCCCCAGCATCTGCGAGTCAAAATGCCTCATCTTCAAATGACGGGTGGCGGCCTCGCGGACGAGAGCATACGTTTGGGGCAGCAGCTCAGACGTCGCCGTGCCACACTTCGCCCGGTAGCGCAGCGACAACGCTTCGGTCCGCAGATCAACGTCGCTCAATTGCTGGACGCGGTTCTCAATGCTCTTGATGCGCAACAACATGCGCCGCGCCAATCGCAAACGACCGCTGCCACTTCCGGCGATCCAGGCTGCTGGGTTGAATGCGGACGTTGCAGACGATCCGGTCATTCCGCGATCATCCAGACGATCGACCGTTGATGGGCGCCAGACGCTATTGGGTATCACTCGACGAGCCTTGCCAATCGACGGAATGCCAAAGAATGGCGCGGCCATCACGGCTGCCTGTAAGAACCTGCCTGCCGTTAGGCGAAAACGCGACCGAGGTGACTGCGCGATTGTGTTCGGTGAGTGTGAGGATCTCCTTGGCGGAGAGCATTCGCCCTCCGGCGGAACCTTGAGTTGCATCTGTTTCGTCCCGCGTGTCCCAAAGCTTCACGGTGTTGTCCTCGCTCGCGGTCAACGCTCGCAGCGCGTTAGGTTCTCCCTCATCCCACACTCCATTGCCGTTGAGGTCTACGAGTGGCGAGAACGCAACCGAAGAAATGCTGGCGGTGTGACCTTCGAGCTTAAGAATTGGGTTAGCTTCCCAGGCACCGTCTGTAGTTGGTGCAAGCGACCAGATGTTCGCAGTCTTGTCGGCGCTGCCGGTAATGAGTCTGCGGCCATCGGCCGAGAATGCGGCAGTGAGCACGGCCCATTCGTGACCTCTCAACACGCACAGCGGCTCTGATTTTTCAGACGCGTCGTCGGGCGCAGAGCTCCAAATCATGGCGGTCTTGTCATCCGACGCCGTGACGACGAACCGACCGTCGGGCGAAAACGCCGCGTATCCGACGCGTCCCGAATGCCCGCGAAACGTCTTAACGACTTTTCCAACCAGCACGTCCACTTCGGCATCGGGAGAGCGCTGTGAACCGACTTCCCATAGCTTGGCCGTGCCGTCATCGCTGGCTGTCAGAACGTAACGGCCCGCTGCATCGGGCGAAAACGTGCAGTGGTTGATCGCCGCCGTATGACCGCCCACCAATTTGACAAGGTCTTGGCCGGTTGAGACGTCCCAGATGCGTGCCGAGTTGTCCCAACTTCCGGTCACGATCCGTCGGCCGTTCGGTGAAAAACTCGCCGATGCAACGGCGGCATGAGGTCCCAACGTCAGCCGTTCCTCACCGGTCGCCAGGTCGATCATGTGCGTTTCGTTTCCGCCGATCAATGCGAGGTGCGTCCCCTCTGCGCTGGGATCGAATGCCGCCGACCAGATCAGGTAAGGATACTCCTTGTCGAGAATGTCTTCGTTAGTGCCAAGGTCCCACACCGTCACTCGACGATCGGTGGCGTTGATGGCTGCCACAGCACCGCTTCCCGAAACGGCCAACGCATTGGGAACGGCGCGGCGAAGGTCCGCCGCCTCGACTTGCAAGGCGCCCGCGGCAGCCTCGACCGTCTGCGGACTGCTCTCTACTCCACCGTCGAGCAGCGACTCGACGGTCGATTTCGCAAGACCGCTTCGCTCGGCAAGAGCGGCGGCATCCAAGTTGGCGCGTTCCATGATTCTGCGTGTATTTGTCGCGAGCGACCAGCGTCCGCCCGCCATCGTTCGTTGTTTAAGCACCTCCGCACTCTCGACATCCCAAGTTCGGACGATGCCGTCTGCACAGCCGGTCACCGCCAAACGTCCGTCAGCACTAATACGAAGTGAAGTGACTCTATCAGGGTGCTTGAGCAACAATGAAGGAAGCTCCTCACCGCTGTCGAGACTCCATTGCGCAACAGTGCGATCGGCGCTGGCGGTCAGCACCCTCCCGCCACCCGGCAGGAACGCGGCCGCTACGACCTGTCGCGAGTGGCCGGAATATCGGCCGGAGAGCCGGTGTACGATTTCACCGGTCTTCAGGTTCCAAACGATGCAGCGACCCGAATTGTCGCCGGTGAGAGCAAGATTCGGATCGACTGGGGAAATTGCGATTGCAGTGATTTCAAGCGTATGGCCGTCGAGCCGTCGCAACTGTGAGCCGCTTTCGGCATCCCAGATCTTGGCGGAGTTGTCGTCGCTACCGGTCACGATCTTCGATCCGTCAGGAGTCAGTGCCAGCGCGGCACTGCGGCCGGTGCCGTCGAGCCGATGCAGTTCAACACCCGCAGCAACGTCCCAAATTCGCGTGGTGTTGTCCCGAGCGCTCGTGACCAGCCGTTTTGCGTCGGGCAAGAACAGGACCGACGAGGCGAGAAACACGTGTCCCTCGTCGTAACTCCGTAGTTCTTCTCCCGAGTTGCCCTGCCACACTTTTGCCTGGCGATCCTGACTGGCAGTCACGATCCGATTGCCGTCGGGAGAGAAGTCGGCGGCAAGCACGGCATCGAGATGTCCCTCGAGCGGACGCCCCTGCAGGATATGGAGTTCGTCGTCCCCCTCGATGCTCCACTTGCGAACTTGTGCGTCGTAACCGGCTGAAAGAATCCAACGGGTGTCGTGGGAAAAGACGCATGCCTGCACCCAACTGCCATGTCCACGAAACGTCCGAATCGAGCGGCCATTCTGGAGATTCCAAACCTTGACCGTGTTGTCGTTGCCGCAACTCACCAGCAGTCTGCCGTCGCGCGAAAAAGTGAAGGACCGGACCGCATCGGTGTGTCCGAGCAATGACCGAAACTCTGTTTGCTCCTGCTCCAAACCATCGGCCAATTTGACGTAATCGACGTCGATCACCGCGTCGGGCTGCCAAATCAACAGCCGATGGTCGTGTCCAGCAGTGACGACTTCGCGGCCGTCAGGTGTGAATGCCGCCGCATAGACGGGTCCCTCATGACCTCGAAACGGAACGCCCTGCTGAATGCTTGCAGGATTGCTCCAGCTTGCCGTCTCGTCGGTCCAGACAATTGCGGTTCCGTCCTGCCCAGCCGTGACGATGCGCGTTTCGCCGATGAAGTTTCCCTCTTCGTCGCGTTGCGGGCAGAATGACGCCGACCGTACCCACCAATTGTGCCCGTAAAGCCGCGTAAGCTGACGGCCCGACTCCACGTCCCACACGCGGGCGGTGCCATCGAACGACCCGCTCAACAGCCGGCCGCTGTCGTGGGAAAACTCGAGACTGACGACGACATCGGTGTGTTCGCTGGCAAAGCGGTCGGTCGAACCTTCGCCACTGAAAATTTGTGGCTGCAACTCGCCCCCCTCGGCCGACCACAGCTTGATGTAGCCCGGATCTGTGTCGCCGGCGGTCGCTATGTAACGACCGTCGGGAGAGAATGCCACGGCGTGCAGTTCCTGCCCCCCATGTTCCAGCGTGGCGAGAAGTTTCCCCTCCTCGACATCCCAGATGCGGGCGTTCGCGTCCCAACCGGCCGTAGCAAACCGTAGGTTGTCCGCTGAGAGTGCGATCGCATTCAACGGAACTGGTGAGCTGTAGCTCCGTTGCGACTGGCTGCAAAGGAACATGAGACGCCCCCACTCCCATTGCCGCAGTTCCGGCGGACAGGCTGCGAGCAGTCTGCGGGCCGAATCGAACGCATTTTCGTCGATCTTGGCGGCGGCCAGGCCGATCCGGGCGATGTACGCCTCGTACTCTTCTGCTTCTTTGGCGGCAACCGCTTGTTCTCGGGCGATGTCGGCTTTTTTGCGCGCGTCGATCGCTTCATCTTTCGCAGCGATTGCCTCATGCTTGGCGGCCTCTTCGTCTTCGCGGGCTTTCTCTTCAAGCTCGCGGGCCTGGATGGCGTCTTTCTTCGCGATCTCTTCTTGCTCGAACGCCTTAACAGCTTTTTCGCGGGCGTCGATGGCATCCTTCTTGGCGATCTCCTCCTGCCGGTACGCTTTGACAGCCTTTTGATGCTCTTCGCGAACCAGGAAAAACGCCGTGGTCACGATCACGAAAATTCCGATCGCCAATCCTGCGACAATCCTGCGAAAGCGCTTCAAGCGGCGTCGATGAGCGGCCCGTTCCTCTTGCTTGCTGGCAATCGTTCTGAGCAAGGGGGCATGTTCAGGGAGATCGCGGTCGAGCAGCGAATCGGCCAACTCGAGATCGTCTTTGTCGTTGGCACACTCGGCATACGCCAGCCGCGCGCGGGATGCACCGGTCTTGGCGGTCGCGTTGCCGTTCCAGAGCGCGAGTGATTCTTCGAACCCGAAGAGCGCTTTGGCGAACGTTTGGTAGTCGCCCGACTGCAATGCCTGTTTAAGATTTTTCTCGGCAAGCGCCGAAAGTGCCGTGCTTTCCGTGTGCGACTGGTATTCGCGAATCGCGGCCTGAAAGTCCTGAACCGTAGCAAAGCGGTCCTCAGGTTTGGTGGCCATCGCCTTCAGCGCGACGTCGATCAATTCTCCCTCTTTGTCGGTCGGCGCGATGACGTTCTTGGCGGCGGCCATCAGGCACTTCTTGACGTTGGACGCGACGTGCGGTGGTTTGGTCGTCAAGATCTCGTAAAGAATCGCACCGAGCAGATAGATGTCACTTGCCGGTCCGATTTGGTCCGCCCCAAACACCATCTCCGGCGCCATGTAGCAAGGTGTTCCCCCCACGGTCCGAATCTGGCCGACTGTCTTCGATTTGCGGAACGATTCGGTCGGCTGGGCGAGGCCCCAGTCCATCACCAATACCTCGCCGTATTCCCCGAGCATGATGTTCTCGGGCTTGAGGTCGCGGTGCACGACGCCACGGGAATGCGCGAACGCCACCGCATCGGCCGACCGCATCAGAATTTCCAGGTTCTCGGCCAGCGACTTGTCGCGGACGACCTCCGACCAGGGGGTGCCCTGGACTTTTTTCATCGCATAGAACAACATGCCGCCGCGGTTGACGCCGACGTCGTAAATCGGAACGACGTTGGGGTGATCCAACTCACCGGTGACCACCGCCTCGGCTAAAAACTTCTGCCGATGCTTCTCCCCTTTGGCGATGCGGCTGTCGAGCATCTTGACCGCCACCGAGCGATCGATCGACGTCTGGCGCGCCTCGTAGACGACCCCCATGCCCCCTTTGCCCAAGACGTTGATGAATTCGTATTCGGGCTCGTCGGTCGACTCAGTCGTTTTCGTGGTTTCGAAGACCTTCGACTTAATTACGAGCGTCGAACTGGGGGGACGGGCCACTTGCTCGCGCCCCTTGATCGAGGTTCCAGGATGAATGTCTGGATCGGTGGCGCCAGCCCAGTTCTGCTCGATCGACTGGTGAATCTTCTCGTCCACCGCGTCGTCGGAAATGAAGGTCGCATCGGTGCCGCCGATATTGCCCGCGTCCCCCACCAGGCGCTGCTCGTCCTCGTCGTCTAAAAGCAGCGTTTTTTCCGCTTCCGCCGTTTTCTGAACATCGGCGTCACTAGGATGCGAACTCGCCTCGTCAGAGTCGTCTTCCTGGTACGTCACCTGATTGGCCGGATCCTCCTCGAATTCATCGGAAATGAAGGTTTGATCCGTGTCGCTGACCGAACGGACCTTGTCGCCGGATGCCGTGTCGCTGGGGGGATCCCCTGCCGGAACGTCTTCGGCGTACGTGGGATGGTTGTCCGGGACGTCATCGAATTCGTCCGAGATGAAGGTTTGATCCGTATCACTGGTCGATCGCGGCTCCTCCCCGGCAACGGGCGACTCCAGTTGGCCGCCGCAATGCGGGCAGAGAGAGCGCGTGAGATCCGCCTCGGAAATCTTTTTTGAACAATGTTTACAGTCTGGCATCTCGATGGAACTCTAGGTTTTGAATTGAGTCCTAAATCTGCGTCAACAATTTATTCGTTTGAACTGTCGGCAAGCTCGGGACCACTCGGTCTCGATACGACAGATCGACCTGCGCCCAAGCGCTCCATGGCGGCATCGACGATCTGCGCCCAATCCTGTAGTTGTTCCGTCTCCGCAGCCTTCCAGGGGATGCGGAAGCGCGACATCGAAAACCGATCGTGGTCCCAGCCGCCGTCCGACAAATCAGAAACATCGGTGGACGTTGTCGGCTCGTCCGACTGGTTGGCCTCTGTCGGTGGCTGCGGCCCATCCGGTTTTGTAGAACGCTGTTTGAGCATTTTGTGCAAAACGCTCGGATCGACAATCTGGTGGTCAAAGACGTGCACTTCCATAATCGGCACCCGCGACGTCCCATCGTCCAGAAAAAACCGAAAGTGCCCGTCGTGAAGCTTGCGAGCGTATCCCGTGAGATCGGCGAGCACCGACCTTGGCAGCGCTTCGGCCCGCAACAATTTCCCATCCGGAGCGAGCACTTCAAGAAGGACAACTTCTTCCCCCGCAGCACCCAAGTCGTCCCGCTTGACGACCCGGGAATTCGCATTGGCGTCAAAGAGCAACGATGAGGTTGATAACTCAACGGCGAGCGGGTTCGGTCCGTCCTCATCAAGCGGCATGGCACGCCCAGGACCACCCACCCCCGCTTCATTGTCTGCGAGAACAAACACAATGATGTCGCGTTCGGGGTTGACGGTCAATAAGAAAGTGGTGCTGAGTGAGGCCCCGTCGTCGTCGGTTGCCGTGATCGTCACGATCTGAGTGTCGTCGGGATCGGTTGTTTCGTCGAAACACCAACTCCACGTTCCGTCCCCGTTGTCGATCACCGTTCCGACCGACGCTTTCAGGGTCACACCATCCTCACCCGGATCGCTGAAAGTTCCGGAGTTCTTCGCCCGGGCTCCTTCGGTGATCGTCACGTCTCCCATATTATCGAGCGAAGGGGAAGGGGCCACGTTGTTGACCTTCAGTTGGAATATTGTCTTGGTTGTCGCTCCGGCATCGTCGGTCGCGGTAATCGTCACCTCCTGGGAATCGTCGGGACCATCTGCCGCGAAGAACGACCAACTCCAAGTGCCCGCGCCAGTCTTGACCACCGTGCCGACTGAAGCGCTCAAGGTGACACCGTCTCCATCTTTGCCCGGATCGCTGAACGTGCCGGTATTCGTGGCGGTTGTTCCTTCATCAACCGTGACGTCCCCGGCGTTGCCGATGGAGGGGGCCACGTTCTTGACGGTCAGTTGAAACATCGTCTCCGTCATCGCCCCGTCGTCGTCGGTCGCGGTGATTGTCACGATTTGTGTGTCGTCGGGGCCATCTTCCGCGTCATACGACCAGCTCCACGTCCCGGTACCGGTCTTCATCACAGTCCCAACCGAAGCACTGAGCGTGACCCCGTCTCCATCTTTGCCCGGATCGCTGAACGTGCCTGTGTTCGTGGCGGTCTCCCCTTCGTTGACCATCACGTCACCGGCGTTGCCGATCGAGGGGTCGACGTTCTTGACCGTTAGCTGGAATTTCGTCTCCGTCATCGCCCCGTCGTCGTCGGTCGCGGTGATCGTCACCTCCTGGGAATCGTCCGGGCCGTCCTCTGTATCGTACGACCAACTCCAGGTCCCGGCGCCACTCTTCATCACCGTGCCGACCGATGCGCTCAAGGTCACACCGTCACCATCTTTGCCCGGATCGCTAAACGTGCCTGTGTTCGTGGCGGTCTCCCCTTCGTTGACCATCACGTCACCGGCGTTGCCGATCGAGGGGTCGACGTTCTTCACCGTTAGCTGGAATTTCGTCTCCGTCATCGCCCCGTC
>Ga0315336_1006429_pt1 | contig 12021 bp, 9 predicted proteins | sample ASW5metaG_FD_204512 | JGI IMG/M metagenome (GOLD analysis project Ga0315336, IMG submission 204512) | Ammonia-oxidizing marine archaeal communities from Monterey Bay, California, United States - ASW #5 | ecosystem: Environmental > Aquatic > Marine > Intertidal zone | place: USA: California...
CGTCAAAGTTGATGCGCAGGCGGCTCTGGCTTGGGCGGACGCAATTTCGCCCGATGTCGATGCATTGGCCTTTTTCGAGAGGGCGTTCAAATCGCGGGTGCCATCCACTGAAGTATTGGCCGAAATCTTGTTCCATCTAGATCTTCGAACTGCAGATTCAGATGCCGAATGGTCAGATGCACACCTCGTCGTTAGCTGGAGTGATGCACACGGGATAGGCCATTGCGGATATCATGTCTACATTACGGAATACGAAACCCGAAAAACATTGTTTAAGCACTATATTGGCGGTAAATACTTTGATGATACCTCGCGTACTCAGTACGAAATCCCGGTTCCTGATGGTACAATTCGAGGAACTGAAGTATTGCATGTACGCCTTGTACCGGATGTGGCCGTTGGTAAACTCAAGGTCGACGGATTGGAAGTGCGTGCGATCGAGTATGCACAATAATGGAATGTATGCTATAGGCGACACGAGGGCATAGTCTGTAAGTCATTAGCCAAGCTTGATTTGGAGAGGCGGATCGGTGAGTTGGGTAGAATACTACCCCAAGTCACTCCTTCCCCAAGGGTAACTGCAGCCAGAAAATTCGCTGGTCTGCCTCTTCTTTTTCGATTTTCTTTCGGGGCGTCAAAGCACTAGCGCCCGCCAGTACCCGCTGAACCCTTGCTCGGAACTAGGATTCAGCGGGTTATTTTTTTCCTACAACTACTAACTTGCAATGCAAGGTACCTTGCGCTATACTCTAGCCAGTGACTGGAGAAATCGACTTGCCCGCTTCACGCGACACGCTGAATTTGACGAATTGGAGTACACAGCTCCGCAAAGGACTGCTTGAGCTGAGCATCATCAATTTGCTGGCGAGAGGTGAGTTGTACGGATACGATTTGGTCAAGCGACTGGCCGATGTCGAGGGCTTGGTGGTGACAGAGGGGACCATTTATCCCTTGCTGTCCCGATTGCGCGGTAGTGGCTTGGTGCGTGCGCGGCTTGAGGAATCTAGCTCCGGTCCTGTGCGCAAGTACTACACGTTGACCCCCGAAGGCCGGCGAGTCCGCGAAACGATGAACGCCCATTGGACGGGATTGAGTAAAGGAATCTCCGCGTTGATGGAGAACGATGAGGTGCATGATGGCTAAATGGTTAAACGAAGCGAACGAATATTTGGACGGGTATCTCAAACAGGTTTCCGTGTTGGTGCGAGAGCAGGGCGATGATTCTGCGGACGTCGTATCGGCCCTCCGCGATCACATTTCGAATGAGGTCGAGGCCGATGGTGTGGAGACGGTTACCATCGATCGCCTGTTGCAAGTGTTGAGCGCCCTCGGTACGCCCGAAGACGTCGCAAGTCTTGATCCCATTCCAGTCGCGTCCACGCCAGCTTCGGAGTCGAGCGCGGTCCCATTGCCACCGCCCGCAGTGCCACCACGCGTGACCAAGTCGGTGGTCGTGCATCGATCGCCGGCCAATTGTGCATGTGCCATTATCTTGGCTTGGGGTGCTGCGCTGGTTGGACTCGCCGTGCTCGGAATTATTGCGGCCATCATGCTTCCGGCCCTCAGCCGTGCGCGAGAAGCGTCCCGACGCGCGGAGTGTCAAGTCAATCTCAAGATGTTGGGAACGAGCCTCATGACACTAGCCGCGGAAGAAGGTGAGCTGCCTCCGATTGATCTAAAGTACTCGAGCGTTATGTTCGATGTTGATCTTATCTTCAAAGAGAATCCGGATCTCCACGATGCATTTATTTGCCCCACGGGACCCAATGCGGGGCTCGATGCAAACGATGTCGACAATGAGTACACGTTTCCACACGATTACCTATACGTCACCCATGTAGTCTCGAATAAGGAGGAGGCGATCGGTTATCTGGAAGCCGTTGCCGAGGCGAAACAATCCGGCATTCCGCTCGGCGACGAGATTGTTATGGCCAATGGAACGATATTGCCTCGTATCCGACTTTCGGCGACCACCGAGGTACCTGACGTGGAAATCCCCATACTGGTAGAACGGAAGGGAAATCATGTGCCGGGAGACGGGTACAACGTGTTGTATCTCGATGGGCACGTTGAGTTTTGCCGCACCGGGGGCGACCAACCATTCCCTGCGACTATGTTGTTCGATGATGGTAGTCCGATGCTGGACGAAGCGACATCGGAAATTCATTGACTGACGTATGACGGATTCCCGCTTCAGGTTTTGGCGTCTCTCACGTCGGTCATTATACTGGGGGCTGAACGAACGAATGACTGACCTGAATCCAGGAAGGACTGCGAATCCACATGCTTCGGCTTTCGACAACAATCATGATAATCCTCGCCGTTTCGTCTGGAGCGGCGCGAGGGGAAGAGTCTGCCCTGTATCCGAATTCCATTGGTCCCTATGCCGGGGATTGGGAAGGTCTCTGGAATCGAGGCGAGGACAAGCACCCCTGGATAGGTGCTCAAGTTATCGCGCTCGGTGATGGTGCCTATGAGATCGTTCTGACTCGAAAGTTATATGCGCGAGCGCCGCTCTTCAGAACTGTCGCTGCACATGAAGAAGGGGATGCGCTCGTCTTCGATGATGGCGAGTATTTCGGTGCGATTCGCGCCGGCGTTTTTTCCGGAGGCCGACACGGCAAGAAACCGGGTGAATTTACGCTGGAGCGCTACACGCTTCAGCCGGACACGCTTGGCATGGAACCACCGGAGAATGCGATTGTTCTATTTGACGGTACAAATCTAGACGAATGGGAAGGCCTTCGGAGCGGAAAATCGTGGGAGATTTTGCCGGACAATGTCTTGCAGGCGGATCCCGATGTTAGTTACATGGAGACCGTTCGCAACTTTACGGACTTGACGTTGCATATCGAATTTCGCTTGCCGTTTCTTCCAGAGAAACGGGGCCAGGAACGGGCAAACAGCGGTGTGTTCTTGCAGCGCCTTTTCGAAGTGCAGGTTCTCGACAGCTATGGATTGCCGGGCTATTGGAATGAATGCGGAGCCATCTATCAAATCTCTGCGCCGAGGGTAAACATGTGCGCACCGCCGTTGCAGTGGCAGTCCTACGACATCGATTTCCGTGCAGCCCGGTACGATAATCAGGGAAACCTGGTTGAAAATCCGCGATTGACTGTGGTGCACAATGGTGTTCCGGTGCAAACCGACATCGAGATGCCCCGGGGGACGTCCGGAGATGCGAAGAAAAAGCCAAAGGCGCCGCCGCAATCGCCTGATTGTATCCGCCTGCAAGCACACAAGAACCGCGTGCAATTCCGAAATATCTGGGTGGTTGACCGGGCAGGTCGAGGGCAATAGGAATTCAGGCAAAAGAAAGGCCCTAGGCATCGGGGTTGCCTAGAGCCCGCCAGTACAGGATTAGCGAACAAATATGGATAGGACGACTGCTCGGTAAGCCAACCCATCCGCCTCACCTGTATATAGATTGTATCACCGGATTTTGGAATTGGCAAGGAATCGCCCTTATTTTGGGCACGTCTTATAAGTCCAGTGGTGCCAATATATTGGGGGTGTCTCTGTCGCTATTCGCGTCCATTTCCTGATTGTTGACCTTCCTTTTAGCGTGCTTGAAAAATTAAGTCTTGATCATAAAGTTAATCTATGTTAAATTTCGAATCGAGATTCAATTATGCGCTAAGTACGGGTAGGAGAATGTTTCATGAAAGTTAAACGAATCGCAATATTGATGATTCTGTTAGTAGGTTTTTGTCCGCTTGCGATCGCGGCTGATGGGATACACGTGACGGCAACCATTGGGATGATCGCGGATGTCGCGAAGGAAATAGGATCGCCGCATGTCTCGGTGATCGGCCTGATGGGCCCTGGTGTTGATCCTCATTTGTATAAGGCGACGTCGAGTGATCTGCGGAAGCTGCGCGGGGCGGATGTGATCTTGTACAACGGGCTGCATCTCGAAGGACGCATGGCGGATGTGTTGGTGAAACTGGCGCGTCGCGTGCCGACGGTGCAGGTGACGGAAACCATTCCGGAATCGCTGTTGCGTGAGCCGCCGGAGTTCGCGGGTCAGTATGATCCGCATGTTTGGTTTGATGTGTCGATGTGGCGGTATGCGGCCGAGAGCATCCGTGACACGTTCGTGGAGATGGACGCAGCGCATGCGAAGGATTACCGTGCAAACGCAGAAGCGTACTTGGCGAAAATGGACGCGTTGCATGCATACGCGCAAGAACAGATTGCTACGATTCCCGAGTCGTCGCGTGTCTTGGTGACGGCGCATGATGCGTTTGGCTATTTTGGTCGCGCATACGGAATTGAGGTCAAAGGGATTCAAGGGGTCAGCACCGCTTCGGAATATGGACTGCAGGATCTGTCGCGTCTCGTAGACGTGTTGGTCGATCGTAAGATTAAGGCCGTGTTTGTCGAGTCGTCTGTGTCGTCAAAATCGATTGAGGCGTTGGTACGTGGTGCGAAGAGTAAGGGACATAAGGTTGTGATTGGCGGCGAATTGTTTTCCGACGCCATGGGACAGGCTGGCACCGAAGAAGGTACATATCTAGGCATGGTTCGACACAATGTGGACACCATCGTAAAGGCCTTAAAATAAAATGTCGCCCGAAACGCCGCCGCCCATTGAGGTTCATGATTTGACTGTGGCCTATCGTCACCGTCCGGTCCTGTGGGATATCGACGTGGTATTTCCGGAAGGGAAGCTTGTCGCAGTGGTTGGGCCTAATGGCGCGGGCAAGAGCACGCTCATCAAGGCGATCATGGGACTGGTGCCGCTGGCGTCGGGCCACGTTGAGGTATTTGGACGTCCCGCTCGCCAGACACAGGGCGCGATCGCCTACGTCCCGCAACGGGAGTCCGTGGATTGGGAGTTTCCGACGACGGCATTAGATGTGGTGTTGATGGGGCGGTATGGGCAACTGTCGTTATTCGGTCGGCCTAAACGGCGGGACCGTGAAATCGCGCGTAATTGTCTGGAAAAAGTGGGTATGGCCGAATACGCCAAGCGTCAGATCAGCCAGCTTTCTGGCGGTCAACAACAGCGCGTGTTTTTGGCGCGGGCGCTCGCACAACAGACGCGCGTTTATCTCATGGACGAACCGTTTTCGGGTGTGGATGCGGCAACGGAACGCGCGATTGTGGCGCTGTTGCACGATTTGCGCGAACAAGGCAGCACGGTCGTCGTCGTACATCATGATTTGCAGACGGTGCCCGACTACTTCGATCACGTTATGTTGTTAAACCTTCGGACGGTGGCGTTTGGCCCGGTGGGCGAAGTGTTCACACCGGAGAATTTGCATAAGACCTATGGCGGTCGTTCGCATTTGTTGAGCGAAGTGACGGAACGGTTGCGTCAGAAAGAATGGATAGGGCGGCAATGAACGAGCCGACGGAGCTGCCGCCGTGGTTGGAATTCTTCACGTTCTCGAATGTGAACGTCGCATTCGTGTTTGTGGGGTGCGTGTTGTTGGGCATGAGCACAGGCGTGCTTGGATGTTTTGCGTTTCTTCGTAAACGCTCGTTGCTTGGCGATGCGTTAGCACACGCCGCGTTGCCAGGCGTGTGCGCAGCGTTTCTGCTCACCGGCACAAAAAATCCGCTCATTATTCTAGGCGGCGCAATGGTGTCTTGTTGGTTGGGCGCGCTCTCGGTCGAAATGATCGTCCGGCACACGCGATGCAAAGAAGACAGTGCACTGGGAATGGTGCTCTCCGTTTTTTTCGGCGTAGGCATCGTGATGCTGACCTACATCCAACGCACCGGCGAAGCGGCTCAAGCGGGGCTGGATAAATTCTTGTTTGGGCAAGCGGCGGCGTTAATCGATCGCGATGTATGGACATTGGGCATTTTGAGCGTTCTGATTTTGGCGGTCGTAGCCCTTGCATACAAGGAGTTCAAGGTTTTCTCATTTGACCCGGAATTCGCCGCCGGAATTGGCTTGCCGGTTCGGACGATCGAAATCATTTTGGCCACGCTCATCGTCGTGGCGGTGGGGATTGGTTTGCAAGCGGTGGGTGTGGTGCTAATGGCAGCGATGTTGGTGACCCCGGCGGCGGGCGCCCGTTATTGGACTGAACGGCTCGGGGTGATGCTTATTGCGGCCGGTACCTTTGGCGCGTTGAGCGGAGGGTTGGGGGCGTACATCAGCTACCTCAGTCCGAAAATGCCGACGGGGCCGTGGATGGTCATTGCTGCGACGATATTGTTTGCGATTTCATTTTTGTTCGCGCCGCGCCGGGGGGTGTTGCCGCGCCTGCGTCGTCACTTTCGATTTCGCCGTCGGACGGCGGAGGAAAATGTGTTGAGGACGTTGTATTTGTTGGGCGAGCCGTTCGAACAATGGAGTGATAGTTATTCGACGAGTGAGTTGTTGCAATACCGTTCGATGCCGACGGCGCAACTGGCCCGTACGTTGAATCGCCTCATTCATAAGGCGTTGGTGAGTGAACCTGCGCAGGGGCGTTATGCGCTGACTGAGTTTGGCGTAACGCGTGCCGCACGGGTGACGCGATTACATCGTTTATGGGAGCTGTACTTAACGCGGAAACTCGAAATTGCACCGGACCATGTTCACGACGATGCGGAGGAGATCGAACACATTCTGACGCCCGAATTAGAACAGCGCCTCGCAGCATTGCTTGAGCATCCGGACGAGGATCCGCACGCCAGAACTATCCCTGGTCGATTACAGCCTGGCGAAAGCGGGGCGTAGAGAGCATGGATCCACAGCCCTTTTACACCGCAGCGATTGATGGTCTGTTCGGTTCATTCCCGACGGATGCGGATAGTTTGTGGGTCATGCTTATTGGCAGCCTCGTAGGTGCTTCGTGCGCGCTGGTGGGGTGTTTTCTGATCTTGCGCCGCTTGTCGATGCTAGGTGACGCGATCAGTCATGCGGTATTACCAGGAATCGTAATTGCGTTCTTGTTGACGGGCAGTCGCAACATCTTTCCCATGTTAATCGGAGCCGGTGCGTTAGGATTGTTAACGGCCTTCCTCACCGACTCGTTGCATCGCTACGGCAAGTTACAATCGGATGCATCGATCGGCGTGACGTTCACGTGGCTATTTGCCGGAGGCGTCATTCTGATTAGCCGCTTCGCCGGTCAAGTAGATTTGGATACCGATTGTGTGTTGTACGGAGAGATTATTTTTGCGCCCCTTGATACGTTGATCATCGGTGATAATGAATATGGGCCACGTGCGGTGTGGATGTTGGGGGGCGTCACTATCGCGAACTTGTTGTTTGTATTACTTGGTTACAAACAACTGAAGGTCTGTGCGTTCGATCCTGAGTTGGCCGCATCCCTCGGGATTAAAGTTGCGTTGTGGCACTACCTTTTGATGGGCTTCGTGTCCATGACGACCGTCGGCGCATTCGAAAGTGTAGGTGCAATTCTCGTCGTGGCGATGTTAGTGGTGCCGCCCAATATCGCCTACCTCCTAACCGATCGACTTGGTCTGATGATTGGGCTGGCAGTTTTGTTTGGCGTGTTGAGCGCGGTGCTCGGGTATTGGATCGCCTATTTACTCGATGCATCGGTCGCCGGCGCGATGGCGACCGTGAGCGGTATCATGTTCATTCTGGTCGCCTTCGGGTCGCCGAGTCATGGATTCGTCGCCAGGCAACTTGCCCAACGACGCGCGGCACTATCGATGGCCGAACTTGCGGAATCCACGACCCCGTAAAGCGAGAATCGCCGTCTGCCGCGCCTTGACTGCCTCCGTTTTGCGGCTCATAATCGCCATGTGTATCAGATGAAGGTCCAGTCTGGACCGCCACATGCCGGTCTCCGGCGATCGACTAATACCTTGGCCGCGCGGTGCAGTACGCTGACCGGGGATTCGCCCGCGTTCCGGCGGCAACGAAATCTGGTCGAATAATCTCCAGCAGTTCAATGAGGATTTTGCTATGACGAACCGTTTCATTTCTCAGGGGTTCTATGTGTTGTTACTAGTCGGTGTGTTGGTGAGCGGCCCTGCGCTCGCGCAAGAGGCGCAGGATGTCTTGCGATCGAAGGTGGACGTTGCGGTTGCGAAAGTAAAACCTGCGTTGGTTCGGATACATGTTGTCTGGACGACCTACGGTGAAGGGCGTGAGATTAGGTATCAAGCGACCGGCAGCGGGGCGATCATTCGTGAGGATGGCTACGTGGTGACCAATCATCATGTTGCAGGCCATGCGACACGGCTGTTCTGCACGCTGTCGACCAAAGAAGAAATCGAAGCGGAGTTGATTGGAACCGATGCGTTGACTGACATCGCTATCATTCGATTGAAATCAGACGGACGGCGGCGATTTCCTGTCGCACGATTCGGTGATTCTTCGAAAGTCGAAGTGGGCGATCACGTGCTGGCGATGGGCAGTCCGATGTCCTTGTCACAATCCGTCACGCTGGGCATCGTGAGTAATAATGAAATGGTGATGCCTTCGATGGGCGGGCGTTTCGGGCGTTTGACGTTAGACGGTGAAGACGTCGGTGCGCTGGTTCGTTGGATCGGACACGACGCTCAAATCTACGGCGGCAATTCAGGCGGCCCTCTCTGCAATTTGAAGGGGGAGATTATCGGTATCAATGAGATTAGCATTGGCCTGGGTGGCGCGATACCTGGAAATCTGGCGCAGAGTGTTGCCGATGAACTCATTCTACATGGCGAGATATCGCGTGCATGGATTGGCTTTCGCGTGCAGCCTCAATTGAAAAGCGCAACCGTACGTAAGGGCGTTCTTGTCAGCAGCGTTATTAAGGAATCGCCGGCGGACAACGCTGGTTTTGAAGCGGGTGACGTGCTCGTTCGGTTGGGGGATCACGCAATCGACGTACGGTTCGCGGAGCAGATTCCACCGTTGAACGGCATCATTGCTGGGCTGGCGATTGGTGAGCCAGTTGAAGCGGAAGTGTTGCGCGCGGGTGAATCCAAAACGCTTTCGTTGACGCCGAAGGAACGCGAAAAGGCGGTGCCCCAACAACACGAGTTGAAGGCTTGGGGTATCACGGCACGCAACGTATCATTTGTTAACGCACAGGAATTGAAACGCAAGAATACGGATGGTGTTTTGATCGCGACCGTTCGTCCAGGCGGCGCGATTGCCGATGCGAAACCGGATCCGACGCCAGGCGATGTCTTAGTGGAAGTAAATGGTGAAGCGATTAAGGACATCGATGCTCTACGCGCGATTACGGAGCAATTGACGGATGGTGCAGATGCACCCGTTGCGGCGTTGGTGAAGTACGAACGAAAGGGCAACGATTATTTAACGGTGGTAAAAGTAGGCATACGCGAAGCGCCGGCACCGGGCCGCGAAGTTCAGAAAGCTTGGTTATCGGTGAACACGCAAGTCATCACGCGCGAACTGGCGAAGCAATTGGGCGATGAAAAGCTCAAGGGATTTCGGGTTACACAAGTTTTCGAAGGAACGTCGGCGGATGAGGCCGGCTTGGAAGTGGGCGATCTTATTTACGCGGTTGATGGAATGCCGCTTGAAGCGAGTGCCCCCGAAGATTTCGAGGAACTTGAAACGCTGATTCGCCAATACAAAATCGGGACCACAGCAGAGTTCAATATTAAGCGCGGGGGTAAGAAGAAAACGGTGCCCGTCGAGTTGGGACGGACACCGCGCGTGCGACGGGAAATGAAGGAATACGAAGATCGCTATTTCGAGTTCAACGCACGTGATATCACATTTATGGATCGTGTGGACGAAAGTATCGAGGAAGAGGCGGGTGGCGTTTTGGTCGACGATGTGAAGGCCGGCGGATGGGCCAGGCTAGGCGGTTTGTACGTCAACGACTTGATCCTGGCCGTCAATGACACGCCCGTTTCAAGTGTGGATGAACTCTCTACGAAGATGAAATCAATTGCTGATGATAAGTCACCCTATGTCATTCTGAAAATCCGTCGGGGTATCTACACGGCGTACCTGGAATTGGAACCGAAGTGGGACGACGCGTAAATCGTGAACCGCGTGGTTTGGGCTAAAGAGGAGATTGTGATGATTAAGGAATTTGGTGCCGTGGCAATGATTGTATTGGCTGCGGCGTTTAACGGCGGCCTTGCGCATGCCGATGAATTGGCCGATCAAGGTCGCGCGTTGTTGGAATCGCATCGCGATGCCGTAGTCACGATTTCCATCGTGATGAAGCAACAGTTTTCCAGTGGCGGCATGTCGCAGGACGACGAATCGCAATCCGAAGTGACGGGTACCGTCATCGATGCAACCGGGCTCACTGTCGTCGCGCTGAGCGAGACAGATCCGGCAGCACTGCTTCAGCGGTTGATGGGCGCCCAGATGCAAGGTATGAATATCACGTCTGAAATCACGTCTGCCAATATCTTGATGCGGGACGGTTCTGAGGTGCCCGTGCGTGTCGTGTTGCGCGATAAGGATTTGGACTTGGCGTTCTTGCGACCGACTGAAGAATTGGAAGAACCGATGACGTTTGTACCGTTGGACGGGATCAGCGAAGCCGGTTTGCTGGATCAGCTCTTTGTAATCAATCGGTTGGGCAGAGTGGCGGGACGTTCGCATGCGGTTTCGATCGAACGTATTGAAGCCGTTGTCGAACGGCCTCGCCGCTTCTACATCCCTGGGAAGGATCCAACCAGTTCTGGCCTGGGTTGCCCCGCGTTTAGCACGGATGGAAATCTCGTTGGTTTCATGGTCTTACGCGCCGTTGGTTCAGGTGGCGGCGGTGGAATGATGAGCAGGATGACCGGGATGCAGGACGGCATAACGCCGATCATTTTGCCTGCGGAGGATGTAGTGGAAATCGCGGCGCAGGCGCCTACGGCTGAGGAAGCGGCCGCTGAAGAAGCGGAAGAGGGTGCCGAGTCAACGGAAGAAGAGCCCGCCGAATAACGGCGTATATCGTGATCTATGAAACGGCGTGAGTTTCTAGCGACGGCGGGCGGCGCGGCAGTATTGGCCGCGTCGTCACGAACGCGTGCCGCTGGGGCCGTGCCGCCAAACGTCGTGTACGTGTTTTCCGATGAGCATCGGTATCAATCGATGTCCATTGGCGAGATGCGGGAAATGCACACGCCAAACATGGCGGCATTGGCGCGGCAAGGAACGTCGTTTACACATTGCATTAGCAATTACCCCGTCTGCTCGCCTTATCGGGGAATCCTGCAGACTGGCCGGTGGCCTTATCAAACCGGCGTAATTGACAACAACGAGCCGTTAAGTTCGGACGAAGACACGGTGGGAAAGGCGTTTCAGGCTGCGGGGTATTACACCGGGTACATCGGCAAGTGGCACCTCGGTGGTGTTCGCGCTGAACCGTTCGGGTACGACACGTCGCTAATTTGGACCGGCGTCAACACGCATTACAACAAGGCGAAGTATCACCCCGTGCACGGTGGCCCGGTTCAACCGGAAGGATACAATGCCGCGTTAATGACTGATCAGGCTTTGACGTTCATGACTGACCATTCCAGTAGGCCGTTCTTTTTGATGTTGTCGTTGAATCCGCCGCATGCAGATTTCTTGGGTGCGCCACCGGAGAAGAAGGAATTGTATCTGGAGGGTTCGCTTTCGTATCGGCCGAACTACGGCGCCGCACAGACCGGTGCGGCTGCACCATCGATCGCAAAACAGAATTCATGGCCTTACTACCAGGGATACCACGCGCACATCTCCGCGATTGATGATCAACTTGGTCGCGTCATGACCAAGCTCGACGAATTGGGCATCGCGGATAACACCATTTTGGTCTACACGTCTGACCATGGATCAATGTTCGGATCGCATGGGTTGGGGAGTAAGCGGCAACCGTATGAAGAATCAATTCGTGTGCCGTTCATCGCGCGGTGGCCGGGCGAGATTCAGCCGGGTAGGGTTCGGCCCGATCTGCTTGGCGCGATTGATAAGGTGCCGACGTTATGCGGCTTGGCCGGTGTCGATGCGCCATCGGGGTGTGGAGGGCGCAATTTCTCGCCACAGGTCCGCGGGGAGAGTGGGCCGATCATGGATCCACAGTTCATCATGCACCTCTCCAAACTGAACGCGTCGGGCGGCAACAATCACCCTGCGCCACTGTTTCGAGG
>Ga0315336_1006430_pt1 | contig 12020 bp, 9 predicted proteins | sample ASW5metaG_FD_204512 | JGI IMG/M metagenome (GOLD analysis project Ga0315336, IMG submission 204512) | Ammonia-oxidizing marine archaeal communities from Monterey Bay, California, United States - ASW #5 | ecosystem: Environmental > Aquatic > Marine > Intertidal zone | place: USA: California...
CAGAGAGGTGACCATCGGGGCCCTGAACCACGTCACGGATCGCATATTCTTCGTCAAACAGTGACTGCTTGCCGACCACTTCTCCATTTTCCATGTCGATCCGCGTCAGCTCCAGTCCGGCCGGACCGTTCATGCCGCCCGTGAAAAGGTCGCCTTTCCAGCCCGGATAAACGTCGCTGGTCAGCATGGTGAGGCCTGAAGGAGCAATTGATGGTACCCAATAAGTGAGCGGTTGAACCATGCCTTCGGCTTCGGTCTCATTCGTTATGATTGTGCCATCATAATTCACGCCATAGGTGATCTTGGGCCAGCCATAATTCGCGCCGGGCGTGGAGATGTTGAGTTCGTCGCCGCCTTTGGGGCCGTGTTCTGTCTCGTACAACGTGTCCGTGGCGGTGTCGTAGTAGAGCCCCTGCACATTGCGGTGACCATAGGACCAGACTGCGGGCGCACCGGCTTCACCATCGGCAAACGGATTGTCTGCAGGAATAGAGCCGTCTGTGTTGATGCGGACGATGGTACCATGCGTATTGGTGGGATCCTGAGCATCCTTCATGAAGCTGAAGCCCTCGCCGAGGGAAACGAACAGGGTGCCGTCATTCGCAAATTGCAGGCGCGAGCCATAATGGTAGGCGGTATCGCGCGCATCGGCCCAGAAGATTTCCTCAACATTTTGCAGCGCGCTGGCATCGTCGCTGAGGCGGCCCTTGATGACGGCTGCTGCGTTCGCGGCACCATCGCCCTTGGAGTAGGAGATGTAGACCATGCGGTTGGTCTCGAAGTCCGGATCCAGCACCAGGCCAAGATATCCTGCCTGACCTTCAATGAACGCTTCCGGCAGGCCGGTCACGGAAGAGGGGGTGCCCTCGCCTCCAGCCACGAATTTCAGGCCGCCTTCCTTCTCTGTGAACAGCAAATCGCCATTCGGCAGGAAGGCGAGACCCCAGGGCCACTCGGCCTCGGTCACGACGGGCGTGAGTTTCACGTCAAAGTCGCTTGTTGCGACCGGCGTGGTTTCAGCTGGCCCGCCACAAGCGGCAACAATCAGTGCGAGCGGAAGCAGGGGGATGATAGGGCGCATGAGGGCGTCTCCGTTTGAGGCAGGGAGGTTTGCTGGGACCATAGGACGAGCCTGCCGATTGGCCAAACAAAAAGGGCGACCTCGAAAGGCCGCCCTTGGAATTCAAACGAGTCCGGGTCCTACCAGGACTTCTTGACCGTGACGCCGTAGAGAGCTGGCTCGGTCAAGAAGGCGTTGGTGAACAGGCCTGAGGAATCGTCGGTCAGGTACGTGCCGGTGATGACTTCCTCGTCGGTCAAGTTCTTGGCGAAGACTTCCACGCCCCATCCGCTCTCTGGATTATTGAGCAGGATCGACAGGTTGACGTTGGACCAGGATTCCAGTCCATCGCGCGGCGTGTTCCAGATACGGCTCTCGCTTTCCGACTGCATGTAGTAGTCGCCGCGGATCGTAAGGTCCCAGTTGGAATTGCTGATGGCTGGGAATGTGTATTCCGCCGCCAGGTTCAGCGTCATGTCCGGGGCGCCCGGCATGGAGTTGCCATCCAGATTCTTGGCATCCCCTTCGATGGGCTGCAGGGCCGTGGCCGTCTGCGTGTCGCCATTGGAGTCCGTGTAGGTCACGGTGACGCCGTCCAGACCGAAGGCGGCTTCCTGCCCGGAGAATGCGCCGGTACAGAGGCCAAGCGTGGAACCCGGAGCAAGCAGGCCGCCCTGAATGGCTCCCAGCACTGTGGCATAGCCCTGAGCGGACACGACACAGTTCGAATAGGTGCTGGAATTCTTCAGCGCGACGAGATCTGCTCGTCCATTGGTGCGGTCGAGCACGTCGATGCCATAAGTGTCGACGACTTCGGCATTCAGAAGGCCGAGATTAGCCGTCAGCAGCCAATTGTCTGCCGGCGTCCACAGGGCTTCCAGCTCAAGACCCTGAAGCTCTGCGTCCACGTTGATGTTCACCGAAGAGCGGTTGATGATCTGCGTGATCTGGTAGCCTTCATAGTCATACATGAAGCCGGTCAGGTTCAGCTGGGCGGTGCCGCCTGCAAACGTGTTCTTCGTTCCGATTTCATACGAGTTGATGAATTCCGGATCGAAGGTCTGCGGGAACAGGTTTGCACCTGCTGGCTGTGGCGGGTTGATGCCGCCACCCTTGTAGCCCTTGGAATAGAAGCCGTAGATCAGCGTATCTTCTGTGAAGTCGAGATCAGCTGTGTAGTCAAAACCGATACGGCCAGTGATTTCCTGGAAGTCGGCTTTCAGCTTGCCTTGAGACGCAAGTGGGTCTGCGCCTGCTGGTTGTGGAGTGAACAGGAAGGTCGAGACGATGTCCTGTTCCTTCTGGTCATCCGTATAGCGAAGTCCCAGCGTGAGCTGGAGATCGTCAGAGACGTCATAGTAACCTTCACCAAAGACAGCGAAGGATTCCAGCTGGTAGGGGGACAGCGAGCGGAAATAGTTCCCGCCGTCACCATTCAGGGACAGGTCGAACAGGGACGCGCCATCGGAGGTCGTAGAGCCGCTATCGAGCGGAACATTGCCGCCGAACAGGGCGCCACCAGCCGCATTATTGATCTGCGTCAGAGCCGTAAGCGCGTTCGACAGAACGTAATAACCGTCTTCAGCATTGTACGGATCGATGGATTCGAAATCCACCTTGATGGCACCAAGGTTGAAGTTGAACGGACCATCATAGTCGGACTGGAGCCGAAGTTCGTGAGTGGTCTGCTCACTATTGCCACCAGACAGGTCGAAGGTCCGGAAGGAGTTGGCAGCGCCAAGTTCCGGATCGGTCACGACGCCGCCTGGGAACAGGAGGGGATAGAGTGGTGCCAGGGCCGGGTTGATGAAGGGGCCGGCCGTTGTGTTGAAGGTCAGTGATGCAGAGGCCTTGTTGTAATCCTCACGCGATACGACCGAGCTCTCACTATAACTGCCGAGATAGGTCAGCAGTAGATTGTCGCCGATATCGGCTTCAGCTTTCCATGAATAGAGCGTCTGGTCGGCCTGGTACATTGGGTCGAAGGCCGACTCAATCTTGCGCAGGTCCGAAATGGCCGGGGCCAGGTTCACATCACCGTTCAGGAGGCCGGCAAAGATGCCGAGGCCGCCAGCGAGGGTGGCCTGCGAATTCACGCGGTCACGGGACTGGTCGAGCGGAGCATCTTCACAGCCGAGCGATGTCGCCAACTGGTCAACAGCTGAGACCGGAATGCCCATGAAGCTGTCGAAGCCTTCGTCCTTGTCGCACAGCTGCTTACCGGAGCGGAGGCGGGAATCGTCTTCTTCGAAATGCTCAACCGAAATCCAACCACGGGCCCAGTCTGTGGGCTCGAATGCGAGGGTCGCCCGCACACTATAGAGGTCACGATCATCGACATCATTGCCGGTTGTCAGATTGTCCACATAGCCGTCACGGCCGAGATAGGAGCCAGCCACACGCAGGGCGGCGTTTTCGCCAAGGGGCAGGTTGACCATGCCCTTGCCTTTGAACGTGTTGTAATTGCCATAGGTCAGCTCGGCATCTGCCTGGAATTCGCCCAGTACCGGCTTGGCAGTAATCAGGTTGAACACACCGCCAGTCGCGTTGCGTCCATAAAGCGTACCTTGTGGGCCACGCAGGACCTCGACACGTTCAACATCATAGAACTCGGCTTCGAAGAGGCGGTTGGCCGTAAGCGGAATGTCGTTCTGGTGGATACCCACACCCGCATCACCGGATTGTGCAACCACGTCGGCACCAATACCGCGGATCTTAAAGTTGAATGATGTGAAGTTGCCTTTGGTGAAGCTGACGTTCGGAATGGATTTCACCAGGTCAGGGCCACCGGCAAGCTGGAGCCGGTCGAGGGCATCTTCATCGAACGCGGAAACCGCGATCGGAACATCCTGAATGGATTCCTCGGTTTTCTGTGTTGTCACCGTGACCGTTGACAGGGTGCGCGGGCTTTCGTCGGAATCATCCTGAGCGGCGGCCATCGGCCCCACCAGACCGACCACGAGAGCGGATGCCCCAGCCAGCCAGACGGATTTCGAGTGTCTGATATTTCGCATGTTTTGTTTCCTCCCCTCGGGCCGCTTTAGTGCTGCCTCGAGCAATTTTAGCCGAGCCGGCCTCTTTTGGGCCTGCTTCAATTGTCATCTGAATGCATTCGTGACGGGTCTGTCAACATGACGCTGGGGTAATGACGGGTTTTAAAATGCGGGTGTTAAAAATGTAACGCCCTTGCTTGGCCGCGTTGCCCATGCCTGTTACAGGCGCAGCATGTCACGTTCTTCTACCGCCGCACTGGTCCTCTTCTCGGGAGGGCAGGATTCCACGACCTGCCTGGCATGGGCGCTTGAGCGATTCGGGCGCGTAGAGACGGTCGGTTTTGACTACGGCCAACGCCACCGGATCGAACTTGATTGCCGAGAGACGGTGCGGCGGGGTCTGGCTGGCCTAAATGCGGACTGGGGCAGCCGTCTTGGACCGGACCATATGCTCGACGCCACCGTGCTGAAGTCGCTCGGAGAAACGGCGATGACGCACGATGTCAGCATCGAGATGACAGAGGCCGGCCTGCCTTCCACATTCGTGCCGGGCCGTAATCTGCTGTTCCTGACCTTGGCGGGCGCTCTGGCCAGCCGCCGGGGCATTTCTGTTCTGGTCGGCGGGATGTGCGAAACGGACTATTCGGGCTATCCCGACTGCCGCGCAACGACGATGGACGCCCAGGCTGAAACACTGAGGCTTGGCCTCGATGTTCCGATGCAGATCGACACGCCACTAATGTACATAGACAAGGCAGGGACGTGGGCGCTGGCAGAAGATCTGGGGGGGCAGGCGCTGGTCGATCTGATCGCGGAAGATACCCATACGTGCTATCTGGGCGAGCGCGGCCAGCGCCATGAGTGGGGCTATGGCTGTGGGGAATGCCCGGCTTGTGAGCTGCGCGCAAAGGGCTGGGCAGGCTGGAAAGCCGGTGCCTGAACACCCTATTCACTTGCAGAAGAAGCAGCCATAACAACTGGACTTTTCGAGCTTTTTCCAGCAATTGGGCGCCAATCCGCGCCTCGAGCACTTGTTGGCGCAAAACCGCACGAGAATTGAAACGAACCGATGACCACACAGACTGACCAGACCAGCACCTCAGCCGCGGCGACCAGCCCGGAAGGCCGCGTGTTTGCGATCTCGAAATCTGTGAATTTCGAGGCGGCCCATTATATGGGCGGCAAGCCTGAAGGTCATCCCTACCGCAATGTGCACGGCCATTCCTTTGTACTGGAGGCGACGGTTGCGGGCACGGTCAAGCCAGGCGAGCAATGGGTTGAGGATTTCTCTCATCTGACCGCCTGCCTGCAGGCTACGGCGGCGAAGCTGGATCACAAGCTGCTGAATGACATTGAAGGGCTTGAAGTGCCGACGCTGGAGCGGATCTGCCTCTGGGCAGCAGCCGACCTGAAAGAAGGCCTGCCGGGCCTGACGAAAGTCGCCATTTCCCGGCCAAGCCTGAATGAGCGGTGCGAGCTGGTTCTCTAGCTGCCGGACGGCGTCGCGGCTGTCAGTTCTTTCACGAATTTGCGGGCAAACCGGTCAGAGGCGCGCTTGGCGTCCTGCCAGGTCGAGATACCGGCATAACGAATATCAGTCTCATACCAGTCATAGGTCAGGTCGCCTGTCGCTTTGCCGCTGGCATCAAAGGCCGTTGCTGACAGTTTCATGCCACCAATGCTTTTGGAGTCGCCATAATCAAGGCCGGGCGTATCGCCCAATTGCTTGAACGTCGGCTTGTTGGGCTTGGCGTCAAGGATGGTCACATCAATGCGGGCTATGTCGAGCCCGGCCTTGCCGAGTTCGCGGGTCAGGTCTTCCTGCACTTCTTCTATCAGGTAATCAGCTTCGCGCATGCCATATTCATCGTTCAGCTCCTCGGTGAATTCCGGGCTGAAGGTGACATTGATTTCGCCTGCGAGCGCGGCCGGGGCGGCCAGCAAGGCTAGGGCGGCGAGGGGAACTAGTCGTTTCATCGAAGTCTCTCCAAAACTGCTATAGATTCATCCTACCACGCTGCCCATGCCCGTAGAAGTCACAGGCCTGTGAGCGTGGAGTGCACCTGTCAGGGGTTCAAACACTGCCTTCCTGCTCGACCACAAGGATGCGGGCTTCACCCCGGGGGTGAGCGACATGTTCGCATCCAATCCCGGCGAAGAAAATGTCTCCTGTTTCCAGCGTCACGATCTTCTCTGCACCGTCTTCGCGGTAGTGCATGTCCACGATCCCATCGAGGACCGCGAACACCTCCTCGCCCTCATTGACGTGCCAGATATAGGGCTGGTCGGTCCAGTGAAGGCGTGTGGTGATCCCGTCCATGTTTGCGACATCGATCGCACCCCAGGCTTTGGGCGCGGTAAATGCCTTGCCGCGGATGACTTGCATCGTGTGACCTCCCACAACCAATAAGACCGAGCCGCATTGCGCTGCGGCCCGGTCTTCGAAGTAACGTGGCCGGAGGCAGAGATCAAACCGTGTCGACGAACACGATCTCGGCGTCGGCAATGCCCTTCACCGTCAGGGTCTCGGGGCCGGTGATGGCGGCCCCGTCGCGTCCGGTCATGACAAGGCCGTTCAACTCGACAGATCCGTCAGCCAGCACCAGATATCCATGACGGCCTTCCTTCACTTCATAGGTCAGCGTTTCGCCTTCCTTCAGTGTCGCGCCGAGCACATTGGCGTCCTGATTGATGACGAGGCTGTCGTCTGCGCCGTCACCCGAGGCCAGCACCGCCCAATTGCCGGACCGTTCCCCTTTGGGAAATTTCCGGGCGCCCCAACCAGGCTTGCCACCTGCTTGACGCGGCAGGATCCAGATCTGGAACAGGGTGGTTTCCTCGTCTTCGGCGTTCCACTCGGAATGCTGCACACCGTCGCCAGCGCTCATGACCTGGACGTCCCCGGCCTCGGTACGGCCGGTATTGCCCATGGAATCCTTGTGCGTGATCGCGCCGGTGCGGACATAGGTGATGATTTCCATCGAGCTGTGCCCGTGCGGCGGGAAGCCGGTATGCGGCTGAATCGTGTCATCATTCCAGACACGCAGGGCGCCTTCGCCCATGCGCTTCGGGTCGTGATAACCGGAAAAAGAGAAATGGTAATTGGCATTCAGCCAGTCATTCTGGAACCGGCCGAGCTGTTTGAAGGGTCTGTGTTCAATCATGGCGATATCCTTTCGCGCTCGTGTTGCAGCGAATATGACGCGTCCGGGCGCAGCCTGTAGATTGCGGCCAGCCATCACACCTATGCGCACCGTGCATAAGTGGAAACGGGCGGAAAACTCGCTAGGTTCCGCCCGATATGACACTGCCCATTATCCACCATGTCGATTATGACGCGAAAACGGTCGCCGATGACCATCGCTTCCCGATGCGCAAATATGCGCTCGTGGCCGAATTTCTCCGCGACGCGGGCCACAGTTTCATAGCGCCGGAGGCCGCGCTGGAAGACTGGCTGCACCTCGCGCATGACGAGGCCTATGTCAGCGCCATCATGACCCAGACGCTGGACGCGAAGGCCGCGCGCAAGGTCGGGTTCGAGATCACGCCCGCCATTGCCCGGCGCTCGGCTGCATCGGTCGGCGGCACATGTCTCGCCGCGCGCCTTGCTCTGGAGCAGGGGGCCGCTGTGAACCTTGCCGGCGGCAGCCATCATGCCGGGCCCGACGGCGGCGCGGGTTTCTGCGTGTTCAACGATGTCGGCGTTGCCGGAAAGCTCTTGCTGGAAACGAAGGAAGTGCGCCGTGTGGCGGTCATCGATTGCGACGTCCATCATGGCGACGGCACGGCGCTGATCTTCCGCTATGATCCGCGCGTCTTTACCGCCTCGCTGCATTGCGAACAGAACTGGCCGCGCGAGAAGCCGCCCTCTGATCTGGACATCGGCCTGCCGAAGGGCACGGGCGATGCGGACTATCTGGCCGCGCTGGAAGACTTGGTCGAGGCCGCGCTTGGTACGTCGCCGGATATCGTCTTCTACAATGCCGGGGTCGATCCGCATGCAGAAGACCGTCTGGGCCTTCTGTCCCTCAGCGATGAGGGATTGCGCGCGCGGGACGATCTCGTGGCGCGGGCCTGCCGATCAGCCGGCACCCCGCTCTGCGGCGTCCTCGGCGGCGGCTATGCCCGTGACGCCCGCGCCGTCGCCCGTCGCCATACGTTTCTTGTCGAGGCGTTCGGCGCGGCTGCGTGAAGGCACCTGTGCTCTTGCCCCGACTCACTTGCGTCGCCACAAGAGGCTGATGCCTGCCCAGCCAACTCTTGATGATGCCCGCGCGCTGCTGAAGCGCGTCTATGGCTATGACGCCTTCCGGGGGCTGCAGGAGGATGTCATCGCCGACACGCTGGGGGGCAAGGATGGCCTCGCCGTGCTGCCGACCGGCGGCGGCAAGTCGCTTTGCTACCAGATCCCGGCGCTGTTGCGTGATGGTATCGGCATTGTCGTCTCGCCGCTGATCGCGCTGATGGCCGATCAGGTCGATGCACTCAAACAGGTCGGCGTGCGCGCCGAGCGGCTGGATTCCTCGATGGATTTCAATGCCCGCGCCGAAGCGCTGGAGGCGGCCGCGCGCGGCGAGATGGATCTGCTCTATGTCTCGCCCGAAGGCATGGGCACGGGGCTGGCCCAGCGGCTTGCCCAGATGAAGGTCTCGCTGATTGCCGTGGACGAGGCCCACTGTGTCAGCCAATGGGGCCATGATTTCCGCCCGGACTATCGCGCGCTCGGGCGTCTGAAGGATTTGTTCCCCGGTGTGCCGCGCCTCGCAGTGACCGCCACGGCCGACACCCGTACGCGCGACGACATTCTCGCGCAGCTCGACCTCACCCAACCGGCCGTCCATGTGGCGAGCTTCGACCGGCCCAATCTCGCCCTCGCCGCAGAGCCCAAGGAAGGCAACCGCGCCCAGCGGGTCGTCTCCCTCGTCAAGGCGCGTCCGGGTCTGTCTGGCATCGTCTATGCCGCCACCCGCAACGCCACCGAAGACCTCGCCGAGGCCATCGAACGTGCGGGCATCACGGCGCTCGCCTATCATGCGGGGCTCGATGCCGATGTGCGGGCCGAGCGCCAGCGGCGTTTCCTGCTGGAAGATGGCCTCGTCATGTGCGCCACCGTCGCCTTCGGCATGGGGGTCGACAAGCCGGACGTCCGCTTCGTCATCCATGCTGATCCGCCCAAGACGATGGAAGCCTACTGGCAGGAAGTCGGCCGCGCAGGCCGCGACGGAGAGCCCGCCGAAGGCGTCGCGCTCTACGGCCCCGCCGACATGCGCCGCTCGCTCAGCTGGACCTATGAGGGCGACGCGCCCGAAGCGGTCAAGCGCGTGCAGATCACCAAGACCCGCCAGCTGTTTGCCTTCTTCGATGGCGATGAATGCCGCCGCGCCGCCGTGCGCCGCTATTTCGGGGAAGAGGGGGTCGAGGCGTGCGGCGCCTGCGACACCTGCCGGGGCGAGAGTGGTGACCCCTATGATGCGACCCGCTGGGCCCAGATGGCGGTCTCCGCCGTGCTGCGCTGCGGCCAGAAGATCGGGCGCGGCCGCCTGATCAATCATCTGCTCGGACAGGCCAAGGACAGTTTCGACGAGGAACTCTCCACCCAGTCGACCTATGGCATCGGCAAGGACATGCCGAAACAGGGCTGGGGCCGCGTGTTCGATGCCTTGCTCTATGATGGCCTGCTGGCCGAGGGCGGCGAGATGAACCGGCCTGCAGTCGTCGTGCCGGATGCCGAGGCCGCCCGCGCCCTGTTCCGGGGCGACCGCACCCTGATGCTGCGCGCTGACCCCGCCGCCACCCGCAAGCGCGCCAAGGGCAAGAGCCGCGTGGCGGCGCAAGCGCTGGCTGACATGTCGGAGCGCGACCAGATCCTGTTCGACATGCTGCGCAGCTGGCGCACCGAGACCGCCAAGACGCGCGGCGTGCCGCCCTATGTCATCTTCCATGACCGGACCCTCGCCGAAATCGCCCGCGAGCGCCCCGCCGACGCCGACGAGCTGCGCCTGATCAGCGGCGTCGGCGAAAAAAAGGCCCAGCGTTACGCCGAAGATGTCTCCCGCATCGTCGGCGAGGCAGCCTGATCGCGCTGGTCGCTGTCACAGGTTTTCGCGCGGACAGGCAGGTCCAGCCTTGACCCGGCGCGCGTGGCACCTCACCTATAGGCTCAACCAGATTTCCCGCCTTTCGGAGTCCTCATGAACCTTTTGCACCGCCTCGATGACGAGACAGAAGAAAAGCCTCAGTCCGAGCCGAACGCCTTCCTTGAGGAAGCGCTGTTCAAGGCCCGCACCATCCTGCTGACAGGCGGCATCGATTTCCATGCCGCCCGCCGTGTCAGCCAGCGCCTGCTGGCCTTGTCGGCCGAAAGCAAGGAGCCGATCCTGCTGGTCCTCTCCTCGCCCGGCGGTCACGTCGAAAGCGGCGACATGATCCACGACATGATCAAGTTCGTCGAAGCGCCCGTGAAAATCCTTGGCACCGGCTGGGTCGCCTCGGCTGGCGCGCTGATCTATGCGGCGGCGAAGAAGGAAAACCGCTTCTGCCTGCCGAACACCCGCTTCCTGCTTCATGAACCGCGGGGCGGCGTTGGCGGCCAGGCCACGGATGTTGAAATTCAGGCCCGCGAGATCATCAAGATGCGCGAACGCCTCAACAAGATCTTCGCAGCCGCCACCGGCAAGTCGCTGGAACAGATCAAGGAAGACACCGATCGTGACTTCTGGATGAGCGCGGAAGAAGCCGTCAAATACGGCCTCGTCGGCAAGGTCGTGAACCATCGCAGCGACGTCAACTAGGCGCGCCCCCGCGCTGAAAGATTACCGAAATGAACGCCCGGTCCTCCAATAGGATCGGGCGTTCATTTTTGGTTAGGGATGTGTTTGCCGCACGTAAAGGTTTATGGAGCAAGGTGTCTTCTTAACCTGTGTAAGGACACCGTCGCTTTCATGCCGGTACGAGTAGAAGACATTGCGGTCGCTGTGCGGCCTGTACCCACAGCTGCGACCGTGTCAGCGGTCTTTACGCGGTTGCTCGCCCATCCTGATGTATTTGCCGTGCCGATTGTCAGCGATGGCGCTGCGCTGGGCATGGTCTCGCGCCGGTCCGTGTTCGAGGCGCTTGCAACCCCCAGCGCCCGTCAAGCCAATGGCACCACGCGCATTACCGAAATCATGATCGAGCATCCCATCATGTGCGAGGCTGGAACACCGATCGGCCTGGTGGCAAAGCTCGCCGCGGACGGCTCGACCTCGGCGCTGACCGATGGCGTGATCGTCCTGTCTGACGGCAAGTATCTCGGCCTGATCAGCCCCGCGGCGATGCTCTCCGCCGTCGCGCTGGAAAACGCCGCCCGCGCCCGCGCCATGCAGATCGCCCAAAAGCGGCTACAGAAATCACGGACGGATACGGGCGCCTTCGAACAAGAGAAGGCACGCTTCCTGGCATTTGTCGGGCATGAGATCCGCACGCCACTGACCGGCATTCTCGGCGTTGCTGACCTGTTGCAGGACAGCGTGAGCGGCGGTGAGCCGAAACGCCTCGCGCGCACCATTTCGGAAAGCGGGCACCATCTCGACCGACTGCTGAGCGACCTGCTCGATCTGTCACGCCTGGAAGCTGGCAAGCTCACCGTGAACAATGCGCCGTTCGACCTGCACGATTTCGCGAATGAGGCGCGTGACCTCTGGCAGTCGCGTATTGCCGGCAAACGGCTGGACCTGCGCATCAAGGTCGCCGGCGGCGCTGTGGCAAGGCTGGAAGCCGACGCGATGCGGCTGCGCCAGATATTGTTCAATCTGATGAGCAATGCGCTGAAATTCACCGAGCGCGGATATATCGGCGTCGAGCTGTCCACATTCGAAGCCGCGGGAAACCTTAAATTGCGCATGACGGTGGAAGACACGGGCTGTGGCATCACCGATCTCGACAAGGCGCGCCTGTTCGAAGCCTTTGAACAGGCCAATGCCTCTACC
>Ga0315336_1006431_pt1 | contig 12018 bp, 12 predicted proteins | sample ASW5metaG_FD_204512 | JGI IMG/M metagenome (GOLD analysis project Ga0315336, IMG submission 204512) | Ammonia-oxidizing marine archaeal communities from Monterey Bay, California, United States - ASW #5 | ecosystem: Environmental > Aquatic > Marine > Intertidal zone | place: USA: California...
CTGTCATATGTTCGCAAATGGGGATATCGTTTCTGAGCAGGATCGTGTGAGCCGGTCGTGCACCATCTTCGGTATCGTCAATGTTGTAGGAGTCGATCCCGACCATTCTCGCACCGCGGTCTTTCAGGCATTGCGCGGCATCGGCTGTAAGATAGGGGTGGCCTTCGAAATAGGCGTCCGTTCGCCAATGCGTGTCCCAACCTGTATTGATGAGAACGGCCCGCCCAGTAAGATCAACGCCTTGAAACAGATCCGGACCGATCGCGCACCTGCCCGTTTTCATTTCCCAGCGAAACGTGAGTCCCTCCAAGTCAGCAATGGATTCAAGCGGCAACTCGGCTAGGTCGATGCCATCTGCATATCGGTGAAACGGGGCATCGACGTACGTGCCGGTGTTGGAAATGAGTTCGATTTTGCCGATTTGGAATTCAGTGCCTTCGGTGTAGTTTTCGCGCGATGCTTCGCGGGAGAGAAAGTCGCAAATGATGGGGCCGGGCAAGCCTTTGTAGGTAACCATGCCGTCTTCAATGGTATGTGACAAGTCGACTAGCGGCATCACACTTCTTTTTTGAAAGCACGGAGCGCTTTCCAAGCGGCCTTGTCCCACGTGAATTCGGCCACGCGTTGTTTTCCGAAGTTGATGCCACTTGCGCGTTGGCCTTCGGTCTCTTGAAGGACGCGTCGGATGGCGGCGACCAATGATGCTTCGCTGTCGCGATTGTAGTAGATCGGCACGGTGCCGGCGATTTCTTCGACGCCGCCCATGCGAGCAATGACGGGTCGCACGCCGGCGCGAATGGCTTCGAGCAAGGTGACCGATGCGCCTTCGTTTAATGAGGTCGATATGAAGGCTGCGCTGTGTTGATAAAGACCGGCGCGCACATTGGCGGGGCATTGATGAACACGCATCACGCGCGGCCCCCAATCGTCCGGTTCCTCCTCGGTCGGCCGGCCCATGACCACCAAATTATGGGGAAATTCGTCGGCGACTTTCCGGTAGGCACTGCGCAGGTTGAGCATGTTTCCATTCGGTCCAAGGTCGCCCCCGGCGACGATAAACGGGGGTTCCGTCAAACTACGTTGATGTTCCTCAAATGAACGATCGGCGCCGGGGTACGCAACGACACATTTGTTGATCGGAACAGAGAGGACTTCAAGCAATCGCTTGCGCATGTATTCAGACGGAGCGATGATCGCCTTCACACGCGAACAGACTTTCTTGTACTCGCGAAATCGCGGGGTGCCGCGTCGGCCGGCATTCTGGTTTTCACGTTCGATTTCATCCACGTCCAAGATGTAGGGGACGCACGGAAAACTGCCCGCAAGGCTGGCTGTAGCCAAGGGCGAAAAAATCGTCTCTGCACCGACCGCTTTCGCGGCCTTGTCGATACTACGCGCAGTCTCCCCGGAATGTCCCCGCGTCTCACTATCCGAACCGACGAGTACGCGGTCCCATCCTTGAAACTCGTTGTAGTTTTCGCGATCTGCGAGAATGGTGAAGTGCGCACTTTCTTGAACTTGGCGCATCGTGGTCACGAGTTGCCGCAAATAGACATCTTCTTCGTCGAATCCGGCAAACCGGCCTAGTGTATTTACGGCAAAATGCATGAAAAGTCGTTCCTATGCGGCCACGATCGCGACGAGCGATGTGCCGTGCATGGTTTCAGGAATGGCGACACCTAGTAGGTCCAAGATCGTCGGCGCGACGTCGAGAATGCTCATCGAATCCATCGGGACGTTGGGCGCCGCAACGTTACCGCTCACGGCAAATATGCCGTCGAAGTCGTGATTGGCGTCGTCGGGCCCGGTGTCGTTCTCGCTGGCGAATATTGAATCGTATCCAACGGTGCCAATCGCGCGCAGGCGCAATCCACCGCAATAGACCAGTAAATCTGGCGGTGTTCCGTTGCATTCATTGTACGTTTGCTCGGGAAGGCGCACGACGTTATCGAGGGCATGGCCGTCTGGACCTTCGAGCGTTTCCAGTCGCGTTGAAAGCGTGTCGCGGAACGAATCGACTTCATCGGCTGGAATGATACCGTTCGGTTCGCGGCCTGCGACGTTCAAATAAACCCGGCTAACGTACCCACCGGTCGCCCACGCCGTGGTGCGATCCCAATCGATTGTGCAATCTTCAAGGCGTTTCGTTTCCCGCAGGTCATCCTTGACCGTGAGATAGCCCTCATCAATCAACCACTGGTTGATACATAGGCCACCTTCGAGTGCACGGGCACCATGGTCGGACACGACCATCACGGCCGTATCGTCCGGCACGTGGCGCAACAGCGCACCGATGCGATCGTCGAGCGCAGAATAGTAATCGGCAAATGCGGTTTCGAATGGATTGCCGGCTTCAAACTTGGGGTGATTCGGATCGCAATGCTTCCAGAATGCGTGATGTAACCGATCGACTCCCATGTCGACCATCATAAAGAAATCCCAAGGCTTGGACTGAATTAAATATTCGGTCACATCAAACCGGTTATTCAGAAAGGCATGAAGCCGACCCAGTAGCGCGTCTTTGTTGTCGGTCCGGTAATCAGCAATGTCGAATTGCGCAGGGCCAACCGCCGCTTCCAATTCCGCCGACAGCGATTTGGGATACGTAAACGCCTTGGAATCCGCGGGCGTGAGAATGCCCGATACCAGATGTCCGTTTAGCGGCGCCGGCGGATAGGTCTGCGGAATACCGACGCACACTGAAGTCAGTCCGGCTTCTCCGAGCAAATCCCAGACCCGCGGTTCGCGAATGGTTGTGGCATCGGCCATCTGGAGCGGCGCATAGGAATGATCGGCGCGGTTGCGAAAGCCGTAGCAGCCCAATGTGCCGGGATCGCAACCCGTCGTCATGCAGGCCCAAGCGGGTACGGTGATAGGCGGATCGCAGCTGCGTAACGTTGTCCACGCGCCCGCTTCCGCCAACCCTTGCAGGTTAGGCACGTCAAAGGCTTCGCGCCCAAACAGAAAGCGTGGCGTGGCACAATCCAATCCGATTACCAGGACACGCTGGACCTGGCGTGGCATCGTTACGCGGTCGCCCACTCGATGAGGATCTTGGCGACTTCGGGACGTGTAAACTCACCGGGCGGCATTTCGCCTGCATTGAGCATATCGCGCACTTTGGTCCCGCTTAGGAACACGTGATCGTCGTTGCCATGTGGGCAGGTTTTGATGGATCCCATGTTGCCGCACGCCTTGCAGAAGAATGAGTGGTCGAAAAAGATCGGCGTGATGCCCAGTGCATCCGCGTCTATTTCATTGAATATCTCGTGTGCGTCGTAGGTTCCATAGAATTTGCCGACGCCTGCGTGATCGCGACCGATGATGATGTGTGTGCAGCCGTAGTTCCGGCGGATGATCGCGTGCATGACGGCTTCACGTGGTCCGGCGTAACGCATGTTGACTGGCATTAACGAGAGCATCGTGTGATCTTTGTGGTAATAGTGCTCGATGATCGACTCGTAGCACGCCATCCGCACGTCGCCGGGAATGTCGTCGCTTTTCGTCGTACCCATAAGCGGGTGAATGAGTAAGCCGTCGCACATTTCCAACGCACATTTCGTCAGGTATTCGTGTGCGCGGTGAATGGGGTTTCGGGTTTGGAAAGCGACGATGCGTTTCCAACCCTTTTTCTCGAATTCCGCGCGTGTTTGCACCGGAGTAAGGTTGTGATCTTGGTGTTCGATGCTGCGCGCTTTGAGTACGTCTAGGTCACCGGCAAGGAACACATCCCCCATCCCGAGGGTGTAGGCCACGCCGGGATGTTCATCGCTTGTCGTGCGATAGACTTTTTCGACCAGCGCTGTACGGTCGACATTGAATTTTTCGGAGAGGGTCAAGATCGCGGCGATATCGCCTTGGTCGTCTTCTAGTGCGATTTCCTTACCAATCTCGAATCCGTCTGCTTCTGCCTTCGATGCTGCAAGCAGGATAGGAATCGCCCACGGCACGCCAGGACTCACTTCCATATTGTCCATGACGCTCTTCACCTGAGCTTCGCCCATGAATCCGGTGAGCGGACTGAAAATGCCCTTCGCAATACAATCAACGTCAAACGCGGCATAAGTATCAATTTTCAATTTCGGCAGCGATGCGGCGCGGCCCTTAGCCGCTTCGAGCGCGTCGCCGGTCAGTAATCGGTCGACGAGCGTGCCGCCGTGAGGATCGATGGACATTCTTCATTCTCCTTCGTGAGATGGTGTCTGTTTAAAACCTGCCGCTGAGAAATCTGCCGCAGCCGCGGCTTCGCGGTGGTTGTACGTCGGCGTCGAAATAGCCCGCGCACGCGTAGAAGCGACAAGAGTAGCAATTAATGGGGGGTATCGGCAAACATTGAATGGAATACCGTGTAATCTGAGGGACAATAGTGGCGCGGACTGGAGACTGGACACACCTCACGTCGGAACGAACTGGTAATTCCGGTCACAACTTGCAATCCTATTCGAATTAGGAACACTATGGCATCCCATCTACGCGGAAGTGCATCACGAATTGGAGACGGTAGTAATGCCAAGGCGCGGATTTACCCTTATCGAGCTCTTGGTGGTCATCGCCATCATCGGCATCTTGGCTGCGATTTTGCTGCCGGCGCTGGCACGTGCTCGCGAAGCAGCACGGCGCGCTAGTTGCCAGAACAATCTCAAGCAGTTTGGCCTAGTGTTTAAGATGTACGCGAACGAGGCGAACGACCACTTCCCCCCACTCTCGCCGTATGGCAGCGTACGGACAGATGCACGTTCGTCACCGCTATGGTCGGCACCTCGGGCCGCCGCGATTTACCCCGAGTACCTCACCGACACGTCGGTGGCTGCGTGCCCCTCCGATCCTGGAGGCGATCCCGCTTGGGGAAGTGTGTTGGAACGTATTCCGGCGGGCGGCACGTTTGAGTCGTTCAAGGAAGAAGCGATTGCGATCGGCGATACGGTTTCACTGGATTATTATCTGAGTGGGGAATTGGGCCGATCGTATGTGTACAAGGGCTATGTGTCGACAAATCTTGCGGAGTATTACGGCATATGGGGCGCAACGAGTGTTAACGAGACGCTTGGTGATGTCACGGTTGCGGGGATCGGCATCGTGCGATTTAAGAACTACAACGTGGACATCGACATCGAGAGCGGGAGTCTGGAACCTTGGCCACCTTGGGTGCCGGAGCCTCCGGAATCCACCGGCCTCGGCGGAAGCTCGGTCGTGCGAAAAATCCGAGATGGCATCGAACGAATTTTTGTAACGGACATCAACAATCCTGCTGCGAGCGCTTTGGGCCAGAGCGAAGTGCCGGTGATGTGGGACACGTTTGGCAGCAATGAATTTGGAGATACTGACTCGGCCATAGTGGTGTTCAATCACGTACCGGGTGGTTGTAACGTGCTCTATCTGGACGGCCATGTGGACTTCGTTCGGTATCCGACGGCGTTTCCGATCACCGATGATGAGCAATTGGTGAAAGAAAATAGTCATTACGGCCTGGGCTAGCCTGCCCTATTCCCGCAGCACCTTTGCAGTCCTCCTGCGAAGGTACGGTACGACGTCTTCGTCAAACCAAGCGTTCCGTTGCAACCAGTGATTGTTGCGGGGCGAGGGATGTGGCGTGGGGACATAGTGCGGCGTGTAGTCCCGCCAATGCCGAACGGTTTCCGTGAGAGATTTGCGACGATTCTTACCCAAGTACTGGTGTTGCGCGTATTGACCGGCCAAGATGGTGAGCTGAATGTGTGGAAGATGACTGAGCAATTTCTCAAGCCAATGCTGCACGCATTCTTTGCGTGGCGGCAAATCGCCGCCCTTCGGATTGCGGCCGGGGTAACAAAACCCCATCGGAATGATGGCGATACGCGACTCGTCGTAGAAGGTGTCTCGGTCGATGTTCATCCACTCGCGCAACCGGTCGCCGCTCGGGTCATCCCAGGGAATCCCCGTCGCGTGTACGCGGGTTCCCGGCGCTTGGCCGACGATGAGGATGCGCGCGGATGTTTTCGCGCGTAGCACTGGCCTCGGGCCAAGCGGCAATTCCGCCTCGCACATGCGGCACGCTCGGACTTCGGTGATCAGCGCTTCGAGGGGCTCTACACCCATCTGCCCAATTCGCCCGCAAAATATCGCACGTCCGGTCTGCCGGCTATTGAAAGTTAGACGTGAAATCTTGGGTGGATGTGATGTTGATGTCTGCTTTCATCGGCCCAATTTCGAGATTTCCTTTTAACGTGGCGCTTCCGTTGTAGGCGTTTGCCCAACCCGAGGCGCTATCGATCGTGTACGATCCTGTGCCGGTTCCACTGAGGCTGAGCGTCGGGTCGCCGAGACCCGCCACCATCGGATTAAGTTTAACGATGTCGACGAGACTCTTGGCGCTGGTATCGAGTTCATAGGTGCTTGTTTCTTCGACAGATACCGCGGTGTCTGATCGTTCGGTAATGGTGTAGGTGTGGGTAACGTTGGTCGGCAACATTCCAAAATCGGTTTTGCTGTATCGCGTCCAGGTGACGCCCGCATCGAGGTTTTCGAGTGACCGGGGCAAAATGAACGACTCGGTCATATCTTTCATGGCGGCCTCGCCGAACCCTTGATCGGTCGTTTGTTCGATAATGGTTTTGATCGTGCCGGCCAATTCTCCGGGATATTCGATCTTGTTCAATTCGGCGAGTACGCTGTCTTTCAAGGTATCGACGCCACTAAGGCTTACGACGTTACCGCCCGCATCGGCATTGGCCGTAATCGATTTACCCATCATGGCTTTGGCGATGGACTTGTTGCTTGCGTTTTGATCCAAGCCTGCAGCCGCTGAACTTGCCCCACCGGCAGTCTCGCCCGCGAAATAGTCAAATGTAACTTCGACATCGATCAATCCATCTGCGCTGGCCTCGCCAGGAGTCGCCAATAAATTCATCTTCGTGGTTTGGATGGTCGTATCGTCCATCCCCATCGCAGGCGCTTTCATACTCATATCGATGACCTGCGTCCAGAAGAATTCGCGTGCTTGACCGGCCGTCGGTGCGAAGGGCGTCTTGGTTTCGGCGGGTTTGCTGCAGGCGGAAATCGTAAGCGCCAGTGCGCCGGTGATTGCGATGGTCAATGCGGGATGTAACCGAGCCATAGTCTATTCCTTCGTGTTTTCAATTGATGAAGAGCAAGCGCCTGAATTGGATTATGGTACGGAGCAATCGGAAAGATTACAAGATGGAATTGGTGCAGACGATGGGTGCGCGATCGATGGCGTCCGCGTACCGAAATAGCGCCAATGGTTACTCGGTATACGTTTCTCCGTTGCGTGTCACTTTCATGATGACGTTCATGGCCACCCCGTACAGATCCAGGTTGAGGTTAAATGCGAGGGTTTGTGTATATCGTGTAACCCAACCGGTTTCTGGGTTGATGTGATAGGTCGCCGAAGCGCGATTGAACACGAACTCGACGGAGCCGTCCAAGGACATGGCTCTTCGAAAGACCTCTGACGCGTTAGTATCGTCTACTGATTCTACTTTTTCGCGAACGACGATTTCGTCGGGCGTAACCGAGGCAATCGTGAAGTTGGTTTGGGTGGGTAGTTGTGCCGCGCCAAATGAAGATGTGGATCGCGCGGACCACGTGAAGCCCTCTGTAAGTGGCTCCAGGGGGCGCGGCAGAGAGACTTGTTCGATCAACGCTGAAATGCGGTCCTGTCCAAATTCCAGTTCAACGAATTCCTCCATTACGGTGGTGCCCGTCAGTTCTGGTGGAAGCGTGCGCTTTTCGAGATTCTTAAGAATCTGCGTCCTCAATTCGCCCAAATCGTCCAAACCGTGAATGTCGCCGTTGGTCGAAACCATTCCGGAAAAGGAAAGGCCTCGTGCCGCTCGCATGGCCTCGTTCGTCGGACGCATCATCATGGTCGCCGGGTCCATGCCGCCGGTCCTGGTTCCCGCTAGATCGCTATCCATTTCAAAGGAGGCGAAATCCAATGTGGAGGTGAATGTAGCGTTGCCGTTCGCATCGGCGGTGTCGATGTCGAGCGTGTATCGCATGTCTTCTCCGAACACTTGAACAACGGCGTCACCACCGATCTTTAGGGTCTGATTGGTTGTGGTTTTCTGGATTACGGCACGCCGCTGAGGATTGTCTAACTGAATTGGTGTTGGCTCGGGATCGACGGATGAGTCACTGCACCCCGTAACGAATGGAAATGGAAGAACGAACAAGCAAAGAAAACGCGGAACGGATCGCATTAACGTAAACCTCGAGCGGGTTGCAGATCTGCCGCCTAGAGTATCCGTGCTAGGCATGGATATCAATTGGTGTCGCGTCGAAGGTTAGGCGGTAATTAGATGGCCAATCCATACAGCGGCAATACCCACCACGATGTGGAGAACGACGTAGGCTACCGCTGCGGCGATCCCGCCGTTTCGGAGAAGAGAAAGGGTGTCGTAGGCGAATGTTGAGTACGTTGTGAATCCGCCCAAAAGCCCAATCATCAACACCAGTCGCGTCTCTTCTGTGAGAAGCTGTCGTGAATCGGCCAGCCCGGCAAGCAGTCCAATGAGGAAACACCCGGCAATATTGACGGCGAGCGTGCCGTAGGGAATCCACGATTCGCCTAGCCATCGTTGAACACCGGTGCTAACGAGATAGCGAAACACGGAGCCTACGAAGCCGCCGGCGCCCACCAATAGGACATGTTGCATACTGGATTCCGTATTTAATGAGGTCCGAAACGGCGAATTGTACCACTGGGCAGCGTCGCATCACCATGGGACCTGTTAAAGCCCGTTCTAAAATTGCCGATAATGTGCAATAATGTTCATGTTCTGATACTGAACGAGCAACTGCGTCATTGGGGGCGCGTTGGATCCATTCGATTGAATGCGAAGGAGTTAGCACGATGGATGAATTGACACCCATGTTCGGCAATGTCTACACGGTATTCGATTTTATCATTCGATTATTGGGGGGTATCGATAACATTTCTATGAGTTTGCAGAACAGCATTGGCGGTTTTTTTGCTGCGCTGAACCCTTTCAGTTAGAGGGCATTGCATAGCGGTAGTAGGTTATCTTCAGAGGTAATAGCGCGTCTCGACCGGCGTGGGGCGAGGCGCTATTTACGGTGCGCTTCATCATTCGCAATTGGCGGAAGGAGTTATCATGTTCAACTTTGCATCAATTTTTGGCATTCTCCAATCACTCGGATCGGCACTTCAGATTATTTTTTCGATTGTTAGTAGCCTGACTGGATTCTTTGGTGGTGTGTTTGGGCCGTTCTTGCCATAACGGGGGCACTCCCGCGCAAGGTTTCATTAATACCTTGTCCTAAGACCCTTCAGTCTTTATAATCTCGCGTTCTTGACTTGAACGCGATTTTTCTTTTAGTCGAAGCAAAGAGACCATGCAACTATTCATTCCCAAAGAGATCGACGCAGCCGAACGCCGTGTGCCCATCATCCCGGCCGACGTGTCCCGCCTTTCCAAACAGGGCGTGTCCGTATCCGTTGAATCCGGAATTGGCACGACGATTCATCAGCCGGACTCGGCGTATACCGACGCGGGAGCGGAAGTGCTTACCGATCGCAGTGCGGGATTGGCTTCGGCTTCGGTGGTCGCGCGCATTCGCAAACCGGTGGCGGATGAGTTGGATCAGTTGCATGAGGGTTGCGTGCACATTAGTTTTCTGGATCCGTTCAACGAACGTGAATTGGTCGAGCGGATGTTGGGTCGTCGTATTACTGGCATCAGCATGGAAATGATTCCGCGGACAACGTTGGCGCAGAAGATGGACGCGCTGAGTTCGCAAGCGAGTCTTGCTGGATATGTCGCTGTGAACCTCGGTGCTGAGCATTTGCATCAGGCGTTGCCGATGATGATGACGCCTGCGGGCACGTTGAAGCCTTCGCGGGTATTCGTAATCGGTGCGGGCGTAGCGGGACTTCAAGCGATCGCGACGGCGAAGCGTTTGGGCGCGCGCGTTGATGCGTTCGACACACGGCCGGTCGTTGAAGAACAAGTACAGTCGTTGGGCGCAAAGTTCGTGAAGGTGGATCTTGGCGATACGGGCCAGACGAAGGACGGTTACGCGAAAGAGTTGACGGCTGAACAGCAAAAAATGCAGCGCGACGCGATGGCTAAGGTGTGTGCGGATTCGGACATTGTTATTACGACGGCCAAATTATTTGGACGTAAGTCGCCCATTATTGTGACCAAGGAGATGGTTGCAGCGATGAAGCCGGGCAGCGTTATCGTTGATCTTGCGATTGAGACCGGCGGTAATGTTGAAGGTGCGGAGCTTGATCAAGAAGTTGATGTGAACGGCGTAAAGATTTTGGGTTACAGCAATTTGGAAGGCCGAGTGCCGGTGCATGCAAGTCAGATGTATTCGGCGAACATCACGAATTTGTTGCTCCAGTTCTGGGACGAAGAAACCAAGACTCTTGACCTCGACCCGAAGGATGAAATTGTTCAGGGATGCGTGATTACGCGTGACGGTGAACTCAAGAATGAGATGATCCGGAACGCATACGGCGACGCGAAGGCGTAGGCGGGAACATGTAATGATACTCATACTGCTGCTGTTTACGTTTGTCCTAGCGATTTTCTTGGGCTTGGAACTCATTTCCAAAGTGCCGGCTACGTTGCACACGCCTTTGATGTCAGGCGCCAATGCCGTTTCGGGAATTACGATTGTCGGTGCTTTACTCGCCGCCGGCGCAACTGAAGATTCGCAGATGGGTGTCATTTTGGGCACCGCCGCAGTCGTCTTTGCGACGATTAACGTCGCAGGTGGCTATTTGGTCACAGACCGCATGCTCGCAATGTTCAAGAGCAAGGACGAGAGTACGAAGTCGTGACGAACGTAGAGTACGGAATTCAAATTAGCTATATCGTTGCGGCGATACTTTTCATTCGTGGCTTGACGATGCTGGGATCGCCGGCTACGGCGCGGCGCGGCAACATGATGTCGGCGCTCGGCATGCTCGTGGCGGTTATCGCGACATTGGTTAACACCGAAATCATCACGGATTACCGCTGGATCGCTGGTGGCGTCATTATTGGTTCCTTTATCGGAATCACGGCGGCGCGGTTGGTGCCAATGACATCCATGCCGGAGTTTGTTGCGCTGTTCAACGGGTCGGGCGGCATCGCCAGCTTGCTCGTCGGCTGGGCCGAGTACCAACGCAGTATGGCGGCGTGGTCTGAAGGCGTCGTAGCCGAAGGCGCACCGCCCATCGCGTTTACATCGACGGCCATCTATCTCGCGGTGCTGATTGGCGGTATGACGGCTTCGGGCAGTCTCATCGCGTACGGAAAATTATCGGAACGGATTAGTTCTAAACCGTTCTTGTTTTCCGGACAGCAAGTATTCAACGCGTTACTATTGGCTGCCATCGTCGGTTGCGGTGTGGCGTTCGCCTGGAATCCGACGGAGATGTACCCGGTCTTCATTGTGGCCATCGTGCTTGCACTCATTCTTGGCGTCATGGCGACGATTCCTATTGGCGGTGCGGATATGCCGGTTGTTATTTCTCTGTTGAATAGTTATTCCGGTCTCGCGGCGTGTGCGGCTGGATTTGTCATCAGTAATACGGTCCTTATCGTTTCCGGTTCTCTAGTGGGAGCAAGTGGAATTGTTCTGACCGCGATCATGTGTAAAGCGATGAACCGGTCTCTCGCCAATGTGTTGTTCAGTGGATTCGGTTCCGCTGCGTCGGCCAGCGGTGGTTCCCAAGTAATGGGTGAAGCAAAGCCCATCTCCGCCGAGGACACGTACTACTTATTGGAAGCGTCCTCTTCCGTTGTGTTTGTGCCTGGCTACGGTATGGCCGTCGCGCAAGCGCAACACGTGGTGAAAGAGCTTGGTGACGTGCTCGAAAACAACGGCGCGGATGTACGGTTCGCTGTTCACCCGGTGGCAGGCCGTATGCCTGGGCACATGAACGTGTTGCTCGCCGAAGCGAATGTCCCGTACGAACAACTCGCGGAAATGGACGAAATCAATCCGCAAATGGAGACGGTCGACGTCGCTGTCGTCATTGGCGCGAACGATGTGGTCAAT
>Ga0315336_1006432_pt1 | contig 12017 bp, 10 predicted proteins | sample ASW5metaG_FD_204512 | JGI IMG/M metagenome (GOLD analysis project Ga0315336, IMG submission 204512) | Ammonia-oxidizing marine archaeal communities from Monterey Bay, California, United States - ASW #5 | ecosystem: Environmental > Aquatic > Marine > Intertidal zone | place: USA: California...
AAACGAAGCTCGGCTGCCTTTGACATTTCCCAGGCATGGCCAAGCAATCCAAAACCGGTAACGTCGGTGCCCGCAGTCAGCCCAAATTCGAGGGCCAACTCAGAGGCTGACTTGTTCAAGGTGGACATCCACATGACCACTTCGGCCTCATCCCCAGGTTCAGCCAGGTCGCGTTTGAGCGCTGTATTGGTGACACCGAAGCCGAGCGGTTTGCTGAGAAACAGTTTGTCGCCAACTTTAGCAGCCGATTTACTAAGGCTATTTTGCAGATCGAGCATGCCTAAGGCGATCAATCCGTATTTGGGTTCGTCGTCTTGAATGGTGTGCCCGCCAGCAACGACCACGGCGGCCTCTTTAGCTTTCTCTGCACCGCCAAGCAAAATTTGGGATCCAATTTCAAGTGGCAAATCGTTGGGCAAGGCAGCAATGTTTAGGGCAAGGAAGGGTTTTGCCCCCATGGCATAAACGTCGGAGAGGGCATTGGCCGCAGCAATCGCGCCAAAATCGTAGGGATCATCAACAACGGGTGTGAAGAAATCGGTAGTAACCACCAGAGCGCGTTTTTCGTCCAAGCGCCAGACAGCCGCGTCGTCCGGTTGGTCCAATCCAACCAGCAAGTCCGGACTATCCAGCGGATCAAATAAGCCCTGGAGGGGCGCGATGAGTTCTGCTAGTTTTTCCGGGTTGAGTTTAGCTGCGCAGCCAGCGCAAGCCGCCATGGATGTAAGCCGGATAGGTTTGTTTAGGGCAGGATCAGCCATCTTCTCAATTTTTCTTCATTAAATAAATTGCCGCAGAGGCGAAGGGTCCAACAATTATACGACCCAGCGCACTCTGCGGCAAAATAGTTATCTTTGAAACTAAGGTGTCGTTGCTCCGTTTAGTTCAGGAAGCGGGAGTAAGAAGGGATTGTCAGAAGGCAGGAGCATCACCTGAATGCCAGGTGAAAGCTTATCGATGTATTCAAGCGTGAGCACATCGGGGTTTGACGCAATGGCTTCTCCGAGGAGTGCCAATGCGGTTGCTTCAGCTTCGGCCTGAATGATGCGAGCATCAGCATCGCCTCGGGCGGCAATCACGACCGCGTCCGCCTTACCTTGTGCCACTTCTCTGGCCTGGTTGGCTTCCTCGGCGCGCTGTTGCACAACGAAGACTGCCTGTTGAGCTAATTGCTCTGCAATCTGCTTTTGCTCCACTGATGCTGAGTATTCAGCTGAAAAAGCGATATTCCTCATCACAAAGTCAACCAAATTTAGCCCATTCGCCTCGAACTCAACAGCCAATTCTTCCCTAATCAGTTCAGTCATAGCAGCTCGCTGAGAACTATAGACTTCATCGATTTGGAATTGGGCAACTGCATCACGAATGGCGCCGCGTGCAATGGGGCGCACCAGACCGTCTACGTAGCGATCCTGCCAACGAATATGCACATTGATCACTTCGGTGGGAGTAACTGAGAAGATCACCGAAGCATCCACTAGCACAATCTGACCATCTGAGGTGCGCGCTTCAACCGAGTCATCCCCCACTAGTTGCCCCTCTTGCGGAGCGATAGACATGGTGTAGGTGTTTCGAGATATCGAATATGGGACAACCGATTCAGCATATGGAATCACCCAATTCAAACCGGGCTGCAATGCCTCATCTCGGATACCACCTGAGGCAATTGTGACAACGACGCCGCGCTCATTGGGTTGGATAAAGACCAAGCCAGCAGCAGCGATATTAATGGCTACTGCAAAGACGATTACGCCAATGACCAAAGCATTGGCAGAGCGCATGGCCTGTCCACGAGAGGCGCGCAGCACGACCAAAGCGATTACTACGAAGACGGCCAGCCATGATAAGCCAGCCAGAAAACGGACAATACTAACTAGATTCACCAAACTCCTCCTTGAAAGAAGCGGGATAATTGTTTGCGATTGAATCGCAATTATTCGTTAAGTAGTGCATGGTAGCATGCACTTGTGAATGATTATACAGGCCAGATAATTGAAATCCAGTTAGAAAGGTATAAGAACGCTTCAGCCTTGATCAGACTGCCAGCCAAGACGGTTCCTGGGCCTGGGCAATACCTGCAAGCCAATCTTCCGGGCAACAGCGATGAGGTGTTGCCAACATCATTGTTTCTGTCTGGGCTTGATATTGGGATTGGATCGGCAGCGAAAAACGATGTTTCGCTGTGGGGGAATTTGCCCGACGACTGGGAAGCCGGGAGCAGTTTGGCATTTCGCGGGCCCCTGGGGACGGGATTTTCCCTGCCAAAAGATCTCAAACGCCTAGCTTTGATAGCTGCAGGCAAAAGCAGCGGGCGATTGCTTCCTCTTATTGCTCCCGCTCTACAGGTGAGTGCAGAAATCACAATCTTTAGCGATAAAAGGTCTGCCAATCTGCCATTGGAAGTGGAACAACGCCCATTGGATGCATCTGCTGAAGCGCGAAATTGGGCCGATTTCCTAGCAATCGACATTCCATCGGAACAAGCCGAAGGAATAGCAGATCTCGTTGGGCTGGATAGAGACTTCCCTGGAAAAATCAGAGGGCAAGTGCTGTTAAGCAGCGAGATGCCCTGTGGTGCATTAGCCCAGTGTGGGATATGCTCTGTAAGAATTGGGAGTAAAGATGTGTTTGTTTGCGAAAATGGGCCGGTTTTCTCACTAAGTGAATTCAGCTTTTAGCGGGAGCTTGCAAATTTCAGCTTGCTTTTTCGGCTACCTGCTCACCAAAGGCCATCAATTCGGCAAGGATTTCGGGGCTACGCCCCTCGGCATATACGCGAAGAAGCGGCTCGGTGCCCGAAGGGCGAATGAGCAGCCAGGAGTCGTCTTCCAAGATATATTTGGCTCCATCCGTTGTGGCCACTTGGGCGACATTTTCACCACCAATCATCCCCGGGGCCTCCTCAGCCAAGCGTTGGGTCATTTCACTCTTTTGCACGGGACGCTTAAGGCGTAAATCTGTGCGCGAATAATGAACCGGGCCATAGGTTTCGAGCAATTCTGCTACCAGTTCGCGCAAAGTGCCGCCTGAGGACGCGACCATTTCAATTAGCAGCAAGCCCATCAGGACCCCATCGCCCTCAGGGATATGTCCCTTAAAGGAAATCCCTCCTGATTCCTCTCCGCCAATTAGGACATCCCCTGTCAACATATGCTCGGCGATGTGATTAAATCCTACTGGGGTTTCCTCCAATTCCAGATCAAATTCGGCGGCTAAGCGATCAATCATACGCGTGGTTGAAACTGTGCGCACTACTTTTCCGGTCATGCCGCGCTTGGTAACCAGATGCTTGAGAGCCAAAGCCATGATCTTATGCGGATCAACAAATTCACCGCGCTCATCCATTGCACCAATTCGATCTGCATCCCCATCCGTTGCCAGGCCCAATGCACCTTCGCCCGAGCTGATCGCGCTAGAAAGCGCGTTGAGATAGCGGGAAATAGGTTCAGGATGGACACCGCCGAAGCCCGGATTCATTTTGTTACGGATTTCATGAACTTCGCAACCGGTGCCCTGCAGTATCCCTTTGATTACTCCCCTGCCGGAGCCATACATGGAATCCACAACTATGTGCTGGGGATTATCTGCAATGAGATCAAAATCAATTAGTGTTCTCAGTTGCTCGTAATAACTTGGGATAGGGTTAAATCGCCGGATTAGTTTTTTGTGGCGCGCCAGCTGATAATCCATCAGATTGGGACCACGGCCGCGCGATTCATTATCAGTCAAATACACTTCTACACGTTTGCTCTGTTCTTTAGAAGCCGCCGACCCTTGGGCCGATTTGAGTTTAAGCCCGTTGTAGCGGGGCGGATTGTGCGAAGCAGTGATCATTACTCCTGCAGCAGCGCCCAGGTCGCGAGCGGCAAAAGAAATGGCCGGTGTGGGGCAATCTGATTGAGCAAGATAGACTTGCAAACCGTTTGCGGCCAGCACGCGGGCCACATCTCTGGCAAAGCGATCCGACATAAAACGTGTGTCAAAACCAACTACTATTTTGGTTGCATTTGGCTTGCCTTGTTCAAGTTGCCCAGTTTTGCGCAGATCAACCAGCGTGGCATCTGCGATTGCCTGGGCGACCATGCGTAAATTCGCAAATGTGAAGGTGTCTGAAATCACCGCGCGCCAACCGTCGGTGCCAAAATGAATAGGCATGCAGGCTCCTGAAAAGCGAGAATGGAGCGCAAATTCTAACATGGAAGCCAATATTCACATCAGCCCCGTTCCCAAAAAGCAGGGGATGGACCATCATGCTAAAATCGCAGCATGAGTAGTTCGCAGACGCAGCGCGTAGAATTTTTATCTCAAATGGCTCTCTTTCACGATATGGAAGAAGGAGATCTGGCAGAAATTGCTCAGCACTTCAGCGATTTCAAGGTGGAGAAGGATGAAGTCCTGTACTCAATTGGTGATCGCGCTGACAATTTCTACATACTCTTATCAGGCACCCTGAAAAGTTGGACGATCTCTCAGGCTGATGGGGAAGAAGTTTTTGCTATTGAAGCCGGAGATTCCTTTGGAGAAAGTGCCTTAATGGCGAATTCAATTCGTCAATATTCGGTTAGCGCCCTTAGTGCGGCCAGCCTACTTTACATGCCGCGAGCAGAATTTGAATGGATGTTGGACAGTTTCCCCGATGTTGCTGAACGCTTAGAGGTGCAATCTTCAGGCGATTCGCTCAAGAGAGAAGTAGATTTTGATTGGCTACGCGAGGATGAAGACGTGCACTTTGTAGCTCGCAAACACGGCGCGTATTTGTGGTTACGGATGGCGCGAGCGATCTTGCTAGCCATCTTTGCCTTCCTCTCTTTTTATGCAGCGATAACATTTGCTGGGCCATCCAGCCAATTTCCGTGGGTAGCGACTGGTGCTGGCCTGCTAGCCCTGGCCATTGCGGTTGCTTTTTGGGAGTACTTTGACTGGCGGAATGACTATTACATTCTTACAAACTTGCGCGTCGTTTGGCTCGAAAACATGCTGCTGCGAAGTTCTAGCCGCAAAGAAGCTCCGCTGGCAAGTATCCAATCGATCAACACGCACAGTTCGTTGCTAGGCCGTTTGCTGGATTTCGGGGATGTCATAGTGCGGACATACACAGGTACCGTCCTAATGCCAGCGGTGGGCGAGGCGATGCACATCAAACATATGATTGAAGAATATGTTGGGCGCCTTCGCCAGCAGGATCGGCAAGAAAAGCATGAGACTATACGACAGGCCGTGCGACAAAGCCTTGGGCATCCCAGAGAAGAAGATCTGACCGGCAATATCGAAGAGGATACTCCCCAGGAAATGATAGATAAGGGCAAGCGCTTTCAATTCTTCACGACCAGGCAGGTAGATGGGGTAGAAGTTACTTACCACAAGCACTGGTTTGTACTTTTTCGCGCTTTGCTCTTGCCCGCCATATTTATGGTTGCTGCAATCTATTTTCTGGCATTCTTTTATGAGGGATTGCCCCCCAGCACTAACGGGCTCATGCTCTCATTTGTATTCGTCAGCTTGCCAATTGTGGTGATGATATACCGAATACTGGACTGGCAGAACGATATTTACCGCGTAACGGCAGACAGCCTGATCGATAGCGAAAAGAAACCATTGGGGAGTGAAGTGACCAAATCTGCTCCACTGGCCAATGTACTCAGCCTTGAAAACCATCGAGTTGGGTTGATTGGGCTGGTGTTAAATTTTGGAGTTGTGCGTATCAATGTGGGCGACAGCAGCCTGGAATTTGCCGATGTTTACGACCCGGCTCTCATCCAGCAGGATATTTTTATTCGCATGGAAGCTCTGAAATTGAGCGCGGAGGAGAGTAAGGCAGAGGACGAGCGCAAACGCATGGCTGAATGGCTCAAAGTTTTGGAGGAAGAGCGCGGTGAAGATAAAAGCCAATAGCCCACAGGTAAAATATCTGAATGGCAGTTAGAGAAATAGTAACTCTGGGCGCTAAGATCCTCAAACGTAAGGCTCAATCGGTGGATGATTTTGGCCCTGAATTGCAAACATTGATCAACGACATGATCGAAACGATGCGCGCCGCACCAGGAGTTGGGCTCGCTGGACCGCAAGTTAACAGTTCGTTGCGGGTGATCGTCGTCGAGTTTGGCGATGCAGAAGATGAAGAAGTGCCCAAGAAACTTTACTCGGTGGTCAACCCCGAGATCAGCAGAAGTTCCACAGAAACGATTGTTGCAGCCGAAGGATGCTTGTCAATCCCCGGGCTTCTGGGAGATGTAGAACGCGCGGAAGCTGTGACCATTGTGGGAAAAAATCGCCGCGGCCAGCCAATCAAAATCAAGGCCAGTGGTTGGCTGGCGAGAATTTTTCAGCACGAGATTGACCATGTAAATGGCATTCTCTTTTTGGATCGGGCCGAAAAGGTCTACGAGCCTGTGGAAGAGGATGATTCCGAGCAGGAAGAAGCAGACAGTTAAACGGGTTTTCAACCAAGAAATAATGCATTTAGAGCAGCTATCCCTTTCCAATTTTCGAAACTTTGCGCGTCTGGATTTGCCTGTGCCCAAAGGGTCGATATTAATCGCGGGGCGCAATGCGCAGGGGAAGACCAGCTTACTCGAGGCGATTTACTTCCTCGCAACGCTTAGCTCCTTTCATGCTGAAAACGATCGCCAGCTGGTTAATTTTCTTGAGGCCCGAAAACCTCTGGCCGTTGCGCGCATTCAGGCCAATTATCTACGCGCGGGACGCAAACACCAGTTAGAAGTTCGCATCATCAAAGAGCAAAGCCGAAATGGAGTTGAGCGCGCTCGGAAAGAGATCCTTCTGGATGGTGCTAAAAAGAAACGAGCTGAAGTGATTGGTCATTTCAACGCGGTACTCTTTCTGCCGCAGATGCTGCAAATTGTGGACGGTTCTCCCAGCTTCCGCCGCCGCTATTTGGATTTAGCGCTTGCCCAGAGCCAAGCTGGTTATGCAGAGACGCTCTCTGAATATGAAGGGATAGTCAGTCAGAGAAACGCCTTGCTCAAGCAATTAAGTGAAGGCAGGGGTGATAGGGAGCAATTGGATTTTTGGGACGATCGGCTTAGCCAACGCGGTGCACAAGTGCTGCATGCGCGATTTCAAGCCATTCAGGAATTGGATATTTTGGCCGGAAAGCTTCACCAATCGCTTACGCGTGGGAAGGAAGTTTTGCGTTTGGATTACCGTCCAGCCTATGATCCGCTACCTTCGCCCGATAAGCAGATGCAGTTAATGGCGGACCCGCGAGATCGCAGTGGGCTAAGCCTGGAAGCTATTCAGAGCGGTCTCCTCTCTGAGCTCATTTCTCAGCGAGAAGAGCAAATTGCAAGGCGGATAACCACGATTGGCCCCCACCGGGATGAGCTTCGCTTTCTGGGTAATGGCGTAGATTTGGGTAGTTTCGGTTCGCGCGGCCAAATACGTACTGCGCTGTTGAGCCTCAAATTGGCGGAATTAGATTGGATGCAGGCTCGAAGCGGCCACAAAGCAATCTTGCTGCTTGATGAAGTAATGGCAGAGCTTGATGAAAAGCGTCGGGGCGATCTCCTCTCTCATTCAGCAAGTTACGAGCAAATGCTGATCACCACTGCTGATATCAGCGATTTCAGTGAGGACTTTCTTGGGGACGCTCAATTATGGACAATCGAGGATGGTCGACTTAAAAGCTAGAATGGCTAGAGCGGCCTTTTAGCGGGCATTCCTACTCTGCGCGGGTATTTTTCAGGGGTTGATTTTATCTTTTCACTGATCACTAGATAGCGCGTTTCGTCTATATTTGGCAGGTTCACTTTAATCAGTTGAGGATTTCCCCCACCCAAAATGCTGATTGAATTTTCAGCGTTCTCCAATTCCATTGGAGCAGCAGGCCCTTTTTGGGCCAGTACGAATCCGCCCAAGCGCACGAGCGGAAAGAGATATTCAGCCAATGTGGGCATGGGGGCCAGGGCCCTCGCCAGCGCCCAATCGTAGAGCTCTCTATGCTCTTTTTCCTGCCCAATATCCTCCACTCGCTCATTGAGCACTTCGACTCCGCTTAGGCCCAAAACTTGCACCATATGCTCTAGAAAGGCAGCCTTTTTGCCAACAGATTCGACCAGTGTGAGATGAGTGTGCGGATGCAGGATTTTCAAGGGCAAGCCCGGGAACCCCGCTCCGCTACCCACATCAATCACTCGGTCCACTCTTGTCCCACGGAGGGCCAGCCAGCAGCTTAGCGAATCTTGAAAGTGTTTATTGCGCACCTCATCGGGATCGCTAATGGTAGTCAGGCTGATGCGCTGATTCCACAAAGCCAATTCGCGGGAGAAAATTTCGAAGGCTTCCAGTTGCTCGCTGCTCAAAGAAATATCGAGCATTTCTTGAACATTTTGCTTTAGGCGCTGCATCTTCGGATTATAGCCCCGGGCGATTGACTAAATGGATTGGAAATCATGAAACGATTTGACGTATTTACGGTTCTTCTTGCGCTGATTTTATGGGTGATTCCCATATTGCCTGCTCAAGCCAGTGAACTGCCGGGCCAAGCTTTTGTCTCTGGCGTTATCGGGCATGCACAGAGCTTTTCGCTTTCTTGCGAATCTCGTTCTGCCGCAGACTGGGCCGCATTTTGGGGTGTGGATATTAGCGAAGGTGAGTTTTTGGATGCGTTACCGCGTTCATCCAACCCCAATGAAGGTTTTGTGGGTAACCCCAACGATGATTGGGGCTATACGCCGCCCTATTCTTACGGTGTACACGCTGCTCCTGTGGCCAAACTTTTGCGTCAATATGGGCTGGATGCTCATACCGGGACTGGTTTGAGTTGGGAGGAGATACGTACAGAAGTAGCAGCAGGCCGGCCTGTTATCGTTTGGGTAATAGGCAGTATCTGGTCTGGAAGTGCAAAAGAATACCGCCCCTCTGACACTGAGAACGCAATCGTGGCAGCCTTTGAGCACACTATGATTCTGGTTGGTTACGATGACAATCAGGTACATCTGGTGGACGCCTTCACAGGTCTCACGATTAGCCACACGATAGAGAACTTTTTGACCTCCTGGAGCGTGCTGGGCAACATGGCCGTTCTAGGCAGAGGAGCAATAGATAGCGCTGATGCAGATGTCGCGGTTGATGAACCCGCTGGAAATAACATCTACGTTATCCAACCTGGGGATACGCTCAGCAAGCTGGCCGCCCGTTGGAATATCCCGTGGCAGGAAATTGCTGCCAGCAATCAAATCAGCTATCCTTTCACGCTCCTTCCCGGGCAGGAATTACTCATGCAAGTGGATGAAAAGGCAGGCGTTGAAAGCGATGGCACCGTGCACAAAGGGGAAGTTCGGTTGGTTCAACCAGGTGAACATCTAAGGCAGATCGCGCGAGAATTAGAAATTGATTGGGAAGCTTTGGCTGAATTCAACGATTTGGAATTCCCTTATCTGCTCTTCCCCGGAGATATCATTTACTTACCGGGGGAAAGCCTGGAAAAGGATACCCTGAGTAAATTCAACCCCGCCGATTTGCCGGCCAGCTACATCGCAACGCAGCCTGAAAGCCTTTATGCAGTGGCCTATCGCTACGAGCTAAATTGGACTGAGTTGGCAACGCTAAACAATCTCTCTTTTCCTTACATGATTTACCCAGGCCAGGAATTGGATCTGCAAAAATAAAAGCCCTGCCAGTGGGACAGAGCTTCGCATTCTTCGAAATTCTTTGGTTTAGTTAAGCAGAAGGGGGAGGCGGACCCGCCTGGGACTTGTTGTAGCGATAGACTATGCGAGCGCGATCCATATCGTATGGAGACATTTCCAGCGTCACGCGGTCTCCAAGAAGGATGCGAATATAGTAGCGCCTCATCTTGCCGGACAAGTAAGCCAGCACTTCGTGGCCATTATCCAGTTCTACGCGGAACTGCGTGCCGGGCAGCGCTTCGGTGACTCGTCCTTCAACTTTTATTACATCTTTTTCTTTTGCCATTTTCTACAAACTCCGGGCCTAACTATACCCAAGTGAGGTCGTCGTTGTCAAACATGTTCATGGGTTGACGCGAAGATTCGGCGATGATTCCTTTGCGGTATACTCGGCACAACTCTGAAAATGAACGATAAAAACGAGAAAAAACGCTGGGAGAAGGACGTTCTCAAAAGGCTGGTGGATAAATATCCGGAGCGAAGAGAGAGCTTTGTCACACCTTCTGGCATTCCCATCCCCCCCTCTCTTTTTCCTGAAGATGCAGACGTAGATTACGACGAGGATCTGGGCTTCCCTGGAGAATATCCGTTCACTCGCGGTGTGCAGGCTAATATGCATCGCGGCCGTTTTTGGACCATGCGGCAGTACGCCGGTTTTGCAAGTCCTGAAGAGAGCAATGAGCGCTTCCACTATCTGCTCAAACAAGGCCAATCGGGTCTCTCGGTTGCCTTCGATTTGCCCACTCAGATTGGCTACGATGCCGACGATCCCCTCGCTAGTGGCGAAGTTGGCAAAGTGGGCGTGCCGATCTCATCGCTGGACGATATGAAAGCGCTCTTTAAGGAAATCCCACTCGACAAAGTATCTACCAGCATGACGATTAACGCCCCAGCGGCCATCTTGCTGGCCATGTATATTGCTACCGCGCGTTCGCAGGGCGTGGAAGTCAAAAAGCTTCGCGGGACCGTGCAGAACGATATTCTCAAAGAATACATTGCGCGGGGCACCTATATCTTTCCACCAGAGCCCTCCATGCGATTGATTACTGACCTCTTCAGTTATTGCGAAAAAGAAGTGCCGCGTTGGAACAGCATTTCTGTCTCTGGTTATCACATCCGTGAGGCGGGATCAACAGCCGTGCAGGAAGTTGCATTTACGCTGGCAAACGCGATTGCCTATGTGGAAACTGCTCTTGAAGCGGGGCTAGACGTGGACGCGGTGGGAACTCAGATTTCCTTCTTCTTTAACGCTCACAATCATTTGATGGAGGAAGTCGCTAAATACCGAGCAGCAAGGCGGCTGTGGGCAAAGATCATGCGCGAGCGCTTCGGGGCTAAGAATCCAAAATCCTGGAAACTGCGCTTTCACGCGCAAACCGCCGGATCCACTCTCAGCGCCCAGCAGCCCGAAAACAACGTTGTGCGTGTAACTGTGCAGGCACTGGCCGCGGTGATGGGCGGCGCACAATCACTGCACACCAACAGCATGGACGAGGCTCTTTGGCTGCCTACTGAAAAAGCAGTGCGAGTAGCCCTGCGAACCCAGCAAATATTGGCCCACGAAACAAAAATTGGCGATAGCGCTGATCCGTTGGGCGGCTCCTACATGATTGAATACTTAAGTAATGAAATCGAAAAGCGCGCTCAGGGCTACCTGGATGAAATCGAAAAGCGAGGCGGGGCCCTGGCTGCAGTTGAAAGCGCTTACATCCAAACGGAAATTCAGCAGGCGGCCTATGAATTTCAGCAGGCTTTAGAAAAGGAAGAGGAGATTGTGGTCGGTGTTAATGCCTTCCAGGTTGAGGAAGAATTGGATATTGAACGCCTGGAAGTTGACCCTGCTTTAGAACAAGCGCAAAAGGAAAAGCTTGCCGCTCTGCGAGCTCGCCGCGACCAGGGCAAAGTGGATCAGCTGCTTTCGCGCTTAGAAGCTGCGGCCCTGGGAAGCGATAATCTGATGCCTATCTTCATTGACTGCGTCGAGAACGATGTCAGCTTGGGCGAGATATGTGGACGCCTGCGCAGACTTTGGGGAGAATATCAACCTCCGGCTTGATGCCAGAGGCTAAGGAGCAGTATGAAAGGATTTGTAAAGAAGATAAATCACATTGCTGTAGTGGTTGATGACATCGATGAGGCCCTTGAATTTTGGCATGATGCACTTGGATTGGAACTTTCGCACGTGGAGGACGTTCCAAACGAGAATTCTATGGTGGCTTTCCTGCCGGCCCAAGAAAGTGAAGTGGAGCTGGTCAAACCAACCGATGAAAACAGCGGTATTGCTCGCTTTCTCAAGAGCCGCGGCCCGGGCATGCACCATATTTGCTTTGAAGTTTACGATATTGAAGAAACGATGGCTCATCTCAA
>Ga0315336_1006433_pt1 | contig 12017 bp, 8 predicted proteins | sample ASW5metaG_FD_204512 | JGI IMG/M metagenome (GOLD analysis project Ga0315336, IMG submission 204512) | Ammonia-oxidizing marine archaeal communities from Monterey Bay, California, United States - ASW #5 | ecosystem: Environmental > Aquatic > Marine > Intertidal zone | place: USA: California...
AAAGGTTCCGCTCAATCATCTTGCGGATCACCGGCGCCTCTCGCCAGCAAGGAATCATCAGCGCGATGCGAGGCTGTCGCGGCAACGGCGGCCGAGGCGGCGGCGGCGTTCGAAAACGGTCTCTGAGCCGGATTCCGAAATAGGCGAAATCGACAAGGAGGTCGTCAATGCCATTGATCAACAACCACCAGGCCAACGGCGTGAGCAGCCAAAGAACAACCGTATCCCCCCAGAGCATTCAGTCTATTTCGATCAGCCTCAATAGTTTTACCAAAATTAATGGTAATTATCTGAGGAATAGCTCTGGAGATTCGGATGAGATAGCGCGAGCCGGGTCGCGGCAAACCCTGCCAGAATGAATCGTGAAGATGAAGCGCCTACTATTGATCACCATTGCGGCCCCTTTGCTCGCGCAGTCTCCTGACCTTGTCGAAGGGAAGGCCCAGTTTGAGACCCGTTGCGGAGGCTGCCATGGAGGCGACGGAAAGGGCGGTCCGCGGGCGCCCGATATCGTGACTCCGGGGCTGGTTCCAGAGCGCACCGACGCTGAGGTTCGCGAAGTGATCCGCGATGGGCTGCCTGATATGGGAATGCCCGGGTTTGTCGTGCCCGAGCCAGCCCTGAGCAACCTTGTTGCGCATTACCTTTCGTTAACGGCTCCCGCACGCAGGAGCCCGGTCAGCGGCGACATCGCAGCCGGCGAGCAAGCGTTCGCCGCCAAGGGTTGCGTCAATTGCCACACCCGGCAAAACGGCTCGGCTCGCGGACCGAGCCTTTCTCGACTCGGCGAGCGTCGTACCCTTGCCGAGATCGAGGAATCAATTGCCGACCCGAGCGCCTCGATCGGCTCCGGATATCAAGTCGTCGAGCTGACCCTCCAAGACGGCAAAACCCTCAAAGGGTTCGCCCGCAACAGGAGCAACTTCGACTTGCAGTTCCAGGCATTCAATGGCCGCCTCGAGTTTTTCGAACGCTCGGAAATTGCCAAGATCAGCGAGTCGAATGTGAGTCTGATGCCGCGCGTCGATCTGACCGACTCCGAGCAAGAAGACCTTGTCGCCTATCTGAGTCGCCTCGAGGAATCCCCTGGGCAGGATCGTCCCTTGGCTGGCTCCGTCCCGTGGAGCCGCGTTCTCGAACCGAAGAAGGGCGAATGGCCGAGCTACAACGGCCTGATGAACGGCAATCGCCACAGCTCCCTCACCGAGATTAGCCCGGAAAACATCAGCTCCCTTCGCCCCGCTTGGAGCTTCCCTATCACCGAGGCCGGGCGCGATCTCGAGATGACTCCGGTTGTCGTCGACGGCGTGATGTACGTCACCACAGCTAACAAGGTCCACGCGTTGGACGCTTCGAGCGGCCGAGAAATCTGGACCTACCAACGCCCGCGCACTCCTGGCGTGATGGGCGACGCCGGCCGCGGCGCCAACCGCGGAGTTGCCGTCCTCGGCGACCGCGTCTTCATGGTCACCGACAACGCCAACATGCTCGCCATCGACCGCCTCGAAGGCCGCCTGCTATGGGAATCGGAAATGGGCGACCACCTTGACCATTACGGCGGAACGCTTGCCCCGCTCGTCGTCAAAGACGTCGTGATCGGCGGTGTCGGCGGCGGCGATGAAGGCATTAGGGGATTCGTCGTGGCCTACGATGTCAACACCGGCGAAGAGCGCTGGCGCTTCTGGACAATCCCGCTCCCCGGCGAGCCTGGCTCAGAAACCTGGAAGGGCAACATCCTGCCCCACGGTTGCGGCGCCACTTGGCTTACAGGAACCTACGACCCCGACCTCGACCTGCTCTATTGGCCCGTCGGCAATCCCTGCCCCGATATGAACGGCGACAACCGCGTCGGTGACAACCTCTATAGCGACTCCATGCTGGCGCTCGACCCCGACACGGGCGAGCTGAAGTGGCACTACCAGTTCACGCCCCACGACGAGTTCGACTGGGACGCCCAAGAGACCCCCATCCTGGTTGACGCCGACTGGCAGGGTAGCCCGCGCAAGCTCCTGCTGCAAGCCAACCGGAACGGCTTCTTCTACGTGATTGATCGAACCAACGGCGAGCTGCTGCGCGGAGTCCCATTCATCGACAAGCTGACCTGGGCCACGGGAATTGGGGACGATGGCCGACCGATCCTCGTCCCGGGCAAGCGCCCAACCTTCGCCGGCAATGTCGTTTGCCCCGGCCTGGCCGGCGGCACCAACTGGCTCTCGCCAGCGTACTCGCCCGACACTGGTCTGTTCTACGTGCAAGCGACGGAATACTGCCAAGTGTTTTCTAAGCGCGAAGAAAAATGGGAACGCGGCAAGGCCTACTTTGGCGGTGCCGCCAAGAACGTTCCTGGCGAAGTCCGTAAGCGCTTCTTGCGAGCGATTGACGTCGCCACGGGCGAGCGCCGCTGGGAAATCTACGAAGGCGACGGCGGTTGGCGAAGCTGGGGCGGGGTCCTCTCCACGGCGAGCGGCTTGGTGTTTTACGGCGACGACAGCGGAGCGTTCGCGGCGGTCAGGGCAACCGACGGTGAGCCGCTTTGGAGTTTCAACGCCAACGTCGCCTGGCACGCGTCACCGATGACCTACGAGGCGAAAGGCCGCCAATACGTCAGCATTGCCGCCGGTCGGGTTGTAATGAGCTTCGCGCTTAGCGACTAGTTGCCTCACACAGCGAACATTTGAACGAACGGGTCAAGTTTCGCCACACGGCGCCGGGCGTCCTCGCCGGTTTGAGGTCGTAGCCCTCACTGGTTGTTTGAGCGACCCACGGGCCGGCGAGTTGGCTCATCAAGCGCGTTTCGGGGCAAGCTTGCACAGCACCGCCCCAGCAATTGCATAGAAGACGACGTAATAGATCGCACGATGCACCTGCCAGTCCCATGCTTGCCGCCACCAGATGGCGTCTCCAAGGTTGATGATGACCGCAGCCGAACAGCCCACCAGTAGGGAGATCTTGACCCCCTGCGCCACCGATGACCAGCTTGAGCGCAGTACGTTCAACAACAACGCCAAGAGCGCAACGCTGGCAACGCCGTGCGCGAACCCCATGCCCATCAGCGTGCTATCCATCACTGGGGCTCCATGGTTGTGGTAGTAAATGAACGCTATCGGCCCAGCTTCGTGCAGCCGCTCCCGTTCAGCTTCGGGCAGCGTCACATCTGGCACGTAGTACACGCCCGAGTCGGGCAAGTATTGCTCGAGCGCTTCGCCTAGGGCTGCGGAATCCGTCGACGTCCCCCAGGTTTGATAGGGCAGGGGATTCGCTCCCCAATACAAGAACCCCCACAGATATACCGCGATCGAAGCGACGACAACGCCAATGACGTGATTTTTCATAGATCCCTCAGACGCTACGATGCTAGGTTTACCGCTGGGCGAAGTCAAGCGCGAGGGGCCTCGCGAAGTCGTGGACAATTCGCCGCACTCACGCCCAGCAGAGCTGTGTGTCCGGTCGAGGAGCAACCAATCGACAAAGAGAGACGAATCGTCTTGGGTCCGGCGGTTCAACGCGGTTGAGGCAAGTCTCTCTCAATCACCCGAGGTCGTTCAGCGACTATCGCGCCCGTTGACTTCCGCCGGCTCGACCGGCTGCGCCCGAACCATCCGAAAGACTTCGAGAAACTCGGTTTCGAGAATTCTCGACGGCTCTGAAAAGCCCTCGAAAGCGCTAGCGTTGAGATCGATCCAACTACTCGGGTCCGTGGGCGCTGACTCACGCCTCTCCCTGACAACGAGCAGCGCATGCCATGCTCGCGCTGGCGGCAAGGCGCCGGTGACCACATCGGGAGCCGTCACTTGGCTTCGCGAACGTCCGCTAGTGACGAACCTATAACGAATGGGTTCACTCATCGGTATCGCTGCGTAAACTCCGGTGTCAGGTCCGGCTTGCCTGAGAAGTTCGTCGGCAACGCGATGCGTGTCGCGCCACGCTCTCTCGCCGTCATTCGGAAACCGCACGGCTCCGGCCGTCTGGCCGAGCCCCAACGCGCCTGCTAGTCCTAGCGCACACCATCCAAACCACCCCGGCGCGACGGTCCGGCCAAGAGTGTGCTGCGCCGCCTGGGCGATCGTCTTGATGCCGACTGCGACGACCAGGCAAGCAATTGGGGCGGCGAAAACGAACACCCTTGCATAGGGGATGATTTGCTGAACGGCCATCAGCAAAAGTGGTCCAAGAATCGTTGCGCACGCGAGCCGGCGCCCATCGCCTTCGAAGAGACCCATGATCCCTGCGATCGCGATCAGACCGGCTACTGGCGTCAAAACATGGTTTGTCCACTGCAGCAGAAGCGCAGTCGCTTCGAGCTCGGCCTTTGCCGGCGCCAACGCCGGGTCGAGCGCGGACACGTAGCGGTTGGCCACGATCGCCTCGATTCCTGTACGCGCGGCGGCGGGCGCATAAAGAAACGCGGAACCCGCGGCAATCATCCCCGCGGCCAATCCGATCTCAAAAGCCAGGGCCTTTCTTCGTGTCGCCCGAGCGCTCCATAGAGCCCAGATCGACACAGCGGCAAGCGGAAACACCATGACCGGGATCGTGAACATCCCCGCGACGCCCGCAGCCACCAGGAGGAGCCACGAAAAAGCGGACCTCCGATCGCGCATCGAGGCGGCGGCCAGAAAGACAACGACGGTTAGCGCCGCTACGGCGGAATAGCCGCGGGCCTCGGCCGAGTAGAGAATCAAGGCCGGGTGAACCGCAACCAATGCCGTCGCGAGCATCGCAATTCGTTGGTCAAACAACCGGCAGCCCAGTACGAACGTAAGCGGCATCAGCGCTAATCCAGCTAGTAGGGCCGGCAATCGCAACGCACCCGGCGAGTCCCCAAACACTAGATAGCTGGCGCGCACAAAGATCGTGTGCAAAATATGGTTATTTGGCGCGGTGTAGTCGGTCACGAGGCTGAAGTAGTTGCGCGAGGCGAAATAGTCGAATGTGTCGGACTCGTCGAACCGCATCGGCGCGTCCAAAGCGGCTAGGCGGACGAGGAGCCCAATCAGCCAGATCGTCAGCAAGATCCCGTACGCCGAGCGCTGGCGAAAGTTGATCGTCGTCGCGATCTCGGCGAAAACTCGCCTCGCGTCGGATGCGACGGTTCGAACTGCCGCCGCGACTCGCCCGCGGAATAGAGCTAGCAGCAGAGCGGCCAGCGCGACCAGCCCGGCAGCGATACCGATGCTCGTCTTGAGGACGGCGATTTGCGCCGCTTCAAGACGGTGAACTGAGTCGTCATGATCGACGAGTAGAAGGCTCTCGGAGTAAGCCGAGTCCGGCGCAACGGCGACGATAGCTGCGCCGACGGACAGCGCGAGAGCCGCCGCCGCGGGCAGCCAGACAGGAGCGCCACTTTGCGATGTCGAAATGAGAGATTGCGGACTCAACGGGGAAGATACTACGATACTCCCTTCTGGCGGCTGCTCAGGCTGTCTTACATATCGACTCTTGCCCGGGCTGGTCTAACCGCGGTCTTATCCGGCCTGCACCCAGTCGTTTTCGCAATGGTGGCTTGAGCTGTTCTCAGCAATAGCACGATCGACCGTGAGACGAACGGTGGAAGGTGGGTTAGCGGGTCATATCAGGTCACATCGTCAAGGCATGCCGCCGCAGTCTGCTCGACGGTCTTGACGAACGAGTCGAGCCCGTCCTTCGCCAGCTTCTTCACTGCATCGCCTGCCGAGTCTTTCGACGAGAACCGCCCCAACAGAACTCGATAGACCGGTTTGCCGTCGGCCGTAGCCCTGTGGATGGCCGCGGCGCCGTACGCCAACCCAACTTTGCCACGCATTCGCTGTGCATTGTCGAGGTCGGAGAATGACCCGACCTGGACGGCAAAATATCCCCCGCCCTCGCATGGCGACTCGGCCAATCCTCCCGTCGCGGTGATCGGGCCCGACATCGCATGCTCGCCCATCTCGAGAATCGCCAGCTGCACTCTCGCGGTACCTGGTCCGATCATCCCTATCGCCGTTGCCGCGGCACGCGACAAATCGATGATCCGGTTCTTCACGAATGGTCCGCGATCGTTGATTCGGACCTTGACCGACTTTCCGTTATCGAGATTGTCGACCCGCACCAGTGAATCAAACGGCAACGTCTGATGCGCGGCCGTCAGCGTGTCCATATCGTAGACTTCGCCGTTGCTGGTCCGCCGGCCATGGAAGGGATGGCCGTACCAACTGGCGACACCCTCTCTAGCGTCCGGCTGAACCGCGGGAGGCAGGGGAGCGCTGGCAACTGGAGGGCCTGGATAGCGATCTCGCTTCGAGCCGCAGGCGGCCAAAGTCAACAGAATCGCGACGACGCGAAACAGGCGGATGTGCGAGCCGAACAAGGCGACCAGTGTACAAAAACTCGAGGAATCGATTTATCGGTAAATGGCCTTAAGTGGACTCGCGCAAAGGCGCCCTTGCGCTCTTTGCGCCGTTCCGCGAAGCTCTTGTTTCCTGGCCAGGGATATGACAGCCTAGATCCCTATGTCCGCCCGCCTTGCAGTCCTCGCCTTCTGCCTCGCTCTCTGCGCCTCGGCCCAAAGCACTTGGACCATCGACACCTTTGCTGGCTCGGTCCCGGGCCCCGACGGCGACGCGCTGGACGCCTTCTTCAGCTTTCCGGATGACCTCGAGATCGACGACCAGGGCAATCTCTACATCTCAGACTTCGAATTCCACTGGGTTCGCCAAGTCACGCCTGGCGGCCAGATCACTAACTTCGCCGGCGACGGCACGCGCGGATTCGGCGGCGACGGCGGACCGGCGTCCGCGGCGCAGGTAGGCGGTCCTCGAGGCGTTGCCGTAGGCTCGCAGGGCGACGTCTACTTCATCAATGTTGCCGGCGCCAGAATCCGGCGCGTCGACGTCGCCGGGACCGTTACGACATTCGCCGGCAGCGGCGCGCTCGATCGAAACCGCGTCCCGAACGGCGAGCCCGCGCTCGAATACCCGTTTGGGTCGATGCGACTGCTCGAGTACGACAAGACGCGCGACGTCCTCTACGTCTACCAGAATGGGCGCATCCTGCTAGTTGAAGACGGCGTGGTCCGCCATCTCGCCGGCGACGGAACGGGTGGGTTCATCGGCGACGGCGGCCTTCCGACGGAGGCACAGTTTTCCGTCTTCGTCAGCGACATGGCCGTCGGCCCGGATGGCTGCGTCTATGTCTCGGACGCGACCAACAGGCGCATCCGCAAGATCTCGGCCGATCGCTCGACCATCACAACTGTCGCCGGCAACGGCGACTCGAACTTCCTGGACATCCCCACCGGCACGGTCGCGACCGCGACCGGCCTCCCGACGACGGTCAGCGGCCTGGCGTTCGACTCCGCCGGGCGGCTCCACTTCGGCAGCAGCGCGAGCCGCGTCTATCGGCTCGAAGCCGACGGAACGCTGACTCTGGTCGTGAACCTGCGCGATCTCGCGGCGGGATTGCCTGACATCAACCGCATGGTCTTCGACGCGAACGGCAACATGTTTGTGCTCGATACCGGGAATCGGGAGGTCTTGAGGATTCCCGGCTCGCTCGACAGCGCGGCGCCCGTCGCGGGCGGAGTCAATGTTCGGGGCAACGACGGCCCGGCGCTCCAGGCGCGATTCCATCACCCCACAGACCTGGCTTTCGACCTGGCCGGAAACCTGATCGTCGCCGAGGACTCCAACCGCTCGATCCGCTCGATCTCGCCGACGGGCCAGGTCGCCCACCTGGCGGGAACCGGCCAGAACGCGACTGTCTCTAGCGACAACGAACTGCAAGCCCAGCTGACGCCGATCGGCCTGGTACGCTACGTGGCGGTCAATCCGGCGGGCAATCCGGTCTTTCCTCAGGGCGTTCGCATCAAAGAGATCTTCCCCGATGGCGTCCTGCGAACGCTCTTGCGACGGCAAGACAACGTGAGGATCAGCGTCGGGGATATAGAGTTCGGGCCCGACGGTTTGGCCTACTTCGTCAACAGGTTAGACCGTACGATTCTGCGCCTCGAAGCCGACGGCGAAACGCTGACGCCCATCGCGGGTAACGGCGGAAGAACGTTGGATGGAATCGGAGGTCCCGCGACCGAAGCCAGCTTCAGCTCGATCGATGACATCGCTTTCGATGAAGGCGGCAACTTGTACATCGCCGAATCGCGGGCTTGGCGGATACTAAAGATCAACGCGGCCGACGGAGTGCTGACCGCTCTTACCGCCGAAGGGCCGTGCTGCAATACCGGCGACGGCGGCTTGGCGTCGGAGGCTGTCGCCGCCCCGGCTCGCATCGCGGTCGGCCCTGGACCCTTTCCTGACCTGTTCTTCACTACGAATGGCCGAACGGTCCGGCGGATTTTCACGCCGGCCGCGGCGGCGCTATCTCACGACGGGCGTGCGCAAGGAATCGGCCCCAACGCGCTGATCGAGCGTATCGCCGGCAATTTTTTTGAAGGCTTTAGCGGCGACGGCGGCCTCGCCACTCAGGCGGCGCTGAACTTCCCGTTGGGATTGGCGTTCGGTGCCGACGGCCGACTCTACATCGCCGACAGTCGCAACAACCGCATCCGCGTGCTGACGCAATCGGCTACGCCCTCCGCGGAGGACGATTCGGTCTCGAACGCGGCCAATTTCGTCCGAGGCAGCGCGCCCGGCCAGATCTCGTCGCTCTTCGGCCGCTCGTTGGCGCCGTCGACCGTGGTCAACGACCAACCGACACTGCCGACAACGCTGGGCGACGTGACGATCGACGTCATCGACAGCGCCGGAGCGAGCCACCGCGCGCAGCTCTTCTTCGTCTCGGCGGGTCAGGTGAATTTCTTGTTTCCGGCGGGCGCGGCGCAGGGGCCGGCGACGCTGCGGTTCGCTCGTGGAGGGGAGTCGATCGAGATCGCCATTGTGGTCGAGGCCATCAACCCGGGCTTGTTCTCGGTCAATGCCAGCGGCACGGGCGTCGGCGCGATCATCGCGCTGCGCGTTGCGGCGGACGGGACGCGCTCGGGGGTGCAGGTGTTCGAGCACGACGGGACGCAATTCGTTGGAACGCCGATTGATATGGGTCCGCCGAACGACCAGATCTTCCTGAGCCTGTTCGGCACCGGCATCCGCGGCAAGAGCGAATCCGGGCCGCTGCGAGCGATCGCAACCGTCGATGCCGGTGGTGGATTCGCGACCGTACCGGTGCTCGGCTTCGCGCCCAGCACGGAGTTCGTAGGGCTTGATCAAATCAACATTGGCCCGCTGCCGCGAGGCCTGGTCGGTCGAGGCGAGGTGGGCATCAACCTGGTCGTCGACGGCGAGCTCACGAACATGGTGACGGTGACAATCCAGTAGTCCGCTGGGAGCGGCTCAGGGACTCGGAGGCCATGCAGCGAGGCTGCATGGCGGCACACCGAGGGCGTGCGCCACTCCTGTTGTTCCAGAAAATCGAGGTGATGACCTGGTGAAACGGGTCAAGTGGGGTTATCGGTGAAAGACCTATCCGCGGAGCAAGTACACGGCTCCGTCCGCGAACAGGCTCGGTCGAAAATTCACTCTGCGAGAGCCGCGCAGAAAATATGACTTCTCAATCGCTAGACCGACTTTGTGAACCAGGTCTTCAAAGTCCGGTACGGTCACGAAATGGATGTTTGGCGTGTCGTACCACTCGAAGGGCAGGTGTTTGGTTTTTGGCGCGCGGCCGGTGCGCATCAAACTCAGTCGCGACGACCAATGGCCGAAGTTCGGAAACGCGACGATTGCGCGTCTGCCGACCCGAACCATCTCGCGCAAAAGTTCCGGGGGATTTTGCGCCTCTTGAATGGTCTGGCTCAATACGACGTAGTCGAAGCAAGCGTCAGGATAGTCGGCAAGCCCTCGATCAATGTCGCCTTGGTAGACCGATAGGCCGCGTGCGACGCATTTGCGAACCTTTGCAGGCGAAATCTCAACGCCACGAGCCTTTGCGTTTCGCCGTTGCTCGAGCCAGCCCATGAGCTCTCCCTCTCCGCAACCCAAATCGAGCACGCTGGCGCCGTCATCGACGATCTCGCCGATGATCTGATAGTCGCCCCGTCCCAGTAGATCTGGAACGAAGCGACTCGCTGGGGCCTCGACAGCAGTCACTCTTAGCGATTATAGGCGTCTAGGGCTTGCCGGAACTCTTTACGGTAGACGTCGACCATCTGCTTGACGTCGAATCGATCAACGACCGAGGCGCGTGTGGCTTCAGTCGTGACCTCTGGAGATGCTTCGAGATCGACGATGCGGCGAGCCATTTCGACTGGATCGCGACCGTCGACAACCCACCCGTTGGCGCCGTTCGAAATCATCTCGCGCATATTGCCTACGTCGGTGGAAACAACCGGGACTCCCATGCTTAACGCTTCAAGTGGCGACAGAGGAGCCCCCTCGATGTGGGATGTCAGCAGGAGATAGTCCGAAACCGCCAGCACTCCGGCCACATCGTCGCGGAGTCCGAGGATCTTGATTACGCCAGCCATGCCCATTTCTGCGATCAAGCGCTCGACGGCCGGGCGCTCTTCCCCGTCGCCGACGATCAGGCCTTTTACCGGTCTGGGTAGGTCACGTTGAGTTAGCTCGGCCACTGCCTTGACGAAAAGGCCGGGGTCCTTCTCTGGGGAGAGCCTCCCGACGAAAGAAACGACCAGTGGTGAATCCTCTAGCCCGAGCTCAGAGCGAATGGCGGCGACTCGGTCTCGATAGTTTGCCGGATTGAATCGTTGTGTGACATCCACGCCGTTTCGTGCTAGGCAGATCTTGTTTGAACCAATGCCACTTTGCTCTGTTAGAACCCGAAGCGGCTCCGGTCCGACTGGAAAGTGCTTATCGATGTAGCGGTCGTAGCGGATGGCATGACTGATCCATCCTTCGGGGACGGCGTTGTGAATGATGTTGCCAACCCAGGTGTTGGGGAGAGACTTCAGCTCGGGCGTCGCTTCGTAGCCGGCCTGGGACCAGTTGATGACGACGCAGCCGATGCCGAGTCGAGACGCGATGTGCGGAAGAAACCCGCCAGCCCCACGCTCGCCGAGGGCGCCCAGGTAGTAGATGAACGGTGTCAACTCAAGGAATCGAGCCCCCGCCGGATTGGGGTGCTCAAGCGTGGTCGCGATAGCAAACCGGAATTCGTTCTCGAGTCCCTTGATGATCTCGAGCGCGACGAACTCCGCGCCGCCCACGGCCAGCCATGGGCATACGAATAGGATTTGCGGTCCTGGGGAAGCAGGAGGTGCGTCGCGGCGCTTTGGTGGCCGGGTGAGCGCACGTCGAATCCTGCCGAACCGCGAACGACGCTCGATCTCTTGGAGGAGTTCGCGGTGAATCTGCTCAGCTTGCACGGGAGCCTGCTAGAAAAGGAGATCTTGAGCTAGAGGCGCAAAGCGGCACGGCAAAGCCGTGCGCCACGTCACTCGCTCCAGCCGTGAGCGTTGCGTACCGCCACCATCGCGCCGAGAATATCGTTCCAGGTCTGAGGCTTCATCATCACTTCGTTGGGGAACATACAGCCGTCCCAGCAGATATGGGGATACGCTTTTAGCACCTCGCCGTCTTCGCCTCGCAGCCACAGCCCGGCGTGCCGCGTGATGTCGAGTTTCCCGTTCGGGTCTTTCGCCATGCAATGACGCCCGGTCTTGTCGTGCGACCCGGTCCCGTGCACGGTCCCATCGTTCTGCGCTACGTGGAAATCAATCGTCCACGGTCGCAAGGCGTCCGTCAGGGTCTTGAGCGCCGCATCGAGCTGTGCGCCATCGGACCAATCGTAGCCATCGGGAAGAATCCGGTCATCGGGGGCGTTGTAGCCCATCGTATAGAGGAGCGTATGGGCCATGTCCGCCTGGAAGCCGATGTTCTTGCGGTCGGTCATCTCGAGCAGTTGGACCATCCTTTTCCAGCTGTGCATTCCGCCCCAGCAGATCTCGCCCTCGGCGGCTAGCTTCTCCCCGTGGTCCGCCGCGATGTCGCAGGCCTGGCGGAATGTCTCGGCTATGGTCGCCTGGTTCGCCTCCACATCGCCCGCCGCCCAATCTCCCACTCCGACCGAAGAGTCAATTCGAATGACTCCGT
>Ga0315336_1006434_pt1 | contig 12016 bp, 8 predicted proteins | sample ASW5metaG_FD_204512 | JGI IMG/M metagenome (GOLD analysis project Ga0315336, IMG submission 204512) | Ammonia-oxidizing marine archaeal communities from Monterey Bay, California, United States - ASW #5 | ecosystem: Environmental > Aquatic > Marine > Intertidal zone | place: USA: California...
TATGCGTCTGCTCGATGCTTGTTGTCGAGGCCGCTGCCAATATCCCTGCAGAGGTGACTGTGGATGGTGGTTCAGTGGCGAATCTGACCGTTGCGGTCACGGTCAGCGCAGCGCTAGGTGATGAAACAAGTAGTGATTCAGAAGTGGTTCCAGTTTCAGGGGGCGGTGCTATTGAATTCAGCCCTGATCAGGAGCCATTTACGAGTGTGGGATTGAACCAACTTCAGTTCATGCTTGGTAACACAAGCCTTGACTTTGAGTTCTTCTGCCAGACAGTCTTTGGGTGTCAGAATCTCAACATCACTCTGACGGATATTCGTGTGACTTTGGCTGCGCAAACGGGTGCAAGTTTTACTGAAACAGGCCATGCAGATTTCTATTCCCCATGGAGATTTCAGGCGAACTATTTCATCAGTAGCGACCTGTTCGATTCAAATGGCGCCATTGACACTATCTCGGATGTTGGCTTTGGCGCGACCTTCAATGTTGGGGGTGGCGGCATATTTATTCATGAGCTGTCGTTAGGTTCCATCTCCGGAGACTTGCCCAACGACTTCGGTCTGGTCGTGACGTTTCAAGCGACTGCAGATCTTGGCGGGACAACGCTCAGTGGCTTTTATGATCCTTGGGAGCCTGGTCCGCCAGAGGCATGTGGTGATGGTGGATCCTGTGGCAGTGTGCATGGGCCGGGCTGCGACGACATGGATTGCTGCATCGCAGTTTGTGAAATCGACTATGCATGTTGTGAATTCGGCTGGGACGCGGCCTGCGCTGTTCTTGCAGTGGAAATTTGTGGCGCGACGCCGGGCAACGATTTTTGTGATTCCGCATACCCAATTGGTCTTGAGAGAGTTCCATTCACGACCATCAATTCATCCACGGATGGGCCAGTGCTGATTACTGATTGCGCGTCTGCAGATGCAGGGCAGAACTTTGTGAACGATGTGTGGTTCTCCCATGTGCCGCAGATGAGCAATGGTGTTGTTGTGTCTACATGCGGGCATGCGAACTTTGACACTCGCTTGGCTGTATATGAGGGATGTAGCGGTCAATTGCTCGCCTGCAGCGATGACACGCAGGATTGCCCTGGGGGCACGAGTCAACTTGGTTTCTTCGGGGTGCAGGGGGAGCAGTATCTAATTCGAGTTGGTGGCGCAACTGGGTGGGGCAGCGGCGAACTTGATGTTGCTTGGGGCGAAGTGAGCTCTCCTCCAGAAGCGATCGCTGTCCAGTGGTCGACAGATGTGGGTGGTAACGGGCACTGGTACGCGTTGTATTCCTTAGGTGATCAGGCCAGCCACCAAACGGCAATTGATGCAGCAGCACACTTTGGAGGCAGTTTGGCAACGATTACCTCACCTGAGGAGCAGGCCTTCATAAACAGTTCAATGCCAGCAACACTCATCGGTGGCAGCACTGCAATTGGTTTATTTCAGGAGCCAGATAGTGACGAGCCAGATGGGGGGTGGGGGTGGGTTACTGGCGAGCCCTTGACGTGGACCAATTGGCGATCAGGTGAGCCCAACGATCTTGGGGGCGAAGCATTCGGCATGATGTACCCGGATGGCTCATGGAATGACGGCCCTGATGCTTTTGGGCACGCTCTCGTTGAGTTCGAGAGTAATCCAAACCTTGATGAGGTTGTTTGGGAAGCCAGTACCGGGGGTAACGGTCATGCCTATCAGGGGGTCATCTTTTCTGAACGCATTTCATGGGAGCAGGCCAAACTGTATGCAGAGAACCGTGGCGGCAGACTCGTTTGCTTTGAGACAGAGGAGGAAGCAACTTGGGTCTTCAATGAGCTAGGTGCGTTTTCATCGCTTTGGTCGATGACGCCTTATAACGGTGGACCTTGGGTAGGCATGTTCAAGAATCCCGAGGGGTGGTGGTGGCTCTCGCAAACACCCTTCAACTGGGACGGCTGGGCTCCCGGGGAACCCAACGGCACAGGAGATCGTGCCTGTTGGTACGGATCGACAAGATTCTTTGATAGCTGTCAGGATTGTCCCTTTGTCAGTGGCGATCTTTTCGGCGAAGCGCAACTCGTTGATGTGTTTGGGCATTCACGGTTGAAGCTTGTGTCGGATTCGGCATCTGGTTCATGGGGGACTTGGATTTCTCCGCCGATCGATGACCATGTCATTGCGTTCGAACTTTCGCTCCGATTCAGTTTCAAAAATGAGGACGGTGGACCTGGAGATGGCTTTTCCGTGTTATGGGGAGACCTGTCGGATACGTCTGGCAATCGAGTTGAGGGTGGAGAGTGGGGCATCAACGCATTCGTAAATGACGGGCAAGGGTTGTCTGTTGGCATTCAGCCCTATCCGGCGAAGGGGAACAACGGGGTGAAGGGACGTTGGGGTGCGTTGGAGTTTGTATTTGCCGGGGTCGACTTTTCTTCCGTGACATACAGCGACTATCAGCAGGCAGGCGATCCCGCCAACATGGCCACGATGATCGTCGAGTGGTCCAGAGAATCCGGTACGTCAGTGTCGATCGCATTTCCATGGAACGACCCAGAGGTGATTTGGACGGATGAGGGGGCCGAGTTCTTTGACGGGATGGATTCGATTGACTGGAATTTTGGTTTCGCTGCGCGTAATGGGGCAATCGATATGGATGTGCTGCTTGGGGATGTGAACTTCGGTTACGAGTTCATTTCAGAGAGCGCAAGCAACGGCGGTGGTCCACGAAACACCTTCGATGACACGTACAGTGAGAACGTGCGACGTTCATTGATTGTTGAATACGAATCCGACAATGAGCCGTGCTCTGGCGACACCGATGACAATGACACGGTCAACATCGATGATCTATTGAATGTCATCGCTCAGTTTGGCGAAGACTGCTCTGGAAATGGCGGCTGCATGGCTGATGTAGACAATGATCAGGATGTCGACATTGACGACCTGCTGTTAGTCATCGCAGCGTTTGGTCCCTGCTGATTATTCGCAGCGGTACAGGTGAATTTGTCGATCAACTCGAATGTTGGTGAGGCCTCGTTGACTGTAAATCATGACGTAGAAGGCAATCTGAGTAGGGGCCCCTTGCGATGTGGGTCTGACGTCCTGTTATTGGATGGTGCAACAGGCACGGAACTTGACCGACGTGGAGTAGATATTAGTCTCCCACTCTGGTCAGCCCGGGCAATCGAAGAAGCGCCGGATGTTCTCAAGTTGGTGCATCAGAAGTACCTCGATGCTGGCGCGGCAGGGATCACAACCAATACATTTCGTACGCACCAGCGATCACTTGCCAAGGCCGGCGTTGGTGATAAGGCACAAGCCCTGACTTCAAAGGCCGTAGCTATTGCTAGAGCAGCGTGCGATGAAGTCAATTCAGACGGTCTAGTCTTTGGCAGCGTGGCGCCACTGGAGGATTGTTATAGCCCTGCTTTGGCTCCTGATGCAGACGCATGTCGGCGTGAACACGGGCAATTGATCGACCATCTTGTCACGGCAGGCGTGGACTTTGTTTTTCTTGAGACAATGTGTTCAGCAGTTGAATCACGTGCAGCAATGGAGGCTGCGCAGCATCATGCGTCTGGACAATGGGGTATCAGTTTTTGTTTGTCGTCAGATTCGCCCGGTGATTTGCTTGATGGCACACCAGTGCGTGCACTTGGCCCAATCCTCTTCGAGTCGCAATTCATTGGAATTAATTGCGTCTCTGCAGACATCTTGGCGGATCAGGTGCGACATGTTCGAGAAGCGTTGGGTGAGGACGTCGTCATTGCGGCTTATGGGAATGTTGGGTTTGCGGATGAACATGGCTCTTGGGTTAGTACCGATGCGATTGAGCCACATCGCTACGCGACGTACGCGATGGATTGGATCGAGGCGGGGGCGAGCATTGTTGGCGGGTGTTGTGGAACTACCCCGGAGACGATTCGGGCGATCCGCGAGCGGTTGAATTTGCGGTAATACCTAAACAACAACACCACTAGGTCGCAGACTGGGGGCACTGCTTCAGCCCTCGCGGCTCTCCCGGAGGGCGTTGTACTCGTTCCTGAGTTCGTTATAGGCACGCTTCTGGTCGGCGAGCTGCTCCACCAGAGAGACCTGAATGTTCACGCTGAGTTCGTCGCTGCGGGAAACGAGTTGTTCGGCCAATGCGTTGATGCGGTTTCGGCGGCTCATTACACGTGATGCCTGATCGTCGCCGACCAGTTGCACGAACTGGTCCAGCAGGATGCGGGCAGAGGCGAGACGACGCCGGCTGATCGCGTGGTCACAGAGCATCAACAGGCATCTACGCAACTGCTCTGCAACCGATTCGTCTTCGGGCCAGGCGTGGTGCACACGTTCAAGGTCGTACCGGCATCGTTGCCCCAACTGCTCGAACTCCTCTACGCCCGCATCGGTGCTCTCCACCATCCGCTTCAACTGTCCGAGGAGGTCGACAGCCTCGGAGTGCAGTTCCGCTGTATCGCTGTGATCCAGATAGTGCCTGATGCACTCCAGCAGGCCTTCGACGGAGGCGAAACGATCCTCGGGATCGGCCGCCATGGCAAAGGAACAGATCTCGGCGAGCGGTCCCGGCACACCCGGTGGGCGTGCGGGCGTGGGCCGCATCAGCGCGGACTCTATGATCTGTTGCGTTGTACCGCCTTCGTGGGGTGGACGACCGGTCAACACATGATGGAGTGTTGCCGCCAGCAGGTAGATGTCGGTACGGACATCCAGAAGTGGTCGCCTAGAGAGCATTTCCGGCGCGGTGTAGCACGGTGTTCCCACGAAACCTGCGCAGGTGTAACAACCATCATCGTCGAGTTCTACCGCGATGCCCCAATCCAGCAGGTAGACCTCGCCGTAGTCACCCAAGATGACATTCTCGGGCTTGACATCCCGGTGCAGGATGCCCTGCGTATGTCCATAGGCAACCGCTTCGCCAATGCGCACGAGGATCTCGAGGTGCTTGCGAAGAAAGGGGCGGCTGAGTCGCGCCGTTTCGGTCTGTCTATCGTCCTTGAGTACGTCGAGCCATGATCGGCCTTCGACGAGCTTCATGACGAGTACCGTGTTTCCATCGGCATCCTGCCCTAATCCATGAACCGGCGGAATGGCCGGGTGCTCGAGCCTTCCCATGAGCATCGCCTCACGTCGCAACTGTTTTTCCGCACATGTGGACCGGCGGTCGGCACGTACGCGCTTGACAGCCACCAACCGGCTCAGCGAGTTCTGACGAGCGCCTTCAACTGTGCCCAGCCCGCCTTCCCCGAGGAATGATTCGACATGAAGATGTGCCGCCTCTCTGGCGCTCGTACTGCCTTCGGAAAGGAGCATCTCTGGTAGCGCAACGGCGCCCTCCAGCATGGCCAGCTCAAGGAGCATCGCAGTCTCCGCCTCGCCCGGTCGAACGGTCGCGGTGGGACTGTGGTTCACCGGGAATGTACTGGCGAGTTCCGCGGACCGATTTGCGGGGTTACTGCTCATTAGGCTTGATGAACTCGTCTGCGCTCAGCACGGTGGCGTACTGGGGGAAGATCGTCCCACAGAACAGTTCGTGTTCCGAGTGTGTTCGTGAGACCACGCAGTCATGGAGAATCACGACTTCGTAGCCCAGTTCATATGCAATCCGCGCGGTCGAATCGATGCATGCCGCCGTCGACGCTCCGGCCAGAAGGAGGCGCGTCACCCCGCGATCAGAGAGCACCTCGTCGAGGTTCGTTCCACGGAAGGCGTTGAATCCCGTTCGTCCCGGGAGAGTAAGCAGGCCATCGCCGAGGCTGTTCAATTCTGGAATCGGGCTTGCGCCCATGCTTCCCATTTCAAAGAGACCTAGCGACTTGATCACAGAGAGGATTCCTACCGACTGCGTAATTTCCGCGTGTCCAGGCTCAAAGGCGATAGGGACGTGAATCAGGGTCACTCCAGATTTTGCCAGTTCGGCTGCTGCATTGAGCACTCGTCCCTTGACCGTGTCGATTCTGTCGGAGTCGTCCAGCATGCTGCGTATGGGTGCATCGTCGGCGAAGTGGTCATGCTGTATACCCATCATCACCATCGCAGTACTGTTCATTGATCCAGTGGCCGCCATCAGTGCGTTCCCTGGCCGAGGCTGGCGACGACCTCATCCGCGGTGCGTACCGTTGCATAGGCGGGGAAGATCGTGGTGCAGAAAAACTCCTGCTCCACGTTGGTACGAGCAGCCGTGCAGTCACTGAGAACACACACCTGCATGCCCAGTTCATAGGCCGCTCGGGCTGTGGAATCGATGCAGATCGAGGTCACCGCGCCGGCGATCACGACATGGGTGATGGAGGAATCCCCGAGTTCGCGTCCTAGTTCTGTTTCAGTGAAGGCGTTGAAGCCGCGCTTGCCAGGGATCTCTTGGATGCGGTCTCCAAAGGCCTTGAGCTCATCGACCGTTTCGGCACCGGGCGAGCCGGCCTTGAAGGCCTCCGCTTCGCGGATCGCAAATAGCAGTCCGTCCTTCTGCCGGACTTCGGAATAGTCCGGAGAGAAGATGATGGGTGTCGAGATCATGGTCACCAGGCTGTCCTGCAGTGACTTGAGCATGCCAACGGTACGGCCAAGCACGGCCCTCGTACCGGCGGAGTCCTCAAGCAGGTCGTGAAGGACACCGTCGGTGCTGAAGTAGTCGTCTTGAAATCCGATGAGGATGATGGCTGTGGTTGGGGGGTTCATGTTGGATCGGGTCCTTGATCTGAACTTTGGATCATACCTGCGTCACAGACATGCGATGTAGTAGCACTATGAAGGTGTACGGTCTAAGTACGCTAGGGCAGTTATCCGAACCCCATCAACAACAACACCCCCATGAATACTGAGGTGCTGTGGGGTGGTGGCGGGAAGTACACTGTCGATGTGCGACCGCACGGCGAGGAGTTTTGAATGAGGATTGTCGTTGGAACACTACTGGTCTTCTTTGCAGCCTTCTGTTCATATGCGTTTCTCGCCTCATTCGAATACCCAGGCATCACCATGTGGAAAGTTGGTTACGCCTTCTTGGTCCTGGTGTCCCTCTACGGTGGGTACAAGTTGATTCGATCCGGCGTGCAATCGTTGAAACAGTCCAGCTGACGATCCACGGCACGTCATCTCTAAGTCCGCGGTCTACCTGTAGAAGTCCTCATTTACAGGCTGTGCTGTGCGTTGCTAGATTGTGATTTACGATCCACGAGAGGATGCTTCCATGAAGTTACAGAAACGCGCTGTTTGTTTAGTTCTTGCCGGCTGCTTGCTGGGCAGCGTTGAAGTTGCCGCAGGTGAACCACTTCAGGTCTATGTCCTTGCAGGCCAATCCAATATGGAAGGGCACGCACGGGTCGAGACGTTTGACTATATCGGTGACGACCCTGCGACTGAGTCACTGCTCAGTGAGATGCTCGACTCCGACGGGGGGCACCGTGTCTGCGACAACGTCTGGATTTCATATTTGACCGGAGGTGGCAGTACCAACGGCGAGGGTTTCGGCAAGCTCACGTCAGGCTATGGATCTCGCAGGAACCCGGCAGAGGATGGGGGCAAGATTGGTCCGGAGTTCACATTTGGAATTCATATGGATAGCGCCACCACAGCGCCAGTTCTGATCATTAAGACGGCTTGGGGAGGCAAGTCACTCCACACGGACTATCGATCGCCCAGCGCTGGTCCATATCAGTTCAACGAGAGGGAAGTTGCCAGGTACGAGGATCAAGGAAAGGACATGGTTCAGATCCGCGAGGACAAGGACGCTGCTACCGGTCTCTACTACAGACGGATGATCAATCACGTGAAGCGCGTACTTGGGGACATCAATCGCGTGTGTCCGGAATACGACGAGGATCAGGGATTCGAGATCGCCGGTTTCGTTTGGTTTCAGGCGTGGAACGACATGGTCGACGGAGGGGTGTATCCAGATCGCTCAGCGCCTGGGGGCTATGACAAGTACAGCGAGTGCATGGCACACTTCATACGCGACGTGCGCAACGACTTGGCCGCACCTGACATGAATTTCGTCATCGGTGTAGTTGGCGTAGGCGGCCTGCTGGAGAAGTATGAGAACGAGAGAGATCGGGCAGTACACGCCAGCTTCCGCACTGCCATGGCAGCACCTGCGGACATGCCAGAGTTCAGAGGAAATGTCACGGCCGTGCAAACGGCCCCATATTGGGATGAGACACTTGCGGCGATCGATGCGAAGCGTGGCAAAGTCAATCAGATGTCCTATTACCTCAGGACCAAGAACCCAAATCATGCCAATAAAGATGGCACGATGACGGAGCAGGAGCGGGAGGAGTTCGTTGAGAACTTCAGGTCCGAACTGATCAGTCCGGAAGAAAGGGCCACATGGAAACGTGGCGCTTCCAATGCTGGGTACCACTACTTAGGCTGCGCAAAGACCATGGCGCTCATCGGCAGGGCGTTCGCCAACGCGTTGCTTTCGATGGAGCAGTCGAAGTAGCCGGAGTTCTCTCGTGGTAATGGGAGTTGCGCCAGGGGAGCTGTTCTATGCTGTCAGCCAATAGGAGCAAATACAATGTCCGATCAGGAACTCAGTGATATCAGCCTAGTGTTGAAGAAAATCAGAGGGGCGCAGATCACATCCACTTGTTTCTTCGTAGTTCTGGTGTTTTACTTCACGTTTATTGCCATAGAGAACAACAACAGGCGCGATGAGTCTCAAAGATCAGAGGCGTTGCATGACAGGCTATACGTTGAAGATCCGCTGGTGAACATTAGTAGTCGTCTTGACTCAATCGAGTCACGCTTGGATGAACTGAAGAAAGTAGATCTTCAATCGAATTGATGTGCCCGTTCTCAGGGTGTTGGCATCAATGGCATCAATGGCATCAGTGGGATCTATGGGCAGGGGCCCGCTGATGCAGTGAGGGGCGAAAGGTGAGCCATAGCGCCTCCGTATGAATGGGGGCGTTGCAACTGATTGGGGGTGGCTGAGTTCACACCTGACAACAGGAGAACGAGACCACCACTCTTAGCGTTACTTCCTCACTCTGATTCGCTGTTCGAATCCTGTTCCGTATCCGTTACCGGCGATCTCCAATCCAATACGCGATCCTGATAGATCATCCAATCAGATGGCTGGTCGTTCCACCCTTCCCAAACCCGATCTGACAGTTCGGTATGAAGAACCAAGTCAGACACCTCGGTAGAGATCTCACGGGCAAACGTAACCAGGCCGGTGGCTGGTTCATGAATTCGCACATATGCCCTCACATGCGATGTTCTCACTGCCAAACCAACGCCAACATCTTCCAATGTCACTCCCGCTTGAATCAGCTTGTAGGCAACTACATGCCGGGACTCACTCTCAGAGCCCAATCGAGCGTCTTCACTTTCAAACACTCCACGAGACTCCAAGGAACCACGACTTGACACCGCTTCAGTCCATGCCGCATCTCTTTCGAAGACGCTTGCACCATGCGCCATGAACCGCTGGACTAATGCCTCATCAAACAGGTCAACAACGGCTCGTTGAAGATGTGAGTGAATGTGACTTATCTCAACTTCTGGATGCTCATCAGCAAGGGCATTTGCGACCTTCTCTGCCCATCTCCACACCGCATCACCAAACAACCTGGCGGCGGATTGAGCTGCGGTATCTTCAGCATCCTCGTCAGTGGCTGGAGAGGTCGTCTGGTGAATGACCTCGGCAGCAACCGGCTTGGGCTGAACTGAAACATAGGACCTCATTTTCCGCTCAAGTTGATCAAGCCCTGTTGCTGTAACGGCAATGACATAACGCCCCGGCTCAGCATAACTGTGCTCTAGGATCACGCCGCCTGCTCGCAATTCCAACTGCTCGTCACTTCCGTCTCCATAGTCAATGTGCAGTGACCTGGCCGGCATGTGCGCCTCGGAAAATGGCGTTGTACAAATTTCGATCTTCATCGATCGATCTTCAATGCCAAGGAATGTCATGTTTCCGAGAATGCCTGCCACCAATGCAACTTGGTTCACATGGCTCCAGTCGAGTTGCGCGGCTTCGTGCGCTGTTGCTTTGTGATACCTGATGTTGGCATACGGTCGTGCCCATGCCGCAGGTCGAAGATCAATCACTGGCACGTGTCTCTTGGCAATGCCCCACAAGCCACTCTTGTTTCTAGCGAGAACAACTATGTTGGCGTTTGGAGACTCAATCTGCGGCGTCCATTCAATTGAAGATCCGGTACCAATGACACGCTCATTCAGATAGCCCCCCGCCAGCATCTCCGCTCTGTTGTCCGACCCGATCGTTCCATAGAAACCGCGCGGCGCGCCAGGACGCCACCCAGTCTTTTCGGCAACAACCATGTCTCGAATTTCAGCCCACGCGATGAGTCCGAAGTATGGCGTGGATCCGCCGGTTGAATCCAAGATATCTTGCGTTTCAACACGCTCTGTAGAAGCACCGGCAAGTTCAATCCAAACAATGTCCGTCAACTCAGACTCAATCGGCGACTCAACTGTGAGAGCAACCGTGTCTCCTGCGAGTACAACTGGTGTTCCAGTTGGATTTCCAGGAGTCATGCCAATGCTCAATGCGGGCACTAGTGCTGGAGACACCTCAAATTTTGCCCACATGCTTTGTCGTAGTTCTACAGACTCGTGAAATCTAAGTTCATTGGCGCCAGTTGCGTCATACGGGGTCTCTATGGAGAAATCTACAAATCTGTTCCCGTCCGCATCTCCTGAGAGCTGCACCAAAAAGCGTCGATACTGCGCCGTCGGCCGGGGAACCAGAGTTCCAATCTTGTTCCCGTTGATTTCAAGATCCAATTCTGTCCACGGGTTATTGACCGTAACAAAAATCCCGGCATAACCGAAGTCCAGTAAGGCTTGGCTGACTAAGTCCCTCGCTTTAGTAATCAAAGCTTTGCTTGTTGCGAACGAGTCAACGTCCAGTTGTTCCAGCCCGGCCCTCGAAGTAACGCCGGCCTGTTGAAGCGCCTTCGCAACAACCGGGTTGAATGAGAACCCTGAAAACGAGAGCTCGGAGGCAAGTGCACGGTTGATTTCACTTCGCGCTGTGCGAGCGTATGGGTTGTCATCAAGATCCGGAACAAAGTTGAACCAAGTCACCAAATTGCCAACACTTGGCTCCTTTATTTGATCGGCAATTAAGGATCCGACACTGACCGTTCTGCTTTGAACAGACTCATCAACGGAGGCGGCGAATCGTTTCCCCCTGAGAAACCTGATCAGTATCTCAGCATCTTCATCACTGATGTCTAACTTCTTGATTCCTCGCTGGTCCGATCCGACACTGACAGCCTTTGGATTGCCGCCATCAGCACGCCCTGAATCAGGCTGCACACGCTCAGAGCTTTGGCACGCCGTGATCATGAGCAACAGCACAGCTGCCGAGAAGGACAGGCTGATTCGTACGAGCCGCAATTTGTTTCTAGTCACCAAGTCTCTCCAGTACAGCCAGTTCAAGTTTTCACATTCAACAGACAGACACCATACATAAGTCAACCCCCGCTTCCATTGTGCCGGTTGCGTGCAACCCCCATCAGACGAAAGCCCACATTCAAAGTAGGAGGGTTGTCTCTTTTGGGGATGCCCGCAGGCCAAGGCTCATCCGCGTGGTCGGGGCGTAGGGGTGCGTGAGGCTTTGTTGTCATAGATGCCAAGTACTTGAGCAGGGGCATCAATGGCATCAATGGCATCTATGGGAGGGGTCCGCTGATGCAGTGGAGGGGTGAAAGGTGAGCCATAGCGCCTCCGTATGAATGGAGGCGTTGCAGCTGATTGGGGGTGGCTGAATTCACACCTGACAACAGGATGACGAGACCGCCACTCTTAGCGTTACTTCCTCACTCTGATGGGCGGTTCGAATCTAGATCCGTAAGCAATGCCCGAATTCTTGGGATGGCAGACGCAAAGTCTCCATTTGAATCGAGTTCATGCGTTGCAAGCGAATCATAGGTCTCAAGCCGCTCGCTTCTTACTTTCAGATCATCTGCACGCAACATCGGGCGATCCTTACCTCTTGTGATTCTAGCCAACGTCGTTTCTTCATCCGCAATGCAATTGATGACCATCGGCACCTTTTTCAACGCGTCTAT
>Ga0315336_1006435_pt1 | contig 12013 bp, 5 predicted proteins | sample ASW5metaG_FD_204512 | JGI IMG/M metagenome (GOLD analysis project Ga0315336, IMG submission 204512) | Ammonia-oxidizing marine archaeal communities from Monterey Bay, California, United States - ASW #5 | ecosystem: Environmental > Aquatic > Marine > Intertidal zone | place: USA: California...
TTCCCGGTTCCGATTTGCAGCCCCTCGATTCTATTACGATGCTCATGCTTCCAGTATTTCAATCAAATTTCTCTTTTATTTCAAGTGTTTTTTTGTCACACTCGCTAAATGCCTCCACGAAGTTCAGCCGAAACTTTCCGTTTTCGTGGGACGAAAATGGTCGGTGTTTTAGCGACTCCTGGGGGAAAGCGGAAGGCTCCCGGCGTACTCATGCTACATGGCTTTCCTGGCGCCGAACATAGTGTCGATGTTCAGCGGGCCCTGCTCGCTCGTGGAATTGCCTCTTTCCGTCTGCATTTTCAGGGTGCCTGGGGTAGCGAGGGAAACTACCTTTTTTCGGGTTTGGTTGATCAGGCGAAGGCAGGACTGCGCTTTTTAGCGCGTCAGCCGGGCGTCAATTCACGACGTTTGGGAGTTTTTGGATTTTCCATGGGCGGTTGGACTGCCTTGAATTTGGCCGGGGCCGCTCCTGATATTCTCACGGCAGTTGCCGTTGCTCCAGTTGGCGGTCCCGAGATGGTTGGACCTTCAAACGCTCCCTTCATTAAATCCCATTGCGGTCCCGTGCGCGTAGCCTCACGCGATGGGCTTGTCCGGGATTTTCAAGATTCCGTTAAGCGTTACGATCCAGTCAAGGCGGTCGCCAAATCGAAGGCAGATATCCTTTTGATCCATGGAACATGCGATGAAGTGATTCCCTTCGAGGTCTCCCGAAGGATTTCCGCAACTACTGGTGTTCGCTTGGTTCGCGCGAAAGGAGCCGATCACGCGTTTCTTGATCGTCGACCGTGGTTGACGAAGCGTTCGGTCGATTGGTTAAGCCGCAGGCTTTTAGGGTAAACCCACGAGAATTTTCTATCCGCTGGTATTCCTATCCGGTTTCGCCGGACTCGTCTATGAAGTTGTTTGGGCGGAAGCGCTCGCCCTACATTTCGGAAATACCGCCGCCGCCCATGCTGTTGTCCTAGGTGTATTTCTAGGAGGTATGGCGATCGGGTACGCCGCCATTGGCGCACTCTCGGATCGCGTCGAGGATTCCCTCGCCTTTTATGGACGTTTAGAAATTGGAATTGGTCTTTGCGGGGTTTTGGCGCCGCGAGTATTCGCGATCGCGCCGGGCTGGGTCGCCGCGCTGTTTCTCTTGCTTCCGACAGCGTTGATGGGGGGAACCTTACCTCCGTTAGTCCGGGCTGTTGTTCGCCGTGGAGCTGTCGCGGGAGAAGGGACAGCTTCTCTCTATGCACTTAACAGCGCGGGGGGAGCACTGGGGGTTATTGCGGCAGGATTTTTGCTGATTCCGATGCTTGGATTTGATCTTGCCGGATCCGCGGCGGCGACACTTAATATCCTGGCGGGATTGATGGCTATTGGGATTTCCCGGCGGAAAATCAGTATTGCGGCTTCGGAGAGAAAAGCGTCATCTGCGGCTTCGTTGACCAAGGGGTCCCGTCGAGTTTTGTTCGCGGCGGTTTTTGTTTCAGGATTTGCCGCATTGTGTTATGAGGTCGGCTGGATACGATTGCTGGCATTGTCGCTTGGCGCCTCTACCTATTCTTTTACCGTCATGCTGGCTTCCTTCGTTGCAGGTGTCGCGATTGGGGGGGCGGGAATTCGGCGGGCAATGCCGAAGATTCGGGAGCCTCTTATTTGGTTCGGCGCATTGCAGTTGGCTATCGGTGTCGCAGTGATTGTGTCGATTCCGTTGTATGAGAGACTCCCGTTTTTGTTTCAAGCGCTTGGCGCGAGCATCCCTCGTACGGCGGATTGGTTTATGCGCTATGAAGCGATTAAATTCGCTTTTTGCTTTTTCGTGATGCTTGTACCAGCGTCGCTGCTGGGAGCAGCATTGCCGCTCGCTGCGGACGCGGCATCTCGACGGAACGGAACCTCCACACTTGGCGCACTGATCGGTGGGGTCTTTGGTTTAAACACGCTTGGAAATGTTTTGGGTGCGGCGACTGCGGGCTTGGTGTTAATGCCGATATTGGGGTTGCGGGGTCTTTTGTGCACAGCCGCGATGTTGAATCTCATCGGTGGAGTTTCCGTCTTGTTTTTTGATCGGAAGAGAACAACTCAAAGACTTGTGCGGTTAGCGGTGGTATGCGTAGTGGCGTGCGGGGCTTTTGTTGCATTCGGGCATTCCTGGGATCAGCGCGCGTTTATTACAGGAAGCTTTCTTTACCGCCCGGGTTCTCCTGCGTCAAGCGCCAAGCAGTTTAAAGGATTTCTCAACGATATCGAGATGCTCTATTACCGCGATGGCGCTAATGCGACGGTCGCGGTTACTCGTATGTCGGAAATTTTGCAATTACGAGTTAACGGCAAGGTGGATGCATCCAACGGTATCGACATGGCGACGCAAACGCTGTTAGCTCAAGTGCCGCTACTACTGCGTCCCCAATCGAAAGACATTATGGTGGTCGGGCTTGGTAGCGGGGTAACTGTTGGAGCGGCGTTGACGCATCCTATCCGCTCGGTGACGGTCGCTGAAATATCTCCAGAGGTCGTGGAGGCGAGCGCTTTTTTCCGGAAGGAAAATGGAGCGGCCCTTGAAGATTCCCGAGTGCGTCTTCATGTGGGAGATGCGCGTTCGTTGTTAACGCGAGAATCGACTAAATACGATGCGATCATCAGCGAGCCGTCTAATCCGTGGATGGCGGGAATCGGCGATCTTTATACGCGCGAGTTTTTTCAGACTGCTCGTTCTCGCCTTAAGGTCAACGGTTTGTTTGTTCAATGGCTGCATACCTATCTCATGACGGACGAAGATTTGCGTCTGGTTCTACGCACGATCGCGGTCGTTTTTCCGGATGTTCAAATTTGGATGATATCGCGCGATATTCTCATTGTGGCGGGAGAACATGACTCTTCATTTAAATTCGGTCCGATGACGGAGCGTATGGAAACATTGGCCGTTAGGCGTTCCCTTGCGGGAGCCCTGGTTTCCAACCCTGCAGCTCTGTTTTCTCTACATCTCGTTGATAATGTGCGTGTCCGGCAAATTGCCGGCTGGCCGGGTCCCATAAACGAGGACGGATATCCTCTGTTGGAATACGCCGCTCCCAAAGGTGTTTTCTTGGGTAAGCGGTCTCAGGTGTTGGAAGCTGCAGATGCACGGTTTCTACCCGACTTGGAGAATCGCTCCATTTTGACCCGTTGGGGTCATCACAAGGGAGGGTTAACGGGGGATGATTTTGGATCCATTTTTCATCACCATTGGAAGCTACAAAGCCCGTTGACCAAACGCATCCTCCTCTCCTGGGCTGAACAGCATCCTAACGATCCCGAAGTGAAACGCCTTTTTAAATTGTTTAAGGGCGATTGATATAATCTATCGATGACTCCTTGGGTTGATGCTTTTGGCCGACACGCGCGTAAGCTTCGCGTTTCCGTGACTGATCGCTGCAATTTACGATGCGTTTATTGCATGCCTGAAAATCCTGTCTGGCTTCCTAAGGATGAAGTCCTTTCATTCGAAGAACTTACTCGCATTGTGAAGATTTCGGCGTGCAACGGTGTGGATCGCGTACGCGTGACTGGTGGGGAGCCGTTACTACGTAAGGATCTGCCTGTATTCATAGGCATGCTAAAGAAAATTTCCGGATTGCGCGAAGTTGCGCTTACGACCAATGGTCTGTTGCTGCCGATGCAGGCGCGCGCATTGCGCGAAGCGGGCCTGGATCGAGTGACAGTCAGTGTCGACTCGCTTGATCGAAAAAGGGTTCGTGCACTTTCTCGTCGAGATTCCCACGATGCAACTCTTGCCGGGATTTTGGCGGCGCGCGACGCGGGGTTTGAGGGGGACGCATTAAAGGTTAATGTCGTCGTCATGCGCGGCCGTAACGAGGACGAAGTTGGCGACATCGCGGCGTGGGCGCGCGATGAGGGTCTGAATTTACGCTTTATTGAGTTCATGCCGCTTGAGGGCGACCGAATTTGGAGCCGTTCGCTATTGGTCCCGGCGGATGAGATTGTCGCTCGCGTTGCTAAGCGATTTCCTATTGCTCCCGGAGTCCGAATTCCCGGCGAAACCGCGGAATCCTTTGCTTTTGAAGACGGTAAAGGGAGTTTTGGTGTCATTGCTTCCGTCACTAAGGCGTTTTGTAGCGATTGTGACCGTATTCGACTAACTGCCGATGGTGGATTTCGAACCTGTCTCTTCGCGACGGCCTCAACAGATCTCCGGGAGTCCCTCCGGCAGGGCGCTTCGGACGATGAAATAGCAGAGCGCATGAAAATGAGCATTTCCCGTAAAGATAAGGGTCATCTTGTCGACAGTCCTGAGTTTCAGAGGCCCGAACGGGCCATGAATGCCATCGGCGGTTGACCACGGTCAAGCCCTTATATTGACTTAGGTCAAAGGTCCCAACCCCGACGGGCCATAATTTCCTCAAGTTCAGGTCCCCATGGCCTATAGGTTTCTCATATAAACCCGATATTATTTCCATAGACGCTAACGCCGCATCCAGAGGGGAACTGGACTCATGGGGAACACTAAAATCCGTACGAATTTTGCCGTTAGATTTGTCGCGACTTCCGTCGCAGCTTCCATTTTAATCGCAGCACCCGGTCCAGGAGTGGCTTCTGCCTTGGCTAGAACGCTAGGAAAGGTTCCTGTTGCCGCCGGAAATGCCCAATTGGGCGGGTTTAGCCCAGTTGTTTCGCCTGCCGCTCTTAGCGTCCCCTCGCTGAGCGCCCAAGGCGTCGGTTCCCTCTCCCTTGACGGTGTGCTACCTCAAGTCAATGTCTCCCCTAATTTTTCGGCTCCCGTTACCCCTAAAGCCGCCGTCATTGCAGAGAAGACAGTTTCTGCACCGATGGCCCGTCGCACGGCAACTCCTTCTGCTTCTGCCACGACCTCTGTTGCAGCGCCTGTGCAGAAAAAGGAAAAACCTGTATTTGCCGCCCTTCAAGAAGGCGCGGCTTCGTTGGGAAAAGTGGAGAAAAAATCTGGTGCCACGATGAAGTCGGAAGCAGGCGCCTCGTTTGATCTTAACGCGGCTGATGTTGGACCAGTTTCAATTGCGGCACTTCCGGGAGCGGGATCTATCGGCGTAACGCCGGCACGTAGAGGTCTTCTTCCTTCCGTGCGCCGACTTTTCGGCCGGGTTATGGGTGGGAATGCTGCCGATTCTGGAAGCCCGGCTCCGCTTTCGCCTACCGCTAAAAAATTTCTTAACCAGCTTGAAAACGGGTTTGCCGAAGGCGAAATAGTTGATTGGCCGATGCAAGAGCTGATCGCTTCAGAGCTTGGTGTTGATCAGCAAGCGCAGATTAAGGCGATGTCTGAACTTGCCAATCACGGCCATGCGGCCGCACTTGAGGGTGGAGATTACCTCTACATTAAGTTGTCAGCTGGTAATTCCAAGCAGGGGCTAGCGATGGCCAAGCGAGGACTGCGTCAGTTTAACGCCGAAGGGATTTCACAACACGCCCAGGCGGTAAAGAATCTTTCTAATGCACTTGGCATTGCTCCGAAGGACGGGGATTGGCCGCAGATTGAAGCTCTACGGCATAACGCGGTCATGCAGCTTCTAGGCGATTTCATTGATTCCGTAGACGCGAAGGTCGCGAAAAAAATTGACGCTGAAAACGATTACGCACAAATTCGGCAGCGGTTGGGCGTACTCCGGGGAAAAGTGTCGGGTACCCGATACTTCGTTGATCCGAAGGCGACCGATAAGGTCGTGGTCAATGAAACTTGGTCGAAAACCGAGTGGGCAGCGATTGAGAAGTTGGTTGAGGAGTTCGCACCCAAGAAAACAACGGGGAGCGCGACTGATGATGCGTTCAAAGGTCTGGATATCCTGAGACGTGTCGCCGCAGCGCGCGGGATCGATAATTCCGGTGGCTTTTATAATGCCGCGGGTACGACCGACCTCGTTGTTTACAGCGGAGGCGTCGTGCGCACCAATGGGAAGGATGATGGCTTTCCTCTCATCGACGCGAATAAGTACAAAAATCTCGCCGAATTTGGAACGAACATCACCGCCGGTGCTGTTGCCAAAGAGTACCCGCCGCTGATCGGACGCCGCGATGAAATTCGGCAGATGGTAAAGACACTTTCACGCGTGGAGCGGAACAATCCTCTTGCCGTCGGCGAGAAGGGTGTTGGGAAAACGCATTTAATCCGCGGTCTCGCGCAGATGATTGTTAACGGAGAGATCCCACAGTTAGAAGGCGTCAATATAATTCAGATCGATACGAAAGCCCTCGTTGCGGGAACGAAATACCGAGGAGAGTTTGAAGCCCGTCTGAAGGGCGTACTTGATGAGGCCAAATCCGCCAAAGGTAAGGTCATCATTTTCATCGATGAGATTCACATGATTATGGGGCTCGGAGGAGCGGAAGGCGCGACCGACGCATCCCAGTTACTTAAGGAAGAGCTAAACGACGGATCGCTTTCTGTGATCGGCACGACGACATTTGAGGAGTACCGAAAAATCGAGAAGGACGGCGCGTTGATGGAGCGTTTTAACCCGGTTAAGTTACCGGAGCCCACCATCGATGAGGCGATTGAAATCGTTGAAGGCGTGAAGTACCGCTACGAAGCAAAACACAATGTTTCAATTTCTAAAGAGACGGTTGAATCGTCGGTCCGCATGGCGGCTCGCTAGATTAAGGACAGAAGCCTTCCACGTTCAGCGCTGGACCTACTCGATGACGCCTCTGCAGAAGTTGAAATGCAGGTTGCTGAGGGGCGAATTACGATCGAAACGGCTGAAGGTGAAGAGGCTTCTCTCGCGGCCGTAACGCCCGAACACATCGCGCTTGAAGTTAATTTCCGCACGGGTATTCCTGTGGCGGAAGTCAGCGCCGATGACATGAAAAATTTGAAGGCCCTTCCGGACACGCTTAATGGACGCTTGATCGGTCAGCCTGAGGCGATTGCTGAAACCGTGAAGGCGATTCGACGCGGACGGCTCGGATACAAGGAAGAGAAAGCTCCTGTTGGAGTCTTCGTCGCACTTGGTCCCACAGGCGTCGGTAAAACTGAGTTTGTCCGGGTGCTCGCTCAGAACCAGTACGGTTCCGAGAAAAATATCGTTCGCATCGACATGTCGGAGTACATGGAAAAACATTCCGTGTCAAAACTCATTAGCGCACCTCCCGGCTATGTTGGTCATGAAGCCGGTGGTCAGTTGACCGAGCCAGTGCGCCGTAATCCCCACACCGTTGTTCTTTTCGATGAAATCGAAAAGGCCCATCCTGATGTCCTCAATGTTCTACTTCAAGTTATTGAAGATGGGCGGTTGACCGACGGCCAGGGCCGTACAGTGGACTTTTCCAACGCAATCCTAGTGATGACCTCCAATATTGGGGGTAGCCTTGCCGCGCCAACGCAGCGGCGGCGTAAGATGGGTTTCCGCGCCCCTGGAGAAAGCGAGTACTGGGATGAAGGAGAGACTGGCGAGGTCCAGGGTTACCGTGAGAACTACTTAGCAGCATTCAAGCAAGCAGTTCGCCCGGAATTCTTTAACCGAATTGGAAAGCGTCGGGTTTTGGTCTTCAATCAGTTGGGCGAGGCCGAACTCGATCAGATTCTAGGCTTACGCATAAACGACTTGAATGCGCGTCTCTCTCAAAAGGGGATGCACATCACGCTTTCGGCTGAAGCCCGACGGCGTGTTTTGGCTGATGGAGCGAGTAAGGAGAACCAGCAATATGGTGCGCGCCCGCTTAAGCAGGCGATTGAACATGATGTAGAAGACGCACTTGTTGATGCTGAACTCGATGGACGCATCCAAAACGGCGACAAGGTTATTGTTGATTACATCGACGGCGAGTATATCGCACGAACCGATAAGCGAGGCGTACGTAAGATGAGCGGTCTCGTTATGGCGGCTCCCTTGGCCGCGCTTGCTCTTCCCTCGGGATGGGTTCTTCCGGCTCTTGGTGTTATTGCGGGCGTTGTGGCTTCCTACTTTGTGATTCGAGCGGTGCGCAAAAAGATTAACGCCCGTGCAGACAAGGTGCGTAGCGACGAACTCGGTAATAAAGCGGATTCAGATCGTGCTCCTCCGAAGGGCGAAGTTAGTGCGCCGAAGCAAAAGGTTACCCGGGCTATTCGAATCGGAGCCATTACCGCCATCGCGATGCTAGCACTCGACATGGCGGTTTTTGCTGGAGCAACGGCCCTGGGTTATGAATTTCATGCGAGTTATCAAACCCCAGAATTTTCCAACCCTGAAGCGTTTGCGATGTTCGGCGATACGATCGCGTTCGTCCTGGCTAAAATTCAGATGTTGTTCATGGGTGCAGGCTTGGCCCCCTATTGGGAAGAAGTTGCGTTCCGCGCTGGTGTAATCGGAATGTCCGGTGTTGGTGCTGTCTGGCTCGCCAAGAAAGCCGTTTGGCTGTCTGAAAAGTTCACTGAGAAGGCCAAGGCCATGCGGCCGTGGATTCTCCCCGCTGCGTTCGGTATCGCCGCGACGGAAGCTGCTCTGTTCTTCACTGTGCTGCATGAAGTTTCTGACCCAGTCCTCATTTCAATTCGCGTCGCTCAAGCGTTGCTGTTCTCTTACCTTTATGTCCGTGAGGGCCTCGTTTCCGGAATGGTTCATCACAGCGTGTTTAACGGGCTAGCGATCTTGACGATGCCTCTCTTTATGGGAAGCGCCGGCGCGATTCTCGTCGGCCCTGCTGCTGGACTCGCTCTCGGGTTTGCTGCTGTTGCGGGCGCTCTTTGGTATTTCACTAAGGATACCGCGAAGAAAGAGAATGCTGAGATTAAAGCTGGAACACTGTCGCCGTACCGGTTAAGCGCCCGAGCGAGTATCCTGCTTGGACGTATTGGTTGGGCGAGCGTGTTAGTTTTGGGTGGTCTCGCCGCGATTCAGACTACTCCGTTGAGCATGCTCTTAGTGGGAAGCATGGCGCTTCAGGTTGCTCCCTTCGCTTATATCCTGGGAGTCTACGGAAAACTCCTCGACAACCTTCAGAAGCGTGAGGGCCAAGAGGCCGTTAACGCAATCCGCAATCCGGAGAATCCGCTTCCTCTATATAACAAGATCGGTCGGCAAACGGGTGGCATCATAATGTCCGGCTTGGTGGGCGTTGCCGCTGGCGGTTGGTTGACCCTCGGTGTGTTGCATGTACTGCCGACGCTTGGTTTGTGGCAGGCTGCCGGTGTTGGCGCGTTGGTTCCGGCCGCGGTTGGACTTGGGATTTTGCTCTATCGACTTTTCAAGGCCAAGAAGGGAGTTTCACCGATTCTTTATGGAGTTCAGACCTTTTCCTTAAGCAGCGCCATGTCGGCGTTCGGCATGCCGGCTGCGGCGATGCTTATGGGGCAAGGCGGTATCGATAAAATGAACGAAGCGGCTGCGGGTCTGCAGGCGACTGCGACAGCGAGTCCGGAGTTCGCATGGATGATGCCGGCGTTCTTGGTTCTGTCCGTGCTGATGGCGATCGTTGGAAAACGCATCGCGGACAAGCTTAAGAAGCCTGGTGCTTCTTCACCCGCCGCGAGCCTTTCCGCTCTCAAAGCCGTTTCTTACGAGAAGGGAAACAAGGCGTGGTTGGCGACCCGTTATAAACCCATTTTGACGGGTGGAATTTTGGCCGGGTTCTCTTTAAGTGTCCTTGGTTTCGTCGCATTCATTCAGACGCTTCCTTGGTTGGCCGCTTTAACCTTCGTCGGAGGTATAGTGGCGGGAACATTAGCGGGTGATCGTCTTGCTCGCGGGTCGCTTGAAACTGTCCGCAAGCGTTACGACACGGTTCTGTCGCGACTGCCGGGAGTACGCCGCATCGGAACCGAAAACGGCTCTCTCGTGGTCTACTACGAGAGCGAGGCTGCTCTTGCAAAGAATGCATCACAGCTTCCGACCATGATTGACGGCTACGATGTTGTCTCCAAGGCCGTTGAGACGGCTCCCGTAGATTCCGTTTCTGTTCTTGAAGTTCAGGGCCGTGAGGGAATGAACGGATTGTTGTCCCAGTTGCCCGGCTTTGCCCCGGTCGCACCGGCGATTAGTCCGGCGACAACAGTCATGCGCCGTTTCAGTTTTCAGGGAGCCTCCGTTCAACTCGCGGCGGAATCTAAACCCGAGAGTGATGCCGCCCTGGGGCAGGAAGATGTTCTTTATTACCACCAAACCTACGGAACGATTAACCGATTCCTCGATGCTTTCGTTAAGGAGAACACGGGGTGGTGGAGCCGCCTTACGGGAAAGCAGGCGCTTGTTTCTAAGATGACCGATGCTTTCCGTCAGGAAATCCGACGCGGCCGCAAGCCGGCGTTTGAAATTTCATTTACAGAGGATGGCGTGAAGAAGGTCCTGAGGGGTCCCAACGGTGAGACAGCCGCAGAGATTCTTTGGAAGCAGCTTAAGAGCCAAACACGAATGAGTGAGGATGAGCTCTCTCGCTTTTTGTCGATCGCTCGTCGTATCCATGGAGAACGAGTGACAAACCTTGGTGCTTATTTTGACGCATGGGCGCCCTCGTTTAATGTTACGAGTCCGCGGACTGGAATTATTGAGCGGGCCGTCGCTGCATTTCGCCGTATCTAATTTTTGATTCGACTTCAGAGGAATTGTGATGGATAAGAGAACTACTATTTTGACGAAAATTGTTTCGACGACCCTTGTTGCAGCACTGATCGTAACCGCGCCGGGATTAGGGTGTTGGGACGCCGTAGCACGGATGGTCGGTAGGGCGCCTGCCGCAGTGACGACCGTGCCCGGAGGCTTGAACGCGGGCGTCGGTTTTTCCGCAATAAATTCCGGAGTTGGAACCCTATCGCTTTCCGCTCCAACGAATTTGTCGATCACGGGAACCTTACCGGTTCTTGATGGGACCGTTATTCCTTCCCAATCATCAGCAATTTCAGCGAAAACCTCTGTTCCAACTGCGAACCCAGCTCCCTCTGTTGCTGTCGTTGCTCAGAAGGCGATCGCGACGCCCGTTTCTACCCCTCGTTCGGTTGTATCGAAGTCCGTTGCCGTTCAGCAAAAGGCGATTGCCGCTGCAGTTGAGTCGCTACCTGAAGTAACGCAAGGCGACGCTCACACGACGGGTGTGGGCATTATGAATTTGATTCTTGGCCGGAAGACACGCTCGCGTTCGTCGTCGACCCCGGTCCCCGCGATTTCGCGCGTTGGTGCCCTGATGCCTGGCGCGCGTCTTTCGCCCGCTTCTCTATCGTCTTCCAGAAGTCTCTTTAAAGAGACGCCCTCTATTAATGCGGCTGATGAGGACCTTCCGGCTCCTCGTAGCTACGGAGGCGCCGCGCTTGGAATTTTGATGTCAGGCGCACGCATGGCTCTTGGAGCAGCTGCGGTCATTGGACTTAATGCAGGCGCAATTTGGTTGCTTCCTTCAATCTTCGGCGCAATGCCCGCCGCGTCGGTTTGGGCCGTGAGCTCGGGTGTTATTCTTCTTCCAATCGCGCTTTATTCGCGGTACCGCATGGGGCTGCGTAATTCGGCCCGCTTAAAACCGGTTAAGGGTGTTTTTGATCTCGCCCTCGGGGCTTTCTTGGGTTCGACTGCCTTAGCGGTTATGGCTGTCACAAGCGGCGCCTTCGTCGCTTCTATGGCTACGGGCATCCCCGCGCTTGCGGGCGTTGCGGGTGTCGGCGTGGCGATGGCTGCGATGAGTAAGTCCACAGGTAGCGGCGGTGGTTGGATCGACGCCATTCTTACCTGGGCGTCGCTTAATCTCTTAGCGCCGTTTGTCGGTTCGGTATCGGCTTCGCCGCTCGCGTTGGGCGGAATTCTTGGTCTTGCCGCACTTCCGATGTTAACGACGCTGGCGTTCTTCCTGGGACGGATTATTGTTTCCGCTGAATCGGGCAGGCCATTCTCAGTTCCTGGATCTACGAAAAAGATTCGCTTCCCGGCCTACACGTGGGTTATGACCGGAGTAGTGTTCGCTCTTCTTACGGGCTATGCTCCCGTTTGGTCGAATGTCGCGTTCGGTCTATGGATGTTCCTTGGTAAGACGCGGGTGTTCAATATTCTCTGGGGCGGTCTTGGATTGTGGGCCGCGATTACCGGCTTTACAG
>Ga0315336_1006436_pt1 | contig 12012 bp, 8 predicted proteins | sample ASW5metaG_FD_204512 | JGI IMG/M metagenome (GOLD analysis project Ga0315336, IMG submission 204512) | Ammonia-oxidizing marine archaeal communities from Monterey Bay, California, United States - ASW #5 | ecosystem: Environmental > Aquatic > Marine > Intertidal zone | place: USA: California...
CACCTCCTACAATCAGGAATACCATCGTATGGATGTCTCTGTTGAAAATACTGGTGCAATCGGTAGGAAAATGACAGTCAAAATTCCTGCAGCAGATCTTGACCAGAATATTCAGTCAAGGCTGTCGACGCTGGCGAAGACCGTAAAACTTCCAGGCTTCCGGCCGGGCAAGGTTCCACTCAAGGTCGTTGAAGCGAGATATTCTGAGCAGGTTCTGCATGAAGCGGCCGAAGAATTGATCAGTTCAAGCTATCATGATGCGGTTGTGCAGGAATCTGTTGCAGCCGCGGGCCCACCGTCGATTGAACCCAAGACGATCACACGCGGCGAGGATCTTGAATATGTGGCTACATTTGAGGTGTTTCCCCAAATCCCCCGAACTGACATTGCCGGCACGTCGATTGTTCGTAAATCTTGTCAGCTAGAAGAGGGAGATGTGACTCGAACAATCGAAACTTTGCTCAAACGCCGAACTATCTGGGAGGCAGATGAATCAGCAGCTGAGGAGGGTGACCGCTTGCTGATTGACTTCAAAGGATCTGTGAATGGAGAACCTTTCGAAGGCGGGGAAGCGGAAAACTATCCCGTTATACTGGGGGGAAGTACATTGCTTCCGGAGTTTGAGGAGCAGTTAACTGACCTGAAGACAGGTGACCAAGGTACAGTCGACTTGACCTTTCCTGAAGATTACCCAAATGAAGAACTTGCAGGTCAACCTGCAAATTTCAGTGTCGACGTTCGTGAGGTTGCAAAACCGAAATTACCTGAGATCGACGAGGACTTCATAAAAAGTTTTGGTGTGGAAGAGGGGACCAATGAGGCATTCCGCAACCAAATTCTGGAAAATCTGGAGAAGGAATGTTCACAAAAAATTCGGAGTGATACGCATGAAGCGGTGATGGAGGCACTTCTCCTGGGGAACGATTTCGAAGTGCCAGAGGCCTTGATCCGAGAAGAAACTGAGCGGGCGGTTATGGCTGCCCGGGCCCAGATGCAGCAGCAGGGTTTACCTGCAGATACACCAGTCGATCCAGAACAGTTCAGGAATTCAGCTGAAAGACGTGTACGACTTGGGTTAGTTATGCATACAATCGTAAAACAGCGAGAAATTAAGCCAGACGATAATGCTGTTCGCCAGCGACTAGAGGATATGGCGTCAAGCTATGATGATCCTCAACAGTTCATTAAGTGGTACAGTGAAGATCGGAGTCGCTTGTCGCAGGTTGAGGCCGCAGTCGTCGAGGATCATGTTGTGGAAGCGTTGCTGACTGACGCCGTCATCACCGATAGCGAGGTGAGCTTTGAGGACTTAATGAATCCGACTGTACCTGACACTACGCAATCGTGATCCGGGTAGATCATACTGACAGAGGTGATACTGTGACAGATTATTCCAAGCAACCTGCCTTGACGGCACCCCAGAATCTCGGTTTGGTGCCGATGGTCATCGAGACCACTGGTAGAGGCGAACGTGCCTACGATATCTACTCTCGTCTGCTCAAGGAGCGGGTCATATTTATGGTCGGCCAGATTGTCGACCATATGGCCAACCTGGTTGTAGCACAACTGCTGTATCTGGAATCAGAGAACCCGGACAAGGATATTCATCTTTATGTCAATAGTCCGGGTGGTGAGGTGAATGCAGGTCTTGCCATCTACGATACTATGCAATTCATCCGACCTGACGTCAGCACCGTTTGTACGGGTCAGGCCGCGAGCATGGGTGCAGTGATACTTGCTGGTGGCGCTTCGAAAAAGCGATTTGCACTGCCGCATTCACGAATGATGATCCATCAACCTTGGGGCGGGTTTCAGGGTCAGGCTACAGATATTGATATTCACGCCAAAGAGATTCTGAGAATACGTGAACGGTTAAACCAGATACTTTCCAACCATACCGGACGCGACCTCGATGTTGTTCAGAATGACACTGAGCGGGACAACTTTATGAGTGGAGAAGAGGCTGCAGAATACGGTATTATCGACCGAGTAATTAGTCAGCGCGAAGACTAAATTATCATCACGTAAAGAACTCAATTGTGTACCCTTGCAATCACGCTACAAAGACTGCATCTTACATAGGTGACAAAGCTGATTTTGAACACGACCCACGTGCCTGAAGATCAGGCCTGGGCAGATCATTACAGAGTTAACAATTGATATAGGGGAGGTAGCATGGCCGAGAACGACGGAGATAACAAAGGTGACAAGCTTCTCTATTGTTCTTTTTGTGGAAAGAGTCAGCACGAAGTTAGAAAGCTGATCGCTGGCCCATCGGTATTTGTGTGTGATGAGTGCGTAGAGCTCTGTAACGAGATTATTCGTGAAGAGGCTGAAGATGTGGAAGCCGGAGACGCTCGCGAGGCAGCTTATCCGACCCCGCAGGAAATCTGTGAGCGACTGGATGATTATGTCATCGGCCAGACAGAGGCAAAGAAAGTCCTTTCAGTGGCCGTATACAACCACTATAAGCGGATTGAGAACGCAGAAGCTGTAGGTGAAGTCGATATCTCGAAAAGCAACATTCTAATGATCGGGCCGACCGGATCAGGTAAAACACTTCTAGCCGAAACATTGGCTCGGGAACTCAATGTACCGTTTACAATTGCCGATGCAACCACTCTCACAGAAGCCGGTTATGTCGGAGAAGATGTAGAAAACATCATCCAGAAGTTGCTCCAGAAGTGTGATTATGATGTGGAAAAAGCCCAGATTGGAATTGTGTATATCGATGAAATAGACAAGATATCGCGTAAATCAGATAACCCATCTATTACCCGTGATGTCTCTGGGGAAGGCGTTCAGCAGGCGCTGCTTAAACTGATCGAGGGCACTGTCGCCTCGGTACCTCCACAAGGTGGTCGCAAACATCCACAGCAGGAGTTTCTACAGGTCGATACCCGAAACGTGTTGTTTATTTGTGGGGGTGCATTCTCGGGACTCGAGAAAGTCATTCAGCAGCGCTCTGAAAAGTCAGGTATCGGTTTTGGTGCGGACATCAAAAGCATCTCAAATGATGCTCGTATGAGTGAGTTTCTACCTGATCTCGAACCTGAGGATTTGATCAAGTATGGACTGATACCAGAGTTTGTCGGACGCATGCCGATTATCGCAACACTCGAAGAACTGGACGAAGAAGCCTTGATAACCATCTTAACTGAGCCTAAAAATGCATTGATCAAGCAATATGGCAAACTATTCGAACTTGAAAATGTGGAACTTGAAATTCGACAGGATGCTCTAAAAGCTGTTGCAAAAAAGGCTATGGATCGAAAGACTGGTGCGCGTGGACTGCGTTCAATACTAGAGAAAGCGCTGCTGGAGACCATGTTTGAATTGCCATCAATGAACGATGTGACCAAGGTGACGGTAGACTCCAGCGTAATCGAAGACAGCTCTCAACCGCTATATGTCTTCGAAGAAGAACCACGAAACATTTCACAGCAGTCTTAATTTGAGTTGAGATACGATTTCATCTTGAATTAAGAGGGCGAAGTCCCCAGATTAGGTGTGATACTAGTGCACGACTAGCTTGCCGTGCTTTAAACCGAATCAGACCACACGGAACTAAACATGACTGACGATAACGATACTGAAGCATTAGAGCCACAGGTTCGCTATCCCATGTTGCCGTTACGTGATGTTGTGGTCTTTCCACACATGGTGATACCGCTCTTTGTCGGTCGGGAGAAATCGATTAAAGCACTCGACCACGCCATGGAGTCTGGCAAGCAGATTTTTCTCGCGGCCCAGCATGATGCTTCAGATGACGACCCGTCACCTGAGCACATTTATGAGGTCGGTACTGTGGCAAATATTCTGCAGCTCCTAAAACTACCTGATGGTACTGTAAAGGTTCTGGTAGAGGGAACTGCCAGAGCCGCAATCGTCAGATATGTCCAATCCGAAGAGACCTTTGAAGTCGATGCTGTTGATATCAACGATGAACTGATCGATGAGCGCGAGGCTGAAGTATTGATCCGAACTGTGGTTACTGAATTTGAACAGTATGTCAAACTCAACCAAAAAATTCCGCCAGAAGTGCTGACATCCTTAAGCGGCATTGAGGAACCCAGTCGGCTGGCTGATACGATCGCCGCTCATCTGACATTAAGAAACGAAGAAAAACAAAAGATCCTTGAGTATGCCAGTTCACGTGAGCGGCTGGAACATATTCTGGGCATTATGGAATCCGAGATCGATCTTCTTCAGGTCGAGAAACGAATTCGTGGGCGAGTTAAAAAGCAGATGGAAAAGAGTCAACGCGAGTATTACCTGAATGAGCAGATGAAAGCGATTCAGAATGAGCTTGGCGAAATGGAAGATGCGCCCAATGAAATGGATGAACTGCAGAAAAAGATCGAAGAAGCTGGCATGTCCAAAGAGGCACTGGAAAAGGCCGAGTCAGAACTGAAAAAACTTCGCATGATGTCGCCGATGTCAGCGGAAGCGACGGTTGTCCGAAATTACATCGACTGGCTGGTGCAGGTGCCTTGGAAGAAAAGGACACGGGTTTCGAAGGATCTGGCCAAGGCCGAATCGATTCTTGAGGGAGATCACTACGGACTGGAGAAAGTCAAGGAGCGGATACTGGAATATCTGGCCGTACAACAGCGAATCAAAAAGGTCAAAGGACCGATTCTGTGTTTGGTTGGACCGCCAGGTGTCGGCAAGACATCACTGGGTGAATCAATAGCGCGAGCAACACATCGTAAGTTCGTACGCATATCACTGGGTGGAATGCGCGACGAGGCTGAGATACGCGGCCACCGCAGAACCTATATCGGGTCACTGCCAGGGAAAATTCTTCAAAATATGTCAAAAGCAGGATCGAAGAATCCATTGTTCATGCTTGATGAGGTCGACAAAATGTCGATGGACTTTCGAGGGGATCCGTCGTCTGCCCTGTTGGAAGTGCTCGATCCGGAACAAAACAACAAGTTCGGTGATCATTATCTCGAGGTTGACTACGATCTTTCTGAAGTCATGTTTGTAGCAACGGCCAATACCTTGAACATACCCAGCCCATTACGGGATCGAATGGAGATCATCCGTATTTCCGGCTACACCGAAGATGAGAAAATCAATATTGCAACGCGTTATCTCGTCGCAAAGCAGAAACGGAACAATGGACTTAACGATGAAGAGATTATTTTCCGAAAATCTGCCCTGGTAGATATCGTTCGTTACTATACTCGGGAGGCTGGTGTCAGGTCGCTCGAGAGGGAAATCGCTAAAATTTGCCGCAAAGTTGCTAAGGAACTGCTTCTCAACGAGATAAAACGGACTGTGACAGTCACCAGTCGGTCCGTACAGAAATATCTTGGTGTCCGTCAGTTTCGTTATGGCAAAGCAGAAGATGAAAACCGGGTCGGGCAGGTGACTGGTCTGGCATGGACTGAAGTCGGTGGAGAACTTCTAACAATAGAAGCGGCGGTGATGCCCGGTAAAGGCAAGCAGAGCTATACGGGTAAGCTAGGAGATGTTATGCAGGAGTCGATTCAGGCTGCGATGACTGTGGTTCGCACTCGATCTAGGCAGTACGGCATACCACTGGATTTCTACCAGAAGCAGGATGTGCACATACATGTGCCTGAAGGTGCAACACCTAAAGATGGGCCAAGTGCGGGAATTGGAATGTGTACGGCTGTATTGTCTGCGATTACCAGCATCCCAGTGCGTTCTGATCTTGCCATGACGGGTGAGATCACGTTGCGGGGTGAAGTATTGCCTGTAGGGGGTCTTAAAGAAAAGCTACTGGCCGCACATCGAGGCGGCGTTAAATTTGTATTGATTCCTCATGAAAATGAAAAGGACCTGGCAGAAATTCCCAACAAATTGAAGGCGGGTCTACAGATCAAACCAGTTCGTTGGATAGACGAAGTTTTTACGTTTGCGCTTGAAAGACTCCCAGAACCAATCGATGAGGCTGCTGATGAGGCAAACGTTGAGTCAGCCAATGAAGACAGTCAAATTACGCAGGATCGACCGGTGGCCCACTGACAGTCTAGTCGTAATTGCGGGCCCATTTATGACCTCTCTGATGCACATAAATTTGTAGATTCGACTTATAAATCAGTCATCTTCATCGGAATCTTTCTGTAAATTATCAAAGTCTAGCTCGACATCGGGGTGGCTTTTATCGGGCCGTGCCAATTTGACACCGAAAATCAGCCCTTGGTATAAACATTTTGCTGTACGTGTTCAGTCGGTGTTTACACGGAATGTACGAACTGAGACTGATTGAACTCAATGCAATGTTCGGGCTGCGGTCACGAGCAACTTGAATGAGGGGTACACCAGTGAATAAAGCCGAATTGATCGACGCAGTAGCAACCAGTACGGGTCTGGGAAAATCTGATGCGGCCAGCGTCGTAGAATCTGTCTTCAGCAATATCACCAATACACTGCAACGGGGGGGTACGGTTTCCCTGGTTGGATTTGGTGCATTTTCCGTCAGTCACCGCTCTGCTAGGATGGGCCGGAATCCCCGCACAGGTGAAACCATCACCATTTCAGCGTCCCGTGCACCGAAGTTCAAAGCTGGAAAACAACTGAAGGATGCCGTAAACTCGCACGCCTTTCCGGGTGCTTAGCTCAGCTGGCAGAGCGTCGCCCTTACAAGGCGAAGGTCGCAGGTTCGAACCCCGCAGCACCCACCAAGGCCTGCGGTATGCTGTCACACGGACATTTTGCTAGAACGCTGGAGCGGTAGTTCAGTTGGTTAGAATACCGGCCTGTCACGCCGGGGGTCGCGGGTTCAAGTCCCGTCCGCTCCGCCATTTATTTGAAAATTAGGCGCGCCCAGATATTTGTGGGCGCCTGGTGGATTCCATACACTGCGAACCGGTGAGGATTTATCTTGGTCACGCCTACCTAATACAATAGGGCAGCGAAACTGCTTCCTGGGAACAGGAAGGCTTTCAGTTTTGGTGCTTATACAAGACTGAGAAACTACAACAATGCTAATTACAATTCGAGAAAGAGCCTCCGGCGTCATAGGCTGGAGCGTCGCCGGTGTCATTATCCTTGTCTTCGCGGTGTGGGGGATCGGGTCCTATTTCGAAGGTGTATCTGAGATTATTGTTGCGACTGCTGACAAGATCGAAATCAATCAGCAAACGTATCAGCAGGCAATGAGTGATCGCCGTCGACGACTGGTCCAGATGATGGGGAGAAACGTTGATGCTGAATTATTCAGCAGTCCCGCCTTCAAACGCCAGGTCGTAGAGGAACTTATAGACACCACCTTACAGAACGAGACCCTTCACGCCACTGGATTCCGGATCAGTGATGCACAACTGGCAGCACTCATACAGAATACTGCAGTTTTTCATACCGACGGTCAGTTTGACCGTGACCGATATGAGCTTCTTGTTCAGAACGCTGGAATGACCATTCAGGGTTACGAGAGTTATCAGCGGCAGCAGGGCGTCGTCGACCAACTGGTTCGAGGACTTGGGCAGTCAGCCATTGTTAGCACGAACTCGATCGATAAAGCATGGAAACTTCTGGATCAGCGCCGTATAGCGTCCTACACCACGCTAGAGTTCGATAAATTTCTGGATGATATACAAGTCTCTGAAGCGGCAATTGAAAAAGAGTATCAGGCAAACTTAGATAGGTATTTTGAGCCTGCCTCTATTCAGGTGGACTACCTGAAGTTATCAGTGGAAGACCTGGGCACAAAATTGGATGTTGATGAGGCAGATATCTTGCGGATGTATGAGGACAATCCCGATCGCTATAGGCAACCCGGCAGTCGCAGCGCCAGCCACATATTGCTGTCAGTCAGTCCGGATGCTGTAGATGCGCAGATTGATCAGGTGCGTCAGAGTGCATCGAATATCGTTGCGCGCGCCCGCGGCGGGGAATCATTTGCCAGTCTGGCCGAAGTCAATTCAGACGACAAAGGCTCTGCGAAACGCGGTGGCGAACTTGGCGTGATCAGACCAGGCACCATGGTCAAACAGTTCGAAGATGCTGTTTTCGTAATGGGAGAAGGGGAGATCAGTGAACCGGTGAGAACGCAATACGGATTTCATGTGATTCGCCTAGACAGGATTACCGAATCTAGAGTTCAGTCCCTTGATCAGGTTCGGGATGAAATCGAGGCCGAAGTTCGCCGTCTCCGTGCGGAGGAGCGGTTTAATGAATTGGCCGAAATCCTTGGCAGTACAGTATTCGAACAACCCGATTCCCTGGAACCTGCTGCTGATCACCTGGGCGGAAAGGTAATGCGCAGTGAGTGGTTTACCCAGGATACTGGTACCGGCATTGCTGAATTTGAGGGGGTTCGGGACGCTGCGTTCGGTAACGACGTTTTGACTGATGGCCTGAACAGTGAATTGATAGAGATCGATCAGGACAACCTCGTTGCCATCCGCAAAGTTGACTATAGTGCGCGTCGTCAACTTGATCTGGATGAGGCCAGGCCAGAGTTAGAAAAAAGGCTTCGCGCAGTGGAAGCATCTGACAGAATGGAAAAGGCCGGTGAAGATCTGGTGGCGCGCCTGAAATCCGGCGCAGACTGGGACGAACTGCTCATAGCACACAAGCTAGCCCGAGTCCGCCTTCCCGAGACAACTGAGACCCTGCTGGAACCACTTGAGCAAGTTGTTGCCCGTATCGTCTATGCGGCACTTGTGCCGCTATCCGGACAGATTGTCTATGGTGGAGAGCGAATTAGTTCGGCACGATACGCGATCTATCGACTCGAGCGTGTCGAATTCGGAGACCCCGCAAACGCGTCAGAAGAAGATCGATTGGGCGTTGAGAAAGTCTTATTGTCGCGACGGGGTGGGGAAATGGTGATCGGGTGGCGTCAGGGACTGCGTAAAGTAGCAAAAGTTCAGATCAACGAAGAGTTACTCTAAAGTTCAGCGTGACGCGGGCTGATCCCTACCGTATTAAATCCACCGTCTACGTAGGTGATTTCGCCGGTGATTCCGGAGGCCAGATCTGAACACAGGAAGGCAGCAGCATTGCCGACTTCCTCGATTGTGACACCGCGACCCAGCGGCGCTGTATCCTCATAGAATCCCATCATTTTACGGAATCCTTTAATACCTGATGCGGCCAGCGTCCGGATGGGTCCGGCCGAGATGCCGTTAACTCGGATTCCTTGACTGCCCAGAGACTGAGCGAGGTAGCGGACATTGGCTTCAAGGCTCGCTTTTGCCAAGCCCATTACGTTGTAGCCCGGCATCGAACGTTGGGAGCCGATGTAGGTCAACGTAAGCAGGGCCCCGTTGCGTCCCGACATCATAGGCTGGGCCGCACGCGCCAAGGCAGCGAAGCTGTAAGAACTGATTTCGTGGGCCGTGTTGAAGCCGTCCCGTGTAACAGCATTAAGATACAGTCCTTCGAGTTCCTCTCTAGGAGCAAATGCGATCGAGTGCACCAGAATATCGAGAGCGTCCCAGTGCTTCGCCAATTCATCGAAAAGAGAGTCGATCTCACTGTCGGTCCCGACATCACAAGGCAGTACCACTGTACTGCCTAAAGACTTGGCAAATTTGTCAACTCTGGGTTTGAGTTTTTCATTCTGATAAGTTAAAGCCAGTTCTGCCCCTTCCCGGCCCATCGCCTGGGCAATACCCCAGGCTATGGACCGGTCGCTGGCGAGACCGGTAATCAGTGCTCGTTTGCCATTCAGGAATCCCATAGTCCATATTCTCTGTTTATAGAAATCAAGTTGATAGAGTTTGTAGCTTAAGAGCCGACTGCTGTCAAAGTCCAGACCGATCGGAAGCCAATGAGTAATATCGTCGTACAGCCAGTGCAGAATCAAGCGATCATTCGCGCAACCGAGATCGCCCAACGACTAAATCTGCCTTTGGTTACACAGGTTGATCCTGGTCAACAGTTTGTCCTCGAGGTTTCTGTAGAACGCCTGGCTATTCGTGATCGTAGACAGATTCGTACACGTCCAGTCCAGGTGGTGTGTTCAAATTTGCGCCGCCCCAGTCGCGGTCGTGATCTTATGGCACGGGCCATAGGTCGAACCAATAAGACAGTAATCGATGCGACTGCGGGTTTCGGTCGAGATGCTTTTCATCTGGCCAGTTTGGCTAGGCGAGTGACAGGTATAGAGCGATCGCCAGTACTGGCCGAACTCTTGATCGCGGCACTGAATCAACCTGCTGCTGAAGCACTGCGAAAAAGTATGCGCTTCATTTGTGCAGACAGTCGTGTCGCTATCGGACAATTACCTCGCCCCGATGTAATCTATCTTGACCCGATGTTCCCGCAAAGAACTATTAACTCTGCGACTGCACGTAAAGAGGCGACACTGCTTCGTGGGCTGGTGGGTGATGACCCTGATGCTGATGAACTGTGGAATCTTGCATGCATCCATGCACGTCACCGAGTAGTGGTTAAGCGGTCTCGTTATGCGCCTGCCTTAGGGCGGGTTCCTGATCTGAAGGTAAGCGGTAAGGCGGTTCGATACGATATATACCTTAGGAGTGAAAGATGAAGACGCTGCCTTGGTTTTATGAGCCCAACCTGGACGCCAGACCGGAATCTGTGGCGCTCGCGGCAGATGAATCGAGGCACCTAGCTCGGTCGCGCCGGTTGAGGATTGGCGGTGAAATCATTGTTTTCGACGGACTCGGGACAACAGCAAAAGCGAAAATCGTGGATATCAGTGAGCGGGGAGCTCGAGTTGTGCTTGAATTGACCGCATATGCTCACCAAATTGAGGGTCGTGTTCGTGTACATCTGGCGGTGGCTCTGCCGAAGGGTGATCGTCAGACAGTGATGCTGGATATGGTCACCCAAATTGGTATGACTGATTTCACACCACTATTGTGTGAACGCAGTGTCGCGAAGTTCAGTATCCGCTCAGCGACTCGTTGGCAGAAAACATGTCTCGAAGCCTGCAAGCAGAGTCGGCGACCCTGGGTTCCCCGTCTCCACCAGCCAAAATTATTGGCAGAGATGTTTAATACAGGTGGCGAGGCTGGGCGTGTCGTCTGGCTTGCAGACCCCCGGGGTGGGTACCCCACTGCAGTTCAAAAGCTAAATGCCGATGAGTTAATTCTGCTGGTTGGGCCTGAAGGAGGGTTCAGTCCGAGCGAATGGGGCCTGCTTAGTAACGCCGATATCGTGCCTGTCACCCTGGCCAAAACTGTATTGCGGACCGAGACTGCAGCTGTGGCGATGGTCAGCGCTGCTATAACCAGGCTGGGTGTCTAGGAAGACAACTGTTCTACACGGCTCTGCTGGGCTTCAAGTTGTGCAATTGCACTACGAGTGGATTCCAGACGTTCTCGTTCTTTAGCCACGATTTCAACTGGTGCCTTATCCACAAAATTCCGGTTGGATAACTTGCCGTGCGTGCGTGCTAGATCCTCGTTTAATTTTCCAATCTCACGACTGAGTCGTTCCAGCTCTGCTTCACGATCGATAACAGCGCCCATGGGCACCAGAACGGTCAGTGACCCGATGAGGGCTGTAGCACATTCCGGAATCTGTGAATCTTCAGTGACGTAATCTAGAGAGTCCAAACGTGCTAGTTCCACGATCAGCTTGTTAAATGTCACCGAACGTTCTGCGTCGGTACTGTTCCCACCCCGGAGCAATGCAGGGAGCGAGCGACGTGGATCGATATTCATCTCACCCCGGATATTTCTTACCGCCGAGACCACCGACTGCGCCCATTGCAGACTGTCGATCGATCCCTGGTCTATCAGCTCTGTTTGTTTAATTGGGTATGGTTGGGTCATGATTGTCGGCCCGGCAGTTCCGACGCGCCGTGCGATACGACGCCACAGGGCATCGGTGATAAACGGCATAATAGGATGCAGCAATCGGAGGGAGGCATCCAGAACCTGGACAAGGGTCTGCCTTACCCCGAGTTTGCAATCTGTTGACAGATTGTCATCGCCGAGTTCAATCTTGGCTATCTCAAGGTACCAGCTGCAGAATTCGTCCCAGACAAAGCTGTGGAGCGTTTGTGCCACCTGGTCAAAACGGTACAGTGATACAGAGTGACTGACATCACCT
>Ga0315336_1006437_pt1 | contig 12005 bp, 15 predicted proteins | sample ASW5metaG_FD_204512 | JGI IMG/M metagenome (GOLD analysis project Ga0315336, IMG submission 204512) | Ammonia-oxidizing marine archaeal communities from Monterey Bay, California, United States - ASW #5 | ecosystem: Environmental > Aquatic > Marine > Intertidal zone | place: USA: California...
ACGACACCGCGCCGGAGCATAAATCCGGCATCTCGTCCGCCGCGCGCGGCGAGCACGACGCCGTTATGCAAATGTTCGAGGAGTTCAAGGCCTCGAACGACGAGCGGCTTGCCTCAATGGGCCGCCGCGCCGACGTGCTGCTCGACGAGAAGGTCGACCGCATTAACGGCGCGCTCGATGCGCAGATGAAGCGGATCGACGATCTGGCGCTGAAGGGCGCGCGGCCCGCACTCGACGGTAGCCGCACGCGCATCGCCGATGCCTCGGCGCGCGAGCACAAGAGCGCGTTCGACGCCTATGTGCGCCAGGGCGAGAGCACGGGCTTGCGCATGATGGAAACCAAGGCGCTGTCCGTCGGCTCCAATGCCGACGGCGGTTATCTGGTGCCGGCCCAACTCGAACAAGAGATCGGCTCGCGGCTCGCGGCGATTTCGCCGATCCGCGCCATCTCAAACGTGCGCGAGATTTCCGGCAACGTCTACAAGAAGCCGTTCATGACCGCAGGCCCCGCCACCGGCTGGGTCGGCGAGACCGATGCGCGCACGCAGACCACATCGCCGACGCTCGATGCCTTGAGCTTTCCGGCGATGGAGCTTTACGCCATGCCGGCTGCGACCGCGACGCTGCTCGATGACTCGGCGGTGAACATCGATGAGTGGATCGCCTCCGAGGTCGAACTCACCTTCGCGGTGCAGGAGGGGGCTGCCTTCGTCAACGGTGACGGCAGCAACAAGCCGAAAGGCTTTCTCAATTACACGGCGGTCGCCAACGGCTCGTGGACCTGGGGCAATCTCGGCTATGTCGCGAGCGGCAGCGCGGGCGCGTTTCCCGGCTCCAATCCATCCGACGTGCTGGTCGATACCATCTACGCGCTGAAGGCGGGCTATCGGCAGAACGGCACCTTCGTGATGAACCGCAAGACGCAGGCGGCGATCCGCAAGTTCAAGGACACTGGCGGCGGATATCTGTGGCAGCCGCCGGCGCAGGCGGGGGGGCGCGCATCGCTGATGACGTTCCCGCTGATCGAGGCCGAGGACATGCCGGACATCGGCGCGAACTCATTATCGATCGCGTTCGGCGATTTCCGCCGCGGCTATCTGATCGTGGACCGGCTCGGGGTGCGGGTGCTGCGCGATCCGTATTCCGCCAAGCCGTATGTGCTGTTCTACACCACCAAGCGCGTCGGCGGCGGCGTTCAGGATTTCGACGCCATCAAGCTGGTCAAGTTCGCGGCGAGTTGAGGGGGGATACCCGGACTTGACGCGGAAATTTGACAGCGTCGGCTTTTCGCTGACGCTGTTATCTATCGCCCGCAGATGCGCAGAATGATCGTGTTTGTGAGTCTATTCTTCGTGCCTAATCCCATTTATTTACCTTATGGAATCGAATTAAGTTGACACTTGACTTTAGTGGACATTAGATCGGCCTAAAAGTGGAGATAAATGGCATAAAGTTATGTAACGTGCTGATTTATCTCAATGTTTTTTGGAGGATTAATGTTGGTAAAAAGGACATATCTGCAGACACACCCGTGGATAACATTTGATCTGCGGACGAAGACATTCTCACCTCATACGTGGATGCTTTTAGGCGAGGCGTCTTCAAAGGCACAGCACATAGCTGGGGTTCCCCTCGATCCTCAGACTGCGAAAAAGTTTCATCAAATTACATTGGCTAAAGGCGCGCGCGCGACGACCGCAATTGAAGGTAACACCCTAACTGAAGATCAAGTTGAAGCTCAGGTTGAGGGAAAATTGAATCTCCCTCCCTCTCAGCGGTACCTTCAACAAGAGGTCCAGAATATTCTCGACGCGTGCAATTGGATGCTTGAAGATCTTGCTGAAAATGGCCCCAGAAAAATCACACCAGAGTATTGCTGTGATTTGAATGCGAGAGTTTTGAGAGATCTTGATTTAGAAGACGGTGCGGCCGGGGCAATTCGACGTCACTCCGTGGTCGTCGGGAATGTTTATAGAGGAGCGCCTCCAGAAGATTGTATGTACTTGCTTGAAAGGCTTTGCGACACTCTTGAAGAGACAAAAGCCGCAACCGAGAACGACGCACATAGTACTGCAATCTTGAAGGCGCTTTTTGCGCACATGAATATTGCGTTGATTCACCCATTTTGTGATGGCAACGGAAGAACTGCGCGCCTTCTTGAGTACTATATATTAATGGAGCATGGCTTTGCGTCGCCAACGGGGCATCTTCTAAGCAACCACTACAATCTTACTCGATCACAATATTACGTTGAGTTAGATAGGATCAGTAAAACTGGCGGCGAGACGCACAGCTTCACCACATATGCATTGCAAGGTTTTGTTGACGGGTTGAAAGAACAAATTCAAACGATCAGAAAAGAACAGCTTGCGGTAGCGTGGCAAAATTACGTTCATGAGCAATTTCATGGAAAGTCAGCTGCCGCAGATGCTCGCCGCCGCGAATTGGTTTTGCAACTCGGCTCAGAATCAAAAATGGTTAAAATGTCGGACATTCCGGGTTTAAGCCCTCGACTTGCCCGCGAGTACGCCGGGAAAACGGAAAAGACGCTTAGTCGCGATGTGAACGTACTCATGTCTATGGGGTTAATTAGAAGGACGCCCGGTCGCAGAATTAGTGCTCAAAGTGACAGGATCAAAGCGTTCCTCCCTTGGAGGGCTACTTAGAGAATAAAAACCTTCGCTAAATTTGTTATCAAGCGCGTCGGCGGCGGCGTCCAGGATTTCGATGCGATCAAGCTGGTGAAATTCGCGGCGAGTTGAGGGCGCGAAGGAAGAATGCGGCGCGCGTCACCTGCGCGCTGCACTTTTCGCGAATGGCGGTGCTTCGACAAATCGCACGCCGAGCTGATCGCCGTCCCGCCGAATGACCTCGCAGCGCCGGTGGACGGCGCCGCTTGTGGAGATCGCGAGGAAGAATTCCTTGTGAGGGACCGGTATGGTCGGGTCGGTGATCGTCAGGCGGGCGCCGGTTTGCGAAATGTCGGACATCGTGCACGCCACGCGCCAGGAGCCGTCGATGCCGACGATGAACGACTTGAGGCCGCCTTCGAACGTGACCCGTGTACTTTTTCTGTCGCCGTATGCCATCCGGGCATCCAATCTTTAAAAGTCGGCTCGACCGTGTTGTCCGATCGTTCAGGTTAGCTCGCTTGCCTCACACGCCAGAAGCGCAACAGACGCTCGGCATTCGACCGCTTGAGCCTCGCAAATTCGGCTTCGTATTTATCGAGGCTCTCTGGCTTCAAAACGCCCGGAGGAAATCTGCACTCCAGAATCGCGCAAACGGTCGGCCAGCTCAGTCCCGCGCCTTTGCAGGCAATCAACAGGCCTTCGTCGCGCGGGCTGTCCATCAGCGGCTTGACGGCTTCGATAGGGAGCGAACTCAAGACGGTCACGCTTGCCACGGTATCTTCGTAATGCCGGGCCGACGCGTATTTTCGAACAATGGTGTCGGTCAGCTCGCCGCGCTCGTGCAGCAGCTTGGTGACCCGCAGCGCGGTCTCATAGTTGCGCGACCGGGAGGATTCGCGGTCGATCTCTTCGGCGGCACTTGCAAGAGCCAACTGCAACTCCTCCTGCATCTCGGGAGAGGCGCGGGACATCAGGCGGGCGCGGACGGCCTCTGTGGCGCGCAACAGAAGTTCGCGGAGCAATTAGAGGGGGAGGTCGAGGCGAAAGCCGGTCTTTTCGGCCAGCACATCGTCGGTCTCTGCGGCTTTCATCAGCACGCGAAAGCCGCTTTCCGATATCTGCGCGCCGGCATTCGACGCGACGCGATGCACGACCGCACGGTTTCCGCGATCCAGCAGCACGTCGGTAAGGTCTGCGGCGATCTCTGCGCGGTGTGAAATTGCGAGCAAATGCTGCTGACCGTGGGTTTTTGCGATGTCGATGAGATGTTCGTTGGTCAGACGTTTGGAGTCTTTCAGAATCGGTCCTGCAACCGATATTTCCTCGTGACGCGCCAGACGCAGCGTGACGTCGAGCGGCGCGCTGTCAATCGGCGCAAGGCTCTTGCTGATTTGTGCCAGCGTCCTGGATTCGACCCTGTCGATCAGACGGCAGAGCACGTCGTCGAATACGCCGATTTGCTCGTCGTTCAAGCGATTTGCATCGATGAGAAACAGGTCGGTCACACGCCGAAGCATGTTGACGCGTTGTTCGGACGTTCCGCTCGAAAGAGCATCGTCCAGTTCGTCAAAGACCGACGATCCAGCATTCTGCATGGCAATAATTTTCTGATCGCGCCGTTGCGACCGGAGTTGCTAATATGAATAAAAAAGCAGCAGTAAAAATTGGGGAGCTGAGTATTTCTCCTCGGGCAATAGGTTCCATGATCCGCCCAAATCCAAACTATTCGGTTAACTTCTGATAAGTTGAAGTTTGGGAAGCGCGGCAACGCGGTATGTCAGCTATGCTTCCGCTTCCGGCAGCATATGCAAGCTGGCAAGTAAGCTGATTGCCGCCGTCACGAGGATCGCACGATGAACCACAGCAAGAGACTTTCCGCTGCACTGCTTCTTCTGGCGGGCGGATTGGTGTTCTCCACCATCACCCCGGCCTCCGCGCGCGGCGGTGGCGGGTCGAACATCATGATGTCGCCCGGCTATCAGCGGGCGCTTCAGGAATCACGAGAACGTTACCGGGAATCCTCCACGGAGCAGCGCGTTCAACGGTCAACAGTCCACAAGCGCAAGAAATCGCGACATCACTGAACGCGGTGGCGTGTTACCCGCCGTCGCGCAGGAAGTCTTTCAGCAGCGTCTCGAACCAGGCCGGGTCTTCGATCTCCGGAAAATGACCGGCGCCTTCGCGTTCGATATAGCGCGCATGCGGCGCGATATTCAGCAGCGAGCGTTTGTCGCTCCTGCGGTGCGAGCGGTCGTTCATGCCCCACACGGCGAGGGTGGGCTGCGTGAACGCCGGAAATGACGGTTTGCTCACGTCCGGCCCGAACCAGTTCTGGATCAGCGAGGCCAGGCAGAAGCTTCCGCCGTGGGCGAGGCATTCGCATGATTGCTTGAGGAAAGGCTCAGTGAGATCCGGCGCGCCGAGCGCCATCGGATACCACATCGTCGGGATCTGCGCGCGCGTGCGGTAGTTCTGCAGTTGGCCGAGAAACGGTTTGCCGAGATCGCCGGCGGGGTCAATGACCTTGCCGGTCCAGATTTTTTCTTGCTCCCATTCGAGCGCCTGCATCAACACGAGATGGCTGACCAGTTCGGGCCGCTGTGCTGCGATCAGCGCAGAAGGATAGACGTTGGTGCAACTCGGGCAAAGCACGAACGGCCCACTCAGCGACGACAACAGTTGCGCATAGCCGTCGGCGAACGCAGCGAGCGAGAAATCGAAATTCTGCTTCGGCGCTGAAAAACCGAAGCCCGGAGGATCGACCAGAATGACGCGCGCCCATTGCGTCAACCGGTCGAAGACCGGATCGTGATGCTCAAGTGTGTTCGGTCCGTCGGCGAAGAACACGATGGCTGGGCCGCCGGTGCCGCCCTCGCGGATGCGAAAATGCACCGCATCGGTTTCGATATAACGCACGCCGGGGCGCGAGGCGCGCCCCCATTCGCTCAGTCTGCTGGACTGGACCGGCGAGGCGGGATGGGTGTCGAGCAGGCTGGGGTGCATGGTGTGTCCGTGCTGAAGCGAAGGATCATCGCGCGCTGCGCGAGCGGAACCTGCGATTAGCAAGGCGATGCGGTCCGGCCTAACGCGATCTGGTCACCCACGGGTGAAGCGTTTTCATCGATGAAGATTTCGCGGCGCACTAGGGCACCGCGCCGACGCCGATGCCGACGCCTCCGCCAAACCGCATGCAACTGTCCGAGCCCGGCATACGTACAAAGCCCGCGCCGAATTCAGCGCAGGATGTGGTCGGGCGCGAGCGGGCGAGGGGCTTGGCCTTTGTCGTGTCGTGGGGCGTTGTGGCGTGCGGCCGTTGCCGCAAGACCTTGGGATCAAGTTGCTGCGCGGAGGCTGCTGATGCGAGCGCCATGGAGAGCACCGCAATAGCTAAAGAGGGAGAGATAAGCGCCGCAGGTCGATGCATGGTCAGATCCTCAAGAATGGCAGTTCAGAGCGCCGCACCCCAGCTTCGCGCGGTCTTCACGATCCAGTCCTTATATAATGTCAGCGGCGTGACGCCAGTGAGGCCGCCGCAGCCTGCGGCATTGTTCGCCGCCGTCGACCAGCTGACCACGCCGGCCACAATGCTGCGGCCATCCTGATCCTCGAACGCGGGCGCGCCGGAATCTCCGGTGCAGGCGCCCATGCCGGCGCTTTTGTTCTGGGTCTGCGGATCGACCAGGCGAACCTGCAATGTGCCCGGCTGGCCGGTCACCGTGAGCGGTGCCGCGCGCACCGTACCGACGCCGGCATCGCTGCCCGCAACTGTCGAACCGATGCCGACCACTGTGAAACGCGACGCGGGCGAAAACGGCACGCGCGGCACGCCGAGCAAGACAGGCGCCTTGCCCGGCATCGGTGCTGGCAAACGCAGCAGCGCCACGTCCGCCGTCGCCCGATGTGCTGCGATGGATTGCGCATTGTAGCGTGGATGGATCGCGACCTGTAGCGGCGCGATCAGCCGCGGCGGTTTTGCTGAATAGTCGATCACGCGATTGGCGGTTCCCGGCGCGATGCAATGCGCCGCGGTCAGCACGATGTCCGGCGCGACCATCGTGCCGGTGCAGACGCCGCCGCCTGCGGCGACAACCGTGACGATGGATTGCGCGATGTTCCCGTTTGGCGCGGAGCGGCTGCCGGTGATGGCGTGCGACGGCTGCGCGAGCATAAGCGTGACGACGAGTGCGGTGAGGCGAGGGAACAAGATCATCCGCAAGGTTGAGCCTCGCCGGGCATGTTTTGTCAACCGGCAAGCTGCGCGGGCATTTCAATACCAGCCGTCATTGCGAGAAGCACCTCGCGACGAAGCAATCCAGCTTCTTTTTGCTGCTCTGGATTGCTTCGCTGCGCTCGCAATGACGGTTCTTGTTTTCTCCGGATGCGAAAGGCTTGAACCATGCCTGCATATCTTCTCACCCCACCGGCAGCCGAGCCGCTGTCGCTGATCGACGCCAAGACATTCCTGCGCGTGGAACATAGCGACGACGACGCTATCATCGCGTCGCTGGTGTCCGCCGCCCGCAACCATGTAGAGGCGCTGACGCGCAACGCGCTGATCGTCCAGACGTGGCGGCTGGTGCTGGACCGATGGCCGGATGGCGGGCGGATCGCGCCGCGGATCACGCCGCTGCGCGCATTGACCGCTGCGCGGGTGTTCGACGCGACGAATGAATCGAGCGCAATCGATCCGGACATCTTTGTGGTCGATGCCGCAGCGGGCGTGCTTGCCGCGCCTGCGTGGTCATTGCCGATACCGGTACGCAACGCTGCGGGCATCGAACTCGATATCGAGGTCGGTTACGGTGCTGCGGCGAGCGATGTGCCGCCAACATTGTTGCAGGCGATCCGGATGCTGGTGGCGCACTGGTATGACAATCGCGGGCTGATCGCGATTGGCCAGAGCGTTGCGATAATGCCCGCCAGCGTCAACGCCATGATCTCGTCGCATCGGGTGCTGTCGCTATGATCGATCCCGGACAATTGAAAACCCGGCTGGTGATCCAGCAACCCGTTGAGACGCCCGACGATCAGGGCGGCGTGGTGCGCACCTGGACAACCTTCGCCACGGTGTGGGCGCAGGTGACTTCAGTTGCCGCGCGCCGTGATATCGAGGCAGATGCCGACGGTGCGACGCAAAGCTATCGTATTGTCCTGCGCAGCAATCTGTCGCTGACGCTGCAACATCGCTTCAGCGACGGCGCGCGGATCTATCGCATCGTTGCGATCCGCGACCGCGACGACCGCCGCTTCATCGAGATCGATGCGGACGTACGGGTGGGGTGACCATCGTAATCCCTCCCCCTTGTGGGGAGGGTCGGCCGAGCGAAGCGGAGGCCGGGGTGGGGGCTGTCGCGGATGCAAGCGACCCCCACCCGACGCATCGTTCGCTTCGCTCTCGATGCGCCACCCTCCCCACAAGGGGGAGGGAGAAGAAGCGCGCTTTTCGCTTTTTGGAGTTACCATGACCACTGCTCACGTCGCGCTGCGCGCTGCGATCCATGACGCGTTGCTGGCCGATAGCGCGCTCACGACAGCGCTTGGCGGCGAAAAAATTTACGACGAACCGCCGCGCGACGCCGAGTTTCCTTATGTGACCCTCGGCGAGGCGCGGCTGATCGACGTCTCGTCGGACGGCGGGCAGACGCAGGAGCATCAGCTCACGCTGCACGCATGGTCGCGCAAAGGCGGCCATCGCGAGGCGCATGTGATCGCAGGCGCGCTGTTGCAGGCGCTGGACGATGCACCGCTGACGCCCGACGGGCACCGGCTGGTCAACTTGCGATTTTCCATCGCCGACATCCGCCGCGAGTCCGACGGGCGCACTTATCACGCGCTGGTGCGATTTCGCGCTGTCACCGAACCGCTGATCTAAGGAGAGACAAATGGCCGCCCAGAAAGGCAAGGACCTGCTGCTGAAGATGCATGACGGGACAAGCTTCGTCACCGTCGCGGGATTGCGCAGCCGCCGGATCGCATTCAACGCCGAGACGGTCGATGTGACTCACGCCGAATCCACCGAGCGATGGCGCGAGTTGCTCGCCGGTGCAGGCGTCAAGCGCGCGTCGGTGTCGGGCAGGGGGCTGTTCAAGGACTCCGCCTCCGACGCGACGGTACGTCAGGCGTTTTTCGATGGGGTGCTGAAATCGTGTCAGGTGGTGGTGCCGGATTTCGGCACCATCGAAGGGCTGTTCCAGATTTCAAGCCTGGAGTTTTCCGGCGAACACAACGGCGAGGTGACATTCGACCTGTCGCTGGAGTCGGCCGGTGCACTGACGTTCACGACGACTTGAGTTGACCCTCCCCTTGAGGGGGAGGGTCGCCTGCGTCAGCAGGCGGGGTGGGGTGTGGTTGTCTCGCCCACATTCACCCCACCCCGCCGCTCGTTTCACTCGCGCCGACCCTCCCCCTCAAGGGGAGGGTGAAGAAAAGAGCCCGCTCAGGAACGTGAGCGGAGTAACCAAAATGGAAGCGAGAATGCCCAACACCTATCGCGGAGAAATCTCCGCTGACCTTGGCGGCAGACAGCGCACGCTGGTGCTGACCCTTGGCGCGCTGGCCGAACTGGAATCCGCATTCGGCGCGAACGACCTGATGGCGCTGGCGGAACGCTTCGGCACCGGGCGGCTGTCGGCGCGCGATCTGGTGCGCATTATCGCGGCGGGATTGCGCGGCGCGGGCGAGACAATTTCGGATGACGAGGTTGCCGCCATGACCGTCGACGGCGGTGCTGCTGGATATGTACGCGTCGCCGCCGATCTGATCGCCGCAACATTCGATGGCGCACCGGTCAGTGAGGCGCGATGAAACAGTTTCCGTGGCAACAGGCGATGGGCTTCGGCCTCGGTGTGCTGCGTCTGCCGCCGGATCATTTCTGGCGCATGACGCCGCGTGAACTGGCCTGCGCCATCGCCGCGGTGCGCGGCCCGATCCGTGAGCCGATGGATCGCACATCGTTCGACACGTTGATGCAGGAATTTCCGGACAAGCCGCCAGGAGCATGATGATGGCATTTGAGGCTTCAAGTGAGGAGTCGTCGCAAACCCTCGACACCCTTGGCACGCGCACGCGCGAGCTTGCCATCGGCGCGAACGCATTCTCGCGCGCCATGACCAGCGCGTTCACCGCATCCGTGGTCGGCGGCAAACAATTCGACGATGTGCTGAAGTCGCTCACGCTGCGGCTGTCGGATATGGCAGTGCGCCTCGCGTTCAAGCCGCTCGAGAAAAGTATCGCGGGCGGATTATCCGGTCTGTTGTCGGACCTCACGGGATCGGGCACATCGGCAGGAGTTTCCTTTGCTGCCGTATCGGGCGCAGTGAAGCCGTTTGCGAGCGGCGGCGTGATCGGTACGCCGACCTATTTTCCGCTGATGCAGGGCGGTGTCGGACTTGCGGGCGAAGCCGGGCCGGAGGCAATCATGCCGCTGTCGCGCGGGCCGGACGGCAAGCTCGGTGTGGCGGGGCGCGGCGGCGGCAACAGCGTGATCATCCAAATCGCAACACCGGATCTCGACAGCTTCCGCCGCTCGGAAAATTACATCACCGGTCAGATCGCGCGCGCGGTCTCGCGCGGGCAACGGAGTTTGTGACGTGAAGCCACCAGCCGTCATTCCGGACAGGCCGCGTAGCGGACTGATCCGGAATCTCGCGGAGTTCATCTGACACGGGCTCTGGATTCCGGGTTCGCTCGCAAGGGCTCGCGCCCCGGAATGACGGAGAGAATTTTCGCAATTTTATCGGACACCATCATGCCCGCCAGCTTTCATGACATCCTGTTTCCGCTCGACATCGCGCTGAAAAGCGCCGGCGGGCCGGAGCGTCGCACCGATATTGTTACGTTCGGCTCGGGGCGCGAGGAGCGCAACGCGCGCTGGGCGCATTCGCGCCGCCGCTTCGATGCCGGGTATGGCGTCAAGACGCTCGACGCGTTGCAGGAGGTGGTGGCGTTTTTCGAGGAGCGTCGCGGACAGTTGTATGGTTTCCGCTGGCGCGACCGGCTGGATCATTCCTCCGCACCGCCTGCTTTGAGCCTCTCGCCACTGGATCAGGCGCTGGGCACGGGCGACGGCACGCGCACGGCGTTTCAACTGACCAAGACCTACGGCAGCACCTATGCGCCGTATACGCGCAGCGTCACCAAGCCGGTGCCGGGCAGCGTCCGGGTCGCGGTCGCGGGGACTGAGGTGTCATCCGGCATCGCGTTCACCTGCGACAATACGAGTGGCATCGTGACGTTTCTCGACGGGCATATCCCTGCCGAAGGTGCTGCAGTGACGGCGGGATTCCTGTTCGACGTGCCGGTGCGGTTCGACACCGATTATCTCGAGGTCGATCTGTCGGCCTTCGCGGCGGGGGCGATCCCAAAGATTCCGCTGGTGGAGATCCGGGTTTAGCGGATCGGCAACTTTCAAGTTGTCATTCCGGGGCGCGAGCGTAGCGAGCGAACCCGGAATCCAGATGTGTTGAAGCAGGAAATCTGCTTGGATTCCGGGCCCGCGCAAGAGCGCGTCCCGGAATGACGTTTTGGGACGATACCACATGCGCGATATCCCATCTGCCTTGCAAACTAAACTCGATTCCAGCGTCACGACGTTATGCCATTGCTGGAAACTGACGCGGCGCGACGGAACGATCCAGGGCTTCACCGATCACGACGACAACCTGGCGATCGGCGGCGTGACCTATCGCGCGGGCACCGGCTTCACATCGTCCGAGGCCACCAGCCGTTTCGATCTGTCGGTGGATGGCGCGGAAATCGCGGGCGCGCTGTCGGACGACGCGTTGCTGGAAAGCGATCTGGCCGCCGGGCGTTACGATGCAGCACGTGTCGAAAGCTGGCTGGTGGACTGGAGTGACGTATCGCTGCGTGTGCTGACCGCGCGCTCGACGCTGGGCGAAGTCAAACGCGAGGGACAGGCGTTCAGCGCTGAACTGCGCGGGCTGGCTGACTCATTATCGCAACAGAGCGGACGCTTGTTCACAGCGCGATGCAGCGCCGACTTGGGCGATGCACGCTGCAAATTCGATCTGGTGTCCGCGGGATTGCAGGGCGCGGGGAGTGTAGCCTCCATCGAGTCCACTTCCACGATTGTCGCGGCGGGACTCGATACGTTTGCTGAAGGCACGTTCACAGGCGGCAAGCTGACATGGACTTCCGGTGCCAACGACGGGCTGTCGGTCGAAATCAAGGAGCATCGCATGGCATCGGGTCACGCGCGGCTGTCGCTCTGGCAGGCGATGCCGGAAGCCATCGCAAACGGCGATGCATTCGTGGTGACGGCCGGGTGCGACAAGCGGTTTGTGACCTGCCGCGAGCGCTTTTCAAACGTCGTCAACTTTCGCGGCTTTCCGCATATTCCGGGCAATGACTTCG
>Ga0315336_1006439_pt1 | contig 12003 bp, 11 predicted proteins | sample ASW5metaG_FD_204512 | JGI IMG/M metagenome (GOLD analysis project Ga0315336, IMG submission 204512) | Ammonia-oxidizing marine archaeal communities from Monterey Bay, California, United States - ASW #5 | ecosystem: Environmental > Aquatic > Marine > Intertidal zone | place: USA: California...
ATCCACCCTGAGGGAACTGCCGATCCGGTGGTCTTCTTTCAGTGGGAGATCGATGGCCGCGACGGCACCCACCTGAAAATCGACGCCGATGGAGTCGAGACGGCGACGGTCACCTACGGGCCTTGGAACGACCGCGGCGTCGACCGGACCTATGCCAACGTGAGCTTGCCGTTCGTGCTCGATCCCGCTCGGGACGGTCTGTCGATTCAGGATCAGGAGTACTACGTCATCGCCGTCACCACAGACCGACCCACCACGGATCGCGTCGTCAGTGCCCAGATCACCACCGCCGCAGCGACCATCGCGAAGAGCATGGCCGCTATGCCGATCCTGTTGGAATCGGGGACCTGGGCCGGCAATGGCTCTGTGATCGATCGTGCATCGGGTTCTACAACGGGGTACGGCCTGACCCTGGACGAAGGCCACGTCGCCGCTGGAACCGAGGATGCAGCGGTGTTCTTCCAGTGGGAGATCGACGCATCAAACGGCCAGAAACTGAAGATCGAGGGCGATGGCACCGCGCGCGTGACCTATGGGTCGTGGGCCTCTCGTCTCGACGACGTGACCCGCGACGTGACCCTGCCCTGGGTCCTCGATCCCGCCGCGGACGGGCTCTCGAACGCCGACGGCGAGTACTACACGATCCGGGTGCAGTTCGCGGGGATCGCGGCGGAGGATCTGCCGGTGGTGGCGACGGCGGTACGCTAGTAGACGAGATGAGCTACGACCTGTTTCTCCGGCCCGAGGCCGATCTCATCGACGTGACGCTCTGGTTCGCGGAGCGTGGATACCAGATGAGCGAGGGACAGGCCTTTTACGAGAACGAGAAGACGGGCGTGTACTTCGCCTTCTGGCTCTCGGAGAGTGAGGGTCGGGTCGAGGCGGCGTTCAATCTGAACTTCTTCCGTCCCGACATCTTCGCGCTCGAAGCAGAGGGGCATGTGGCGGCTTTCATGGAGGCGTTTGCTCCGATTCTCGAAGACCCCCAGGTCGATGGCATGGGTTCCGGCCCCTACAGCCAAGAGGGGTTTTTACGGGGGTGGAACGCCGGGAACGCCATGGCTGGTCGCGTCCTGACTGAGCAGGGAGTGACCGCGGGGCAGCTCCCGCGGGCGCTGAACCGCGCGGTCTGGAACTGGAATCGTTCCCGCGAGGCGTACATGGACCGCCTCGGGAGCATCGAGATGATCGGGGTCTTTGTGCCGACCGTGCTCCTGATGGAGGTGGAAGGGGCGGTGGGAACCGCGGTGATCTGGACTGAAGGGGTGCCGATCGCTCTGCCGCGGGTGGAGTGGATCGCGGCCGTCTTCCCGCGGAAGAGCGCCCCGCGATGGCTCCGGTACGAGGAGATCTGGAGCCTGCTAGGTGGGCACGAGCAGAGGTCGAACCACCACTTCGAGCTGGATGGTCGGTCGTTCGAGACCGGCTTCTCGCACCACTTCATCCGCGAGGTCGGTCCGGATCTCGAGGGCAGACTATCGACCCTCGGCGAGCCGCACGAGGTACAGCGATGGGCCCCTGGGGACGTGATCGACGAGGAGATCTTGCTATGACGACTGAGGCCGAAGACTTCTTGAAGCGCTACCACGCCCGGTTTCCCGGGTGCTCGTCGACGGTATTCGGAGGGCGGGACTCGTCCTATGAACGGTTGGTGGGTGCGGTCGAGACCACACCGGCGTCGCGACTTCTCGACATTGCATGCGGTGATGGCTTCCTGATCGAGTGTTTCTTGCAAGCCTGGCCCGATGTCGAGCCGATCGGCATCGACATGTCTTTCGAGGAGCTCGAGAGCGGCCGCCAGCGCCTCGGTGATCGGGCGGTCTTGGTAGAAGGGCGGGCGCAGGCTTTGCCGTTCGAGGACGCCAACTTCGACGTCGTCGTCAGCCACATGGCCATGATGCTCATCAAACCTCTCGAACCGGTGCTCGACGAGATCCGCAGGGTGCTCCGGCCGGGCGGCCAGCTGGTCGTTGTCACCGGCCGACGCGGGGCGCAGAGCACGCCGGCGCTCGACGCCTATCGCGAGGTCATTGGACCGTGGTATCGGGCGGAGAAGCCGGCGCCTTTCGGTCTTGTCGAGCCGCGAGCGACATCCGAAGAGGGGTGGCGCGGACTGCTCGGAGAGGGCTTCGAATCGGTCCAGGTCCAGGCTTTCGATCAGCAGAAGACGGCCTCTGTAGAGAAAATCGTCGAGCACTTCTTGCTCATGTACGACCCGTTTGTGCTGTCGCAGGAGGCCCAGGCGGCCATTCCGGCGGCACTGCGAGAGGCGCTCACTGACCTCGCCGATGACGGGGGACAGCTGTCGGTCTCGACCCCCATGCTCTTGGTGACCGCACGGAACGCGTCCCCATGAACGACATCTGGCACTACGAAGGTCTGGCTTGTTGGGGACCCATCGGGACCGAGCCGCTCGATGCGGCGGTCGCACTGCTCGCACTTCCGCAAGGAGGGCGGGTCCTCGATATTGGCTGTGGCTCGGGAGAGGTCCTGGCCCGATGTGCGCGGCGTTTTGGGGCTGGTGGTGTCGGGGTAGACAAGTCCGAATTCGCCATCGCTCGCTCGCGTGAACGCCTCGAGAGCTATGCAGGATTCGAGCTGCTGGAGCGGGATGCGTCGGAGCTCTCCTTCGATGAGGGCAGCTTCGACGCCGTGATCTGGTTGGGCGGTCCGTACCTTGGAGGCGACTTCGAAACGACGTTGCGCACACTGAAGACGTGGGCGCGCCCCGGTGGAAGCGTGCTCGTAGGCCACGGGTTCTGGATTCAGCCGCCGCCGATTCCCTATCTGGAGGCCACCGGACTCGATCCGGCGGAGTTCGGCACCCATGGGGACATCTTGACGCTCGCCACTCAGCTGGGATTCACGACGCTCTTCACGCGTCGCAGCACCCGCGATGAGTGGGACACCTTCGAGGGGCGTATTCATTACAACGTCGAGCGGCACGCTATGTCGAACCCCGACAACCCCGATCCGCAGGGAAGACTGGAACAACGCCGGCAGTGGTTCGTTGCCCAGCAGCGCTGGGGCCGCGAGACCATGGGCTTTGGGCTCTACCTTTTGGCCAATCCACCGCGATGAGCTGGCGTCGAGCCAACCAGAGCGAAGCGGACGGCGGAAACCGACTTGTTGGCTGGACTGCCCGATTCATGTTGGGTGTCGCCCTTCTGGTCTCGCCGATGTCACGGGCTGCGGACGTCGACGATCTCCTGAGAGACATCGCAAGGCAGGAGCGCCAGGTCCGCAAACTCTCGAAGAAGAGTCCTTCGAAAGCCAGTGACGCAGTGGAGCGTCTCCATGAGATGAAGGTCGCAGCCGGGCGCGCACTTGCCGGGGAGGGACGTCGCGCTCTTACAGTGCTCTTCGACCTCGATCTCGCACATCGACATCTCGAGCGCGGTCGTGAGTTGGACGTCGACGTGCCGGCACTCGACGGTCTCGAGATCGAGATCGCCGACGTGAAGGGCGAAGTCGCCTCTCGCCACGCCGACGGCGTGGTCACCTTCACCACGCTCGATGTCGTTGGCAGCCCATCTGACCGATGGACCGAGCTCTTCGACGAGTATCGCTACCTGGTCCAATACGACGAGCTCGACAAGGAGATCGGTAAGTACCACCGTAGGATCGGAAAGATTGCGTTCCCGTTGCTCGTGGCCCGCGGCGACCGAGAGATGCAAGCTCACGCCTACGTCGACGCCGTGGGCAGCTACGGCAGGGCAAGGGAGATCAAGCCGCGAGACAGGGAGCTCGCCGTCAAGTTGCAGACCGCGACCGACTTCAAAATGGCGGACGAACTGGCGGAACAGGCGAGGGGACTGCTGGTGAGCGATCATCGAGAGTACGGCGAAGCCATCGCGCTCTACGACCGCGCGCTCGATCTGCACCCAGATTACGCCCCCCTTCTCGAGGGTCGCCAGGAGGCGCGAAGGGTTGGTGTCGAAGTGTTGATGGCAGACGCCAAGGGGCAATTTGAAGGCCGGAAGTTCTTTGCTGCGCTCATCCTCCTCGAGGAGGCGGGGGCACTCGGCGCATCCCACGAGCGCACGCTGACGGCGCTTGCGGAACTGGACCGGGACTATCGGCGTGTCGCCGCCGACGGGCTCATCGCTCGGGGGGACGGCTACGGTGGAGCCGGTTTCCAGGGCCAGGCCTATGTCGAGTACACCCTCGCGACTTTGATTTCCGTTGGTGGCCTCGCGTCGATCAAGGCGGAGGAGGCGGTGTCTCTGGCCCGCGAGCACGTGCGCTACAGCCTTAGGGTGGACACCCCGTCACCCGGAACGGTCACCAATATGGGCGAGGTGCACAACCTCTTCTCGTCGGAGCTCGCGTCGCGCCTGTCCCGCTCCAAGACCCCCGAGGCCCATGAGACGACGCTGCTCTTTGGTGTAAATGGCGAGGCGGATGGCGTGTTCGGCGGTAGTTTCTCGGCGTTTGGGGTCGAGCGAACCGAGAGCGCGACTCAGCGCACAAAGTCCTATGTCGTCGACCGCTACCCCGTGCCGAACCCGGATTACGATGAGGCAACGGAGCGGGAGGCCGAAGCCAGGGAACACCTGGAGCGAGAAGAGTCCGCCTTGCAGAAGGACCGGGATGCGGCCGCGGCCAAGCGGGAGCGATGCATGAAGAATCCGCCCCGAGTCGCCGATCCGTTGGCCACCGGTGGCTGCACCGGCTCGGGCCCGGAAGTCTGTGATTGTTACGGTGAGAATTACAGCACAGTCGAAGTAGAACGCGCATCTTCGGCCCTGGAGGATGCGGTTCGAAACCGGGAACAGACGCCGACCGAGGTCATCCGAGAAGATCGCGCCGATCACACCTGGGATGTGGCTTGGCACCATGCCGCGCCGACTGCGTCCCTCGACATGCGCATTGTTGTGGAGCTCACCGACAAGACGCATCGTTCCCGGGCCGCGTACAACAACAGCCATAAGGACTACACGGTGTCGCAGCAGGTGGTCGGCGTCGACAACGAGGTGCTCGAGGAGGAGCACCAGGCGGTCCTGCCCAACGACCTCGAACTCCGGCGCGACATGCTCGACAGCCTCCTCGAACAGGCTGAGAAGTTCGTGTTGGAGCACGTCACCCGTCACGGTGAGCGCTGGAAGGACGCCTACCAACAGCGTCCGGCGGAATGGCAGCTGGTCCATGGCTCGGAGTATCTGGTACTGGCCTTGCTCTCCCAGCCGTCACTGTCCGAGGAGACGGCGGACTGGGCGGCGAAGCAGCTGCAGCAAGCGACGGGCCTGGACTGGGAGGGAAAGCGGGCTGTCCTTTCCCAGATCCCGCCTCTGAGCGGTGAGCGAAGGTATCGCCGGTAATCAGATCTGGGGCGGGGGACCATTCGACGTCTCGTGTTTGGAAAGGGCCGCGGCCCTTCCCAAGGGAACGAAGCGACCGCCGGTAATTGGATCGGTTCACACAGGATTCAAACGCGTTTGAAGCTGGCTCCGTTTGTGGCGTGCTTTGGCCGCATACAGTGTGCTCATGAGCCACGTCGACAAACCCGCCACAGACGACCGGATCGCCGCGCTCGCGGACGGGTTCGAGTGGCCTGACCGTCTCCACCGCCGGGCCATCGAGCTGGCCGAGGCGAGCCCAGAAGGGTCGGAGTGGGCCCAGTTTCTGAATCGATCGGCTCTGGCGCTGGGCACCGTTCTCGTTCTCGCGGGAATCATGGATCTGGTCGCGTTCAATTGGCAGGAACTGGGGCGTTTCTCGCGGATCTCCCTCGTCGCTGGCGTGTTCGTGACGGCGTCCCTCGCGGCTGTCTTTCGCGGGGTCGACAACCTACCTGGCAAGCTCGCAGCGACATCGGCCGCCTTCCTCATCGGGCCGTTCATCGGCGTCATCGGACAGACCTACCAGACGGGCGCCGACGCGTGGCAGCTGTTCGCCTATTGGTCGGTGTTGTCGCTACCGTTCTTATTGGCGACCCGCTGGACGCCGTTGTTGATGATGTGGACCGTCGTCGTGGACATCACGTTCTGCACGCTACATTTTCAGACCTGGTCGGGCGACGTCTATAGCGGCTTCGCCTACACGGCGAGTGCTCTGGTGGTCGGTCACCTCGCGGTCATCGCAATCGGCGAGCGCTTCGACGTGGACGCGTGGTTCCGCCGCACCCAGGCCGTCGTCGCCGGTGGCTTCGCCATCTCCGCTCTCATTGCTTCGGCGGCTTGCGACAACGCCCTGGCTGTCTGGGTTGCGTCGGCGATCGGCCTCGTGGCGGTCGCAGCGGTACAGCTGGGCCATCTCAATCCCAAGCGGGACCCTTTCGGCGTTGCTGTGAGTCTGCTGGTAGCGCTCTTCGCTCTGAACGTTCCCATCATTCGCGCCCTCGTCGACGCACATGTGAACCATTGGGAGCTTCCGATGCTCGGCATTGGCCTGCTCATTCTGGTGGAGAGTGCCGCCGGCATGGCGTGGCTCTCCGGCTTCGTCTCGCGACACCGGAGAGCGACGTGATCGGTCGATCATCGGTCACCAATCTCCTCGCGGAGCTGCGCGCGGAGGGGGAAATCTCCGCTCATGACGAGACCCAGGCGGAGCCTCTTCTCGCCGGGACACCTCCCGGGACACCGTGGTACGCACGTGTCCTGGCGGGTGCGTCGGCGTGGATGTCAGCGGCCTTCATCCTCTGTTCGCTGAGCTGTTTCGAATTCGAATTCGAGAGCCTCTTCATTGGATTGGGTTGCGTAGCGCTCGTGGCGTCGATTGTGTTTCGTCGCGTGATCGAGTCCGCTCGGGACGGGCGCGCCGTGTGGGACTTCGGCATCCAGTGCGCCCTCATCGGTACCTTGGTCGGGCGAGGTTTGTTGTTCCTGGGTCTGAATGAGTCCCTGGGCGACGAGGCCGTGGCGCTGCTGATGTGCGGCATCGAGATCGCCATCATCGCAAGCTACCCAGATCGACTGCAGGGGTTCGGCGCCACGATCTTCGCACTCGGGTGGATGTGGGTGTGGCTGGACGAGATGGGAATCAGGGCGCCGGTCATCCCGATTGTCGCGGCGGGACTCGGTGCGGGATTGGTGTGGATGCGGCGGTCGCTGCGGCGGGATCGCTTCGATCGGGAGCTCATGCGCCCGGTGGGTTTTGCGGCGCTCGCTTTTGCCCTGGCCACGGGGACTGTCGAAGCCTCCGACGACCTGGTCGCAAGCGTATCGATCGTTGCGATAGCGGTCTGGCTTGTGGCTGCAGTCGCCGTGGAACAAGTGCGTCGGGCGTCAGCAGGTCTTCGTATCGCCATTGGGCTCCTCGCGGTCGTCCTTCTCGGTGGATTGACCGTGAGCTCGCCGGGCCTCGTGTTCGCCGTTGCGCTGGGTATTCTCGGCTTCCATCGCCGCGATGTTCTGCTCTTTGGATGCGCAACGGTCGCGGTGGCGATCACACTGACCCATTTCTACTACGACCTGGACTTCGGGCTGTCGGCGAAGGGATTCCTGCTCATCGGAACCGGGGTGGCCTTGTGGCTCCTCTCGTTTGTACCCAAGGTGATGGTCAGCCAAATGGAGGTGAAGCTGTGATCGACCGACTCCTCATCGTCCTGGGCATGGTCGCGACATTGGCGGTAATGGGTGCCACGGTCGTCGACATGGAGGTCACCTCCGCTCGAGGGGATCAGGTATTTCTCGAGCTGGCCCCGAGAGATCCTCGCTCGATCATCCAGGGCGACTACATGCGACTCGGCTATCGGGTGGGTCGCCAGGCCTCGCAGGAGCACCGGGGAATGCCGACGACCGGCGACCTCGTGATCTCTCTCGACGACGATCGGGTGGGCACATTTGTGCGCTTCGACTCGGATGGCATGCTCGCGGCCTCCGAACACCGGCTCGACTACCGGGTCCGCAACAACCGCGTCGACGTGGGTGTGGGATCCTGGATGTTCGAGGAGGGCACCGCCGACGTCTGGAATCAGGCTCGATACGGTGAGTTTCGCGTGCTGTCAGGCGGTCGTGCCGTACTCGTGGGCATGCGAGATGCTGATCTGCAGGCTCTCGGACCCCCCCTCAAGGCGTGGTGAGGTCCCTTCACAGCGTCACGATGTGGGTCAGAAACCGAAGCCGACCGTCACTGCGGCAAACGGCAGTACTTTGGTATCGCCACCGGTGACCACGGGTGCCGCAGGGATGTAGGCCATACCGACGTTGAGATCGCCGCTGACGTAGGTGCGGCCTCCTTTGTCGACCCAGAACCGACCCTTTGCGGAGCCGGAGATCTCGGCGCCTGCAGCCTCGACCTGATTCTCTTCCTTCGCCTGCCCGAACTTGAAACCATGGGCGTCTTCATCCACCTGGATCTCGGCAAATCCGACCCCGATGAGCGCGTCGATCTCGGAGCGTTTGTGGTCCATGCCCCAGACGCGCCCGCGGGTCCGGAAGTGGGCCATTTCGGGTTCGGTGCCGTGGTGCAGAAAGCCAGAGCCCGTTCCACACCCTTCGACAGACAGCCAGGCCAGCGCAGTGACTTCCCCACATATGAAGGGGTGTTGGGTGTCGATGCGGTCGACGCCTACCCGCATGTCGAGGACCGGATGACCGGCGATGGGATGGGGCACGAAGGCCTGCGACGCAATCTCTTCCGCATTCGCTGCGCCGCCGAGGGCGAGGAAAAGTGCGAGTGTCACGACCACCTCCGCTCTCTTTCTACCTTCTCGGGCCGAGGAGCAGCAACCCGGCAAGCGTCGCACGACGCCATTTCCGTACTGACCGGCAGTACACTGTCGGCGGCACCTCGGAGGACAGATGGCGGGATACAGCGGCACGCCGCTCGCGAAAAAGCTCGGAATCAAAGGGGGTCATCAGGTGGCGCTCATCAACGCCCCAGAGGGGTTCGAGGGTCAGCTGGTGGGGCTTCCCGAGGACGTGAACCTGCACCGGGGCCGCCTGGACCTCGCCGATGTCATCGTCTTCTTTACTGTCGAGGCGGAGGAGCTGATGGAGACATTCTGGCCCCTGGCGCTGACCCTTCAGCCCGCGGGTGGATTTTGGGTGGCCTGGCCCAAGAGGGCCTCCAAGGTGCCGACGGACATGACCGAGCAGCGCGTGAGGGACGTGGCGCTACCGCACGGACTGGTGGACAACAAGGTGTGTGCCATTGACGCCGTGTGGTCCGGTCTTCGGGTCGTCGTGAGAAAGGAAAACCGGAAGATCTGGCCGCCCGATCCGGAGTAGCGGAAAGGCTCACTCGGAGCGTCGTCTCCGGCGCCTCTTGGGCTTCTCTTCTTCTTCTGCGGGCTCTTTCTCGGCTTCTTTTGCGGCGCCCCGACGCCGCCTCCGCGGTGCTGGCTCCTCTTCTGCGGCGGCTTCCTTCTTGGCGTCGCCCTCTTTCTTGGCCGTCGCTCTCCGCCTCTGACGCTTTGGCTTGTCTTCTGCGGGGACTGCTGTGTCCTCCGCGGCCGGCTCATCGCTGCGCCGCCGGCGTCTCCGAGGCTTTGCTTCCTCTTCGGAGGGTGCCTCTTCTGCTTTGACCTCCTCTTTGGCAGCGGCAGACCGCTTCCGTCGCGGTTTAGCCTCCTCTTCGGCGGGTGCTTCTTCGGCTTTGGCCTCTTCTTTGGGCGCCTCAGATCGTCGCCTGCGCCGGGGCTTTGGCTCCTCCTCGGCGGGCGCTTCTTCAGCTTTGGTGGCCTCTTTCTCGGGCTCTTCGGACCGACGGCGACGACGGCGAGGCTTGGCTTCCTCTACCGGAGCTTCCTCGGTATCGGCGGTTCGACGTCGGCGGCGGCGGGGAGCGGCTTCTTCAGCCTCTGCTTCGGCGGGTTCGGCGCGCCGACGTCGACGACGGGAAGGCTTGTCCTCTTCGTCGGGTGCAGGGGCTTCCTCGACAGGTGCCGCCTTACTGCGGCTGGTCTTGCTCCAACGCTTCTCCTCCTCGGGCTCCTCTTCTTCGTCGGAAGACATCTCTGCCAGATCGGCCTTGGAAAACATGCCGGTGCTGGCTTTCGATTCCAGTTTTCGCCCCTTGGCTGTCTTCTTGGTGCCGGTCCCGCGGGCGCGCTTCATGATGTCGACCAACGAGCTGCCCTTGACCGACTTCATGCCGAGGAGCGTCTCGATTTCGTCCATGAACTCCTCGCCCGACAGGCGCGTGTCGGGGTCGTAGATCAGGGCTCGCGCAAACGTCTGCAGTACCTGTTTGGGGATGCCCTTCTCTTTGGACTTCGCCAACATCGTCGAGCCCTCGGACATGCTGATCATGCGCTTGAGCTTGTCGACATTATGAGTGTTGTAGAGGGGTTTTCCGGTCATCATCTCCCAGGCGATGACTGTCAGTGCGTAGGTGTCGGCAGAGGGGTCTTCGGGCTGGCCTTCGAGGCGCTCGGGCGGCGCATAGCGCAGGGACTCGCTGGAGACCACGTAGCCGTCGTCGAGGTGTTTGATGACCTCTACCTGGGCCAGACCGTACCCGAAGATCTGCACGTGCCCATCAGCTCGGATGGCGATTCGCGACGGCGTGAGATTTCCGTGGGAGAAACACCCCTGCATGGGACCTGTCTCGCCAGCCTCTTTGATGATCTCTGCGCACAGGTAGCAGAGCTCAAGCGCGGCTCGCACGCCAGCCACCTGGCCCACATCGCGGTAGATCCGCATGACCTCGGTGAGGGTCCAGACATTGCCGGTCGGATAGGTGAACGCCGATTTCGTCAGGTCGCAGTGGGACATCTCCACCAGTCCCTTGACCATCGGGTACTCCATGAAGGACTGCACGAGCTCGACGTTGAGGGTCAAGGCTTCGTGGCCAGTGAGCGCATCGTCGAACACGATGCTGGTATGGCGTAGGCCGTCGTCGTTCTCCAGCTCGACCAGCGTCGCGGCTGGGTCCTTGAGCTGTCGCCCGGTCGCCGTCAGCCCGGCAATCTCGACCATTCAGAGCCCCTCTCGCAAGCAGCGACGATATCATCACCCAGGGAGGGATGTTGGGTAGAAACCGCAAGCGGGTGTTGTTGCTGCATACCGGTGGCACCCTCGGCATGGTTGGCACGCCGCTCGAGCCCGGAGACTTCCAGGCCGCGCTGACCAATCGGGTGCCGGAGCTGGCCCAGATCGCCAACATCGAAACGCGAATCGTCTGCAACCTCGACTCCACGGATCTGGGGCCCAGCGAGTGGACGCAGCTGGCGACGATCATCTCCGACGAGCGCCCGAGGGTTGACGGAGTTGTGGTCATCCACGGCACGGACACGATGGCCTATACGGCGAGTGCCCTGGCTTTTGCGCTGCAGGGTCTCGATATGCCGGTGATTCTCACAGGTGCGCAGCGACCGCTCACGTCGGTCCGCACCGATGCCAGGCGAAACCTCCAAGACGCCGTCGAGGTCGCCACTCAAGATCTGTGTGAGGTCGGAATCTGCTTCGACGGGCTCCTGCTGCGCGGCAGTTGCACGGTGAAGAACGACGCCTGGCGCTATCGGGCCTTCTCCAGCCCCGGCCTTCCACCGCTGGCTGAGTTCGGCCTCGACATCGACATCTCTCCGAACGCCCGAACGAGGCCTGGCCGTCCGTTCCGGTGCGAGCCGGACTTCGACCCCCGAGTGGCGGTGATCTATGTGCATCCCGGACTGGAACCGGCGATCCTTCAGCGAATGCTCAGCGGCGATGACATCCAGGGCGTGGTGCTCGCTGCGTTGGGTGTCGGCAACCTGCCCACGAGGCTCCGCGCGTTGGCTCCGGTGATCGCGGATGCCGTGTCTCGCGGCATCGTCGTCGTCGTGGTCACCCAGTGGGGTGGCGGCGTTCGACTCGGAGCGTACAAGACAGGCATCGCGCTCCGGGACGCCGGTGCGATTTCCGGAGGCAGAATGCGGGTCCAAGCCGCGGTGCCGAAGCTCATGCACGCGCTTGCGAACCACTCCGATCCGGTGGTCAGGCGCGCTTACCTCGAGCTCGATGTCGCCGGAGAACTGGAGTAGTTTCCGCGAGCAAAGGTAGCGGGAGTATTGGATCCAACAGGAAAGCCGGAGCCGAGGCTCCGGTCGATTCTCTCAGGACTGCCCTGTGAGGGCTG
>Ga0315336_1006441_pt1 | contig 12000 bp, 13 predicted proteins | sample ASW5metaG_FD_204512 | JGI IMG/M metagenome (GOLD analysis project Ga0315336, IMG submission 204512) | Ammonia-oxidizing marine archaeal communities from Monterey Bay, California, United States - ASW #5 | ecosystem: Environmental > Aquatic > Marine > Intertidal zone | place: USA: California...
CATAGATAAATCATGTGCGGCGCCCCCAAATTCTTGGGTAACGACAATCGTTTCGTTTTCCATTTAGTCTTCCCTGGCTAAAGAATGCGCAAAATCTTCCGCAGATCCTAATATTGCATTAAACTTATCATTTATGGCAGAAGAAAGACGCTGTGGCCTTCCGCCCTGTCCCAAACAGGCGACACGAACCTTAGTTGTCACTATAATGTCACTCCCAAGTCGGATATCTTGCTGCATATGCAGCGAAGCCCCTCGCAAATCCGTCAGCGTCGTCAAAATATCCAGCTGGTCATCCATTCGCGCCGGACGGAGATATTCGATTTCGCACGACCGGACGACGAAATTGGCCTCCTCTTCAACCATCATTTGCTGTTGATTAATGCCAAGGCCACGCAGCATGTCCGTTCGCGCCCGTTCCGTAAATTTCAAATAATTGGCATAATAGACAATTCCACCTGCGTCAGTATCTTCCCAATAGACTTGGACGGGAAGAATATGACGGACCACATCGTTCTCCGTGACAAACATCCCCAACATTCGGCCTTCAGTCATCGCGATTTTCTTCTTCGATGAGGTTTAGCTGCGCGACTATTTCCTTGGGAAAGGCAAGACCAAGATGGTCAAATGCCGCTTTAGTCAATAAGCGGCCACGCGGTGTCCGTTGTAAAAAGCCTTGTTGGATCAAATACGGCTCAATTATATCCTCAATGGCGTCCCGCGGTTCGGATAACGCAGCAGATAGCGTCTCTACACCAACTGGCCCGCCACCAAAATCATGAGCGATCCGCCCCAGATAACGCCGGTCCATAGCGTCCAGACCTCGTTTATCCACTTCCAGTCGATTAAGCGCAGCATCGGCTTTAACAGCATCGACCAAATCTGCGCCGGCAACAGAAGCAAAATCACGAACCCGGCGGAGTAACCGTCCCGCCACTCGCGGTGTCCCGCGACTGCGATTAGCGATTTCAATTGCTCCGTCTTCGCTCAAATTGACACCCAACACGCGCGCGCCGCGGGCAACAATTAGTTTCAATTCATCTGGCTCGTAAAAATTCATACGCAACGGAATACCAAATCTTTCGCGCAGAGGCGTCGTGATCAAACCCGAGCGTGTGGTCGCGCCAACCAAAGTAAAGGGCGGTAAATCGATACGAACTGATCTAGCAGAAGGCCCCTCGCCAATTATCAGGTCCAGATGAAAATCTTCCATGGCCGGGTAAAGAATTTCCTCAACAGCCGGGCTCAAGCGATGGATCTCATCAATAAAAAGAACGTCATTTTCCTCAAGGTTCGTTAGCAAAGCCGCCAAGTCACCCGCTTTTGTGATAACGGGACCGGCCGTCGCCCGGAAACTCACCCCCAGTTCTCGGGCAACAATCTGCGATAGAGTGGTTTTCCCCAAACCTGGCGGGCCGAAGAACATGACGTGATCGAGAGCCTCACCGCGAGTTTTCGCCGCCTGAATGAATACACTCAGATTTTCCCGGACCTGTTTCTGACCAATAAAATCTTCTAATACCTGAGGACGAAACTGGCTCTCTACCAAATCTTGCTCGCCGTGAACTGAGCCCACCAGACGTTCTTCAGTCATGCGGAAAGCTCCTTCAATCCAGCCGTGATAAGCGCTTCAACCGTGGCGTCCGGTCCGAGCGTTCGCGCCGTGGAAGCCACAGCCCCGAAGGCGTCAGCCCGACCGTAACCAAGATTAACCAAAGCGGAAACAGCATCACCTGCCGCAGCTTGCGTTGCTTTGCCTCCCGGATTTGCGGGCGTTGAAACTTGTGCTGCAAAAGCCACGGGACCAAGATCCATTTTCGCAACTTTGTCTTTAAGCTCAGCCGCAACCCGCCCAGCAACTTTCGGTCCGACGCCACTCACGCGGGTTAGCGCCGTTTTATCGCCAGCTGCAATTATTTGCGTAAGCTCTTCGCTGCCGTAAAGAGAAAGAACAGCGAGGGCGACTTTTGCACCGACACCTTGAACAGTCTGCAATAGAAGAAACCATGATCGCTCAGCAACTTCTTGAAAGCCATAAAGATGAATGTGATCTTCTCGGACGTGGGTTTCGATATGCAAACTAACAATACCGCCTTTTTCCGGTAATGCTCTCAATGTCCTGCCGGAACAAAAAGCGATATATCCGACACCGCCGACGTCAATAATAACCCAGTCCTCACCGACGCTATCAAGTTTACCCGTAAGTTTTGCAATCATGTTGCGCGCCCTGCCATCATCGTTGCTTTCTTCAGGCTGCGATTACTACCTGCGTAATGGGCATGACAAATGGCAACAGCCAGCGCATCCGCTGCATGCTCGTTGGATATCTTACATCCCGGCAACAGCATACCGACCATCGCATGAATTTGATGCTTACCGGCATGCCCCGCGCCGACAACGGATTTCTTGATCTTGTTGGGCGCATATTCTTCAACTGCCAATCCATGTAATGACGGGACCAGCAAGGCGATCCCTCTCGCCTGCCCTAGCTTCAACGTTGATACTGGATTTTTGTTTACAAAAGTTTCCTCAACTGCAGCTTCTGTAGGCTGCCAGTCGATGATAACCTGATTAATGCCGTCATATAGCTGCACCAGTCGTTCGGAAAGACCAAGGGAACCATCGGAGGCAACCGCGCCATTGCCGAGATGGCGAAGACTATTGCCTTCCACTTCTATGATCCCCCACCCGGTATGGCGAAGTCCTGGATCAAGGCCCAATAAACGCATGCCTGACGATTTTCCTTTCAGAGGCTAGTCGCCGAGTTTTTCCATTATGTCAGCCGGAATATCGAAATTGGCTGAAACTTTTTGAACATCATCATTGTCCTCGAGAACATCAACCAATTTGAAAACCGAGTTTGCTTTTTCTTCTGTTTCCACGGGGATTGTGTTCTGTGCTTTCCAGATAATGCCGGCTTCTTGCGGCTCCCCAAATTTTTCTTCCAACGCATCCCTTACATCGTTGAAATCTTCCAAGGCACAGGTAATTTCGTGGATTTGATCGTCGCTTTCAACATTATCCGCGCCGGCCTCCAGCGCCACTTCAAAGACGTCATCGCCGTCAATTTCCGCGGCATCGAAGACAACTTGACCTACATGGTCAAACATAAAGGAAACCGATCCGGTTTCACCAAGGGCGCCGCCTGATTTAGAGAAAGCAGAACGGACTTCGGCAGCCGTACGGTTTTTGTTGTCCGTCAATGTTTCCACGATGACCGCAATACCGCCAGGGCCATACCCTTCATAGCGAATTTCTTCGTAAGTTTCACCTTCCCCTTCGCCAGAGGCGCGCTTAATAGCCCGATCTATATTGTCTTTGGGCATGTTATCACTGCGGGCTGCCGCTATGGCTGTGCGCAATCGCGGGTTCATACTCGGATCAGGAAGGCCGGATTTCGCCGCGACTGTCAATTCGCGGATATGCTTTGCAAATATTTTTGCCCGCTTTTTATCCTGCGCGCCTTTGCGATGCATAATGTTCTTGAATTGTGAATGTCCCGCCATATTCCGTCTCTTATTTTTGATACATTTAAAATGCTAATGCCGTTTGTAACCGATCCGTCCGCGAGAGGCACGTGGTTTTTACCGAAGTTTGATAACTAGAGTAAATCCGGCCAGATTTCTATTAAACGCCCGCCAACCCGGATTGGCGAAATCATACCGGCGAGACCGGTTTTATTGTCCGTTTCTACATAGACACCGCATGCCGTCCCGGCCCCCAATGCCGGCGTAAACCTTCCGCCTGAAATTTTTCTTGTAAAGCGACGCAGTGGCTCCTCTTTGTCCATACCAATCACTGAATTATAGTCTCCGCACATCCCGGCATCTGTTTGATAGGCCGTACCTCCCGGAAAAATCTGGGCATCTGCAGTCGGTACATGCGTATGACTTCCAACAACGAGGGACGCCCGACCATCGCAAAAATGTCCCATCGACATTTTTTCGGACGTAATCTCGCCGTGTATATCAACTAAAATGGCATCAAATTTTTTGCCTAGAGGGTTGGCCGTTAGAACTTTATCTACAGCAGCAAACGGGTCATCCAGCGGATCCATAAATAACCGCGCCATAACTTGAATGACGAGAATGGTTTTGCCGTTACGTGTTTTAAACCCACTAAATCCCCGGCCGGGAGTGCCAGCTGGATAATTTATCGGCCTCAGAATTCTCGCATCCTTTTCCAGGTACGGCATAATTTCCTTTTGATCAAAACTATGATTACCAAGGACGATGCAATCCGTACCAGCCGCATAAAATTCTTCAGATATTTTTTCGGTTATTCCGAAACCCGCCGCAGCGTTTTCACCATTGACCACAACAAAATCAAGATCGAGCCGCTTCCGTATCTCAGGTAATCTTTCGATCAGAACTTCACGGCCGGATCGACCGACTACGTCACCGAAATATGCAAATTTCACTTGAAAGTCCTAACATCTATTTCTGTCACCATAGCATCAAGTTGCTGGTCATATTGATCCGTCACGATTGTCTCAACCTCCTGACCGACATATCCGTATCCTATGGCTTTGCAGCCGGAATTTCTACGTAACTTCTCAAGTGTTCGATCATAAAAACCGCCGCCGTATCCTAGTCTATAGCCTGCCGCATCAAAGGCAAGTAAAGGCGTAACTACGACACTTGGTAGTACCATTTCATCGGTTTCAGGAGGAATGGGAACCTTAAAAGGACCTGGCTGCAAAATCGTTTCCGGGCGCCAACGCCGAAAGGACAGTGGGTGGTCTTTTTTCTTTATGACAGGCAAGGCGCAGATCACACCCGCCTCATGGAGTTTTTTCAAAAGGGGCAGAGTATCCAGTTCTGAGCCAATGGGCCAGTAAAGAGAGACAATTTCATGCTTTGATAGGTGAAAAGCACAAAAGAAATTAAGGGCGGCTAAAGATCCAGCATCGGTCACCGACAATTCATCCCGTATTTTCTGTGCATGCCCACGTTGGGCCTGTTTTTGGGCGGCTTTCGATGTCAATTGGTACGATTTCTAACAAAAGGAATACAAGATAATAAAAGCTGCACCAACATAGCCGTCGATGCGTGGAAATCACCGTGGCCTGACAAGTCAGGTGGGCGCCGATATGTTAGGACCAGGGTCCAATCAGGGAACAGCTCCCAGGATTTCGTTATTGGCCCCAGGATATCATTCATCAAACGCACAAGCCAGTGCAGCTCTAAGGCCCTACTTAAGCGCTTTCCAAGCGATCTGCAATAGCTTCAATTTTTTCGGCCAACATATCCGTATCTGTACCACCAGATTCTTCGCGTAATTTTTCGACGGTTTCGTAGGCTTGGGATAAATCGTCGGCAATCAACAAAGACGCCATCAATAATAATTGTCCTTCACTCGCATTAGAAATAGACTCCGATAAATCCTGAACCTTCTTATCAACAAATTCCGCAAGATATTCCAAATGCTCTTCTTCACCGTCTCCGCAGACAATTGGATATGCCCGGCCATTTACCTTAACTGTCAAAGATGCCATGGTTTATTGCTCCAAAATTGCAGTCAGCTCATTGATGGAATTGTCGAGACGTCCGGAAATAGTATCTGCGGTCCGCTCAAGTGCTTCGTTTTTTTCGGTCATTGATTTGAGCGCTTCTCTCAAAGCGGCATTTTCGGCTTGCAAACCAGCAGTCGCTTGGTCGGCTCCCATATCGAAGCTACCTTGATTGCGATCATCTACGGCGGCCGCGGCCGCTTTCTCCAATCGCGATAAAGCCGCATCTAATCTTGATTCGCTAATCTGCTTGCCCCCTGCCCAGTTTTTTTACATTGGTTAGCATCACTTACGTGATATCCCTCACATTCCACAATACGATTTTGCCATAAGGCCCGTCAACATAATTGGTTGTGTCATTTTTATAGGGATTCCGAGTGTCACCGGCAACTAAGCAGTTGACGAAAAGACGTTTGGGCGGCATCTTCCGCACGATTCCAAAAGTGCCATCTGGAGGCTGGACTGATCTGTCATTTAAGTAGCGGATGTTTTTCGCTTTATAAAATGACCGGATTTACCCATTTCACGGATGTAAATTGTAACTATACCCTCAATGGGCACCAGCATTGTACGCAATGGAATTTACCTCTCGGTTAGAGTGGTAAATTCATGTTGAAGGAACATATGTAGTGGCTGGTGGAACAAAAATGAGCCAACTATGAACAACACTGGGCATACGCCGTCTGCGAATTCGTCAAAACATAACGACATGGCCAATGCCATTCGTGCCCTCTCTATGGAAGCTGTACAAAAAGCAAATTCCGGACATCCGGGCATGCCTATGGGAATGGCGGATGTAGCAACTGTCCTTTATTCAAAATTCTTGAAATTTGACCCTGCCAAACCCAATTGGCCGGATCGCGACCGTTTTGTCCTCTCCGCGGGACATGGCTCGAGCCTGCTTTACTCTCTTCTTCACCTGACGGGATACAAGGACCTTACACTTGATGAGATCCGGAATTTTCGGCAACTGGGGTCGAAAACAGCTGGTCATCCTGAATATGGGCATGCGGATGGTATAGAAACCACAACGGGTCCTTTGGGTCAGGGTTTGGCAACGGCTGTCGGCATGGCGCTTGCGGAACGGATGTTGGCTGAACGCTTTAATGCCCTCGTTGATCATTACACCTATGTCATTGCCGGAGATGGCTGCCTGATGGAAGGTATAAGTCATGAAGCAATTTCCTTCGCCGGCCATTTAGGTCTTAGCAAACTTATACTTCTGTGGGATGATAATTCCATCAGCATTGATGGATCGACAGATCTGGCAGTGTCTGATGACCAGGGCAAGCGGTTTGAAGCCGCTGGTTGGGACGTACAAGCCGTTGATGGTCATGATGCAGTGCAAATCGAAAAAGCAATCGATGCCGCCCGCAAGACCAACAAACCTTCCATGATTGCCTGCCGGACGACCATCGGATATGGCGCCCCCAATAAACAGGGGACGGCGTCGGCCCACGGTGCGCCACTCGGCAACGAAGAAATCGAACTCGCACGCAAGCAGCTGAATTGGCCCCATGCCGCCTTTGACGTTCCCGTAGAGATCCTGGATTGCTGGCGGACCGTTGGTACGAAAGGCGCCCGCCTGTCGGCCGCCTGGGAAGAAAACCTCAAAGCCCAAAGCGAAGATACCCGGCAGGCCTTCGAAACCGGCCAGTCCGGCGAGTTACCTGCCGATTTTCACGACACCATCACGGCATACAAGCAAACCCTGAGTGACACAGCACCCGGTTGGGCATCACGTAAATCCAGCCAGGAAGCGCTGAATGTAATCAACGAACATATCGCGGAAACGGTCGGCGGTTCAGCGGATCTGACCGGATCCAATCTGACAAAAACCTCGCATATGTTACCAGTAACACCTGACGATTTCTCTGGCCGCTATGTTTATTACGGTGTGCGGGAATTCGGCATGGCTGCCTTTATGAACGGCCTTGCCTTGCATGGCGGATTTATTCCCTATGGCGGCACATTTATGGTGTTTACCGATTACGCACGCCCCGCCATTCGCCTTTCGGCATTGATGGGTCTTCGCGTTATCTACGTTATGACCCATGATTCAATTGGTTTGGGAGAAGATGGACCAACCCATCAACCGGTGGAGCATATGGCCTCATTACGTGCTATTCCGAACCTTAACGTTTTCCGGCCGGCCGACGCCGTAGAAACGGCGGAGTGCTGGCAGCTGTCTCTGGAAGCAAAATCAACACCGTCGGTTTTGTCGCTAAGCCGCCAAGGTCTACCGCTTCTGCGCCTCACCCATACGGAAGAAAATTTGTCTGCCAAAGGTGGTTACGAACTCTCAGCTGCAAATATTGATCCGAAGGTCACACTTATTGCAACGGGTTCCGAGGTCACCATTGCTATGGACGCACAGAAGAAGCTTGAGGCCGAAGGTGTCGGAACGCGCGTGGTATCCATGCCGTGCTGGGAACTATTTGATGCCCAGGATATGTCTTACAAAACCGAAACCCTCGGACCCGGAACCGTCAAGATAGCGATTGAAGCAGCCTGCTCCATGGGCTGGCAAAAATATACGGGCCTCGACGGCGGATTTATCGGCATCGATAGCTTTGGTGCTAGTGCACCGGCGGGAGATCTGTACAAGCATTTCGGTATTACTGCAGAGGCAATTGTTGCTGCTGCAAAAGATAGACTTTAAATCAGTTACGAGCGGTCACGGGACTGCTTGTCGACATAAGGAGTAAGAAAAAGATGACTGTTCGTGTAGCAATCAATGGTTTTGGACGTATTGGACGGAATATTCTTCGGGCGATCTATGAAAGTGGCCGCACCGATATCGATGTCGTTGGCATTAATGATCTCGGCTCTGTAGAAGCCAATGCACATCTTCTACGCTACGATAGTGTCCACGGCCGGTTTCCGGGAACCGTTACAGTTTCCGGCGATAGTATTGATCTTGGCCGCGGTCCGATCAAGGTAAGTGCTGAACGCAATCCAGCTGATTTGCCTTGGGGTGAGCTCGGTGTGGATATCGCGTTTGAATGCACCGGCATTTTCACCCAACGCGATAAAGCAGCAGCTCATCTGGCTGCCGGTGCAAAAAAAGTTCTTATTTCAGCACCCGGCGCAGATGCGGACCTGACCGTTGTTTATGGTGTCAACCATGACCAGTTGACAGCGGACCATACGGTGGTTTCAAACGCTTCCTGCACGACAAACTGCCTGGCGCCCGTTGCTCAGGTTCTAAACGATTCCGTTGGTCTGGTTCATGGTTTCATGACGACGGTTCACGCCTTCACTGGTGATCAGCCTGTCCTTGATACCCTTCATTCCGACATGCGTCGCGCCCGAGCCGCCGGCATGTCGATTATTCCCACATCTACAGGGGCCGCAAAGGCCGTTGGTTTGGTTCTTCCCGAACTGGCCGGAAAACTTGACGGCACGTCTGTTCGGGTTCCAACCCCCAATGTATCAATGATCGATTTAACTTTTGTAGCAGGTCGGGCAACGTCGGTTGAAGAAGTCAATGCTGCCATCGTCGAAGCAGCGAATGGCCGCCTCAAAGGCGTTTTGGATGCCAATAGTGAGCCTTTGGTTTCCATGGACTTTAATCATCATCCTGCAAGCTCATCTTTTGATCTTACGCAAACACAGGTCATTGATGGCACCTTCGTTCGGGTTTTGAGCTGGTATGACAATGAATGGGGTTTCTCAAACCGCATGGGCGATACAGCGATTGCCATGTCAACCGCTAGCTAATTACAGCTGGAAAACGGAGTAAGATAGAATGGTCGGTTTCAAGACATTCGATGATCTGGACGCGAAGGGTAAAACTGTACTTGTCCGGGTAGACCTGAATGTTCCCATGGTAGACGGAGAGGTTTCCGATTTTACCCGCATCGAACGCATTGTACCGACCCTTCAGGAATTAAAGACCAAAGGCGCCAAAATCGTATTATTGAGCCATTTTGGTCGCCCTAAGGGTAAGCCGGATCCAGAAATGTCCCTCCGTCCCATCGCTGCAGGTCTTGCACAACATCTCGGATCGCCCGTCGAGTTTGTTGAAGATTGCGTCGGGGCAGAAACGCAAAAGAAAGTTCAAGACTTTCCGGATGATAGCGTAATTCTGCTTGAAAATGTCCGGTATCACGCGGGGGAAGAAGCAAATGATGTTGCCTTTGCTGCGGAGCTGGCAAAAATTGGGGATATCTACGTCAACGACGCGTTTTCCTGCTCCCACCGTGCCCATGCGTCGACGGAAGCGATCGCACATATTTTGCCCGCTTACGCCGGTCGTAATCTTGAGGCGGAACTAACGGCGCTATCTTCTGCGCTAGAAAAACCGTTGCGACCGGTTATGGCAATCGTTGGCGGCGCAAAAATTTCGACAAAACTTGATCTACTTTTTAATTTAGTTGAAAAGGTCGATTGTCTGGTAATTGGCGGTGGTATGGCCAATACGTTCCTAAATGCCAAAGGGATTGATGTCGGGGCGTCACTTTGCGAACACGATCTGGCGGATACTGCCAACGAAATTCTCTCTAAAGCAGAAAAAATTGGCTGCGAAATCCTGCTGCCAAGTTTCGCCGTCCTCGCCAAAGAGTTTAAAGCAGGCGCGACAAATAGAACGGCATCAGTTGAGGACGTTCAGTCAGACGAAATGATATTGGATATTGCACCAGATTCAGCGGCATTGCTGAAAGAGCGCCTAGAAACCACGAAAACGCTGATCTGGAACGGTCCGCTTGGTGCCTTCGAAATTGATCCATTCGGGGATGGTACTGTAGCTGTCGCACAAGCGGCGGAAGCATTAACCCGAAACGGAACACTTATCTCTGTGGCCGGTGGTGGCGATACGGTATCGGCTTTGGCAAAAGCTGGTGTGACCGGTGGATTTACGTATATTTCGACGGCAGGCGGTGCCTTCCTCGAATGGATGGAAGGCAAAGAATTGCCGGGTGTAAGCGCCCTCGACAGCGACGTCACCTAAACAAACAGAAAAAGGGAAAGATCATGAGTGATCTTGATATGGAAGATGTTGCCTTGGCATTGGTTGCCCCGAGCAAAGGTATCCTTGCGGCTGATGAAAGCACAGGGACTATCAAAAAGCGGCTTGATAGCATTAAAACAGCAAGCACCGAAGAAAGCCGACGCGATTATCGTGAATTACTTTTCACGGCGAACGGGGCATCAGACTATGTCAGCGGTGTCATTTTGTACGATGAAACGCTTCGGCAATCATCTAGCACAGGAACTCGCCTCCCCGAACTACTCAAAGAAAAGGGTATTATTCCGGGGATTAAGGTAGATATGGGCGCAAAACCCCTCGCCTTTTCAAATGGCGAACTGATCACCGAAGGGTTGGATGGATTACGAGAACGCCTTTCTGAGTATTATTCACTCGGAGCTAGATTTGCCAAATGGCGTGCAGTGATTGCGATTAAGGATGGCACGCCGAGCCAATATTGCATTGATACCAATGCGCATGCCCTAGCCCGATATGCGGCTTTGTGTCAGGAAGCAAATATCGTTCCGATCGTCGAGCCAGAAGTTCTGATGGATGGCAATCATAATATTGACGAATGCTACGCCGTAACCGAGACGACTTTGAAATCTGTTTTCGATGAACTGTACAAGCAGCGTGTCGTTTTAGAACAAATGCTCCTCAAACCCAATATGGTGATTTCGGGTGCCGACTGCCCTGAGCAAGCCGGCGCCGAAGAAATTTCTGACAAAACCCTATACTGTTTCTCGCAAGCCGTCCCCTCGGCGGTCCCTGGAATTGTATTTTTATCCGGCGGACAATCCGAGCAACAAGCAACTGAAAACCTGAATGTTATGAACCAACAAGGCAAACAACCCTGGGAAATCAGTTACTCCTTCGGGCGTGCCCTGCAAAGTTCAGCCTTGGCAGCGTGGAAAGGAAAGCCGGAGAATGTCGCCGCCGCACAAACTGCTTTTCTGCACCGGGCAAAACTAACGAGCGCCGCCCGCGACGGCGAATATAACGCTGGTATGGAATAGGTCGACATAAATGCAAGACCAGAAATTGCCAGAAAGAATACCGACACGGCTTTATTTGATCTCTCCAGCCGAGTTCGGTCTAGATACCTTCGAATTAGCGTTCAAACAGGCGTTGGCGGGTGGAGATGTTGCCTGCTTTCAACTCCGGCTGAAAGATCGCCCCCGAGACGAAATCACTGCCGCCGCGAAACGGTTGATGCCGTTAGCGCAAGCTGCCAATGTCGCTTTTTTACTGAATGATGATCCGCAATTGGCGCATGACTTAGGTGCTGATGGGGTCCATATCGGACAAGACGACATGTCGCTCAGAGAAGCCCGGGCAATTGTAGGCGCGAATGCCATTGTCGGCGTAACATGTAAAAATTCCAAGCATCTGGCCATGCAAGCGGCAGAAAACGGTGCTGATTATGTCGCCTTCGGGGCATTTTTCCCGTCAACCACCAAAGATGAAACGACCCAGGCTGACATCGACATTCTCAGCTGGTGCTCTGACCTTATAGAAA
>Ga0315336_1006442_pt1 | contig 12000 bp, 10 predicted proteins | sample ASW5metaG_FD_204512 | JGI IMG/M metagenome (GOLD analysis project Ga0315336, IMG submission 204512) | Ammonia-oxidizing marine archaeal communities from Monterey Bay, California, United States - ASW #5 | ecosystem: Environmental > Aquatic > Marine > Intertidal zone | place: USA: California...
GCGGCCAAAGATACCCGCACTCCGGTCATCATTTCGGCATACAGCATGGGCCTGAATATCCTGATCAATTTCGTACTCGTTGGCCCGCTAGGCTTCCGCGGACTCGCCATAGGCACGACCGTCGCGTACACCGCAAATTTCGTGGCAATCTATGTTCTACTCGGGAAAAAATACGGCAACTTGTGGGACGGACCATTCATCACGACCATTACCCGCATCGCCGTTGCCACGGCTGTCATGGGGGCCGCAACTTACGTCTCACTCGTCCAGACGACTGCGCTATTCGCAACCGACGACCTAATCGCGCGCTTTGCAACCGTAGCCATCCCGATGGGCGCCGCCGCGATTACCTACGTATCAATGAGCCTCGTCCTCGGAATAGAAGAACTGACGGACTTTACATCAGCGCTGCGCCGTCGTCGGAGTTAGAGAATATTGGATTGTAGGGCTCCGTTAACTAAGGCAAATCCGCCCGCGTAACTACACCATCTTTGTTCCGATCATTTCGATCAAACGCTTTACGCGGAAAGCCAGGCTTCGCGGCTATTAATTCTTCAAAAGAGACTTCACCATCGTCGTCCGTGTCGGATTCAAGAACTTTTTCGATGGTGTCACGCCGAACCTGCGCTTGCTGTGTCGATCGTTCCGTCCGTTGCTTCGCCGCACGGCGCAGCGCTGCCAATTCTTCTGAATTCAGCAAACCATCATCGTCACTGTCAGCACTATTAAAGGCTTCCTCATTCAAGCGGGTGGCCACCGTCTTGAGTTCGGCATACGACCAAAGCCCGTCGCCATTAACGTCCGCCTCCCGAACCGTCTTCTGATCCGGCTTACTTATGTTGTTAACCTTCTTCAGATCGGCTTCCGTAATCGCGCCGTCCTTATTCGCATCCAGTCTCGTGAAACCCCGAGTCGCCAATTGAGGTGCAGTCGCTTCGAGTTCTTGTTTTGTCACACGATCGTCGTCGTTAGCATCGGCACGCCGCAATATCGCCTTGAGACGTTCGCCCTCCGGGAAGCTCGCATTGGCTCCGTCCGGACGTTTCCGAACGTCAGCCTTTGTTAGCAACCCATCACCGTTTCGATCTAGATTATTGAACTGCTTCCTGGAATATCGCGGCGCAAATTTGTGCACTTCCCTCCACGAAACCTCCCCGTCGTTATTGCCATCCGCGCGTTCCATCGGGAACGAACCATGGGTGCGGCTCTCCGATTGTGCGGATGCGATCGTCGCAACAATCACAACCGAAAACATAGTTATAAGCCACTTGTTCACACGGAACCTCCGAGATCGCCACGATCTGACCACCACTTCACACACACCACTTCAACCCCAACGGCAGACTAGGGTTCCCCCGATTATCGCCACTCGCCTCAACTCTATTATCATACCCCACAATGGACCGACAACACTTGACCAGCCGTTTCGAACAAGCGTTTCCTGGGGCCGCCCCGGCTGGTGTCTGCCAAGTCCCGGGCCGCGTCAATCTCATCGGCGAACACGTCGACTACAATGGGCTCCCGGTTTTGCCCATGGCGATCGACCGATACGTCTGGGCCGCGTTTCGCCCGAGGACCGATGGATCGGTTCATATCGCCAGCGATGACGACACGTATGCGCCGTCCTCGTTTCAAGCATCCGAATCGATCGATCCGGGTGAGGTCGGCGACTGGTCCAACTATGCCAGGGCGGCGGTTCAAGCGCTGCACAATGGCGTGGACATGGACGGCGCGGCAGGTATGGACCTTCTCATTTCAGCTGACTTGCCTGCTGCATCCGGCCTCAGTTCTTCCACCGCGCTCGTCATCGCCACCGCGTTCGCCTATCTCTTCTGCGCTGAACGCGCCGTGGACGATGACATCGACCGAAAGACGCTCGCAAAATTACTGGCAGACGGAGAACGATACGTAGGCACCGAGAGCGGCGGCATGGATCACGCCGCGATCTTACTAGGACAAGAGCATCACGCGCTCAAAATCGATTTCGACCCGTTACACTATGAACCGATCTCAATTGCAGACGAATGTGCGGTTATAGTCTGTAATTCCGGCGTCATCGCGAACAAGAGTGGTGATGCTCAGGCGGCATACAACCGTGGACCGGCGTTATGTGGATTAATCCGGGCCATGGTTGAACGCCACGCTCAAGAAGAATTCGGAGACGAGATTGAATTCGCCACGCTCGGAGAAATTTGGAGCGGTCCCCTTTGCCTTACCCACAGCGAGGCGGCCGACTTGTTCGAGGGTGCAATTACGAAAGATCGATATTCCATTTCCGATGTGGCGACGATCTTGGGAATGCCTGATAGCGAAGTTCGCGAACGCTGGCTCCACGATCAAGGCGAACCCGACGATGGTTTTCCGATCCGGGCGTGGTCACGCCATCAGTATCAGGAACGACGAAGGGTCGAACTGACTCGCGACGCGTTGCTCTCCAATGACCTGAAAACCGCTGGACAATTGTTGGTTGATTCCCACATCAGTTGCGCCGAAGGGCTCGTCATCTCCACGCCAGAACTCGACGCACTCGTCGACGCAGCAACGGCCAGCGGTGCGTATGGCGCTCGACTGACCGGCGCTGGATTTGGCGGATGCACCGTCAATCTTGTACCGAAAAGCCAAGTCGAGGCGTTTCGCCAAGCCGTATGGACCCGTCACTACACCGACGGGCAGGGCGCACAAGCAGGTTTCAGTGCCCTGGAAGAGGCAGTATTTGAAGTCCAGGCCGCTGGTGGCGCTCTATACCGGTAAATGCCGACGCGGCCTTCTCCTTGAGCGGAGCACATGGCCTTGCATACAATGGCGATTATCGGAGTTTGCGAACTAATGCCCGTTCGCCAACCAAATGTCGACCCTTTACCGGGGGAGTGCACTGTGCCCAAGTTTGCCTATAACGCTATCGATAAGAAAGGCAAGGAACAGTACGGCGTCGTAGATGGCGAAGACCAAGCCGATGCACTCAACGAACTCAGTCGAATGGGCCTATATCCCACCGACGTTCGCCCGGCCAATATTACCGATGATTGGCGAGTAGGACGGCGCGACGCCCTTGAAGCAAAACAAGCCCATGACGAACGGGTGCATGCGCGAGCCAAGAAACGCCATCACCGGCAACGCTTAGTGGTCCGATACGCGGATGGCCGAACGGCTTACGGCGTTAGTTTCGCGTTGAACCTCAAAGACGCAGGCTTCCATTTAGACCAAACGGACAAGCTCGGCGTCACCGAGGGCAAATCGCTTCAAATCGAGTTCGAAGATCTGAAAGCGGTGTTCTACGTAAAGAGTTTCGACGGCAAATACGACAAAACAGAACAATTCCGCGAATGGGCGCCGGAAGGCGCTGAAGTCGTCCTCGAGTTTCAAGATGGCGAATCGATTCACGGTTTTACCCAACACGCCTACAATCCGCACGACGTACGTTTCTACCTCGTTCCAATCGAACCGGATACGAATAACATCAGTATCCTGGTCGAAGCGAAAGCCCTAAAGGGCGTTTACACTCCCGAAGAATACAAGAAGAAGAAAAGTGAAGAAAAGCAAGTTCGCAAAGAACAGAAGGGCGCCGACGTCACCCAAGAGGAGACCATGGGCGACTTTTATTTCGAGACGCGAAACTACAAAGCGGCCCAAGAACAGTATGAAAAGGCACTCGCACAGTTCCCTCAGTCTCACCGTCTGCGCAAGAAGAAACTTGCGGCTTTCTTCAATATTGGTGTACAACACATTAAGCAGCGGAATTATCCAGAAGCGCTGGAAGTGATAGAAGAAGTGTTGCGTCTAGATCCCGCAAACAGTCACGCACAAAAGAAGGTGCATCAGCTACGGAAAATTGTTGCTAAGAGTAAGAAATCATAGACAGCCATACGCTGAGTGGGGCAGCGTTATAACGACATCGATTTTCGGCAAAACATTGGAAAGCGGCTGCGGCTTTTGGCTGCTTGGCCTGCTCGGTATAAAGGAGTGAGGCGATAATTGGGGAGCGTTACGGTGTGTAGTGCGCCGTTGACGTACCATCGCACAAAACGTTTATGCGTATCGGAATCGTAGCCGATCTGCACTCAAATTTGGAAGCGACGAACGCTATTTTTGCCGAGTTGGACAAGCGTTCGCCGGATCACATCGTCTGTCTGGGCGATCTGACCGGCTACAATGCAAATCCAAACGAAGTCGTAGACATTATTCGCGGTCGTGAGATTCCATCATTGATGGGCAATCACGATGCCGCTTGCTGTGGCGCGGAAGACCCGTGGTTCTTCCGCGCGGCCGCCAAGCAAGTGATCGAATGGCAATTCGAAGAACTTCGCGATGACAATAAACGGTGGCTCGCCAGCCTGCCCGAGCAAATTGTGTTCAAAAAGTTCTGCCTTGGCGTTCACGGATCCCCCAGCAGCCGTGATGACTACATCATAGATTGGCTGGACGCCATGCGTCAGATGGAATACCTCGACGGCCGTGAAGTTCAAGTTTGCTTTTTCGGGCACAGTCACCGGCCATCGTTCTTCAGCGAAAAGGGAAACACCGCCACCAATTCTTCCAACGTGCGCCAACTCCAATCTAGCAATCGATATTTCATCAATCCCGGCGCCGTTGGCCAACCGCGTGATCGAGACCCGCGCGCTGCCGCCGGTTTGTTCGATGTCGAGAAAATGGAATTCGAATTTATTCGGGTGGATTATGATATAGACTCGACGCAGCGAAAGATCATGCAGGCCGGCCTCCCCGCCGAATTGGCCCGGCGTCTTTCCAAAGGGAAATAAGTAGCGTCACGTGGATTTGCGCCAACACATCGAGCAGCGAGAGCGCGAATACCTCAGCCCCCACGCCGCCAAAGTCGCCGATAGCCAAGGACGTCTCCGCCCTGAACAGGAGCACACATTCCGTACGGCATACCAACGCGACCGCGATCGCATTCTGCACACCAAAGCGTTTCGCCGACTCAAACGAAAGACACAAGTCTTTGTCGCCCCCACAGGCGATCACCTACGCACACGCCTTACGCATACTTTGGAAGTAGCCCAAATCGCGCGGACGGCGGCGCGGGCCCTCTTCCTGAACGAAGATCTGGCCGAAGCCATCGCGATGGGGCATGACCTCGGCCATACGCCGTTCGGCCATGCCGGCGAAGCCGTACTCAACGAAGTGTGCGACGAGGGCTTTCGTCATTTTGAACAAAGCCTTCGCGTCGTCGACAAACTCGAGTCTACGCGGCACGGGCGCGGCCTGAACTTAACGCACGAAGTCCGCGACGGCATTCTCAATCACTCCGTCGGGAAACGCTTGCTGCAGGGAAACGGCGGTCGTGTTGCGGCAACAGTTGAAGGCGATTTGGTCGCGATCAGCGACGCGATTGCGTACGTGAACCACGACATAGACGACGCAGTCGGCGCAGGCATATTGGCCGAAGGCGACCTGCCCAGCGACGCCATCGCTGTTTTAGGAAAAACCTCTTCCGAACGCATCAACCGTATGGTCATCGGCGTGATAGAAGCAAGCACGGACGGCGAAATCAGTATGACCGAGGAAATCCGCGAGGCGACTGTTGAACTGCGCATGTATCTCTACCGCGACATTTATCCCGATCCACGAATTGATCAAGAAATTCAAAAGGCCAAAAACGTCGTACGGCAACTGTTTGCCCATTTTCTTGCTCATCCAAACGAGGCCGGCGAACCAGCCGAGCCGAACGATACGGATGAACGCCGCGCTGCTGACATGATTGCCGGCATGACCGATCAATTCGCGCTGGCCCTCTACGGCGATCTCTTCCTCCCCAACGAGTGGCCGGTGTGATCCGGCCGCCCATCGGCATCGTCGCAGGTTCAGGACTCGATCTACACGACATCCTTGATTGCGCCGTGATGAATTTGCCCTTCGATAATTTTCCTGGGCTAATCCCTAGCAGTGTCGACGGCCACGAAGGGGCCTTCATTCACGGAACCTGTCGCGACATTCCCATCATTATCCAGTCCGGCCGCCTCCACTTCTACGAAGGCCTCGACTACGACACCGTCGTCCGCCCCGTCGATGTGTTACACGAAACTGGCGTCCGAACTATCGTTTTTACCAACGCTGCAGGCGCTCTCGACCCGGATTTGCAACCCGGCGATCTGGTTGCCGCAACTTCCGTAGGTGCATGGCCCTTTGTCGGCTGGCCCGATCGTCCGAATACACTACAAACCGATTTCACCGTACCTGAATGCGATCACCTTGGCCAATACATGTGGGTACACGGCCCATCGTATGAGACCCCAGCCGAAATAGCGGTGTTGCGAGAAATGGGTGGAATGGTAGTAGGGATGAGCGCGGCGCCTGAAGTACATCGCGCGCAAGCGTTGGGCATGCGCGCCGCCGTAATCTCGTGCGTGACAAACGTATGTGGTTCGGACGAGACAATCAATCACGAAGATGTAGTGACCGTAGCCGAACAATCGTCGAGACAATTACGAAATCTTTTGGCGCACTGGATTTCCGCTTTCGCGGGAAAGACGGAGAGTCCAGACTAGCGTTTCGCTAGTCCTCCCCAAACACTTGAGCGGAAAATCGATATAACACAGCATCCGCTTGCTGCCACGCTCTATTCTCAACGCCCGCCTTCAAGCACGTGGCCGCCAAAAATTGTTCCCGGTCCCAATGCCGTTCTGTGGCGACTTGCGGCAACAGCAGCCCGCGCTTCTCCCCCACTTCGATACAGATGCCGTCGCGACCGATTTGGATTTCTTCGATGTCGTGGACGCGCCGAAATGGTGTGCCTGGTTCGTCGCCTTGGGTAAGGGCTGAGATCTCGATGGCAAGCGAATCGAGTTCGCTCGGCTCGATGGGATTGAATCGCGGGTCACGGCTCGCTGCGCTGATGGCATTGTCCCGCACGGCTTTGGCCAAGGGATGTATATGGGCGATTGAACCGATACAGCCGCGCAGGCGCTGATTCGTGCGAACAGTTACGAAGCACCCGCAATGCTGGAGCAGCACTTCGGTGAGGTCGAAGGTTGACCAATCGATTTTTCGGCGTCCTCGTGCCCATTCGCTTACGGCTTGGCGTGCGATATCGAGCAAGATACGTTGTTCGTCCTCGTTCAGGAACGATTCGTTGTGCGAATCTTCCGCGGATTCGCTCACGGCGCATCGGTTGATACGGCTTCCGCATCGACCACAAGCGCCGATTCGGCTTCCGCGGGAGCGGACACAGCAGCCGCTTCGGGACGAGAAGGATCGAAGAAGACCAAAGACGCATAACTCACGGAAGCCGCTGGCGCGATTTGGTCCGCCCCGGAGACTACGTAGTCCAACATCAAGCCTCTCGCATTTCGCGGCGCAAGCCGCATGGCGAGTTCTAGGGAAGTCGCTGCGCGCTTCAAATTCTTTGTGTCTTTTACGTAGCTCCTAAAGGAGGCAACATCACGAGCTTGGATTTTCCTGAATGCTTCCAAGTCGAGCTTGCTGATGTTGGAGACAATGTTGTTCGCGAATGGTGTGTAGTCGTGGATCGAACCGTACTTGGTAAAGTCGGCACAGACCACCAGCAGTGTGCGATCGTCCATCACCGACCGGAGCGTGCGCATCACGCTCTGTACATTTCCCTCAATACTTTTTCCTTTATTTCGCAGATCACCCACTACGAGCGGAATCAGTTTAAATGTACCCAAATGCACTTGTAGAAAAGTAAGGGGAATTTCGATCGCGTATTCGCGTTCATGAAACATCTGCCGGTTCACTTGCGGGTTGGAATAAGGACGCTCGTTGTATACGACCGCATGCCGTTGAATGAGCGTGGTCACCGTGAGGTTTCGCACGGAGGGTCCGTCCAGCGCCACATCGCCAAGCGGCGTCCGGTAATAGTGCACCGCAGGAATGGAGCAGCCTTGGAAGTTGGCGAACGTTGGAGGCGCAATCATGATGACCCGATCGAATGCCTCGGGGTCTAATGCCTTCACCGCATGCGCGGCAACGGCCCCACTCACGTCAAAACTGCCGGTCGGCATGATGCAGACGTTCACGGGGCCCGGCAATTCCGGGATGTCCGCATCTTCAATGAGCGACTCGATTTTCGTTCGAAGTTCGACGGGGTCTGCTGGGTACATAATCCCCGGTCCTACAGCGCGCTTGATGACAATGCGTTGAGGACTTGCGGCAGTGAACAGTATCGCAATACAAAGGAGCAGAGGAATTCGGATAGACATAATACGGTCCGCCGGGTTGGATTGAGTCAATAGAATACCACAGCCGCTCCCGGCGCATTTATTACTTTCCTACGGCGATACGAATTTCACGATGTCCGCGGCGCGATGCCGATGTGTGTGGCGATCAATAATCCGTTGCCGTGCGGCATTACCCATTGCTCTGCGGCGGGGTGCGTCGCCGAGCAATTCTGTATACGCCGCGATGGCCTGCTCGCTATTCTGAACAGTGAGAACATGGTCCCCCTCATCGAACCACTCCCCCATGCCTTCAGCCGGATTGCTGACGATGCAACTGCCCATTGCGGCCAATTCGAACAGGCGCGTGGTCGCCGATGCGTACACACTGGCGTGGGCTTCCCGCGCGATGTTTAGGTTGATGCGCGATCGGGCGCACTCACGGCGAAGCGCCCCAGTCGACACACTCCCTTGGCACGGGACAGGACCGAGTAGGTCTCCGAAACCACTACCCCCGACTGCGAATGACGCCTCGGGCATTGCGAACTTCGGATCCACCAACATCGATTGAATCCATTCTTCCCGGTACTCTGCCCCCAGGCCATAGAAAAACACGTCACGGTCCTGATCATGTGTTACCGGCGCATACAAATCGGGGTCCGTACCCCAATACACCGTGGCGACCCGCTTCGCCCCCAATTCCGTCAGCTCATTCGCGCCGGCCATGGAATTGCACATGAACCCCTCATACTCTGCGAGGTCCGCACCGTCGTATACGCGAAAGCCCGATGCAAACCCACCGAAACGTGGAAGCGATACCGGCACGTCTCCGTCAAAATAGAAGAACGGGACATCGTATCGCTGTTGCAGACGCGCTGGCAGTCCCTGAAGATGCCCGAGCGGTACGGAAAAAAAGATAACCGCATCAACATCACGCTCCCGTTCCAAGATTCGGGACAGATGTGTGTTCCAACGCGGACGGATCCACGAATCGATTAGCAATTTGTTGATGCGCGGCACGATGCCACCTTCGGTCGCACTGGCGCCAGAACCGATCATACGCTTGGCATACGAGAATGCTTGGCCTTCGTATTGGCACGGGTTGGGGTACGCACGCCACCACGGCGATTCAATCGCGCCGCCGAAATACGGTACGGCGATCACCTCATGACCAAGCTCGTAGAGCCCTTTGGAGAATTGCCACCAACTCGACGTACAACCAAAGTCGTGGCGCATGTCGAGGGCGCTGAATATGCACAGGAGTTTCAATCCGCCTCCGATCCCCATCGTCCGGTTGGCTTATTTTGGTAAATGCGGGAGCCCGGATCCCGTTTTCTGGCGGCCCCCTTGGAGGAACATCGTAGCAGGTATCATGTTGAGCCACAACGGGATACGGAACTTCATCGCACATCTGGCCCAATGGGCGATTTCTATCTACCCAGTCTTATTTGGTAAACTTCAGGGCTGACTGTTTGCCCCAAAGGTTGTTGTATTGCCATGGATGGAACCAAAGTACATCGAGGGGTCGCGCTAATCGAGGTCCTGGACCCGTTGGTCCTCACGGAAATCGAAAGCGACCCTAATCTTCGAATGTTTTTGGGCGATCGGCTTTCGGATCGTTGCATCGCCGTACAGCCTCAGGCCGTCGAAGAAGTCGTGACTCGTTTGAAAGCGCTGGGACACATGCCGAAGATTCTTGACACTGCGGAATCAGACGAATGAGTGGCGGACCCTCACCTCAGTTCAGTGTGAAGGAATGCTTGCGCGGCTATACCAGCGAAACGCTCGGCATTTTGTGCGGGGAATGGGCGCTTGCTGCCTCGTCCAAAGAGAGTCGAATCCGGGCGCTCGAAAAAGTGTTGCAAGACCCACTTCACCTTGAACGCGCGGCGGTCGATCTCGAACCCGAAGCGCGCCGCGCGTTGGCTTTGATTCGCGCCCGAGGCACAGCATTCTACGCCGACCTCGTCAGTGTGCCAGGCCTCATCGGCGACGGACGAACGAAAGAATCGATTGATGCCCTCGCGCGCCGTGGTATCGTGTTGGTGAGTCCACTCAACCTCAAGGGCGCGTTTACGTTCAACGATCTCGTACTCAATGGGCACGCCCCTGATGCCGGTCCCGCACTCGTTATTCCCGAGGCCATAAGCCGGTTGCTCAGCGATCCACCTGAATTGGAATCCTCGCAAGCACCGTCCGCGGAAGAAGAATCCTGCAAATGCGTCCCTCTGTCCAACTCGATGGTCTGGTGCGTACTGGACACCCTACGCGCGGTAGACCTGGTGGAACCCCGCCTCACCAGTTCCGGCACCATCCACAAGAGTGATCGCACCCGGATTGCGAGCGTGGCGAAAGAAGCCGGTATATCAACCGAAGGGCTCGAATTGGGCCTCATGTTAACCCTCGGCTCAGGGACCGTAGCCGATGGCGGCCGCCGACTCGTGACGACGCCTGAGTCGTTGGCCTGGGCGCGTGCTGAAAAGGTAGATCAGATCAAGGCCCTGTTCGAAGCCTATCTCGCGTCAGACGATCTCGCTGACGTCCGGTTATTTTACCCCGATCTGTTCGAGGCGCTCGAAGAGGCTATGCCTGAAAATACGCTTCGACGTGTCTATCATCGAAGGTTGGCCGCCGAAGCCCTGCGCGTGTTGCCGCCAGGCGTTTGGCACCGTGTAGACGAATTCGCCGGTGCGATACGCCGTTTGGACGAAAACGTATTCTTTCTAAAAGAACATTGGCGCGCGCTCAAGTCGAACGCCGGCGAAGGGTCGACGGCGTGGCGTCAACGGACGTGGCAATCGTATGAAGCGCGATTTTTCGCGTGGTATCTACGTTCGTTGCTCTTCAAACTGGAAATGGTCGAACTGTCTGAGAGCGAAGAGCTGTTCCGTATTTCCCCGCTGGGCGCCGCCGTGTTGGGCATTGATTCCCACGGCGAGGAATCAATCTCCCCGCCCCCTGTCGCCGAGGGAAAACAGGCCCACGCGCTCATTGTTCAAGCCGACTTTGAAGTGGTGGCCTACGGTGATCGCTGCACTCCGTGGTTACGCCGAGTCCTTGACGTCTTCGGCGAACGCGTCCAACACGGCCCGGTCAGCACATACCGCCTGACCCCTGCGAGCGTATACAAGGGTGAACGTTCCGGCATTGGCGTAGATACATTCCTTGCTTTATTGGAATCCCACGCTGCGCATGGGATTCCGGGCAACGTGCGCGAAGAGTTCTCTACATGGTTGCGTAAACTCGATTCGATCACCCTTCGGCGTCAATGCGATCTGATTGAATTCAAAACCGCCGAAATAGCGAACGCGTATGCAATCGAGAACCCTGACGCAAGACGGATCGGCGAACGATTCGTCATTGAAACGGAAGCGAGCCGCAACGGATTTGCCCATATCGACTATGCTCGGCCACTACCACCGTGTTTGCAGGAGAGCGAGGGCCTGACCTTTCAGGCGAATTGGGATCAGCTTAATTTGTTCGTACGTCGCAGGCTCGAAGACGTTGGCGCGGTGAGCGAACTTGAGGACGGCGGCCTGCAACTCCAGTTGGCGAGCGGCGATTCCCGCAATGGCGCCGAATGGAGTCTTGTCGTTGCCGAGCTGGAAGCGTTAGCCGTCGGCCCGATTGCCGGACGCTATCGCACGGCGTTGCGCGCGTGGAGTGGTGAAATTGGGCCTGCGTTGACGCGCACAGCGACATTAGTACGGTTCGATGAGCCCGAAGTGTGCGACACCGCGCTCGACATTTCGGAAATCGCGGAACATGTCGAAGGCCGTCTCGGGCCCCGCACATTGGTGGTGAAAGACGGTTGCTTAAATGCGCTCAAGAGAGCGATCAAACAACACGGCGTTCGCGTCACCCGAAG
>Ga0315336_1006443_pt1 | contig 11999 bp, 10 predicted proteins | sample ASW5metaG_FD_204512 | JGI IMG/M metagenome (GOLD analysis project Ga0315336, IMG submission 204512) | Ammonia-oxidizing marine archaeal communities from Monterey Bay, California, United States - ASW #5 | ecosystem: Environmental > Aquatic > Marine > Intertidal zone | place: USA: California...
AGAAACGAAGTCTTGACCAACCTGGCAGAGGGCATTTGGCTGGACCATTGTCGGCTCTCCGCAGACGACGGACCAAAGTTAGCCGGTTCCAGCCATTGGTTGATCGATAAGCGAACACTGCGTGGCGGCGCATCGGATGGCGTAGACTTGGTCAGGCTGAATAACGGGGCACTGTCATTGGAGCTGGTACCCACCCGGGGCATGGGCTTGTGGCGCGGAGACTATCACGGCATTCCCCTGGGATGGAATTCACCCGTCCGATACCCGGTCCATCCCTCCTTCGTGAATACGGTCGACCTACAGGGCCTGGGCTGGCTCACCGGATTCAATGAATGGATGTGCCGCTGCGGACTTTCATCTCTGGGAGGTCCTGGCCTGGACGTTGTGGAAAACGAAGACGGTTCACGCAGCGAAACGCCGGTCACGCTCCACGGCCGAATCGCCAATACACCCTGCCATCATGTATCGGTCGGCGTGGATGACAACGGTCCTGGAACACTTTGGGTCCGCGGCGAGATGGACGAAGCGTGGTTGTTCGGCCCGAAACTTCGCCTCGTCTCGACCATCAGCACGGCCGCCGGCTCGAATGCGCTTACGATCTGCGACGAAGTCACCAACGTGGGGAACGAACCGGGCGAACTCCAACTGATGTACCACACCAATCTGGGCCCACCGCTGCTGGAGCAGGGATCGCGCCTGGTTGCTGCCGCTCGCGAAGTCGCCCCCTACGATTCCCACTCGGCAAATGCAATCGAAAACTGGACAACGTTTAACGCTCCCTCACCCGGTTTCGTGCAACAGTGTTACTTCATTGAGCCGCTTGCCGATGAATCCGGCACCGTGACGGTCATGCTCTGCAATCAGGCAGAAGACAAAGGGTTTGGGCTTTCGTTCAACAACCGCGAACTCCCTTGCTTCACCCTGTGGAAAAATATGCAAGGCGAAGCAGACGGTTATGTAACGGGCCTGGAACCGGGCACGAGTTTTCCCAACCTGAAGTCGTTCGAGCGGAACCAGGGACGTGTCATCTCCTTGCCGCCGGGCAAGTCCTACCGAACCTCCCTGAGAATTGAGGTTTACGATACCGCAGCGCAAGTATCGACAACCACGCAGAAAATCATGCAACAGGCAACGGCGCCGCCGACGCTCCATCACGAGTTGCATCCGCGGTTTGCACCCGTCGCTGAACCACAACCGTAAAACGGCCCCAGTCATGTCAATCTTGAAACCTGGCGATTTTACAACCCTGGTCGACGGGCTCGATCACCCAGAAGGTGTCACTTGGGGACCCGATGGTCATATTTACGCCGGCGGTGAAGCGGGGCAGATTTATCGCATCAGCACCAGTGGTGAAGTCACTCAGATCGCGTCGACCGGTGGCTTCGTCCTGGGTCTCTGTGTGGATGGAATGAGTAACATTTATGCCTGTGATCTCAAGCTGCAATCCGTGTTTCGGATCGATCAAGAGGGTGGTGTCTCTGTGTACAGCCAAGGGTTGACAGATCGAGCGATCAAGCTTCCCAACTATCCGGTCTTCGACGGCAGTGGTAATCTCTACATTTCCGACTCCGGAGGATGGCACGAAAACAACGGCTGCTTGCTTTGCGTCACACCCGACGGACAAACAAAATTGCTCAGCACGGATGTTTCGGCGTTTCCCAATGGCATGGCACTGAGTCCCGACAGCAACAGCTTGTACGTCGTGGTGTCGAACTTGCCGGGTGTCGTCCGTCTGCCGCTGGAAACGGGCGGCAGGGTGGGCACACCCGAGGTCATCGTCGAATTGCCCCACACGGTGCCGGACGGCCTGGCATTCGACCAGCAGGGAAACTTGTTGATTTCGTGTTACACTCCCGACGTGATCTATCGCCTCTCTGCCAACAGAGAGCTAGATGTGCTCGTCGAGGACGAAGAAAGTACGACCATTTCAACGCCCACAAATATGGTCTTTGCCGGCCCGGACCTGTCGATGCTCGTGGTCTCAACCCTGGGACGATGGCATCTTGCCCAAACTCGCGTGGAAATACCCGGTTGCCCACTTCATTACCCACAGCTCTCGTAACCCAGACCAACCAATAGCATCGAAACCCAGAACACTTGAAATGAATCCTCAGCACGAATTCGAGACCAATGGATACCTGACCGGGATTGTTGTTTGCGAACAGCGCGAAGCAACCCGGTATCGGGAGTGCTTCGACCAATTGGAAGCGGCCGAAGGAAAAGAAAATTGCGCGATTGGGCTAATCGACAAGCACTTTGACCAATCGTTTATTTGGGAACTGGCAACCCACCCCAAAATCCTGGAATGCACCAGGGAAGTACTGGGACCCGATATACTGCTGTTGGGAACACACTTCTTCTGCAAGTACGGCCCGCAGGAAAAATTCGTCGCCTGGCACCAGGACGTGACTTACTGGGGACTCGAACCACCGCAAGCAGTCACGGCCTGGTATGCCATTGACGACAGTGATCAAGAAAACGGCTGCATGCGCGTCATACCAGGCAGTCATCGCGAGGGCCTGCGCGCGCATGGAAAGTCAAAACGTGAGGGCAACTTGCTGAGCATCAACCAGGAACTCACCGCAAGTCCGGACGAAGAGCAAGCCGCAGTGGATCTGATACTTAAGGCTGGTGAAATCTCTCTGCACGACGGGACGCTCATCCATGGAAGCCTTCCCAATCGATCCACCCGCCGCCGGTGCGGATTGACCATTCGCTACGTAGCCCCCGCTGTCCTCCCGACCCAAAAAAACTCGCTAGGCCAAGACTGGAAAACCGTGCTCGTCAGTGGTCAGGATCGTTTCAATAACTTCGAGTCCTGCCCGACTCCTTCTTTTTGATGACCTTGGTTATTCAAGCACGAAACAGAAAAGTCGTTGATGGCGAAGCGCGCCGGGACCCTGGGGGTCGTTTCCCAGGGTGGCATCTGGCCTCGTCGCTCCTCACTCTGCATTAGCCTGACTCATACGTTGCCGCCAGAACCGCTTGGCATCGCCGTGGTACTTGAGGACTTCGCTGAGCCTGGCGGGGTCTTTTAACTTCTGCGGGACCCGCGCTGCTCGCTCATCGATCCAATCCAGGAAGAACTGTACCGAGCGGCGACTAATGCGAGACTTCGTGTTGCCGATCTCGACATAATACGGGGCCGTTGAGGCAAAGCGAAACGTCCGTCGATTCTCGGCGACAGCCCGGACCAGGAACCAGCCGCTTTCTTGAAACGTCAGCTTCGCCGTCCGCTGCGACTTGTCGGAACCGTCGATCGGGATCGTCTGCACTGTGCGCCCGTTCTTGATTATTTCAAGAGCCGGAACATGGTCGTTGGAGATCAACTCGATGTTCAAGTTGATCTCAAGCGACCGCTCAGCCTGGAATACGTGGCCGGGTCGTTGACCATTTGCCTGGCAGAACAACAACGGTCCATTGGTGACGAATGACCGGCCGGCCCTCAGGCCTTGCCACCAGGCGTGATAGGAAAAGTCGGAGCCCAGGTAAACGTAGACCCGGTTGTAGCCCACCGGATTCGGCAGCACACCCGAGGCGCTGCCGGCCGAGGGAGGTACTCTCAGGCCACACTCGAGCACGTGGTAGTAAAGCTCCTGCGTCCAGTACCCGTTGCCGCGTGGTGGTGGCAAACGTTGCTCGTCGCGAGGTTTGCCCCAAGCCTCCGTCTCAAACATGCTGCTGCGGCACATGTGGTTGTTGGCCAGTCCAATCGAGTTGGTCTGTCCGCTGGCCAGCCAGATGGGGGTATCCCACCAGAAGGGCTTCTCGATATCGATCGACACGTCCTTGTGCCGACCCGCAAGCTCGACAAACTTCATCGGCGAAGGATGTTCGGCAAACGCCGACTTGCCACCGGGTAACGGCAACGGCTTCTTGAGGCCAAAGTACATCAGCGCCCCACCCTCGCGCTCATCCTCTCCGGCCATCACGTCGTAATAACGGTCGGCATCCACTTTCATCAGTGTGGTTTTCGGCAGCGGGCGGTCACGCCACAAGTCCCGCCCATTCCACCACGTAATCACCGGCGCCACGTGCAGGTCTTCCGCCCGCAAGTGCAAGGGAACCTCATCGATTGCCCGGTGCACGTGAAGTTCACCCGACCACCAGCCCCGTTTCGCCAGATTGGCGATGCGGTGGAGCGAGATCGTCAGCTTCTTTTGTTCCCCATCCGGTAACTCCACGGAACCCACCGCTGGCAGGTACTCCGGACCGCGTTCAATCTCGAAGTGGTATTTGCCCGTCTCCAGCTGTAGTGCGACAAAGCCTGGGCAAACGAAATGATCTTTCCAAAACGGGAGCCCTTCGGCGAGTTGAGCCGTTCCCGCCGCATCGGTCAAGTGAATGCGGCAAGGCAGCTGTTTGCCCACCTTGTCGGCAACCGTGATCTCCAGTGTTGCTGCGAAGAGCAACGCAACCTGTGTGGAGGTGAGGATCGTTACAGCCAACCTCAGAAACCACCACATGAGTCCTCTCCTGGTTCACGGCATTGCAATCAAAAGTGACCCCGGACCGGCACAAACCGCCTGATCGTCCTCAAGCAGGCGGGTTCGCCAGCGGGTGACATGCCAGGTTGTCACCGTTGCCGATCTTGACCTCGCCTGTGCCGAGGCGCTGTAAGGGCGGGTTGAAGATCGTCTCGAGCGGCCCATGGGAGGCAATTGCCAACTCTTATCGAGCGCGGTATCCTGTGCCTTCGACACTCCGATTCATTAGCCTAGATCACTAGCCTGTCAGTCAAGGAGAATTTATCCATGGCCTACACACTTCCCAATCTTCCGTATGCGAACGATGCGCTCGAACCACACATCGATGCCAAAACGATGGGAATCCATCATGACAAGCATCACAATGCCTACGTCACCAAGGCGAACGATGCCCTGGAGGGCTCAGGAGTTGCCGATCAGTCGATCGAAGATCTTTGTCGCAACATTGACAGCGTACCAGAAAATATTCGCGGTGCCGTCCGGAATAACGGTGGTGGCCACGCCAACCACTCGCTCTTCTGGACCATCCTCAGTGGTAGTGGTGGCGGGACCCCGACAGGGGACCTGGCGGCTGCCATCGACACCGAACTCGGAGGATTCGACAAGTTCAAAGAAGACTTCAGCAACGCAGCCGCCACGCGGTTCGGTAGCGGCTGGGCCTGGTTGTCAGTCGATGGATCTGGCAAACTCGCCGTTGAAAGTACTCCCAATCAAGATAATCCCTACATGGACGGACGCACGCCTATCCTCGGACTGGACGTATGGGAACACGCGTACTACCTGAACTATCAGAATCGCCGGCCCGACTATATCGCTGCGTTTTTTAACGTGATCGACTGGAATGGTGTTGCCCAGCGGTATGCCGCAGCCAAGGGTTAGGATGCCGTCGGGTCGGTATGCGATGGTGACGGTTTTTGCCACCACAAAAAAGGGCCCACCCGGGGCAGGTGCTGCTGGCGGCTGGCTGCGGCCGTCTGGCCGACAATATCGGTACGACTCGTCAAATCTACTCGGTATCATACCCCGCCAACTGGACTAGAATTAGTTGGCGATCGCCCAGGGGAGAACGAACCGCGGAACCAGGAAATTCATGGATTACCTGCCAAACGGCCAGCTCTTCGTTTGTACGACCGAATCGGGTTATAACATGCTTCTACCGAACGTCATCCCGTTTACCGAGGAAAATGACCATGCCCCGTTTTGATCTTCCTATCATGGATCCATCTCCGCAAATTCTGGCGAGTCACCGGCCAGCCTGGGTGCCCTCCCTGGTAGCGACCCTGGCCCTGGCCGTCTGTTGTCAACCGGCCCGGTCTGAAACCTGGACCGACAACACGGACAACTTCCAGGTCGACGCCAAGTTCGTTGATTTCGATGGCGAGATCCTGGTCTTGCAAAAGAAAGCAGGGAACACGATCCGCGTACCGGTACGACGGCTCAGCGCCGAAAGTGTGGCCTTGGCCAGGAAATTGGCCGGGGCACCGCCCTCAACCACGACCCCTTCTCGAACCGCTGATCAATCGGAAACCGGGCCCCCCCCTCCGGCAGCGACAACCGCAACGAGCCCGTCACCACAAGCCGCTGACACAACTCCCGAAGCGGCTGCACAGACGTTGCTCAAGGCGATCGAAGCGGGCGACCTCGCAGTGATGTGGTCACAGCTTCCGCCCACCTATCAAAGCGATGTGAACGAAGTGGTTCACACCTTCGGCCAAAACATGGACCCCGGTGTTTGGAAGCTTGGCATCGGGATTGCGCAAAAGGGGGTGAAGATTCTGCAGACCCAACAACAATTTATCACCCAGTCGCCTGACCTCGCAGCACTGCCGGTCGATCCCGAAACAATTACCAAAAATCTCGACGTGCCGCTAACAGCGCTAACCCTGCTGCTCAACAGTGATCTGGCGGACTTGGAAAAACTTCAAACACTCGACCTTGCGGCATTCGCCCGGGGGCAAGGTTCGGAAATCATGAAGCAGCTTTCCAAGTTGCCAACCTCGGTGCCTGGAGAGCTGATTCCCCTACCGTTAGGAGTCGATGCCGGGACAGCCTTCGAGTCAATCGTAAACGCAAAAGTGAAGAATGTTCAACAAACGGAAAATACGGCCACGTTGCAAATGTCCCCGGAAAATGGCGACACGGCAACCATTGAAATGGTTCTGGTTGAGGGCAAATGGATTCCCACCGATCTGGCCAACGAGTGGGATGCACAGATGGCCGCCGCCAAAACTGCCTTGCTTGCCATAAAACCCCAACTGGAAGCCAACAAGATGATGATCATGCTACCGCTCCAGATGGTGGACGGCGCGGCCAACCAGATTCTGGCTGCCGAATCGCAGGAAGAGTTCGATCAGGTCATCGCCGGTCTCACGACAAGCGTTGGCGCGATCGTTGGTCCCCTCATGGGGCAAAGCGATGGCGCCCCCGCTGTCGGCTCTCCAGCGAACATCAGCGACGGAAGTGACGCGGACGACCAATTCGACTTTGGCGACGGCACGGATGTCGACTTCGCCGATACCGCCCTGAACGATGACACGAACCTCGGTGACAATGCCGATTTTGGCGACTCTGACCTTGACGACACCGATATTGAAAAAGTCGGCTTCGACGATGACGATGACGATGACGGCGGCGTGAACAACGCGGATTTCAGCGAGGAAAAATAAGACCCGCCGACCGCACCGGAACCTCAGCTGGTAGATCGGCTGAGACGAACATCCAACGGCTGCCCTGAGGATGGTTCGTTACAGGACGCCGGTCTTTGACACGCACACCGGCGGCCCGAGTTCTTGGCGAAACGAAAAAACTCGGCGCCTGCAAAGGCAAGCGCCGAGTCTTGTTGTTGCTTCGAGAACAAGCCTCACCCAGCGGATCCACCGGGGGGCGGGAACTCGGAAGCAGGTGGTGGCCGCAACGGGCGACCCGCCGGCCAAACTCAGGTGCGACCACCTCGCTGGCTACTAAAACACTCATCAAACAATGGACCACCTCCTTCCTACTAGAAACCACGGCGGGGCTGGTGTGAATGCCAGAGACACACCCTCCCGGCCCTCTAGTCCGTCCGTGCTGCGTCGCACGAACACGTCTCCATTCATTATAATCATCCATTGGGATCATTCCATACAATTGTCCGAACTTACCACCACCCCAGGACACCGCTCGAAGCCAACCGGTTCTCGCTGGCATAAGTCATTGCAAAATTTTGGGTTACGACAGATTTGCACCGTGACTGATCGCAAAGACCGGCGCGAAACCGCAACACCATAACCGAGATTTCCCTGAAATCCCCCGAACCGATAAGTTCATCCCCTGGCCGGCCTCGGAGATATTCCCGGAACCCCGGCGGGGGGGTTGAAGACCCTCTCTGCCAATGCATCGCAAGCAACTCCAAAAACTCGGTGTTCCACCAACCTGCGCCAAAGCGGCAGCCACGGCCCTCGGCAAGGCAGCCCAGCAGGGGGCGGGTATGGGGCTCAAAGGGAAGCGGGCCCGGCAATGGATCACGACCGTCACGCGGAATCCGCGAAAGTATGAGTCCGACCCCATTTGGGGTGAACTGGCCCGCGAACTGTTGGCCGGGCAGGTCGATATGGCCACCGAGCCGATTGCCTACCAGACGTGGGGCACCGAAATTGATACGGCCGCACACACACAAATGCGACAGGCATGTCGCGTACCTTTGGCGGTGGCTGCAGCTTTGATGCCCGATGCACATATTGGCTACGGGCTGCCGATTGGGGGTGTCCTGGCCTGCGAGAACGCCGTCATCCCGTACGCCGTTGGTGTTGATATTGCCTGCCGAATGAAGCTCTCTGTGCTGGACACGCCGGTAAATTCGCTCACACAGCACTTCAATCGGTACAAAGAAGCGATCATGGGGGGTAGCCGTTTTGGAGTGGGGGTCCAGCACCGACCTCGAAAACACCACGAAGTGATGGATCAAGATTGGACCGTCACACGTGTTACCCGCGAAAAAAAAGATACTGCCTGGAAACAACTCGGCACCAGCGGTTCAGGCAATCACTTTGTTGAGTTTGGCGTTTTGTCACTGACTGAAAATGACCCGCAACTAGGACTGGAGGCGGGCACGTATGTCGCCTTGCTAAGCCACAGTGGCAGCCGAGGAACTGGTGCGGCTGTCTGCAACACCTACAGCCAGATTGCCCAACGGCAACTTCCCCAGCGATACCGAGGGGACTTTGGTCGCCTTGCCTGGTTGAGCCTCGACAGCGAAGCAGGTCAGCAGTACTGGGCCGCGATGACACTTATGGGCGACTACGCAGCGGCTAACCACGCCGTTATTCATCGGCTCGTGACCAAAGCGGTGGGTGGCCAGGTGATAGCCGGGGTCGAAAACCACCACAACTTTGCCTGGCGGGAGCAACACCAGGGCCGCGAGTTGGTTGTACATCGCAAAGGGGCAACGCCGGCAGGAGAAGGCGTGTTGGGCGTGATCCCGGGGTCGATGGCAGATCCCGCCTTTGTCGTCCGTGGCCGAGGCAACGCCCATAGCCTGCGTTCGGCTGCCCATGGGGCCGGGCGACGCATGTCGCGCAAGAAGGCTAAGGACACCTATCGCTTCAACGCGGTACAAAAAGATTTAGCACAGCGGGGAATCCAGGTCCTTGCCGCCGGGTCGGACGAAGTACCGGGTGTGTACAAGAACATTCACGAAGTGATGGCTGCACAGCGCGATCTGGTCGATATCGTGGCCCGCTTTGACCCCAAGATTGTGCGAATGTGCGGGGATGGCAGTCGTGCCGAAGACTGACGAGTTTGTCCCCGAACCATCAAACTGTTGCACAGGTAACAAGCGAGTTTCGACCGAAGCCGGCTATCTGGTGCATGAGTTCCCGGGTTGCTCCTTAGGCCCCGCTCTCCAGGGACAAAGCAAAACGAAATTGTAAACCACCTGGTTTTGTGGCGTGACTGTCAACCAACAATCAGCGACTAGCGAGAACGACACACGCTGTCGTCAATGCCAGTGAGATCGCCCAAGGGTGGGCTAATTCTGATCGGCGGTGGGTGGGCCACCGGCCAGATGGCGGCGGAGATAGCTGGCCCGCTCGATATTGCGATCCGACGGATCAAGTTCCATACCGGTCAGCTTCTGAAGGTGGGCCGGTTGGGTATGGATAAATAACATGTTGACCGTGGGGATCTGGACGTTATCAATCAGCCCCAAGTTGACTCCCATCCTCACACTCGAAAGCAGATGCATGGTCTCTTCGGAGCTAATGGTCTTTGCACTCTTCAAAATCCCAAAAGCCCGGCTAATTCGGTCGTGCAATGTTTCCTGGCTCTCACGGATCAGAAAATCGCGAGCCTGACGTTCATAATCAATCAGTACGGGAACGACATCGGAAACATCCTTGGTCACTTCTTCTTCGCTTTTGCCAAGCGTGATCTGATTGCTGATTTGATAAAAATCGCCGGTGGCTTGCGAACCTTCACCGTAGAAACCCCGCACAGCAAGATTGATCTTTTGCAGGCTGCGGAAGACTTTTTCAATTTGCCTGGTGATCACCAGCGCCGGCAGGTGCAGCATAACGCTGATTCGCACACCGGTGCCCACGTTGGTGGGGCAAGCGGTAAGGTATCCGAGTCGATCGTTATAGGCAAAGGTCATTTTTTCTTCAATCAAATCATCCAAGGCGTTGATCTGATTCCAGGCGGCATTCAGATCGAGCCCGCTGTGCATGACTTGGATGCGGAGGTGATCTTCTTCGTTGATCATCACACTGAACTGTTCACCTTGGTCAATAACCACGGCTCGCGCACCATCGCTTTCGGCGTGTTCCCGGCTGATTAACTGCCGTTCAACCAGGAATTGGCGATCGACCTCGTCCAACTGATTTACATCAAGATAAGTCGGCGCGATTCCTAGTTTGCCTGACTCCTGCAGTGCCTCAACCCGCCCGCGGAGAATGTTTTCGATCTCTGCCTTGTCAGAATCGGTCGCCCGGGCAATGAAGGGGAAATCCGCCAGATTGCGCGCGAGGCGAATCCTGCTACTAATCACAATGTCGGACTCAGGGCCAGAACCCATGAGCCATGCACCACTCGTTTTCGCAAGGTCTTCAAAATTCACCGGATTATACAACCTTTGGACTGGGCCGTCCCTGACAACCGCGCCACCGGGTGCGGCAGTTGGAAAAAATTATTGATTAAAAATGTCAGTCATCGCTCTGCCGATCACATTCAATTCCTCGAATCTGGTCACGAAGTTCTGATGCCCGCTCGTAAGCTTCGTCCGCAACCGCTTCTTTCATTTCCCGACGGAGCCGAATAAGTTGGGTTCGCTGTTCGGCGTCGACCGAACAGAATTTAGGGACCTTTCCCACATGCTGCGTTTCGCCATGGATGTTCACCAGCAAGGGATCCAACTCCTTTTGAAAGCAGACATAGTCATGCGGACATCCCAGCCGCCCCTGCTTGCGGAACTCCAAAAAAGTGATCCCGCAGACCGGACATGCCTGCTGGTCGAGTCGAGCCAATTCCTCGGCTGTTTCTCCCACGGCCAGATGCTGTGCCAGCAAGCCCGCCATGGCCGGCATCACTTCCGAAGAATCGTCGTGGGCAGGCGCTAAAAACGAATGAGCACATTGCTCGCACAAGTGGAGTTCTTTGGGTTCCCCATCGATCAAATCAGTAATATGAAAAGTCGCTGGCTTTTCGCATTTCTGGCACTTCATATCGAACCTCTTCAGGGGGCTGGGCGTCTGCTTTGCCAAAACACGGACAAACGACCTCTAGAAGCTGCAACTTTAAGAAGCCATGCAACAAAACGTCCCACCGCCCTTTCCTTTATACCATAAGTAAAGGGATTCTAACTGGGGTTGTCCCACTGTCAAGCCGAAGTGTGAGACTCAAGGAGAGTGCTAAGTCGTTTCGACTGGCGAAGATAGCGTAGCGGGTCACCGTCCATTGGCCACGATGTTGTGGGGGATTGGCACGGGTGCTAAGCTGACGTCCAAATCGCCCGTTCAGTCCAGCCCCATGAAACACGTCCCTTCCGCCACCGAATTCTGCGACCTCGCCCATTCGGCTGACTATGTACCGGTCTACCGACGGCTGGTCAGCGATGCCCTGACCCCGGTCACCGCCTTCCACAAAATCGACGATGGGGCCAGTGCCTGCCTCTTCGAAAGCGTGATCGGTGGTGAAAAAGTGGGGCGGTACAGTTTTCTGGCTGCCGAACCCTTTCTGCTGCTTGAAGCACGGGACCACCAGGTCACGATCACGCGGTTTCAGCTGCCAGCCAGCCAGCCAGGTGAAAACCGATGTTCAACCATGCTCAGTCGGGAAGAATTTGTGGCAGAGAACCCCCTGGAAGAACTCCGCCGACAAGTCCAGGCCGTACGCATTCTGGAACTTGAGGACTTGCCTCCTTTTGCCGGCGGGGCGGTTGGCTATGCCGGATACGATACGGTCCGCTATGTCGAGCACCTTCCTAACTCTCCGACCGATGACCGCGAACTACCCGACCTGGCCTTTGCTTTCTATGACCAC
>Ga0315336_1006444_pt1 | contig 11999 bp, 11 predicted proteins | sample ASW5metaG_FD_204512 | JGI IMG/M metagenome (GOLD analysis project Ga0315336, IMG submission 204512) | Ammonia-oxidizing marine archaeal communities from Monterey Bay, California, United States - ASW #5 | ecosystem: Environmental > Aquatic > Marine > Intertidal zone | place: USA: California...
CGGGTAGACCCGCCTACAGCAGAGCTTTCTTACTTAACCTCGACCTCCGCCATCCGTTCCCGCACTCGCTGGAGGTCCAGTCTCGAAGGCAATAGCGTTGCCGCGTTCTCCGCTGCTGCGGCCATGCCGAAGCGGATCGCCTCGAGCATCTCCGAGCCCTGTTCCACGGCCCAGGCGATGCCCGCTGCCAGGCAATCGCCGCAGCCGATGGGGTTGACGGCCTCCACCGTGGGTGGGATGAACCGGTGGATCGCCCCCCCTCCGCTTGCCCAAAGCTCACCCTCTCCCTGGCTCACGACGACCCACTCGGCTCCGAGACGCAGTACCTCTTCGATCGCTCTGGCGAGGTCGGAATCCGAGGAGAGGTCACGGTCGAATGTTTTTCCCAGCTCCTCGCGGTTCGGTTTTACGCAGAAAGGGCGGAGCGCAAGAGTCGCCAGGAGCTCCGGCCCCCGCACGTCCAAAATCACTTGCCCGCGCGTCCGCTCCATCAAGTCTCGATAAAAAGTTGGGGGCGTGCCAGTGGGGAGAGAACCGCTCAACACGACCAGGCTTGCCTGCGGCACCACTTGCTCGTAAGCCCGAAAAAACTCCTCGAGCTCCCCCGGCTCCGCCGGGGATGCATTCTCGACGAGCTCGGTAGTCCTGCCGGCCCCACGGTCGAGAATCGTGGTGCACACCCGGGTGGCTTTATTCGATCTCACGAATCGATGCTGAATTCCCAACGCAGCAAACTCCCCTTCGATGCATTCCCCGGAAACACCCCCAACCGGAGCCAGGGTGAGATGAGGTCCTCCGAGGTGATGGAGCGCGAGTCCAACGTTCAGCACCTTTCCCGAGGAGCACCAATGAGCTTCTCGAGCCCGATTCACCTCTCCGACCCGCACGCCATCAAAGATGAGCATCTGCTGCCAAGCAGGGCTCAGGCCCGCGGCAAGGATCACAACATTCGCTCCAGGATCGACGTCAGCTCATCCTCGGGGATTTTGCGCGGGTTACCACTCATGCTGTTGCCGTAGGAGCTCTTGACGATCGCGGGAAGCTGTTCGCGGCGGACTCCGATCTCACCCAATGTTCGTGGAATGCCGACCTCGTCACATAGCTGCTCGATTCTCTCCACGGTCGCGTCCACCGCCTCGGCAGCCCGCGCGAACTTCCGCCCACAGATCCCCTCTGCCAGTTGCGCGATCTCCGCTGCACGTACGCCGCTATTGGTACGCAAAGCCACGGGCAGCATGACAGCGCAGGCCAGACCGTGAGGTACCCGCGAGTGGATCCCCAGAGCCGGGGCAACCCCGTGCGCCATCCCGAGCCCCGAATTCGCCAGCGCCATACCGCTCAGAAGAGCCGCGTGCGCCATCCTCTCCCTCGCTTCCCGGTCGCCACCATCCTTGACAGCGCGCACGATCGAGGGAGCCGCCAGCGCCAGCCCTTGAAGCGAAAGCGCCTGCGGAAGCGGCTTCGCGCGAACCGAAATGTAGCTCTCGATGAGCTGCGTGATCGCATCCATTCCCGTGTAGGCCGTGGTTTTTGCAGGCACGGAAACATGGAGCTCCGGGTCAACGATAACTACGCGGGGCACCATGCGGTCCGAACGCAGGCTCTTTTTGAACAGAGGGTCGTAGGAGGATATCACGGCGTTCTTCGTCGCCTCGCTTCCGGTGCCAGCCGTCGTGGGCATGGCAAGAAGGGGAAGCGGGTCCTTCTCCAGAGCGAGGCCGACGCCGACACCCTCGAGGTAATCCTTCACCGTCGGGCTCTCCGTATTGGTGGCCATGGCGCACCCGGCCTTGGCGAGGTCGATGGCCGATCCGCCGCCAATCGCGACGAGCAGGTCGCCCTCCCCCGCCCCGAGCTCCCGCAGGCGCGAGGCGAGGTTGTCGACGTCCTCCACCTCAGGCTCGTGGGCAATGCTTCCGATCTCCACGGGCTCGACGCCTTCTTTTTTCAAACGTTCACCGAGGTCCTCGACGACACGTGAACGCTCCAGCGTGCGGGAACCATTCACGAGAAAGGCTCGGTGTCCCAGCGTACGCGCAAGCTCACCCACCTGCTCGCGCCTTCCCCACCCGAAGACAATGCGCTGGGGGCAAAGAAAGTCATAAGCGGGTTGGAAAGTGGGGGTCACTTTTCGAAGGAGGATCAAACAGGCAGCAACACTTCGATCTTATCGTCTCCAACACGCACCGCGTACGTGCGAATGCGGGCTCCAGGATGATCGACGGATTCTCCAGTTTCCAGATCAAACTTCCAGTTGTGGAGGGGGCATGTAACCACCGTTCCGGTGACCCTTCCTCCAGCAAGGGGGCCGTGCTTGTGCGGACATTGACTGTCCACCGCCAGGATCTTGCCATTCAGGTTGAACAGCGCAAACTTGAGAGTGCCCGCGGTGACATCGAGGACCTGGCCGGGCAGAAGCTCTTCTGGCGCCGCCGCGACGACCCATCGTGGGGCGGATGATTCACCCTCCACCGGTCCTCCCCCTCGTCAGAGCTGACCACCTACCGGATGGTGATCGGCAACGCAACGTACTGCAAACGAATCTCGAGAAGAGAAGTGGTCTGTGCATCGAATGCCCGGATATTGGTCTCATCCAGAGGCTCCACGTAGGTGAAGTTAGACACGACATCTCCGGTGGCAAGCGCAATGTCTTCCTTCTCAGCGACAATGACCAGTACTCCGGAGGTGTAGCTGACACTGACCACCTGGTCAAGATCCTGCTCGAAGGCAAGCCGGTTGTCGCGCACATCGTCCGTGGCGAAGACCAGGTCAGGCTCGACAGAAGTGGTGGTACTGGTCCCACCCTGCGCAGTCCGGCGCAGCAGGATGTTAGGAGCATCGACAAAAATACGGAAATTGTTCATCGCGGCCGGATCTGCCGCGTAGTTGTAGGCGACGATATTCTTGGTTTTTCGCTCGAAGACCAGGAGTTCGGCTGGGTGCATCGAGTTCTCGAAACCCCCGCTCATTTCAAACTCTACGATGTTAGCCCCGGCACCCTGCTGGAGCGTGGCTAGCACCAACTCGCCAGAAATCGCGAGGGTCACGTTCCCTCCGACGATCTCGCCGGCCACCTTGCGCGCGCTCATGAGCATGAAGTTGGAAGTTATCTGGTCGAACACCAGCGCGAGGCCATCCGACGGACCAACACCGGCGTTCGTGTCAGGAACCCTCAGGGGCTGAAAGGTATCGAGCTTGAGGGTCGGATCACCGGTGATCTGGCTGGAAATCGTTAGGCTGCTGAGGAACGGCAATACCGGGGCAAGCGCACCGAAGAACTTGAACGTGCCCCTCAAGAACTTCACGTTGAACTCCTTGTCCGGGTTGTCCGGGTCGGAAAGATCGAAGTCTGTGAGCTTCTCATCCTCGGTCAGCTCGAGTAGATGAACGTCCTGAGTCGTAGAGAAAAAGATGAGCACCTTGTTCCTCTCGAGCTCGAACATTCGAGTCACGTTGGGCTCGGTGGACGATCCCAGCTGATCCATCATGTCGGCGCCGCGTATCACGACGCTGAGCACGACACCGTTCCCGAAGCCGAAATTCGCGTCCCTTGGACCTCCACGGTAAGGGACCTCCAAGATGCCGCCGTTAGGAAGCTGTCGCTGCCTGGCCGCCTCGGCCCGGAACGCAATGATATTCTTGTCGGCCGTGTCGAAAGCGAGGATCCAACCGTTTTGCAGCCTGATCGGGGTAACGGTCGGGGAAATGGACCGGGTCCCGTCTCCTTCAAAATCAAGGCCCTTGGAGCTGTAGTGGAGCTTGACCTGGCCACACTCCGGCGCGCCAGCATCCGGACAGAGGTCCACGGAGAGAACAGAGTCTGAGTTTCCTTCGGAGACCAGGAGCTGATCCGTCTCGGTAATTTTGTCAATCTCCTGCTGGGTGAAGGGATCCACGCCGGTCACGCTGCGCTCCGCAAGACGGCCCAGCACGGTGGGCTCGGTGGGCACGGGGACCAGATCAGCGTCTAGCTCGAAGGGACGGATCTCCCTGAGGAAGTCGAGTTTGTCGGCACGCACCGTGATGGGTTCTGGACTGGGCTCCTTGATAGGAGCGACAAAGAGTCCCGCAGAGACTCCGCTCTTGGAGTCCTTGTTGCACCCGATCCCGCCAAACGAAATGCCGGTCAAGGTTACAGCGAGAAACAACGACGCCGCCCGCGGCACGGAAGCCCGAAACGTACGGACACCTATGAATCGACTACCCATTAATCTACCTTTCCTCATTGCTTACGACCCTCTCGCCAACACCCCTCTCGGGAAGGAGGCATCTCTCCAGGCACTGCAAGCTCTCTCCTTCATTCTCAGGAGCCGCAACACCCATAAACCTAATGCGGATAGGCAATACAGAGAAGAAAATCAGGTGTGAGCTACCTATCGGTACCGGGAGTTGAGAAGGATAGTAGTATTTTAGCGGTCGCCCCCGCTACTTTTCAACAAATTATCCCACTTCGCGCCCTTGGAGAAGCCAGGAAGCTGCAGAAAGGCTGGCCGCTGAGTACGCGGCGGAGTACAAGACCGCCAGGCCGAGGTAATGAAGGGAAAGGTTCGGGTGCTCCAGGTAGAAGAGCTCCCCGACCCAGAACAGGTGAAAGTTCGGGACAAGCCCCAGCAGCGGAAGGTCGCCCCCGGCAATCGCGAGGCCGCCGAGAAACACGAGGATCGTCATGAGCACCGCCGCCCGACGCCAGAGGATCGAAAAAAGAATCGCAATCGAGCAAAGGACGAAAATCCCTGGAAGAACGAGTAGCGCCGCCAGCAGAAGGTGGGGATCGAAAGCCGTGGGAACCTCGGGGTCAAAAGCGGCTGCAAACTGTTGCGGGTGCCAGCCGCGATCGAAGAAGCCGGCGACCAGAAAGCCGAGTGGTAGGGTCCAGCACGCCGCCTTCAACGTAACCATGCCGAAAGGGCGGGAAGAGTGAGCAGCACGATAGCTCGAGATCGCTCCAGCGGCGAGCGCCAGCAAGAAAGCGCCGCAGGCCGCGGTCACGACCGGCCAGTCCACCGGCGCGTGGGCGCTTTCGGGAGGTCCCATCCGCGCTGCAAGCAGAAGGGCCAGGGTAAAGAGGAAGCTGGCTACCGTCACCGCGGACAGGATCCCCAGAAACTTTCCCACGAGAAACACGCCGCGGCCGACCGGCTTCGAGAGCAGAATCAGCGCAGTTCGGTTCGCGAGTTCCCTGCCAACAACGCGCGAGGCGGCGAACGCGGACAAGAAGACGCCCGCTATGAAGAGCGTCGAGACCCCGAAGTCCTTCAGCACGCTTCTATCGGATCCGAGGGAAAACATCGAGATCGCCGGGCTCAAAGCATACGCCGCCAGCGTGCCGAGAACCATCAATCCGTAAACGGGCTGGCGGACGATCTCGGTGAAGCTGGTTCGGCCAATGGTGAACACCTGAGCGCCACGCATCACGGTGTCAACACGGTCGGGGGGTTGAGGTGTTCCAAAGACAACGGGAGCTCTTGCGTTTCGGGAAGGCTGAGGATGCCTTCGCCATCTTTCGAGAAGATCTTCAGTAAGGGCGCGAGGTGCTTTTTCAGGCGAGGCTGTTTTCTCCACTCCTCGATGCGGCGGTGCGCGGCGGTGCGTACGTAGGCATCAAAGGGCGGTGGGGCCCCTCCTCCCTCGGCTAACAGCCATGTCGAATGAACGAGTCGGGCAAGGGCACGAAAGCCCTCGGCGAGATCGGACTCGCCCGCGAGTTCCAGCAGGAGATACGCATCCAGGTAATCCGCCAGCTTCATGAGGGCGCTTTTCTTGCTCCCGCCGGCGGTCCACTGGAACTCGAGGAGCAGTTTTTCTAGCGCTGGAGCCGACGGTTCCATGCGGTCCCGCGTGACCTCGAAACGTGCCCGCGCCGCTTCGTCCCCCAGGAGGAGAAAGCGGTAAAGCACGTCCCTCTTGAGAAATTCCTGATAGGTCCTGGCAGCGTCTGAACTCAGCGAGGCGTGCTCCTCGAGGGCCCGCCGAGTGGCGTTGGCGAAACGAAGGTCCGGGACAAAGGCGTACCGTACCCTTACACCGTAGCGACTTTCCGTCAGGGGGGCCTTCACTGGACGGCCGCTGTTGAATAGCTGCCAGAGCGAGTGCCGGCCCACATTCGTGAGCAGACTGACAATCCAGTCCTCAGGTTCAGGAGCCGCTTGCGCCCTGTCCAGACCTTGCTCGGACCAGTAGATCCCGTGCGCTTCGGCGGCACGAAAATCGAAGGCCACCCCGTACTTGTCATCTATCCGCTTGATGAACTCGGGGTCGAGTTTCCATTCGCGATAGCGCGCACGACCCTGGGGGCTTTCCGGGTCCACGTCGAAGATCGCAGCCAGCTCGTTACGATAAAGGTAGCCCGCGGCGTCGCTATCCCGGCCGATCTTGTACTGAAAAACAAGCGCCAGATCGAGAGCGATGAGATCGCTCTGAGGATTGTAACGCAGGCCTTCGTCCCGAAGGAGCTTGATGCCGCGCAGAACCCAGGGAAAGCGCTCTCGAGGCGGCAAGGTGGCGGAGAGGTTGTAGGCCAGATTGTGCGCCTGGAATCTCCAGACCTCTGGCAGTCTCGGCTGGAGGCGAGTTATGAGCCCAGAGAGGGTGGCCGCCTCGAAGAAGTTCATGCTCCTCTGGAGATGACTCGCGCGGAGCCAGAGAAAGTCGATGGCCAGCGGACGAAAAACCCCCAGCCCCGCCGAGGCCAGAACGACCTGTCGCTCTGCCATTGCGAGCGCGAGTGGATCCTCTACCGCAACGTTCCCTATCCGCGGGTCGAGCTCCAGCACTCGACGTTCGTCCAGTAGCCTGCCCCGCAGGAAAATTGCGCAACCCAGACTCACCCCCATGATCAAGAGATAGAGCAGGTTCTTGGTGGGTGTCAAGTTACTAAGTGCTCCCGAGCTCGCGTCTGCGGAACAACCACGCCGCAGCCCAGATCGCCACGAGGCTCTTCACCCCCACGGCCCACGCCAGAACGTGGAGCAGCTCACCGGAGCTGAGAACGCGCCCACTCCAGAGGCGACCCAGGGGATCGAGTCGCGTGAAGTCCGGTAGAACCCCGAGCACCTGACTTCCGAGAGTCGCCATGCTCTCCGCGATCAGCTCCAGCGTGTTGCGGGCGTGAAAACTGCCATGGCCCACGCCAGTGTACAGGTCGAAAGTCTCCTGGAGAAAACCGGATGTCAGCGCCGTAGTGTAAAGAAAAAGACCCAGAAAGGTCACCGTCGGAAAAGCGAATACGGCACTTCCGAGCAAGCACAGCGAGCTGAGAAGCAGAAGCTGCCCGAAGATGAGGAGAAACACTCTCAGGACGTTGGGCCAGAAGCGACCGCAAACCGAGAGGACTTCGACCCTCGTCGGGTTCAGAAGGAGCACCGCCCCGGAGTCTGCGGCCATCGAGTTGTGGAGATCCAAACTCAATGTGCCGTCCGGCGAGAGGATGGACACAGGCAGGTAGAATTCCTGGGGCGTCCCGTGGAGGGCTTTTTGCTCAACACGCGCCGAGTCCTCGCTCCGAGGGTTCGCCCTCCAGGTGACAGCCAATCTCGGGGCGCCCAGAGGGTCAGAAGAATAAATTCGGTAGATCACCCGCAGGAACTCGTTCTGGCCGCTGGACCTCGGGATAACGCGGAAGGGGAGTGTCAGAGATTCGCCCGGCCGGGCTCGAAGCCAGTTCACCGGGTGTGGATGGTCCCCTTTCTCCTCGGGTCCATCTGCCCCTGCTGGTCCGTCGTCGTGTGGACGCAACACCGGAAAGCTCTCCCTGACGGTGAAAAACGCGAGGTGGACTCGCTCCAACTCCCGCGCGTTCGTCCCCTTGCCCCGGCCCGCGAGACTGACGTTGACGGCAAACACGCAAAGCACGCTGCAAAGCAAAGCCCCCACCACAACGAGGAGACCCAGCAGCTTTCCGGCAAGGATTTGCCACGAGGCGATGGGCTTTGTAACCAGAAGTTGAGTGCGGCGAGTCTCCACCTCGCGGGAAAGCGCGGCTGCCGAGAGCACGACAGTGGCGATACCTATCAAGATGACGGGAAGGCCAATGCCGTAGGAAACGTGAAGCTGGAGGCGCATCAGGAGCGAACTTTCGCCCGAGGCGACGTGAGGAACTACGGCGGCGCACACCACAACGAGCAATAGAAAAACGTAGGAGGAGGCTCTCCGGACCAGCTCGCGAAGCAAGTTCGAGGACACTGCGAGAACAGGCGCAATCATTGGGTAGCTCCGCCTTCCACCGTTTTGATGAAAAACGCTTCCAGCCTCGCCGAGGGACTACCGATCAGAATCTTGATCTTCGGGCCTTCGCGCTCGCGCAAGAGCGCAATCAGCGCCTCGATGGTCGGCGGCGACAAGCGGTCCGTCGTAATCTGTGTGCGCTGGTCGTCTGCAAGTAGCGACTCCATACTGCCGAGAGCCTCGAGGCGTCCCTCGTGGAGAATCGCCACCCGATCACAGACGTCCTCGACATCCGCAAGTAAATGACTCGATAGAATGACCGTCTTGCCTCTGCGCTTCAGATCGAGAAGTAGATCCTTGACCTCGCGAGTACCGATGGGGTCCATCCCGGCAGTGGGCTCATCGAGAATCAAGAGGTCGGGATCGTTCACGAGGGACTGTGCGAGGCCGAGTCGTCGTAGCATCCCTTTGGAGAACTCACCGACGAGGCGAGTTCTCGACCCTTGAAGACCTACGAGCCGGAGAAGCTCTGTTACCCTCTCACGCAATACCTTTTTCGGTAGCGAAAATATATTCCCATAGAAGCGCAATGTCTCTTCAGCGGAGAGGTGTGGATAGAAGGGACTGTCTTCCGGCAAGTAACCGACACGCGCCTTCAGCCGAACGTCGCGAGGGGAACCGCCCAGCACGCGCGCCGAGCCGGAGGAGGGATGGAGGAGGCCCAGCAGCAGTTTTATGGTCGTCGACTTCCCCGAGCCGTTGGGCCCTAGAAGTCCGAAAATTTCGCCACGCGCGACCTCTAGTTCGAGGCGCGTGAGCGCGGCCACAATGGGCCGGCCCCAGAAATTGCGGAATACCTTGCCCAGCGCGCGGATGTCGACAACAGCCTGGAGCTTCTCCATTCCCTTATTAGCACTGACTCGGTAGGATGCATCAACCCTTCTACGGAGTCTCTCTAGCCGTCGAAGCACCCTGTACAAGCCTGTATAAGAAAGAAAGGAGCTCTCTGGAATGCAGCGTTTCCGTTTTCTACCTGTCTTCTTCGTGTTCTTCCTGCTGGTGACTGGCGGCTGCGACTCCGCGAAGGAGACCAATAACACCGCCGCGAAGAAAATGGACGACAAGGCGGCCGCAGCAAAGACCGAAGGAGTGGTCCCGAAAGCGACCCCCCCGTCGAAGCCGACGCCGACGCCGGCACCGGCAAAGCTGCCTGCGGCCCCGAAACCTACCGAGGCGGGGGACGGAGCCGTGGACGATCGCGTCATGATCACCACTGAGCACGGCAAGATAGTGATTGACCTCTTCGAGGACGATGCGCCGGGCCACGCGGAGAACTTCAAGAAGCTTGCCCGGAAAGGCTTTTACAACGGGATCACGTTCCACCGTGTGATACCGGGATTCATGGCTCAGGGAGGCGATCCCGACGCCACGGGGAGCGGCGGCCCTGGCTACACCCAGCCCGCAGAGATCAAACGCAAACACGTGCGCGGCTCGCTTGCCGCAGCCCGCCAGGGTGACAGGGTGAACCCCGAAAAAAAGTCAAGCGGCAGCCAGTTCTACATCTGTTTCAAGGCCACCCCTTTTCTAGACGGCAGCTACACCGTCTTCGGCCAGGTAGTCGAGGGCATGGACGCGGTCGATCGGCTGAAAGTGGGCACGGGAGGGAACGGTGCGATGGTACCCCAAGGGTCGGGGGACAAGATGCTGTCGGTCGAGGTCGTACCCGCGAAGTAGCAGGAAACAAACCAGGCCCGAATTTCTCACGCCGGCTCGCGGAGAGCGAGCGATGGGAAATTCGGGCCTCGGCGCCTCGTTGACAACGCTTATCCTGCCGGAACAAGCAACGTTTGTCGACGCCAAGCCATGAGGTTTTGTACAATTCCTTGACACCCCTCGAGGCACTCGACGGGAATCCAGGCCGCGCGGATTGGCTAGATCGGAGCCTCAGGCCCCCCGCGCCTCTACCCCCTACTTCCCCGCGCCCCCCTTGTACATCTCCGTCATGCGCTTGTAGTACCTGGAAATGATCTCCCTGTACTCATGCGGAGCTTCTTTGCCGACGGAGGACAGCATGGAATCGGCGATCTTGGAGGGGAGCACTCCCCACCGGCGGGCTTGCAAGAATCGATTCTTGAGGCTACCTGCCTTTGCGTCCGGCGGAGGGGCGTCCTCGGTACGGTTGTTAGCAACCTTACCCTTGTTTTCTTCCTTCTCTGACTTCTTCCCCTCGGGCTTCTGTTGCTGGGCCTGCATCTTCTTCTGCTCTTTGCCGGATGCCTGCTGGTCCTCATTCTCGGCCTTTTGCTTCCCCTGCTTCTGCTCGGACGGCGACTTCTTCTCTGAGGCCTGCCCGGCAGACGAGCTGCAACTCGAGGAACACTTACCCAGATTTACGATGAGTTTCTCGAGCCGCTCAACGACTTCCTGCTGCTTCCCCTGGACACCTGTGCCTGTCTTCCTGCCGGCCATACCTTTTTGAATCTGATCGAGCAGCTTGTTGATCTCCTCGAGGTTCTTTTCGCCCTCCTCGATCAGACGGCGCTGATAGTCTTCCGAGTCACCGCCTACCGGCTCGAAGTCGCCGCCGGGCCGGATTTCCTTCGCTTCCTTCTTCTCCACGTCGTCTTTATCCAGCTCAGCCCACAAAGCGACTGGAGAAAAGAGAAGACCGACAGCGACAGCGCCCCAAATCCCGTTTCTGGTGAAGCTCATGAGAGGCTCCGGTTGACAGGGTTCATGAAGTAAGTCTATATGACATCTTACTATGGACAGGGCGGAGGATCCAGCTCGGTTTTCGCGTAGATTCACGCACAAGTGCAGGGGAAATATGGCGTTGAGGAGTATTGTCAAAAATTTGGGCCGCCGCACCCTCGTTTTCCCCCTTGCCTTCATGGGCTTCATCTTCCTGTTGAGCTCCATTCCCGGGGGCGAAAAAAATGTTTTTGGCTACAGCTTCCAGCTGAATCCGCAGCTCGGCAACTTCTTGCATGTCCCGGTTTACTGCGCGCTCGCCACGTTCTGGCTGATCACACTCGAGGCATGGCAGGTGCCGCCCCGCAAAGGCCTCCTTCTTGCCGTCGTGTACGCCGCGCTCTTTGGAGCTCTCGATGAGGTGCACCAGTATTTCGTTCCCGAGCGTTTCATGTCCCTCATGGACGTGCTTTCAAACCTTCTGGGAGCCCTGATCGCTGCTCTTGCCTGGAGATACGTGCGGAGCTTGTTCTTCGCACCGGAGCCGTGAAGTATTCTCCATTCTCCATTCTCCATTCTCCATTCTCCATTCTCCATTCTCCATTCTCCATTCTCTATTCACTATTCTTTAGTACTACGGCTTGATCCCGCGGCACGGCTCCGCTTTGCGGTCACAGCCCAAGCCCTCTCCAAAGGTTGGGTCCGGGCCGCAGGCCGGGAACGGCGGCCGCGGCGCGAGCGTTCCCACCAGGAGGTAAACTGTGAGAGCCAGGGCGTCGGGCGGCTCGACCCTGCCGTCATCGTCCACGTCCGCGGCATCGAGACACGGCACTTCCTTGCCAAAAAGCAGGTGCTGGAGAAGAAGGCCCAGGTCCTGTGCCATCACCTTGCCGTTTCCCGTCACGTCGCCCCGTACGAAGGCCCTGAGCGGTTGTAGGAAGAAGGTCGCACCGATATCTGTCCGGCTGTCATCCGGATCCAGGGGAGCCGCCGGATCCCCCGCGTCGACCGCCGGTGAGTTCAGAAACACCCTGTAGTCTCCCAGGACCCAGCGTTGGGTGGTGGGATCCAGGAATCCGGTGGGGTCACGGAAGAGCGGGAACTCCTTCCGATTGGTAAGCGTCAGCTCTTCATGATCCAGTATG
>Ga0315336_1006445_pt1 | contig 11996 bp, 8 predicted proteins | sample ASW5metaG_FD_204512 | JGI IMG/M metagenome (GOLD analysis project Ga0315336, IMG submission 204512) | Ammonia-oxidizing marine archaeal communities from Monterey Bay, California, United States - ASW #5 | ecosystem: Environmental > Aquatic > Marine > Intertidal zone | place: USA: California...
TCTGCATCGCCCCGTCCGACTCAATAGGCGACGACGCCGTTTGATGAAGTAATGGTGCCTGGCACCGTTTCTTCACTCCCGGCCGTACTCTCTCCCCATGCGCATCATGATCGCGAACGATCTGTACGGACCGTCGTCCGCGGCGGGCGTCGCGGTCGGCTCCGCGCGTGCCCTCGTCGAGCGTGGTCACGAGGTCCACTTCGTGGCGACGGTTCGCGAGCCAGCCGAAGCGCGTCGCTTCGACGAGGACGGCGTCCACGTTCATCTCATTCACGCTCCGGCGTACGACCTCCGCTGGCGAGCATGGCGGAGCTGCTGGAACGCCCGGGCGATCCGGGGGCTACGTGAGGTCCTCGACGAAGTGAAGCCCGACGTGGCGCACTTCCACAACGTCCACATCTTCCTGTCGTACCGCGCGTTCAAGGTCGCCGCCGACGCGGGCGCCGCCGTCGTGTTGTCGGTGCACGACGTGATGCCGTTCTGTTTCCAGAAGATGTTCTGCTTCATCTCCGATGAGCACCGCGTCGACGGCCCGCCGATCTCCTTCAAGGCGCCGATGCCGAAGTGCATCCCGTGCGCGCGGTTCCGCTACAACCCGTTCCGCAATCCGTGGATCCGACACCACGTGCGCCGATACGTGAAGCGGGTGCTCGCGGTCTCCGACGAGATGGGGCGGGCGCTGCGCGACAACGGCTATGACGTCGACATTCACGCGAACGGGCTCGATCCTCGCCGGGCCGCGTCGGCCGCGCAGGGCGCCGCGTTCCGCGCGGTGCACGGGATCGAAGAGCGCAAGGTCGTCCTGTACGGCGGGCGTCTCGATCATCGAAAGGGCGCCGAGCACCTGATTCGAGCCATGGCGACGGTGCGCGAGCGGGTCCCGAACGCCGCGCTGTTGGTCGTCGGTTCGAGCCACGGTGGCTACGAGGATCGCATGCTCGAGTTCGCGGCCGAGCTCGGGCTGGGTGACTCGATATTCACGACGGGGTGGATCGACCAGGAGGAGATGGCGACGGCGTACGCGGCGGCGGACGTGATCTGCACGCCGTCGCTCATCTTCGAATCGTTCGGCCTGATCAACGCGGAGGGGATGCTCGCTGGAAAGCCGGCCGTGTCGTCGTTCTTCGGCGGGACGAAGGACGTCGTCGAGCACGGCGTGACCGGCTTCCACGTGAACCCGCTGCACGTCGACGACCTCGCCGAGCGGCTGGCGACGCTGCTCGAGGACGACGCGCTGCGGGAGCGGATGGGTGAAGCGGCGCGCGCACGCGTGCTCGAGCGATTCCATCAGGAGAAGCAGGCGGAACACCTCGAGCGGCTTTACGCGGAGCTTGGTTCGTGAGCGGTCCCGAGAAGTTCACGCCACGGCGAGCCACCGTGGCCGACGCGGAGACGCTGGTCGGCTTGTTCAACCGGGCGTTCGGCAAGACGAAGGACTCCCGCACCATGAGCTGGAAGTACTTCGGGGCGCCGCACGGCGACTCGCTGACCTTCCTCGCGGAGGGCGTGGGGGACGGCGAAGTGGAGGCGCGGGCCGGGGGAGCGTACTCATACGTCTCCCGGCGCATGACGATCGCGGGGCGGCCGTTCGTAGGGACCCAGGCGTCCGACGCGATGGTCGACGTGCCGTTCCGGAAACGCGGCATCTTCACCTCGCTGGACGACCGCTGCGCGGAGGCCGCGGGCGCCGAGGGGGCGCCGGTCTGCTTCGCGGTCGCGGGTCGACAGTCGATGCACGGCTTCCTGAAGAACGGGTGGCGTGACATCGGTACCTGGCAGACGTGGATCGGGGTCCTCGACCCTGCCGCGCTGCTCGGAGCGAAGCTGCCGCGCGCCTTGGCGCGCCTCGGCGGAGTCGCCGTTTCGCTCGGGTTGGCGCTGACCGGTCGCCGACCACGGTCCGGCGTGGCGCCGGGCTTCGGTCCGATCGAGCGGTTCGACTCTCGCGCGGACGCCCTATTCGACGACGTGAAGGAAGACCTGCCGATCGCGGGTGTGCGCGACGCGGCGTGGCTGAACTGGCGCTTCGTCGACACGCCGACCGGCCGTCATCGCTGTTTCGCGCTCCATCGCGACGGGCGCGAGGGTCGGCTCGACGGTTGGATCGTGGTCGAGGACGCGCTCGGGCGCGGGTGGGTCGTCGAGATACTCGGGCGTGACGCCGACGCGGAGGATCTCCTCCTACGAGGCGCGTTCGCGCATCTTCGCGAGCGCGGCAACCCGATGGTGTTCCTGTCCACGATCCCGTGCGCCCGCGTCGAATCGATGCTGCGGCGCAACGGAATGTTCCCGCACCCGCGGAAGAAGCCATTCAAGAACGCGACGCCGACGATCATCCGGGTCCTACGAGAGGACCTCGATCCGTCGCCATCCACCTTGCTCGACCCGACGCAGTGGTATCTCTTCGACGGGGACCGTGACGTCGAGCACATGTCCCCCGCCCTCCCCGAAGATTGACGAGTCGGCCGCCATGCAGAGACTGAAGCACGGACTGAAGAAAGGGCTGCGGCGTACGCTCGTGGGGTTGAACGGCCTCGGTCTCGGGTGGCTCCTCCGGCGTCTCGGATTCGCCAAGGGGGCGGGGATCGTGATGACGCACTGCGTGGGTTACGTGCCCGAGACGGACTATCTCCCGCCGGACATGAAGACGTCCACGGAGAAGATCGAAGCGATGCTGAAGGCGCTGTCGCGGCGCGGCATGCGGTGCGTCACGGTGCGAGAGGTGGTCGAGGCGCTCGACCGCGGAGAGGACGCGAAGGACCTGCTGGCGTTCACGATGGACGACGGGTATCGCGACAACTTCACGGAAGCGATGCCGCTGCTGAAGCGGTACGGCGCGAGCGGGACGGTCTTCGTGGAGAGCCGCGCGGTGGACGAGCGGTCCGTCTCCTGGATGCACCGCTACTTCCTCGTCTGCCGAGTGAAGGACGAGCGTTGGTTCGCCGAGGAATACGCCCGGCGGACCCGGGACGAGCCGACCAAGGAGAAGCTCCTCGCGGCGCTCGAGGGCGGCTCGTCGCACGGCGCGCTCTATGACCTGAAGCGCGTGCTGAAGTACGACGCGGACCGCGAGGACCGTGAGCGGACATCGAGGGAGATCCTCGAGGCGGCGGGTCGTTCGGAGGACGAGCTCTCGCGGGCGTACCTCGAATGGGCGGAGATCGAGGAGATGGACGAGGCGGGGATCGAATTCGGCGCCCACACGATTCATCACGAGATCCTCTCTCGGCTCGACGAAGACGAGAAGCGCCGGGAGATCGCGGAGTCGACGCGGATCCTCCGAGAGCACGTGAAGGCGCCGGTGACGACTTTTGCGTATCCCTTCGGTCGACCGTGGGATTACGACGATGGTTGCTTCGAGATTCTGCGCGAGGTCGGCTACCGCTGTTCATGCGCGGCGATCGATGGCACCAACGACCCGGAGACCGACCGGTGGCAACTACGACGACTCCCCTTGAACGATGACATCCCCCTGGCGGACATCTTGGCGGAGATCGACGGGACGCTTCCCCTCTTTCGGCGTCTGACCGGGGTTCGTCTCTGAGTCGGAGCACGTCGCCGACTCCCGGCCCGCCTTGCCGTTTCTCCTTGTCCGGAGTAGTTTTGGATCAATGACCCTGGCCTTCGCCATCGACGACTGGAACCCACGACAACTCGGCCTCCTGGCCGCGGGGATCGCGTTCGTCTCGGGCCTGGTTTTGGTCCCGATCCTGCGTCGGGTCGCCCTCGCGACCGGCGTGGTCGACGCTCCTGACGCTCCCGGGGGGCGGAAGTTTCAGCGAGAGCCGGTGCCCTTGTTGGGGGGCGTCGCGGTCGCCTTGGCGGCGTGCGTCGCGCTGGCCGTCGTGACCTGGGACAACCCGTCGGCTCGGACGACGTTCCCACAGCACACCAATATCATCTGCGCCGCCGCCCTGACGTTTCTGATCGGCCTCGTGGACGACATCTTCAAGGACCGGATCGGCCCGCTCCCGAAGTTCATCGGGCAGACCATCGCGGTGCTCGTCCTGTTCGGCCCGAACTGGCTGCAGGTGCTCCAGGGGGACGCCACCAGCGGCGAGCTGTTTCACGTGCTCGCGCTCACGCTCTGGTTCCTGACCGTCGTCAACGCCGTCAACTTCATCGACAACATGAACGGGCTCTGCTCGGGAGTCGCGATGATCTCGCTGCTCGTCGGTCTGGTCGGCGTGGCCGGCATGAACACGGCGCGGTGGGCCGTGCTCGCCGGCGCGCTGGGCGGCGGGATGGCGGGCTTCATCCCGAGCAATTATCCGAAGGCGCGGATCTACCTCGGCGACGCGGGGAGCCACCTCGCCGGGTTCTTTCTGGCGCTACTGTCGCTGCAGTTCACGGCCGGATTCCTGTCCGCGGGGCGCGACTTGTTCGGGCTCGACGCGTTCATCCCGGCCATGCTCCTGCTCGGTCTGCCGTTGTTCGACCTGCTGTTCTCGGTCGTGCGGCGGCATCACGAGCGGCGGCCGCTGTTTCACGGCGACGCGCGTCACCTGTCGCATCGACTCGTCGGCGCGGGCCTCGACCCGGGGTCCGCCGTCATGCTGCTTTGGGGCGTCCACCTGATGCTGGCCGCGTCGGGGGTGGTGGCGTTCGAGTACGAAGCAGCGGGACGCTGGACCATCTTCGCCGTTGTCCTGATCATCATGTCGATCTTCGCCGCGATCCTCGTTCGCGTGGAGCGCGGTCGGCCCAAGGGGCCGGGGCCGAGCGGGACGAATGGGTCGGGCGGAACGGGCGAGTCGGGCGACGAGTCGCTCGACACCCCTTCGCGCGGCCGGCTGTCACAAGAAACTCACTAGAGGAGCGCGCGTTGGACCCGAAGGAATTCGCGATCCAGTACGACATCGAAGAGACGCACTGGTGGTTCAAGGCACGACGTCGCCTCGTCCGCCGGTTCGCCGAGCAGGTCCGTGCCGAACTCGGTCGGCCGCTTCGGATCCTCGACGTCGCGTGTGCGACGGCGATGTCGTTTCGGTTTCTCTCCGATCTTGGCACGATCCGGGGGCTCGACATCTCGACCGAGACGATTCACTTCGCGAAGCAACGCGGGATCGATCGGATCGTCCGCGGTGACGCGCAGAGCATGCCGTTCGCCGAGGGATCGTTCGACCTGGTGCTGGCGCTCGACGCGTTCGAGCACTTTCCCGACGACACCGGTTCGATGGCCGAGGTCCGGCGTGTCCTGGGGAGCGAAGGGGCCTTGATCTGCACCGTCCCCGCGTTCATGAGCCTCTGGTCGCCGCACGACGACGCGTTCCACCACCTGCGCCGCTACACGAAGTCGGAGCTCAAGAGGAAGCTCTCCGAGCAAGAGCTGCGCATCGAGCGGCTGTCGTACTACTCGATGTTCCTGACCCCGCCGTTGTGGGTGTTCCGGAAGATGCGGGCGATGCTCGGTCGTGGCAAGGAAGCGACGTCGGACTTCACCGTGCCGATCCCTCGGCCGGTCGAGTGGGCTCTTGGCGGTCTGATGTCGGTCGAGGCGGCGATGCTGAAGGCGGTCGATCTTCCGCTCGGCGCGTCGTTGATCGGTCTGTCCCGCAAGACCTGATCAGCGCGTCGGCGTCCCCGCGGCGAGCGCGGCCGCGAAGGCGGCCCGTCGCTCCTCGAGCGTCGCCGCGGTCGCCGCGGCCAGCAGGTGGTGCTCCGGAACGAGCGGGTCGAGCCGGGCCGCATCGCTCGCGTGTCGAGTCGCGGCGCCTTTGCGGAGTCCGAGCGCCAGCCGCGTGCGCGCGAACGTGCGGTGTGCGCCGGCGTCGTTCGGTCGGTCGAGGAGCGCCGCGCTCGCCCGACCGAGTGCTTCGTGGAGTCGCCCCTCGGCGAGCTCCGGCTCGTTCTTCCAACCCGCTTCGATGCGGCGAATCTCCGCCAATGCGAGATGAGCGCGGGCCAGCAGTCCCCCGTCGAATCCGCCGTGGCGACGGACGAGCCCGAACACCGCGAAGGCCGTTTGGGGGTTGCCCAGGCGTCCGCCGCCCGCGGCCCAGCGCCGGTACCCGGTCGACTCCGCCTCGAGGTACGCTTCCATCAGGTCCATCGCCGCGGCGCGCAGCTTCGGTCGGAGTTCGAACGCGCGCGTCAGCTCCTCCAGCCCCGCCGCGATCCGCCCCGATTTCCAGTAGTGGCGGCCGAGGCGGTGCCGAACGTCGGCGTCCGCCGGGTCGGTATTGCGGGAAGCGAGGAGCATGTCGTGGATCGCGGCGCGGGCGTCGCGCCGCTCCGAGCGGAGCTGCGCCGCGCGGCGTGCGTCGAAGCGCTCCATCAACCAGAGACAGTGGTCCTCGGCGCGCGTGTCGTCCTCGAGGATCGCGATCGCGAGTTCGAGGTCGATGCGCCGCCGCGACCCATCCGCGTCGGGGCCGATCCGATCGGCGCGCCGAAGCAGGCGCCGAAGGTTGTCGGCGGCGAGATCCGGGCGCGACGTGCTTATCCGCGTCCGGGCGGAGCGGAGGGAGAGGCGCTCGAGCCTCGCGTTGCCCGCTCGTTCGGCGAGCTCTCGGGTCGCCGTGGGTGACAGGCTCACGCGGGTGGAGTCCGCGCCGGCGACACCGACGAAGTGGGCCGTGGCGCCGTCGAGGACGAGCACCGGGTCCTCGAAGATCTCGAGTGCGCGTCGCGCCAGCAAAGAGACTTCATCGAACGAGCGCGCCCCGAGGTCGACGGTCAGCGCGATCGCGGCGGGCGGCGCGGAAGCCTCGAACGGCCATCCGGGCGGGGGGGCACCGACTGGGCCACCCATGTCGGTCCGGATCGGGTCGAGCGGGCCCGCGGGCTCGGACGCCGCGTCATACGGCCCGCCCAGCGGCGCGAGCGGCATGAGCGGCGCCAACAGTAGCGCCGCGGCGATGGCCACCCGCTCGATTCGGCTCGGCTGTGGTCGTACCGTCGCGCCCAGTAGGAGCGCGGTGGTGAGGGTCACGAAGCCGCCGATCGAGCCCGTCAGGAGCGTCGCGCCGTAGAGGAAGTGCCTTCGCGTGACGGACGGCCCCTGGATCCGGTCCGCCTGCGCGTAGAGCTCAGCGCCCGACATCGGTTCCAACGCGAGCGACAGGACGACCAGCAGCGAGATCGCGGTGATCGCCCAGGCCGAGCGGGCCTCGAGGGCCGGGTGCCGGCGCCGGAGGGCCCGCGCCAGGCCGACGCCGACGCCGGCGCTCACGAGGATCGGCGCCGCGACGAAGGTCCGGCTGGCCAGGTCGTCGCCGGTCGTCACGAGCACCGAGGCGGCGATCTCGCGCCCGGCGAGGAACAGGAGTGCGGCGCACAAGGCCGGCCAGTGCGCTCCCGCGCCGAATGAGGTGACCCAGGGTTGCTCGGACGAGGCGTGACCCGTCACGGGTGAGCCGCTTGACTGACGACTCCAGGCCGTGCTCGCGAGCAGCAGGATCAGCCCGAGCGCCATCGGAAAGGCGGTGCCGAGGTCGGGGAGCAGCCGGAGGCCGAGCATCCACCCGATGGCGCCGCCGATCAAACCGGCCCCGAGAGACAGGCGCGCGTTCGGAGCGATCAGGGCGTGGAGGAGCACCGAAAGCCCGGCGAGGTAGGGGACCACGCCGTCGGCCGTGCCGGCCGAAGCGACGAGCGCTAGAAGGCCGGCGGCGAGCCCGAGTAGGAATCCTTGCGCCCGTTGCATGTCACGTTCCCGTGCGGACTTCCGTGCCGGGGTGTAGTGGTGGTGCTATCATTCGAGGCTTCCGCCCTTGTCTGGCGCGAAGCCCTTCAGGATTCGACACCTTCCCGACCGAAAAGACCTCATCGATGCGCTTGCTCCTGGTCAACCCTCCCAGCCCCGAAAACTGTCGGATCAGCCGCGGGCTGATGGGCGGGTTCGGCATGGCCGTGAACCAGGATCTCGTCTATCCGCCGCTGAACCTGGCGTACGTCGCCGCGGTGGCACGAGACGCCGGCCACGACGTTTCGATCTTGGACGCCGAAGCGCTCGATCTGGACCGCGAAACGACGATCGAGCGGGGAGTCGAGCAGCCGTTCGATCTCGTCGGTGTCGATTCGTCGACGGCGACGATCGACGACGACCTGACCCTCGCCGCCGAGTTGGCGAAACGTGCCGGAGCGAAGTCCTTCACGATGGGCGCGCAGGTCACCAACACGCCCGACAACGTCCTGGCGCGCACGGGGGTCCACTACGTGATCCGCGACGAGGTCGAGGATACGGTCGTCGCGTTGATCGAGGCGCTCGAGAAGGGCGACGACGTCAGCGGGGTGGAAGGGATCTCGTCCCAGGACGAGACGGGCGAAGGGATCGTTCACAACCCTCCGCGCAAGAAGATCGTCGACCTCGATCGCCTGCCGTTCCCGGCGCGCGACCTCCTGCCGAACGAGCGCTACCGGATCCCGGACATGGTCGGGCCGATGACGACGGTTCAGTCGAGCCGCGGCTGCCCGATCAACTGCACGTATTGCGGCTACACGCTCAGCCAGGGGCTCCGCTTCCGGTCTCGCTCCGCCGAGGACGTCCTCGCCGAGCTCTGCGAAGTGGAGCGGAAGTACGGGATCAAGAACGTCGTCTTCCGAGACCCGCTCTTCTCGGCCAACAAGAAGCGCATTCAAGCCCTCTGTGACGGGATCGCGCGCGAGGGCCTCTCCATCGATTGGCAGTGCGAGACCGCGATCAAGTGTCTCGACGAAGAGCTGCTCGCGCAGATGCGTGAGGCGGGGTGTGTGTCGATCTCCTTTGGCGTCGAGACCGCGGACCCCGAGCTCGGCAAGAAGTACTCGAACTCGAAGATTCGCTCCCCGGAGCACGCCGAGGTGGTCATCAGCGCCGCCAAGCGGCTGGGCATTCGGACACGAGCCTTCTTCATGCTCGGATTCCCGGAGGAGACCCGGGTCCAGATGCACTCGACGGTCGACCTCGCGGTGCGGCTCGACCCCGATTCGGCGCAGTTCACGTCCGTGACCCCATACCCGGGGACCCCGATGTGGCACGACGTGCGCAAGGGCGAGCAAGAGGACTTCGCGACCTACGACGGGCACAAGCCGACCGGCGTCAACACCGTGATCAGCCCGGACGCCCTCGCAGTCGAGATCAAGCGGGCGTACCGCAAGTTCTACCTGCGGCCCCGGCGGATCCTCGACCAGCTCTCCTCGCCGCGGCGGTTCGCGTCCCGCATTCGTCACTATTTGACGATGCACGACGACTGATTCCAAAAAAGTCCGAATCGTCCGTAACGCGCGGCTGATGGATCGGATTTGTGGGCACCAACCACGAACCCGACTCCTGGAGAGCCGCGCATGACGTCTTCCTCACTCCTCCGTACCCTCTGTCTTGCCGTCGTGATCGCGTTGACCTCCGCGACCGCGTCTGCGACCGAGCATTACGAGAATGACACCCCGACGGGTTGGCTCTGGCTCTACGGGCAGACCGCCGCTCAGGTCTCCGCGCACGCCGCCAACGGCTTTCGGCTGGTCGACATCGAGGTCGAGCAGGCCTCGCCGATCCGGTTCACCGTCGCCTTCGTCAAGAACACAGGCTCGCACGCGAAGGGTTTTTGGTGGTACTACGGGGTGAGCACCAGCTCGGTCAGCACCCTCGTCAGCCAGAACAACGCGCGGCTGATCGACGTCGAGCCGTACGACCTGAACGGGGCGCTCCGGTACGCGGTGATCATGATCCCGAACACCGGCTCGGACGCGAAGGCGTGGTGGTGGTCGGTCAGCGCCAACTTCAACGACATCGTCAACGACGTGAACGCCAACGGCGCCCGGGTCGTCGACATCGAGGAGACCGACGTCGGCGCGACGCACTACTACGCGGCGATCATGATCAAGAACTCCGGCGCCGACGCGAAGGGCTGGTACTGGTGGATCGGGACGACGGAGAGCTTCCTCTCCAGCGAGATCGCCTCGAAGAACCTCCGCCTGATCGACCTCGAACGTCGCCCGGATGGGAAGTACGACGCCATCCTGATCAAGAACGACGAGGCATTCCACTGGTGGTGGTACGTCGGCCAGAGCGAGGCGTCGCTGAACGCGATCATCGCCCAGACCGGGTCGCGCGTCATCGACGTCCAGCGCGTCGGCGGTCTCTTCTACGCCATCCTGCTCAACAACTCGAACGACCTCACGACGCGCGTCGGCGACATCCTGCGCAACGGATCGGACGGCGTCACCGGTCTCTACCTGAAGCAGGTGAACGGCGGGGTCCGCGCGGCGCTGCAGGAGGGCTTCGTGTTCGAGCCGGCCAGCACCATCAAGACGTTGATGCACGTCCACGCCATGAAGCAGATCGAACAGTCGAGCGCTTCGCTCGGTGAGAGCCTCACGGTCTTCACGGGAACCAACGGGTCCTGCCCGCAGTACTTCGCGCCGATCTCCGAGGGGATGGAGCAGGTGCTGAAGCTGATGATGGAGAACTCCGACAACAACCGCACGATGGCGATCCGCGACCGGTTCGGGAACCCCGCCATCAACGGCATGGGGACCTCGCTCGGAATGACCAACACGCAGATCATCCACACTCTCGGTTGCGGCGGACCGCCCGCGAACCAGCTGACCCTGATCGACGGCGGCGTGTTGCACGAGGCGGTCGCGAACGGCTATCTCGGCGCGCAACGACAGAAGTGCTACGACCTGATGCTGCAGTCGGTCAACGGCTACGGCGGCGGGCAGCTGGGCGGGATCATCGACCAGGAGGGAGCCGCGCTCAGTCTCCCGGCCTCCGTGATCAGCTCGTTCAAGGCCAACATGCAGATGGCGTACAAGGGCGGCAGCTACGGCTACAACAACCCGCTGGACTTCTTCTACTCCGTCCTCGCCTGGGTGAAGATCCCGTTCAAGAACGGTGCGGTGATCACGCCGGCCGAGTACGTCACCGGCGTGTTCGTTCATGACGCGTCGAGCAATTCGCAGGCGGCATCGAGCATGAACACGGCGTCGGCGGAGCTGTTGCGTGACGAGATCCGGGCCGCCTTGGAGACCTGGACGAACAGCTGCACGAACCCCGCCTCCAACGCGACGTACGGCGTCGGCAAGCCCGGCACCAACGGCGTTCCGTTCCTTCAGGCGCTCGATCTCCCGATCGTCGGCGCCATGGCGACGATTCGGGTGTCGAACGCGCTGCCGGGGGCGTTCTCCACGCTCTTCCTCGGGGTGCAGCAGGCGTCGATCCCGTTCGACGGTGGCGCGTTGCTGGTGAACAACCCGCTCGTGATCTCGATCCCGATCCCGTTCGACGTGGCCGGCTCGTGGACCTTGGCCGGGCAAATGCCGAACGATCCGAGTCTGTGCGGATTGACCCTCTACCATCAGGTCATGTACGTCGATCCGGGCGCTTCGGGCTTCTACCAGACCGCCCAGACGAACGGCCTGGCGCGGACGCTCGGCGGCTGAGCCGGGCGAGTGGCCCGTCCCCGTCGGCCCGGCGACAAGCCAGCCGGCGGGGACGAGGTCGCCGCACGATACGGGGGAGGACGAGGCGGTGGACGACTCCGAAGCACGATCGCCCGCCGCCGTCGCTCTCGAGGAGTTCCTGGAGCTTCGCGAACGCGACCCCGACGTGGACTTCGACGCGTTCTGCAAGGGTCGCCCCGAGGTCGCCGACAAGCTGCGGCGGCTCTACGGCGCGTGGCGCAATCTGGCCGGCGAGGTCTCCTCGGCCTCCTCTTCCACATCATCCGCCTCTTCCGGCCGGCCCGACTGGGCCGTCGAGGAGGCTCGGTCGGTGGACCTCACCGCCGGCCGTGAGGCATCGGCCGACCTCCTGGCCGGGCTCGACGCCCACGACAGGCCGCGCTACCAGGACGCGCGCGAGGTCGCGCGCGGCGGCATGGGCGCGATCCTCCGGGTCTTCGACCGGGACCTTCGCCGCGTCCTCGCGATGAAGGTCTCGCTGCTAGAGACGGGTGAAGGGGATGCGCGCGGTCTGGCGCGGTTCCTCGCCGAGGCACAGATCACCGGTCAGCTCGAGCACCCGGGGATCGTGCCGGTCCACGAACTCGGCGTCGACGCGGACGGGCGCGCGT
>Ga0315336_1006446_pt1 | contig 11995 bp, 11 predicted proteins | sample ASW5metaG_FD_204512 | JGI IMG/M metagenome (GOLD analysis project Ga0315336, IMG submission 204512) | Ammonia-oxidizing marine archaeal communities from Monterey Bay, California, United States - ASW #5 | ecosystem: Environmental > Aquatic > Marine > Intertidal zone | place: USA: California...
CCCGCGGTGCGCCCCGTCGCGCAGCTCGACGACGACGACGTCGACCGCCGTGTAAGTGTCGCGCGCGATCCGAAACGCGCCACGCACCAGCCATCGCTCGGCGCGCGTCGCGACCTCGACGGTCACGGAAGTCGCTCGAGCAGCCGAACGACCCCCTGGCGGACCGGATCGACGGCGACGAGTCCGGTCTCGTCGGCGGCGTCGGCGAGCGCCTCCTCGGCCGCGGCGTCGTCGAGCGCGCTGGTGTTCAGCGCCACGCCGAGCATGCGCGCCGCAGGGTTGGCCCGACGCACCGACGCGAGGTGGACGGCGACACAGTCTCCGAGGCGAGGCACGGGCTTCGCCGGCAGGCCGCGCAGGTGCTCGCGCCCCGGCTCGTGACAGAGGACCATCGCGTCCGGCTGCGAACCGTGCAGCAACCCGAGACTCACGCCGGAGAACGACGGGTGAAAGAGCGACCCCTGCCCCTCGATCACGTCCCAGTGATCCTCGTGCGCATCGGGGGTGAGATACTCCGCGGCGCCCGCGATGAAGTCTCCCGGGACCGCGTCGACCGCGATTCCGTCACCGGCGATCAAGATGCCCGATTGCCCGGTGGCGCGAAAAGTCGCATCGATCCCGTGCTCGCGCATCGCCTCCGTGAGGAGCAGCGCGGTGTGCATCTTCCCGACCGAGCAGTCGGTCCCGACCGTCAACAGCCGCCGCCCCGTCCGCGGCGCGCCGGTCGCCGTCGAGAGGAGCGCGTAAGGCCGCTCGACGTGCCGCAAATCGAACAACGCCCGACCGTGCGCGGCCGCCACCGCCACGATGTCGGGGAGCTCGATCAGGCGCTCGTGCATTCCGGCGATCACGTCGAGTCCGGCCTCGAGCGCCGCCACGATCGTGGGAATCCAGGCCGCCGCGAACCGCCCGCCCGGCGCGACCACTCCGACGACCATCGCCCTGGCCCCGCGCGCCTTCGCCTCGGCCGGCGTCAGCTCGGTCAGCCCGGTGTCGGCGCGACAGCCATCGAGCCGAAGCTGCCCGACGCAGTCGCGGGGCCGGAAACGAGTGCATGAGAGGGCCATCTTCGCGGCGAGATCGTCGCGGGCATCCCCCAGGAACAGCAGGTACGGCGCGGGCAGTTCCAGCATGTTCGAACAGGATAGCCGTTACGATCCCATCGTGTCGCTCCCCCGCCCTCGGAAGGTCTTATACACGGCGATCGCCGTGACGCTCGTCCTCGGTCTCGTCGAGGCCGCGGCGCGCGTCATTCTCCGCCTCCGGCCCCCACCGACGCTGGAGGCGACCCGGATCGAGTTCGGCCGCGTCGGGACGTCCTGGTTCGACCTCCTCGCCCCGGACGTCGGCGAGCCGTCGGTCGGGGCGACGCTCTATCTTCCGGACTCCACGCTCTTCTGGCGGCTGCGCCCCGAGTTCGAGGGGGACCTGACGAACGTCTGCTATGCGACCCACGGCGCGCCGATCACGTGGCGCCTGTCGACCGACGCCGCCGGCCGCCGGATCACCCCGCCTTCTCACGACGACCCCGACGGAGCCGGTGCGGCGACAGTGCTCTGCCTGGGTGACTCGGTCACGTTCGGGTTCCGCGTCTCCGACGACGAAACCTGGCCGGCCCGCCTCGGCGCGGCGCTCGCGGCGCGTGGCTGGCCGAACGCGCGGTGCCTGAACCTGGCGGTCCCCGGGTACTCGTCGTATCAGGGTCGCCGCGTCCTCGACCAGGCGCTCGCCGACACGAAACCCGACATCGTCCTGATCGCGTTCGGAGCCAACGACCTCGAGGCGGACGCCCGCTCGGACGCACGGAAGGGCGCCGCGAACGCGCGTTTGCCGGCGCGCCTCGGCCGACTCGTCGCCGGACTCGGCATCACCCGCCTCCTCCGCGGCGCGCCGTCGGCCGCGCGAACCGACCCCGCCTCAGCCGCCGCCTCCCCGCGGGTCTCGGCCGTCGAATACGTCGAAAACATCCGAGCGATGGTCCGCGCCGCCCGCGCCGCCCGCGCCGAGCCGATCCTGCTCGACCTCGTCTTTCTCGCCGAAACGTGGCGCCCCTCGCTCGAGCAGGTGGCCCGAGAAGAGAAGTGCCGACTCCTCGACGGCCGCGTCCGGCTGCGCGACGCCCTCGACGACCTCCTCGCCGGTCGGCGCTTCACGGACGAGCGCGCCGAGCTCGACGCGTTCTGGACGACCGAACTGGCGCAGTACCGCCGCGTCTACTACGACGCCTCTTTCTACGACGCGCTGTTCGCCGACCCGATCTGGTCGCAGCTCCTCCGCTATCTCATGATCGAGCCGGTTCACCCGAACGCCCTCGGCCATCAGGTGCTGGCGGAGGCGATCGCGGAGGTGATCACGGGGTGAGAGGGGGAGGGGAGCTGTGCCTGGCGGAGGTGTCTCCAGGGTCAGCGTGTGAGCCGCTAAGGAGGCGCGACCACTGTCGCCACCCGACCGGCGACGATCGTCACTGGGAGCACGACCGACGGCTCGCTCGCGAGGAAGTGAAGGAGATAGGCGCCGGGTTCAAACGCCGGGTAGTCAATGATGCCCGTGATCTGGTCAAACCTGACGGCCTCCGGCCTCAAGTCCTTTTCCGGAGCTTCCGCCCGCGCGATGCGAACGCGACCGATCCGCTGCCCGGAGGCCTCGGCGCGGATCAGGAGCCGGCCCCCCAAGCGAACCGTCCGCCGGATCGCCCGAGGTGCGAGCGACTGAGGCGGCGGCATATTTCGCGGGTCGACAGCGGCCGCGCCAGGGTCGACCTCCGGCCCGCTCCCGGCCGGTCCACTGGCACGCGTGAGGAGGAACACCGTCCCGACGAGAATCGCGGCGGCGAGCGCGATGGCGACGAAGGCGAGCGGTCGCGTCATGGCGGTTTCCCTTGGGGGCATGGTCGCCGACCACGAGTATGGGATGGAACCGACCGCGGGCTCGGGCTCGGGCTCGGGCTCGGGCTCGGGCTCGGGCTCGGGGAGGATGGTCCCCATGGATGAGCCGAATGCACGTCTCCCATCGCTGATCAGCGAGGCCGCCAACCAATGGTCGGCGCAGCCCACCTTCCCCCAGAAGGAACGCGTGCGCCCCAAGTGACCGAGGCCGGGGATCCGGAAGAGGGGTGGTCACGGCGTGGCCTGAAAGCGAGCGAAGCGATGCGGCCCGGAGCGCAGCGGAGGCCGCGCCAAGAAGGTCCCTTCCGCATTCGCGGCTTTCGCGGAGCGTCCCGCCGTGACCGCCCCTCTTCCGGATCCCCGGCCGTAGCCCCCGAGGGGAGCCAGGGCTTCCACGAACCGCGCGTCCAGCGCAACAGGCCGCGCGCCCAGCGCAACAGACCGCGCGTCCAGCGCACCAGACCCAGCGTCCAGCGCCTCAAACCCTCTCAAACGCGACCGACATCCCGAGCCCACCGGAGATACAGAGCGTCGCCAGCCCCCGCTGCAGCATGCTCCGCTCCATCTCGTGAAGCAGCGTCACGACGATGCGGCATCCCGTCGCGCCGATCGGGTGGCCGAGCGCGATCGAGCCGCCGTTCACGTTCACCCGGTCTCCCGGCAACGACAGTTCGCGGTCGCACGCGATCACCTGCGCGGCGAACGCTTCGTTCAGTTCGATCAGATCGAAGTCCGTGAGGTCGGCGTGCATTTTCTCGAGCAGCCGCTTGGTCGACGGGACCGGGCCCAGGCCCATGACCGTGGGGTCGACACCGCCGTCAGCCCAGTCGACGATCTTCGCCATCGGCGTCACGCCGAGCTCGTTCGCCTTCGCGTCCGACATGACCATCACCACCGCGGCGCCATCGGTGATGCCCGAGGAGTTACCGGCGTGCACGGTGCCGTCCTTCTTGAAGACGGTGGGCAGCTTCTGCATGTGCTCGACGGTGACGCCCTCGCGTGGATGCTCGTCCTTGTCGAGCCCGAACTCGCGACCCTTGCGGTCCGTCCACTTGACCGGCGCGATCTCGTCGTCGAAGGAGCCCGACTTGCGCGCTGCCTCGGCCTTGCGCTGCGAGTTCACGGCATACGCGTCCTGCTCGTCGCGGCTGATCTCGTACCGCTCGGCCAGCGTCTCCGCGGTCCGACCCATGGGCTGATCGGCGATCGGGCAGTGGAACCCGTCCCGGAAGTTGCCGTCGTGCACCTTGGCGTGCCCGAGTCGGAAGCCCTCCCGGAGATCGAGCTCGAACGGCACGCGGCTCATCGACTCGCAGCCTCCCGCGATCACGACGGACGCTTCGCCGGAGTTCACCAGGCGCGCGGCCTGCACGATCGTCTCGAGTCCGGAACCGCACGCCTTGTTGAGCGTCATCGCGATGCTCTCGTGCGGAATCCCCGACCGGATCAGAATCTGCCGCGCCGGATTCGGTCCGCCGCCGGCCTGCCGGGCGTTACCGATCAGGACGTGGTCGACGGCGTCTTTCGCGACGCCCGAGCGTTCGAAGAGCGCCTCGACGGCGTGGACACCGAGGTCGACGGCGGAGAGGTCTTTGAACGAACCGAGGAACTTGCCGATCGGGGTCCGAACGGCATGCGTGATCACGACCATGGGGGTTTTCCGATTATCTGACGATATTGCGGGAGATGACGAGCCGTTGGATCTCGCTCGTCCCCTCACCGATAGTGCAGAGCTTGGCGTCGCGCCAGAAACGCTCGACCTCGTACTCCGTCGAGTAGCCGTAGCCGCCGTGCACCTGGATCGCGTTCGACGTGACTCGCATGGCCACCTCGGACGCGTACAGCTTCGCGATGGCCGCCGGCTGACCGAACGGCCGACCGGCGTCCTTCAGGCGCGCGGCGTGATAGACGAGGTGGCGCGCCGCCTCGATCTCCACCGCCATGTCAGCGAGCTTGAACCCGACCGCCTGGTGGTCGGCGATCCGCTTGCCGAACGTCTCGCGCTCGCGGGCGTACTTCACCGAGCGCTCATACGCGCCCTGGGCGAGCCCGAGCGCCATCGCAGCGATCGAAATCCGACCACCGTCGAGCGTCTTCATGAAGAGCTTGAACCCGCCGCCCTCCTCACCGACCAGATTCTCGACCGGGACTTCGCAGTCCTCGAAAATCAGCTCGGCCCAGTCCGAACCGCGCGTTCCGAGCTTCTCGAGCTTCTGCCCGAGCTTGAACCCCGGAAAGTCCTTCTCGACGATGAACGCAGAGATTCCGCGCGACCCGGGGTCGTTCGACGTCTTCGCGGTGACGATGAACGTGTGACCGATGTTCGCGTTGGTGATGAACGTCTTGGTGCCGTTGAGGATGTACTTGTCGCCGCGGAGTACCGCGTTCGACTGCGTCCCGCCGGAGTCCGACCCGGCGTTCGGCTCGGTCAGACCGAACGAGCCGAGCTTGTCGCCGCTGGCGAGGTCCGGCACGTACTTGCGACGCTGCTCGTCGGATCCCCACGCGTAAATGGGGTACATGCCGAGCGAGACGTGTGCGGCCAACGTCAGCGCGGTCGACCCGCAGCACCGCGCCAGCTCCTCGACGGTCAGGATGTACGAGAGCCCGTCCATTCCCGCGCCGCCGTACTCCTCCGGGATCGGGACTCCCGTCAGTCCGAGGTCCTTCATCTGCGCCCAGAGGCTCATGTCGAAGGTGGACGTCCGATCCATCTCCATCGCCCGCGGCGCCACCTCGTCCTCCGCGAAACGGCGGACGGTCTCACGAAGGAGCGACTGCTCTTCGGTGAGGTCAAGGTTCAGTTCCACGGCCTGTTCGATCTGCGTCACGTGGCTTCTCGGTTTCTCTCGGTCACGGAGGGGGGATTGCAAGTTGCGGTCGGGGCAACGACCAGGGAATCAATCTTCTTCGAACGACATCTCGTTCTCGACCCGCCGCGGCGCGCGGAGCGAACGGCTCGGTGCCGGCCGGCGGGTCGGGAGCGCGCTCGGCGCGCGGTCATTCCGGTCATCCGTATCGAAGAAGTCGATCGATCGACCGGACGCCACCCACTCGATGAGCGCGCGGCGGGCGAACTTCCATTCCCGGCCGATCTTCCGGCCGGGGATCTCTCCTTCGCGCAAGACCTTGGCGAAGGTCTTCGTCGACACCCCGAGCAGCACGGCCGCTTCGTCGATGTTGAGGATTTCCTTCGTGGGCTCAGGTTGACGCGGTCCTGTCATCTCTCCTCCTCCTTCTTCCTCCGAATCGACCGCCCGAACGGGGCGGCGCGATTGTCAGGCCGACGCCTGCCGGCGGCGCGCGACCTCTTCGCGGATATAGGACGCGATCTCCTGGATCGGCGAGCCCGGTCCGAAGAGGTGCCCAATCCCAAGCTTGGTCAACTCGGCCAGGTCGTCCTCAGGGATGATACCCCCTCCGGTCACCAGGATGTCGTCCGCCCCACGTTCGTCGAGCAGACGCTTCACCTTCGGGAGGAGCGTCATGTGCGCCCCGGACAGGATCGACAGGCCGACGGCGTCCGCGTCCTCCTGAATCGCGGCCTCGACGATCATCTCGGCGGTCTGGTGGAGCCCGGTATAGATCACCTCGATCCCGGCGTCGCGGAGCCCGGCCGCGACGACCTTGGCGCCGCGATCGTGGCCATCGAGCCCCGGCTTGGCGACGAGAACCCGGATACGGTCTTCGGACATTTCACTCCCTCGATGACCCGAGCCGGCGTGGCCCGTGGGTCGATCAGAACATGGGCGGTTCGTGGTACTCGCCGTACTCGGCCTTGAGCGTATTGATCATCTCGCCCAGCGTCGCGTAGGCGAGGGCCCCGTCGATCAGGTGCGGCATGATGTTCTCGCCGGCGCGCGCGGCGTCCCGAAGCCGCGTCAGCGACGCGGCGACGGCCTCGGAGTCGCGGGACCGCTTCAGGTCCTCGAGCTGCGCCAACTGCTCGGTCTCGGACTTCGGATCGACACGCAGGAGCTCCAGCGAACCCGCGTCGTCATCATCGATGAAGTCATTCAGCCCGACCACGACCCGCTCCTTGGCGTCCATCTCCTTCTGCAAGCGGTAGGCGGACCGGGCGATCTCCCGCTGGAAGTACCCGCTCTCGATCCCCGCGATCACGCCCCCCATGGCGTCGATCTTCGCGAAGATCTCCTCGGCCTCCGCCTCCATCTTGTCGGTGAGCGACTCGACGTAGTACGAACCCGCGAGCGGGTCGGCGACGTTCGCGACGCCGATCTCGTGCGCGAGGACCTGCTGCGTCCGGAGCGCGATCTTCACCGCCTTCTCGGTCGGCAACGCGAGCGTCTCGTCCATCGAGTTCGTGTGCAGCGACTGCGTTCCGCCGAGGATCGCTGACAGCGCCTCGGTCGCGGTCCGCACGATGTTGTTCTCCGGCTGCTGCGCGGTCAGCGAGACGCCGGCGGTCTGGGTGTGGAACCGGAGCAGCCACGCCTTCGGGTTCTTGGCGCCGTACTTCTCGCGCATCCGCCGCGCCCAGATGCGGCGCGCCGCGCGGTACTTCGCGATCTCCTCGAAGAAGTCGAGGTGCGCGTTGAAGAAGAACGACAGGCGCGGAGCGAAACGATCGACGTCCAGTCCGTTGGCGATGCCCTGTTCGACGTACGCGAACCCGTTGGCGAGCGTGAAGGCGAGCTCCTGCACCGCCGTCGAACCCGCCTCGCGAATGTGGTATCCCGAGATCGAGATCGTGTTCCACTGCGGCACGTGCTCGGTGCAGAACTCGATGATGTCGGTCACGACCCCCATCGAGGGGAGCGGCGGGAAGCACCAAGACTTCTGCGCCATGTACTCCTTGAGTACGTCGTTCTGCGTCGTGCCCCGCAGCTTGTCGAGCGGGACCCCCTGCTTCTTCGCCACCGCGAGGTAGAACGCGAGCAGCACCGCCGCCGGACCATTGATGGTCATCGACGTGGAGACCTTGTCCAGCGGGATCCCCTCGAGCAGCGTCTCCATGTCGGCGAGCGACGCGATCGCGACCCCGCAACGGCCGACCTCTCCCTCGGACATCGGGTCGTCGGAGTCGTGGCCCGTAATCGTCGGAAAATCGAACGCGACCGACAGGCCGGTCTGCCCCTTCGCCAAGAGGTACTTGAACCGCTCGTTCGTCTCGCGCGCGGTGCCGAAGCCCGCGAACTGGCGCATGGTCCAGACGCGACCCCGGTACATCGTCTTGTGGATTCCACGCGTGAAGGGATATTCACCCGGCGTGCCGAGGTCCTTCGCTTCGTCGAGACCGCGCACGTCCTCGGCCGTGTAGTACGGCTTCACCTCGCGACCCGACAGACTCTTGAACCGGCGCTCTCGTTGATGGAGCACAGGTTCTCCCGTCCGGGACTTCTGGCCCTTCTCATGGGCGCCGTCGGTGGACCCGACGGGCTCGGACGACGTGGCCTGCGACGCGGCGTGCGGATCGGTCAAGTGAGCGCCTCCCTCCAAAAATGAAACTCTATCACACTGGGTCAGGCGTCGTTCTCATCCGGAGACTCACCCACCCCGTCGACGATTCCTAGCTCGGTGAGCACGCGACGCGCGAGCCGGTGCGGCGACGCGTCCGCCTCGGCGTCCACCAGTTCGGCGACTCTCGCGTCGAGCCCCCTCCCTTCGAACACGTTCGACCGGAGCTCGTCCTCGACGATCCGGCGCACACGCCCCACCCGCGTCTCCACGCGGCGTCGATCGAACGACCCCGACGCGCGAGCGTTGGCCAGCGTCTCTTCTATCGCGGCGTCGAGCTCGTCGACACCCGTGCCGTCTCGCGCCACGGTCTCGATGATCGGCGGGCGCTCCCGGTGCGTGGAGCTGCGCAGGTCGAGGACCTCCTCGAGCTCGGCGAGCACGCGTTCGACGCCGGGGCGATCCGCCTTGTTCACGACGAACACATCGGCGATCTCCATCAGCCCGGCCTTCATCGCCTGCACCGAATCCCCCGCACCCGGCACGAGGACCACGACCGTCACGTCGGCGGCGCGCGCCACGTCGACTTCGGACTGACCGACCCCGACGGTCTCCATCAGGACTCGGTCATAGCCCGCCGCGTCGAAGACGTCGGCCACTTCGTCCGTCGTCCGCGCCAGGCCGCCGAATGACCCGCGGCTCGCCATCGAGCGGACGAAGCAGTCCGGATCGAGCGCAATCCGGTTCATCCGCACGCGGTCGCCGAGCAGAGCGCCGCCGGTGAACGGGCTGGTCGGATCGACGGCCACGACGGCGATCGAATCCCCGGCCGCGCGACGCGTCAAGGCGTACGCCTCGACGAGCGTGCTCTTGCCGGCACCGGGCGGCCCGGTGAACCCGACGCGGACGGCGCGCCCCATCTTCTCCTGGATCCGCTCGTGCAACGCGGCGAACGCGCGGTCGCTCCGCTCGGCACGCGTGAGCAGCCGCGCCAACGCGGTCTTGTCCCGCGCGAGCGCCCGCGTCACCAGGGATTCGTCGATCGCGCGGCTCACGAGCTCGCGTTCAGAATCTGCCGTGCGATGACGAGGTGCTGGATCTCGGTCGTCCCCTCGTAGATCTCGGTGATCCGCGCGTCGCGCATGAACCGCTCGACCGGGAAGTCTGTCGTGTACCCGGCCCCGCCGTGAATCTGGACCGCCTCTTCCGCGGCGCGGTTCGCCATCGTCGACGCGCTCAACTTCGCCATCGACGCGGCGAGCGAACACGGTCGGCCGGCGTCTCGGAGCCACGCCGACTTCCGCACCAGCAGACGCGCCGCTTCGATCTCGGTCGCCATCGCGGCCAGCTTCCACTGGATCGCCTGGAACGCCGCGATCGGTCGCCCGAACTGTTGACGCTCCTGTGCGTACTTCGTCGACGCCTCGAGGCACGCCTGCGCGATCCCCACGGCCTGCGACCCGATGCCGATCCGCCCGCCGTCGAGGGTGTCCATCGCGATGCGGAACCCTCTGCCGACCTCGCCGAGCACGTTCCGCGCCGGCACTCGGCAGTCCTCGAGGACGATCTCGGTCGTCGACGAAGCGCGGATCCCGAGCTTCGATTCGTGCTTACCGACCTTCAGGCCCGGAAACGTCCGCTCGACCAGAAACGCGGTCACCCCCTTGGCCTTCTTCTTCTCGTCGTCGAGCGACGTCCTCGCGAAGATGATGAAGATGTCGGCCTGCGCCCCCGTCGTGATCCACATCTTCGTCCCGTTCAGGACGTAGTCGTCGCCGTCGAGCACTGCCTTGGTCGATTGGTTCGCGGCGTCCGACCCGGCGTTCGCCTCGGTCAACGCGTAGGCGCCGAGCCATTCCCCGGTCGCCATCTTCGGGAGATACTGCGCCCTCTGCTCCTCGGTCCCGAACTTTCGGAGCGGAGTCGCCACCAGGGAATTGTGGACCGACACGGTCACTCCGACCGACGCACAAACCCTTGAGAGTTCCTCGGTGATGATCGAGCCGGCGAGATTGCCGAGCCCCGAGCCACCGTGCTCTTCGGGGACGGTCACGCCGAGCAGACCGAGTTCGCCCGCCTCCTTCACTTGCGCGAGCGGAAACTCACCGTTCCGGTCGCGCTCGCCGGTACCCGGTCCAATCCGCTCTTCGGCGAAGCTGCGCGTCGTCTGCCGAAGCAGTTCGAAGTCTTCCGACAGGTCGAAGTCCATGTCGCGTCGTCTTTCTCTCGGGCCTCGGGAGCCGGGGGGTCAGGTCGTTCAGGCGGAGTGGTCGAAGAAGCCGCGGCCGGTCTTGTCGCCGAGGTGTCCCGCGGCGACAAGCTTCCGGAGCAGCGGGCACGGCCGGTACTTCGGGTCACCGAGCTCACCATGCAGGACCTCGAGGATCGACAGGCAGACGTCGAGTCCGACGAAGTCGGCGAGCCGCAACGGTCCCATCGGGTGCGCCATCCCGAGCTTCATGATCTGATCGATGTTCTCGGCCGTCGCCACGCCCTCCATCAGGGCGAAGCACGCCTCGTTGATCATCGGCATGAGGATGCGGTTCGCGACGAAGCCCGGATAGTCGTTCGCCTCGACCGGAATCTTCCCGAGCGCTTCGGTGGTCGCGTGGATCGCGGCCAGCGTCTCGTCGGACGTGTCGTGCCCCTTGATGATCTCGACCAGCTTCATGATCGGAACCGGGTTCATGAAGTGCATCCCGATGAACCGATCGGGACGCGACGTGCAGGCGCCCAGTCGCGTGATCGAGATCGACGACGTATTGGAGGCGAGGATCGCGCTCTCCTTCGCCACCGCGTCGATCGACGTCCAGAGCGAGCGCTTCACGTCCTCGTTCTCGGTGATCGCCTCGACGATCAGGTCGCACCCCGCCAGGTCGGCGACCTGCGGGGAAGACCCGACACGAGCCCGGATCGCGGCCGCGTCGTCGGCGGAAATCTTCTCCTTCTTGACCAGCCGAGCGAGGCTCTTCTCGATCGCGGCCAGGCCGCGCGCGAGGAACTCCTCGGAGAGATCGACGAGCGTGACGTCGAATCCCTTGCCGGCGAAGACCTGGGCGATGCCGTTTCCCATGGTCCCCGCGCCGACGACGCCGACCGCTTTGATGTCCGTCATGTTCGTACCTCGTTCTCGTTGATTGGGTCGACCGGTCAGGGCCGGTTCAGCGCTCGACAGACATCGCGACCGCGTTGCCGCCGCCGAGGCAGAGGCTCGCCGCGCCGGTCTTCACGTCACGGTCGCGCATGGCGTACAGCAGCGTCACGAGGATCCGACAGCCCGACGCACCGATCGGGTGCCCCAACGCGACGGCGCCGCCGTTGACGTTCGTGAGGTCCGGATCGAAACCGATCTCTCGCGTGCAGGCGACGGCCGCGGCCGAGAACGCCTCGTTCAGCTCGACCAGTCCGTAGGCGTCCGCCTTCAGTCCGTTCTTCGCGTTCAGGTTCTTCATCGCCTCGACCGGCGCCATCATCACCCACTCGGGAGCGGTCCCGCCGGTCGCGTAGCCGGTGACGCGCGCGAGCGGCGTCAGGCCGCGACGCTCCGCCTCCGACTCCTCCATGACGACGACCGCCGCGGCGCCATCGTTGATCGTCGACGCGTTCCCCGGCGTCACCGTGCCGCCCTTCTTGAAGGCGGCGCGAAGCTTTCCGAGCCCTTCGGCTGTGACACCGGCGCGCGGCCCCTCGTC
>Ga0315336_1006447_pt1 | contig 11993 bp, 9 predicted proteins | sample ASW5metaG_FD_204512 | JGI IMG/M metagenome (GOLD analysis project Ga0315336, IMG submission 204512) | Ammonia-oxidizing marine archaeal communities from Monterey Bay, California, United States - ASW #5 | ecosystem: Environmental > Aquatic > Marine > Intertidal zone | place: USA: California...
GGTTTTGGGAATACTCCTACGTATCAATTATCTGGAGGTATGCAGCAAAGAGTCGCTCTCGCAAGATGTTTAATCAATGATCCAGATTTAATATTAATGGATGAACCTTTGGGGGCTCTTGACGCTTTAACTCGAGAAAAAATGCAGTCTTTAGTTTTAAGAATTTGGAAAGAAACTGGAAAAACAATTATCTTAATCACTCACTCTGTCGAAGAAGCTTTGTTATTGGGTGAAAGATCTTATGTTATGGCTCCTAGGCCTGGAAGAATACATAAGGAATACGAACTTCCATTTGCCTCAATGGGCTTAAAAGAAGATTTAAGAGAAATAAAAAACAATAAAGAATTTGTATTTAAAAGAGAAGAAATCTTATCCATGATTTGGGATATGGAAGAGGAAATAATGGGTAAAGAAAACTAGGATGATCGTAGGAACTATTACATTTTTAATAGTTTTTGCAGTTATAGGTTCTATCCTTTATGGCCAAAGACTTATCAAATCCGAAAAAAGTGATGCAGTCTTTGGAAATCCTGAAAGAGCTAAAGGTGGAATACATTGGGTTGTAGTTGGAACTTGTTTTCTATTATTTACTTGGCTTTATTATTCATGGGATATCGCAAAGGCATTTTATCCTAAGTCTGCAAATGAACTTTGTCAGGTTGCAAAAGTCAACGAGTCGTTACTGTCTTTAAAGTATCTTTTCCCGATAGAAGAAAGAAGCCATAAAAGTACTGCTCTTATAAAACGAGAAAACATTAATATAAATGACAAAATAATTGAAATACAAAATTCGTCTGATTTAAGGAACCAGGATAAAGTAATTTTCGTAAATTTACTTAATAAGACTCGTCAAACAATTCCATTATTAACTAATGAAGAATATCTAGAAACTCAAACTAAAAATACAATAAATGAGCTAACAAATAGAATAAATGAATTAAAAGATCAATTTCCAAAAGATAGCTTCCCGCCGCGTTTATCAGATGAAGAAGAAAAGCAAAGAATTGAAGCAGTAAAAAAACAATTAGGTTGGGGTGCAACGGGCATGGAGGTTCCTCCTCTGCCCGAAAGTAAGGTAGGTTTGAAATTTCATACTGCCGCTCAAGAACTAAATCTAATTAGTGATGAATTTTTCGCAATGAGAAATCATCACCCTGAATATCTACGATTGTTAAAAGAAATAAGAGGTCAAATTAAAGAATACAAAAAAGCATTGAACGATGATCAAGATCTGGAGATGAGATATGTAAAAGAAATTAAAAAACTTGGTCAAAGAATCGAATACGAAAGCATATTTCCTCCTAATGCGTTAGATGAAATGGAAAATGCAATTAGAGCGTTTGATAGAGTTCAAAAAAAAGAACAAGGCGCTATTCGAATTAAAGATATGTTGTTATTTCCAGCTGGAACCATCGTCGCTAGTGGCCCAACTTGTGCAGAAGACGGTCCTGGTAGATGGTTACCTAAACCATCAGATACCTTTCGGATCTTTGGCGACCTATTAAGACCAAGCGTAGGATTTAAAATGATCCCACTGCTTTGGTATGAAATGATGGGGGTAAATAAAGTAGTTGGTTTTATTCTTCCAGATTGGATAGCAGATATATTGCCCGGGAAATATCCTGTTCATACTTCTGATGGAAATGTAGAGCCAAATCTTAAAAGCAAAGTTTTAGATGTTGTAACTGGTGACTTCGAAGCTTTCAAGATACCTGTTCCCATGGGACATATTTGGGATTCATTCTTACGAGTATTTATGGGCTTAATACTTGGAGTGATTTTTGGCGTGCCTTTAGGCATCTTTATGGGTTTAAATCGGTTTGCAAAAGGATTTTTTGATCCGTTGGTTGAACTGTATAGGCCAGTACCACCTCTTGCGTGGGCCCCATTAGTAATTACTGTCTTTGGGATAGATAATCTTGGAAAAGTATTTTTATTATTTATGGTCTCTTTTTCAATTATGATTATTTCTGCAAGAGCTGGAGCTTCGGGAACGCAACTCTCAAAAATTCATGCGGCTCACTCACTTGGGGCATCAAGATGGCAAATATTACGACATGTCATATTCCCAAATTCATTGCCTGAAATATTAACAGGGCTAAGAGTTGCTGTTGGTATGTGTTGGGGAACGTTGGTTGCAGCAGAATTTTTAGCAGGAACTACCGGTATTGGATTTGTTGAAAATGTTGCTAGAAAATATATGCAATATGAAGTTATCTGGATTACCATTTTTGTAATGGGAATGCTCGGACTGTTATTTGATATTACTCTTAGAAAAATAATAGATAAAACTACTCCGTGGCACGGGAAGGGCTAATTACCAAGCGATAAGATAAATCCTGCTAGGCTTGCAACTCAAATCATTGAGTTGATTGGTGTTAGTGAGGGCGAAATAGGGATTCTCAAAATACAACTGAGAATGAGAAGTTCATAAATTTCCGTGAGATCGGGAATTTTAAACGCCGCATATCGGGATCCGAGGGAGGTAAGGACGCGTTGCGCTGAGTGCCGGTCTTGTGGTTACAATGCCGGTGCAACATTGGTGAAATAGTCCTATATTAAGGTTCAAGACTCTGTTGCGTTCTGCCTGGGGACCGGGCAGAGCAGTTCAGTAACAATGGAGTATTTGAGTCCGGGCCGTCAGCCCGGGAGAAGTCGCTACTGGAGACGCAAAACCAACCAGGAGGATAATGTGATAGACAACAAACTCAATCATAGTCGAAGGTCATTTGTAAAACGGTCGGCGGCGGTGTCGACTGCTGCGGCAGTCGGACCCTGGATCATCAGCCGAGAAGTGCTGGCTGCGGCAGGGCAGGTCAATGTCCTGATGTGGTCGGACTATCTGCCGCCGGGTTTTCTCAATGCGTTCCAGGAGAAAACTGGCATCTCGGTGAATTACACCGGGATCGGGTCCAATGAGGAAATCCTGAACAAAATGAAGGCGACCAAGGGCAAGGGTTTTGATATCTGCAGCCCAACCAACATGCGTTCATTGCAGTGGGAACCGCTGGGTCTGCTGACACCTTTTGATTACGGCCGCATCAAGAACCTCAGTAACGTCAACCCCGCCATGCTGCGCGTTGGTGACGACGAGTGGAATTTCGGCGGTAATGGCTCGCACTGGCTGCCGCATATCTGGGGAACCGAGGGCGTTGCCTGGCGTACGGATAAATGGACTCCCCCAAGGGATGGTGAGATGCCGAGTTACGGTGACATCTGGCAGCCCGACATGGCGGGTAAGACCATGATGCGTCCGCATTCGGGAATGTTGGGAGCGGGCCTGTACCTCGAAACCACGGGTGCGTTGGATCCAGGTGCCATGCGTGCGGCGTATGGGGACGAGGCCACCATGCGCAAGACCTGGCAGGCGATCACTGACTTTTGCATCGCCAACAAGAAACAGGTGAAACTATTCTGGAACGATGCTGATACCCAGAAAAATGGCTTAATGAACCAGGGTGTTGTTGTTGGTCAGACCTGGGATGGTCCGCCGATTACGCTGATGCAAAACGGCGATCCTGTGCAGTACCGCGCTCCGGTCGAAGGTTCTCTGGCTTGGGTCGACGGAATGTCTTTGTCCAAGGCAGCAGCCGATATCGATGCCGTGTATGCGTTTATTGACTATTGTTTTGAGCCGGACCCTGCCGGCAAGTCAATTGACGGTGGCGGTGTAGACGGCTGGGGTGGTCATGGCTACAACTCCGCGGTACTGGGTGCAGACCAGTTCGCCAGTTCTAACTATGGGGCGATGTTCGGGTCAGTCTATCCGGGCGACTCCTTGGCCAATCTCTGGCCGTGGCCCAAAGAGCCGCAGTGGTATGCAGACGTTCGGACAGAGTATCGCAACAAGTTCGTAAACGCCTGATAATACAAGGCAACGGGGCTCCCGGCTGGTGCCGGGAGCCCTTTTGCTTGACTTGTTTTTACCGGTCACCACGGGGTCGGGCCTCGACCCGATGTGAGGCGGCCTCGGTCTGGCAAGGTATGTGTCGGTCCTATGATCCATGAGTGCTGACGTACAACTTGAGAATGTCTCGGTCCGGTTTGGGGATTTCACTGCCGTTCGCGATGCCAGCCTGACGATAGAGGGCGGTGAGTTCTTCAGTTTTCTGGGCCCGTCCGGCTGCGGTAAAACCACCCTTTTGCGTACCATCTCCGGATTCCAGGAACCGAGCGAAGGCCGGGTACTGATCGGCGGACGGGATATGGCGGGTATTGAGGCGAACCGGCGGCCGACCGCGCTGATTTTCCAGAACCTGGCGCTTTTTCCGCTGATGAGCGTTTGGGAAAATATCGCCTTTGCTTTAGAGGTCCGGGGGGAAAGCAAACAGCAACGTCTAAAGCGTGCCGATGAGCTTCTTGAACTGGTGGCACTACCCGGGCAGGGCAACAAGAAGGTGGATGAATTATCGGGTGGGCAGAAGCAGCGCGTCGCTGTCGCACGGGCCCTGTGCGCGGAGCCCGAAGTCCTGCTGCTTGACGAGCCGTTGTCAGCCCTGGATCTCAAACTGCGCCAGCATATGCGTACCGAGCTGCGCGCGATCCAGCAACGGGCAGGGATTACCTTCATTTACATCACCCATGACCAGGGTGAGGCATTGACGATGTCGGACCGTGTTGCGGTCATGCGTCAGGGTATGATTGATCAAGTCTCTGACAGCACTACGGTATACGATCACCCAGAGACTGCCTTCGTGGCCTCTTTTGTGGGGGGTAACAACGCATTCTCGGGCAGACTGACTGCAACCAACGGAACCGAGGCCACGATCGACACCCCAGACGGCACTTTCAGTGCGCGCACCTCCGGTCACTCAGCGTTGGCGGTAGGAGATCAGTCCATCGTATTCGTCCGACCGGAGTCGGTATTTTTTACCCAAGCAAGTGAGCAGGGTAATCTGGTAGACGTCACGCTGGTCAGTCAGGAGTTTGAAGGCCATTTCTGGCATCTGGTCCTTGAGACCTCTGGTGGCCGCGCTGTGCGCATGTCGGTGATGAATGATGGTGCTCCGGCACGTTTCCTGCCGGGAGAAAAATTGACCATCGGTTTCTCTGCGGCTAACGCAATTGTTCTGCCCAAGGGTGAACTGGCGGCGGAATAAATCCCGGGGCCGAGAATGATCTCCTGGCTCAAACAGTTCTCTTCGCGAAACGGCGTGGGTCTGTCGGTATACCTGCTCGGTACCGTGACGCTGTGGATTCTGGTGATGATCATCCTGCCGCAGCTGTTGATGCTGGATTTTTCTTTCCGGCACAACTGGCACCACATGGACCCTGCCAAGATGGGCGGGCCCGAAGATGTTTATACCCTGGTCAACTACCATTTCCTTTTATACGGCAGTCCCAACAATCCGGATCCGTTTAATGTCGTCGATGTAACGGTTTTCTTTCGCACCATCATTGCGGCGGTGTTTGTGACGATCTTCGATCTGGCGATTTGTTACCCGATTGCCTATTACCTCGCCCAGGTGGCAAAGGGCGCCCGGACCCGGTTTATGGTGTTGGCCCTGATTGTGCCGTTCTGGGTCAATGAGATCTTAAGAGCTTTTGCGTTCCGGATTCTCTTCGGTGAGGAGGGGACACTTAACGCGATACTGCTGGCGCTTGGGATTCTTAATGAGCCGATTGACTTTATCCGCGAGGACGTAGCGCTTTACGCGGGACTGGGCTACGCCTACATCCTGCTCATGATTTTCCCCCTTTACAACGCGATTGAATCCCTCGATAAAAATCAGATCGAAGCGGCCCGTGATCTTGGGAGTTCATGGCTAAGGATTCACCGCCGGGTCGTGATCCCCTTTGCCAAGCCCGGAATTACCTCCGGCTGCACCATGGTCTTTATGCTGACCGCAGGTGCATTGGCGCTGCCACAGATCATCGGTGGCCCCAGCAGTCTCTGGTTTACGCAGATCATCTACCAGTGGTTTAACACCGGCAGTAACTGGCCGCGCGGGTCGGCTTACGCGATTGTCCTGCTTGTTGTCTGCATCGCATTTGTGTTTCTGGTCATGCGAATATTCAAGGTGCGGATTGGGGAAATCGGAAGATGAGGGCACAGACGGTACAGCGCCTGTCAATGGGCTTTTATGTACTGCTCTTTTTCGGTTACCTCTTCGGACCGCTGATTATTATGTCGGCAACCGCCTTCAATAGTTCTTCGTTTCCATCGGTCTCGCCGTGGGACTGCGTATCCGGAGAGTGGTTCAAGGTGCTGGTCAAGGACGATAAACTCATGACTGGCCTGAGCAACAGCCTGATGATTGGTGCGGGCGTAATTCTGGCGGCGGTGCCCATTGGCCTCGCCGGTGCCCTGGTCTTGTCGCAGTTACAGCGTCGCGCCCGATCTATCGTTTATACGATAACCATATCCCCGATTCTGGTGCCGGGCGTGGTATTGGGTATATCGACCCTGATCTTCTGGGAACGAATCGATCGGGTGGTCCTCGGAACAGAATTTTTCTACGACGGTTTTTTTCTGACCATCATCGGTCAGTCGACCTTCATCTCGGCGTATACGATGCTGATCTTCTTGGCACGGCTTCAGCGTTTCGATACGGGACTGGAGGAGGCAGCCCTTGATCTTGGGGCAACGCGAGTACAGGTATTCCGGCACATTCTGCTGCCGTTTTTGAAACCGGCGATCGCGTCTGCCGCGGTCCTGGCCTTTCTGGCTTCCTTCGAAAACTACAACACAACCGTCTTCACGATCGTATCGGAGAGCACGCTCACCACGGTACTCGCCAGCAAGGTCCGTTATGGGATCAATCCCTCGATCAGCGCCCTTGCCGTGATCATAATTGCTCTGACTCTGCTGGCTGCACTGGTGCATGAGCAGTTTAAGAAGCATGAGGCCAGGCAGAAGCTCAAAAGTGAGGCAATCGCCTCAGGCAAGGAAAAAAGCGGGAGCTCGCCGAAGGGCCGGCCCATGCGTGTGCCTGTCATGGCGATGACCACGATGGCTTTTGTGGCCATGCTGGGCAGTGTATGGATGGCACGGGCCTACGATGTCGATCAGTGCAAGGTCGAGGTGGCCCATGAGAAGAAAAAGCGTTCCGAAGGGTTGACCCGCCAGCGCATCGCAGAAGCACGGGCTCGACGTGAACAGGAGAAATCGCTTGAGGAGGGCAGCGATGCGCTGAAGGCAAACCAGGCCGGCCGCCAATACCAGAACATCTTTGCCCCAACCAATCTCGGCCAGCAGGTGGATTCGGGTTCGGGTGACGATGGCGCATCCGGTGCAGAGGCAGCGGTAGAGGCAAACCAGGCCGGCCGCCAATACCAGAACATCTTTGCCCCAACCAATCTCGGCCAGCAGGTAGACTCGGCCTCGGAAAATGATTGAGCCCGAGACCTTTGACCGACCCGACTTGAACGCTGATCGATAGTCGGCTTTCATTTTCCAAGCAAAGGCGCCCCAGCATGATCAAAACCACCTGTATCGGTGCGTATCCCAAACCCGAATTTGTTGCGCTGCCTGACTGGTTTACCACCCCGGAAGGGACGGATACCTCAGACCCAACGAAGTGGTGGGCGGATGCAATGGCGGCCATGGGTGACGAGGCTGAGAATATTATTTCCAAGGGTGTTGCTGAGGTCCTTGCGGATCAGGAGCATGCGGGGATCGATATTCCAACCGATGGCGAGGTACCACGGGAGAATTACATCCACTATCACTGCCGGCATCTTGAGGGCATCGACTTTTCAAACCTGACTGAAAAAAGCTTGCGCAACGGCGCCTATGCGGCTCGCCTGCCGACGATCAGAGCGCCGGTCCGCGCGCTAGGCCCGTTTCTCAGCTACGATTGGCGCAGAGCCCAGAAACTGACCCGGCGTCAAGTGAAGATCACCATGCCTGGGCCGATGACGATCGGAGATACCACGGCGGACGCTTACTATGATGATCCCAGGCTTCGCGGTGCTGATCTTGCCGATGCGCTCAACAGGGAAGTGCTCGATCTTGCTGAGGCAGGATGTCGGCACATCCAGATCGATGAGCCCCTGTTTGCACGAAAGCCCGCCGATGCACTTGATTTTGGTTTTGAGCATTTGGAACGGGCTTTTCACAAGTGTCCGACTGGCGTTGTGAGAACCGTCCATATGTGCTGCGGTTATCCCGATCGGCTCGATAGTGTGGATTACCCCAAAGCGGACCGCCAGAGTTATAGGGACCTCGCTGGCACGATCGAGGACTCATCGATTGATGCCGTATCATTCGAGGATGCCCATCGGCACAATGATCTCAAACTGCTTGAGCAGTTTGAGCGTACCACGGTGATTCTCGGGGTCGTGGCGATCGCAAAAAGCGAAGTAGAACCGGTCGAGGCCATTCGTGATCGGCTGCAGGCGGCATTAATGCATATTGATCCTGAGCGGCTGGTCGCGGCGCCTGATTGCGGTCTCGGCCTTCTGGGCAGGGAACTTGCTCGCCAGAAGATTAATCATCTGTGCGAGGCAGCACACACTTTTGGCTGATGAATTGATCGGCTGTCGAACAGCCTTAAGGGTCCTCCTGTGCAATCTTCCAGACGGCTTCTGAACGTCAACACCATCTTCAAGTCACTTGTTACCGCCTTGGCGGCACTGACTTTCGTGCTGGTCAGTGCCTGCTCGGACGACTCAGCCGCGCCCGAAACCACTGCTGACCCCGGCATTGCGCAGGACGCGTCAAACGCTGACGCGAACAATCACACCGTCTCGGTATCCTTTGACTTAAGGCTACGCCTTGAGCCCGGTTTTTCAGAATCGGAAAACCGGGTCCGGGACGAAGGCGCGGCCTCACCCGAAAGCGGGGAGTCAGACCGGCTCCTCCGACGTGTACAACAGCCCTTTTTCGGGGATCTCGATCAGATGCGTGAGCGGCGTTTCCTACGGGTACTGGTGTCTTTTGGCCGTACGAACTTTTTCTTTGATCAGGGTATGCCGCGTGGCTTTGAATATGACCTGCTCATGGAGTACGAAAAGGTACTCAATACATCAGTCCAATCCCTTGGGGACCGGGTCAAACTGATTTTTATTCCGGTGCCGTTTGATCAACTGCTGAAAAAGCTTATTGCTGGGCATGGCGATATTGCGGCAGCAGGGCTCACCATCACGCCTCAACGACGCTCCCAGGTTGACTTCGCCGAGCCATATCTCAAGGCCGTCGACGAAGTGATTGTCGGTCGAAAAGATAATGAACCCCTGTCGTCACTGGATGACCTGTCGGGAAGAACCGTTGTCACCAGAAAGGGCTCGAGTTACATCACACACCTTGAGCGTCTTAACCAGCACCTTGCTGGTAAGGGCCTCGCTCCGGTTCAGATTTATGAGGCCCAAGAGAAACTGAGTACCGAAGATATCCTGGAGATGCTCGATGCCGGGGCAATTGATCTTGCAATCGCAGACAAGCACATCGCCACGATCTGGAGCGCGCTGCTGAAAAAGATCCGTATCTACCCGGAACTTGCGGTACACCAAGGTGGAGAGATTGCCTGGGCGGTTCGGCAGGGTAGTCCTCAATTGCTGGAGAGCCTTAATCAGTTCGTCGCAAAAAACCGCAAAGGCTCGCTCTTAGGAAATATTCTTTTTACCCGCTACTACCAGAAGAACCGATGGATCACCAACCCATTGTCTGAAAAAGATCGGGAGCGTCTGCGTGATATGCGACGCTTGTTCGAGGTATACGGGAAAAGGTATGGGATAGACTGGCTTGAACTCGTGGCGCAGGCTTATCAGGAATCAACGCTTGATCAATCGATGGTCAGCAGGGCGGGGGCGATTGGCGTCATGCAGCTGCTGCCCAGTACCGCTGCCGACAAGAATGTCGGCATCGACGATATCGGCACCCTCGAGAACAATATTCATGCAGGCACCAAATACATGGCGTTCCTGCTGAAGCATTATTTTGATGATCCGCAGATTGATTCCGCCGCCCGGATGGATTTCGCTTGGGCCTCGTATAACGCGGGGCCGAACCGGATCCGCCGGCTGCGCAGCCTTGCCAAGGAGCGGGGTTTTGATCCCAACAGATGGTTTGGGAATGTCGAGACAATAGCGGCGGAAAAGATCGGCCGTGAGACCGTCGATTATGTTCGCAATATCAACAAATATTTTGTGGCGTACAAGATGTACTTCAACACGCAGGGCCTGTAGGCCACTCCCTGTCAGTCAGCCGCTTGGCTGTCATTTTCCCAGGGCGCTTTAACCGGCATGAAGTTTTCGTTGATATCGACGGTCGTGTTGTAGCCAAAGATTCCTTCGAGTCGCACGGTAAGACGAAAGGTCATGTCGTGGTCATAGTCCTCAGGGAAGTGAACTGCCGGTTCAAGCTCCCAGAACAGCCATTTTTTCTTTGTCATTCTCCGATATCGCACCTTCAGGAACGCGTCATGAACGGTGAACTCAGGCTTATCCCGCAGGAATATCTCCACATCATAGGCGATTGCTTCTGCTTTTGAGCGTCGCAATCTTTCATACAGGCTGAAATACTGGTCAAGACACCAGCCATCATCACACTCGCCCGAATTGTTCTCATACCAGCGTAATACCGTAGACGGGCGGAAAAAATAGTCTGAACCAATAACGCGGTCAAAGTCCGCCTGGCCCCGATACTCGAATTTGCTTTTGGTGAAATAGTAAAAAGAGTTGGTCAGCCGCGGCAGCCACGGGCCGCCGGTTATGAAGGCCTTGCTGTGACGGGCTCGCACATAGGGCTGGTATTTCCCGTCCCGGCGCCGGATACCAAGGTCAAAACGGACCTGTTTTAAGGCGGTGTCGCGTTTGCCCCCGATTTGCAGACTGACATTCTGCTGGTTCTCGTCGAGGTCGTTGATTCGACTCTCGTCCTCGTCATCACCGAGAATCAGTTTCAGTCGGTTCTCCGTCATCGGTAGAGAGACTCGAGCCCGCACCCCGGGGCTGAGTTTGGTCCCTTCTTTGCCGTCATAGCGGACACGGATAAACGCCCGCAGCCGGGTTTGTTGATCTACCTCACCCACTTGGGCATTTGAGAAAAATCCATCAACCCGGTTGGCCGTCTCTAACACCCATTTTGACCAGTCGTCGTGAATCTCGTCGACCCGACTGCCATCGTCGCCTTCTTTTGTCTCAGCGAAGGTCAACTGGCAGAAACCGAGGGCCAGGCAGAAGATAATTAGTCGCATTGAATCAGTTCGCAAAAAGTGGATTATTGCCCGCTAGCAGAAAATATGATCGATACAGGCCGATTATTCAAGATCAAACAACCAATTCTCGTCAACCCTGCAGAACCCGTAACGGGTTGAATAAGTTTCACCGCCCTTCGTCGACTCAAGGGTCATCTTGCGGCATGAAAGATTCTGCTTTTGGTAATCCTCCGTTACTGTCCATATGCTTGTCACACGCTTATCCATGGTCTCCCAGCTAACCGGGATATTGAGTTTGGCCGTATCAAGGGTGTGGCCGATGGCATCGAGCAGGGCATCAAGCTCGGCACCGGTCAGCGATGCCAGCGGCGAATCACGAAGGAACAAAGAGTTCTGCGCGATTGCAGCGGAAGTACCGAAGAACACCAGTACCGCTAGCAGACTGCATTTGATAACTTTCAAGCGCATCAGCCTCTGTCATCTCCGGATGCCGGCGGGGCCTCGGCTACCGATTCCTGGGCAGCTGCACCGGCCACTGCCAGGGCCGGGGTAATGGCTTCGACCACCACGCGTTTCGGTGCAAATTTGATACCCGCTTCTGCAAACGCTGACTGGATATTAGCGTAGGCCACACGCCGCAGCGCCCACTGGTTGCCAGGTTTGGCCGAGAATTTACACCTCACGACGAACGCAGAGTCATCCATTCGATTTACACCTTGAGACTTGAGTGGGTCAAGAAACTGTGGACCATGTTCTGGATCTTCCAACATTTTTTGCCCAACCTTTTTGATGAGTTTTCGTACTTTTTCCACGTCTTCTTCGAAGGGGATGCGCAATTCGAATTTCATGATCACCCAGTCACGACTGAAGTTGGTCAGGGTATTGATCTGACTG
>Ga0315336_1006448_pt1 | contig 11992 bp, 15 predicted proteins | sample ASW5metaG_FD_204512 | JGI IMG/M metagenome (GOLD analysis project Ga0315336, IMG submission 204512) | Ammonia-oxidizing marine archaeal communities from Monterey Bay, California, United States - ASW #5 | ecosystem: Environmental > Aquatic > Marine > Intertidal zone | place: USA: California...
AATTTGTACAAGTTGTGGATCTATGATTGCCTCAGATGATATATTTTGTACAAATTGTGGAGAAAAACGAGAACCAGTATTTTCCTAATTTCTAGAATCTTTAAAACTCTTAATTCTACTAGCCTCGTCAGCTACTATTTTGTCAATTTCTGAAATTTTATCTTTTAGGCTGTAAACTATGTTGCCGACATCATCCGCATCTTTTTCCACCTCAGATCGTTTTCTAGTCAGTTCTTGTAACCCTTCATTTTCATCTTGTATGAATTGATTTATTTTCGTAAGCTTTTCTTTCAAATTTCTAATATCAACTGATTCATCTTCAATGCTTTTTACCAAACCTGTTCGTTTATCCCTCAATTCTTTAATCATGGTTGCAACATAATCAATAGCCTCTCCTAACTTGAATCGCTTATCCATCAATTGTTCTATGCCAAGCTGACTTTGTACTGCAGTTCCAGTTTGTTCATATGATGTTGTTTCCTCAGCAGGCTCTGTGGCAGGAGTTTCTTCTGGTTGAGATTCAAAACTAGGAGTTTCTTTTGGTTCTGGTTCAGATTCAAAACTAGGAGTTTCTTCAGCCATTCCGCCAGAATCTTCATCTTCATCTTTATCCTTGAAAACATCAAACAAGCCCATTAATTCAATAAAATTATTCAGCAAGATAAAAGTTATGGCAAACACCAGAAATCTTGGATTTTCGCCCCCGCAGAGAAAATGCCAATTTTAGGCAAATTTTGACGCAAAAAAACGTGTTCCGCTATGCGTTCCGCTACGGTGTTTCAAAATGTTCCTCATAAACACCCTAGATCCATACTATGACATGTCAAAACAACAGTACAGATCCGAAATGGGAATCATGGGTGATATCCTAGATGTAACCATGGACGGAGGTCAAAGAGGAGTTATTGTATCTGCAATATCTCGAAAAGCAAACCTCTCTCACTATGCGGTATTAGACAAATGTGAGAAGCTAATCAATGCAGGCTTGATGCAATCGGAAAGACTAGATAGAAACAGACTTTTCAGAATTACTGAAAAAGGTCTTGATTTTGTCCAAGAATTCCAAAAGTTTCAAGATCTCATTGAATCCATGAATTTAAGGTATTAGGCTATGAATTTGCAACAAATAGTTGCACAAAAACATCAATCTCCGGGGGGGGAAATGCTTTTGGTAAGGAATGCGGATATCCTCTCAACGATGGTAAGAATACCAATAGTTGTGATAGGTCTGGTGCTTGTAGCATTAAGCGCACCAATCCAGCAATCCTTTGGTTCTAGTCGAACCCTTGATTTCACCATTTATCCAGATGGCTCAACTCATGTTTTTTATGAATTAGATGTGGATCCACTAAAACTGGAAATTATGGTTGAACTTTTTGGAGAAACGATAGAAAATATTACGATTACGGATGAGGATGGATTTTTACTGTTAAACGAGATTAATCATAATTCAGTTATAATAGAAACATTTGGCGCGTCAGATATCTCTATTGACTATGATACGCAAGACTTGGTTTCAAAAACTGGTAAAATATGGACGTTTGCTATAGATGCACCTGTTCAATATTCAGTACTAACACCAAAAGATTCGGTGATCGTCGAAATGGGTAATTTCCCGCTTAGCATGCAGGTAGATAACCAGCAATCATATCTAACTTTCCCTCCAGGACAAACAAACATCAGCTATTACATTAGCACATTAGCTTCCGCCCAATCCGTACAACCAATTCAGGAAGACAGTACAACTGGTAACTCTTTAATCCTGTATATTGGCGGCATAGCGGCTGTTGCGATCGTGGCTGCTATCGTAATTATTAAAAGAAAATCATCTAGAATTGAACCATCTGTAACAATTCAGAAAGATGAACAACCTAAGCCACAAAGCCTTGATCCAGAAGCAATTTTCAAGGCAAAACAAGATCTAAGAGAAGATGATAAGGAGATAATCAATTTCATCTCTGCAAATGGTGGCCAAGCTTATGAAAGCGAACTACGAAAGAAATTCCTTCAACCACGCACCACAATGTGGAGGGCTGTTAAACGGCTTGAAAGGCAGGGAATTATAGAAATTGAGAAGAAAGATTTACAGAATATTGTAAAATTAAAAAGTAAATTGGAGGATGCATGATGAACAAATTACTTGTCTTTTTCTCATTATTTTTGATTGTAAGCATGGGTTTTGTTACTATTCCTAATATCATACATGCAGACTCTCAGCTTGACGTACTCGTAAAAATAACTCAGAACACAAAAGAACAAATCAAAAATGATATTGATAAACTGGCCAATATTTCACAAAAAGTTTATGATTTCTATGATGAGGGTTCAAGAGAAACAGTTCTGTTAACCCAAGCTGTAGAAAATGGAGATACCACGTCAGCAAAAAAACACTTTATTTCTGCCATGATTGCCTTCAAACGTACTAGTTTAGCAATTTCAGAAAACGAATCGCAGGAAACACCACAGACAGTAACCTCTGTTCACAACCAAACAATTAAGAAATATGAAAACAATATCAAAAAATTAAAGTTGATATCAGCCAAACTAAATGCAGATATAGATTTTGAACAAATAGATCAATTACTTGCTTTGGCTAAGGCAAACATTGCAAAAGGCAGCATAGAACAAACCAAGGAGGTTCTTAGTAAGATTTCATCTGAGGGCAAACAAATTCAGAAATTATTATATGAAATTAGTGAACAGAACAGAATTCACAAGGCAAAACAGTTTGTGCAAAAACACGCAGAGAGGATTAACAACCTAATACTTCAAGCTAAGACATTTGGCTTACAAAAAACCGCCAATGACTTACAACAATCTCATCTTCAACTTTTACAAGCAAACACTACCAGCCAGATAAAACAACAATTCAAAATTATTATTATTCATCAACAAAAAGTTGAACAGGTAAAAGAAACTAGCCAGGCTGGGCTTTTAAGATTACAATCATTACTTGTTCCGCTTGAAAAGAAAGCTCAAAGTCTTGCTGGTGATCTAAAGGAAAACAGCGCAGCAGAGCATTTCCTCAAAAAGGCTTTTAATCTTATTGAGGAGGCTAAACAGGACATAAAAGACTTGGAAAATGCTCCAAGCATAACTAGTGATGCAAAATACCTCGATTTAACAATTGGAAAAAAGATCCAAACAATCAAAGACCTGTTGCTGAAAGTTGAAAAACTGATTTATGTTTCATCATAAACTTCATATACAATTTTAGGAGCAATTGACAATATGGCATCAAAACAAATCACTGTTGGAATTGGAATCCCAATGATTGTTACAGGCTTTTTTATTGCAGTTTTTTGGGCACCGCTTGTTGGAGATGTCAAAGAAACGGTTGAATTCATTGGAAGTTTAATTGGCATTATAGGCGTCATCTTATTCATAGCTGGACTGTTTTATACTAAACAACCAGTAACGGCGTAATGACCATCTAAGCGATGAGATATAAATACAGAGCCAGTTTTCAGAATTTGTATTCTTATGGATGAGGAAAGAATCAAGAAACTTGTTAGGGAATTAATCGTCGAAATAGGTGAGGATCCTACTAGAGAAGGGTTAACTAGAACACCCGAACGCGTAGCAGATACATACAAGGAAATTTTTGCCGGTTATGATTCTAATTCTGAACTATCAGTACAATTTTCAGAAGACTCGGAGGTCGTAGTAGTAAGAGACATTCAATTTTACTCCATGTGCGAACATCACATATTACCATTTTTTGGGAAGATCCAGCTCGCTTATACTCCAAACGGCAGAGTTTTTGGAATTTCTAAACTAGTCCGCTTGGTTGAAAAATATTCAAGAAGATTACAAATACAAGAAAGAATGACAAAAAACATAGCAGACGAGTTGTATTCTCAAGGAGTAAAAGGAGTTGCTGTAATTACAGAGGCTGAACATCTTTGCATGAAGATGAGAGGAGTAAAAAATAACGCATCTGTGTCTTCTGCCGCATTTAGAGGCATTTATGAGAAAAAAGAAGAAAAAGAAAATGTCGTGAACATTATTAAAAATCCCTCAAAAACATTTTTTACACAAAATTCCTGAAAAGATAAATAATCATTAGTTAGATTCGATTTGTGGTAGGACGCGATAACGCTCATATTCCAAAGGAATCTTGGCCAGGTTTTACTTGGTATCTTATTGAATTTGCGATAGTATTTGCGGTTGCAAATCTAATTGCATTTCAAATAATACCGACAGTTGATCTAATGGTTGGCGAAAAGAATCTTTTACTTTGTGAACAGGTATCATGGTTGTCTAAGTGTGCCCCATCAGAGGAAAAAATGTCTGATACGGGATTACTAAATTGGATATACTGGAGCATTGTTGGCGGCGTGTTTATTGGATGGTATTTACTCATTCGAGGACTTGTTCTTAAAAAACCAATTCTAGGAAACCGATAACCACACTATTCTTTTAGCTTACTTTCTATAAAGAGGTCAGCGTCAGACCAACAATCTTTAAAGTAATCAAGGCACCATTCATGAAACTGATAATCATCACCATAGAACATTTCAGTAAGATCAGCTTCTCCGTTAAGATTAGGAAAACAAACACATGCTTCTTTTTCGTTTAAAACTATGATTACTTTAACATATTTTCTCATCTTTCTTTCAATTAGGCCCTTTTCAATTAGTTTGTTAAAGCCTGATTTCTTTAGTTCCGCTTTTCTGCCTTGAGGAACACTCGCAAATTCTGAAACAATATATCTAGATTTGATACCGGCTTTTACTTTTTTTGTAAGAGGATCAAAAAGATCACCTGGTATCTCTGACAAAATTTCATAAATATATTCATCGGCATTTTTGTAGATATTTTTCCATTTTTCTAGAGTTTTTGTGATGCCTTTGATTTGTGTGCCAAATGCCAGCTGACCACTTCTCATGATATACTTGTGAGGGATATCACCAAAATCATGCTTTTCAAAATAATCCAAATGTTGTGATAAGAATAATGTAGTAGATATCTGCAGGCACGAGGCACGACCAAAAGTAGTCAATGTGTATCTTCCTTCTTTGTCTTTTGAGATTAGACCACTATTTTCCAACCGTACTAAATTCCTATGAACTTCCTGCTTTGTTGCACCAAGCTCTTTAGCCATCGGTTCTATCCTTTTTCGACTTCTCTCCATAAGCTTGAATAGCAAATGTAGTCTTTGTGTACTAGCAAGTTCTAAGTAATTCTCTGCTACTCTATTGTAGTATTCCACACAAAGTATGATTTGCATACGTAATAAAAAATAATGTAATTGTCAAGTTGTTTTGTATATGAAAAGTAAGCTGTGTATATGCAATATCATAATTCAAGCTTACCACAATATATCATAAATAGAAAAAATACTATACCATGGTAAAATTAACCACAAATAGAGGAACAGCAGTACAGAACATCAACGCTACCTTTGGGAAATTCACACAAGATGCCCAGAAATTACAAAAAGAGCGATTAGATGTATCTGGATCCGATACAGTCCTTAGCGTACATAGAGGAACTGCTACAATTCAGGCCAAAGATATCCCTGCTGTTTCACAACCTTCTTTGAAAGGTCAAAAAATAACCACAAACAGAGGAACCTCAACAGTTACCCTCTAAACTTCTTTTTTTTTAAAATTTATCAAATACGATCAGGTTTATCAGAAACACTGTAACATTATATGAAATGAGAAAAATTCCAAGACCATTCAAAATGCCATGGGGTAAAGGCATGGTTATAGATGAAGTTTCAATATCTTCTCAATATCATGAACCTACAATTCAGCTGTTGGAGTTTGATAACGGTGACAAATTATTACGATTCTGTTCCTATTCGCATGGACGATTCAGCAGATCACCGCTAATGATAGATGAAAAAGATCTAAGGCTACTTGGAAAGGCAATTGCGAAAGGAAAAGAAATCAGAAAGTTTGTCTCAAAATTAAACCAGTGAATATAGCGTTTTATCGTCAATGCCTGCTTCAAGAAATGCAGCCTTTCGATTATTACACGATTCACATTTACCACACTGTACTTTTCCATTTTTATAGCAACTCCAAGTGTTGAAAATTTTATCTCCTAAAACATCATAACCTTTTTTTAATAACTGCTTTTTTGATAGTTTTGCCTTGTATGGCGACCAAATTTCTATCCTTTTTCGAACTCCTGATTTAATACCATCAATTTCTCCCTGATTAAACGAAGACTCGATTCTTTTTGAAAAGGTCGGTCTACAATCTGGATAGTTTTTGTCGCCTGTGTGTGCACCATATGCAACTAAAGAAGCATTTATTGAAAAAGCCCATGCTGTTGCAATCGATAGGAAAATCCCATTTCTGATAGGCACAACAATTGAATAATTGAATTTATCAGGAATTTTTTTCTTTGAGCTTGTAAGCGCGTTTGTATTTCCATACAATTTCTTCATGAAATTAATGTCTACAATCTTGTGATCTTTTAATCCAAGGATTTTTGCGAATGACTTTGCCTTTTTTATTTCCTGATTTGCTTTTTGACCGTACAAAAAAGAAATTCCATATAATTCATACTTTTGCTTCAAATATGTGCATGCACTGATAGAATCAATCCCACCGCTAAAAACCACCACTGCTTTTTTCATTTCAAATTCTAATCTTGGGACCAGTACTAGGTTTACAAATAATTATGTCGCAATCCACTTTTGCAGAACTAAATCCTTTTTCCATAGATTTTCCAATCTTCTTTAGATTTTGAGATTTTTTACAGAAAGCGATTACAGATGGGCCTGCACCACTTATAGTAACACCCAGAGCTCCAGCATTAAGTGCATTATTCTTTACTTTTGAAAAACCTGGGATCAAATGTTTTCTAGCTGGCTCAACGATTACATCCTGAATAGATCTACCAATAAGATCCGAATCTTTGAGCAAAAATCCAGAAACAATATTAGCAGCATTCGAAAGATTTGCGGTTAAATCTGATAATTTAACTGTCTTTGGAATCACAGCTCTTGAGACCTTTGTCTTTTTCTTTGGTACCTTTAATTTCGGAATAGCTACACACAAGACTAAATCTTTTGGTGGTTCTAACCTAATAACATCAAAAGGTTTTGTTTTTACTACTACAAACCCGCCCAGTAATGACGCTGCAACATTATCATAATGAATAGTTCCTGCACTTGCTTTTTCTCCTATTCCAGCACACTTGATTAGCGTTTTGTTATCTAGTTTTAGATTAAATAATTTGTTGAACGCCAATGCGGCTGCTACAGCTGAAGCAGCACTACTTCCCATTCCAAATCCAGCTGGTACACCTTTCTTAATTTTAATCTCAATTCCAGATTTTATTTTGAATTTTTGCTTCATTGATTTGATTACCAATCCAGCAGTGTTTTGTTGTGGGTCTTTAGGCACATCATCCGTTGTTAGTATTCTAACTCCATGCCAAGGTCTGTTTGTACTGATAGATTTGCTAGTTTTACTTAGCGTTATTTCGTCATAAAATGCGTCCAATGCCAAACCAAACACATCAAAACCTGGACCCAAATTTGCCGTTGATGATGGTGCACGCACCTTAACACTTGTAACCATTAATCTTTAGCCTCGTTCGTCAGAATATCCTTTTTGGTTGGCTTATATTTGAATGCCTTGAAAAGTTCTTCGAATGGATTGGCGGATTGCAGTTATTCCTGCAACTATGATTCCTATTATTATAATCATTATTCAATTTGATATAAAATTAGAAGACGTTCTTGCTATTGGCGCATTACCATTCGCCGCTGCAGCATTAATTATGATGACAAAATTGGGATTACAAGGATTAAAGCTAAGTTACATAGCAAGAACATTCCTTGGACCATTTGATTCTATTAAAAATTTAGTAGCAATGAGAGTTGGGAGTGAATTCATTAAATTTACGACGCCAATGTTTGTTGGAGCAGAATTTGCAGTAATTTATTACTTAACTAAAAAACGAATCTCGCCAGCAAGGGCATCATGGGTAGCAATTCTTGATATTGTTACAGAAGTTCTTGCTGGAGGTGTACTGTCAATTCTTGCTGGGGTTTTTGCATTACTAAGTGGTGCTTATGTGGTTGCTACCATAGTTTTAGCAACTAGTATTGCGGTAACTTCGATTTGGGTTGTTTTGTTTTTTATTTCATCAAAACATACGTTTCAGGTACCAAAAGGTATTGCTGTATTAATGACAAAATTTGGAAAGCAACGTGGTGAGGAATCTTTGAAACAAACCAATGAATGGTTGGAAGAGGTGTGTACATTAAGCAGAGAAAATTTGGGTTCAGCAAAAACAAAAAAAGTTTTTGTTGTTGGTTTCTTAATTGCTTTAGTTGCATGGATACTTTACGGAGTTTCATTTTTGGTAATAGCAAACAGCGTTGGATTTACCATAGAGATTTTCGATTCGATAATGGCTGTGATGGGTGCAAACGCAATTGGAAACTTGCCTATTACTGTAGGCGGTTCCGGATTGGCAGAATTTGGAATTGTTGCGTATATTAATAATTTAGATCCTTTTAATTTAGTAATTCCAGAATCAGGGCTTGAATGGAACGCTGTAATAGGCTGGAGGATTGCAACATATTATATCCCAATTGTAGTAACTTGGGTTTTACTAGTCAAGCTTGCTTTAGGTAAATATACAAGACCAGAAACTGGTCAGAACGAATGTCCAGTCTGTGGTAAATTATTCAGCGATAGTAAATTTGCAAATCATTTAGAAAAGGAACACAAAACTGAATAGAGAAGTACTTATTTTGCTATGGTAATTTCAAACCATGAATTATAGTAATAAAGTGGTTGTAATCACAGGTGCCTCCAGCGGAATTGGCAAAGCATCAGCTATCAAATTTGCTAAAAAAAACGCAAAGGTGGTTTTAGTAGCTAGAAGAAAAGAAAAACTACTTCAAGTACAAAAAGAAATTTCACAATATACAGATTCTACTCTAGTTTGTCAGTGTGATGTTTCTAACAAATCACAAGTTAAGGAGATGACTGATACGGTAATAGATACATTTGGTCGGATTGATATTTTAGTAAACAATGCGGGATTCGTTATTTATGGTAAGGTTTCAGAGCTTACTATCGAAGAAATAGAATCACAGATGGAAACAAACTACTTTGGGATGATATACTGCACGAAGAATTTTCTTCCACGAATGGTTGAACAAGGTAAAGGCCATATAGTAAATGTCGCATCGATGGGTGCTAGTTTCGGAGTTCCTGGCATTGCTTCATACTGTGCAACTAAATTTGCCATGCTGGGTTTTTCAGAGGGATTAAAACATGAACTTTCTGGAACAGGAGTAGATGTAACTGTTGTTAGTCCAATGCTTACAGACACTCCTTTACTTGATCATCCATCTTTTGAAAATTTCTCATATCGTTCTTCAGCAGCTATCTTGAGTCCAGAAAAAGTAGCAAACGTAGTTCTCAAAGCAGCAAATTCATCAAGATTGGAAATTGTCATCCCGTCAGTTGCCAGAGCTGGAATATGGGCAAAACATAGTTTCCCATTCTTGATAAATCCAATAATAGGTAATGTATTCAGAAAGCATTTAGAAAAAAGAACTACTAAAAAATAATTCAGTTTTCTTCCTTACTTTTTTCCCATTATTCTAAGTTAGGCTCACTAGTTTTCTACAACTGTAAGATCCGGTAGTGGGATGACAAAAGTCGATTTTAATCCCCTTGCCTTTAATTGCTTCATAATAGGTTCTGCATAATGCCATGCCAAAAGTATAACATAATCAGGCTGTTCCTTTATGAGCATCTCGTTATTTATCACTGGTATGTGTTTTCCAGGCAAAAACATCCCAAGCTTCAACGACGTTGGTTGCTCTGTAATGTATGGTATTAAATCGACACCTACATCATAATAATTCAATAATGTAACACAACGACCAGGACATGAATTTGCCACAATTGTTTTACCGTCTTGTTTTACCTTGAGGATAAGACTCGTAAAATCTTCCTTGGCTTTTTTCACCCTATCCGCAAATTTCCTGTAAGTTTCCAATTTATAGAGACCAGATTCCTCTTCAAGATTGAGCATTACAGCAACGTTTTCAGAAATATCTTTGTTTTTACCTTTGGTAACATGTACTCGTATATTACCACCATATCTACTACCTCGTTCAACATCGGTAATAGTCAAATTGTAATAGCTGAAAAGTTTGACTAGGGATTTTAGAGAATATGTTCTTAGATGTTCATGGTATGTTGTGTCAAATTGTCCGCCCTGTATAACATCCAGTAAATAATGATTCTCGAATACGAACACACCGTCATCTTTTAGGAGCATTTCAATTCCAGATATTACTTCGCCAATTTCTGCCATGTGAGCAAACATGTTAGTGGCTAGAATAAGAGATGCCTTGCCGTGTTTATCTTTAATCTCGTTGGCCGTTTTCACAGTAAAAAATTTCTGTACTGTTTCAATTCCATTTTGGTTAGCTATTTTTGCTATATTTGTGGGTTCAACACCAAGTACTTTCGTTCCATATTCTTTAAATCCAGTTAAAAGTGTGCCATCATTAGAACCTAAATCTATTACAAAATCATCTTGTTTTAGATTGTATTTTGATACAAGTGACTTACTAATGCTTTCTTGATATTCTACAAGTTCTTTTGTAATACCAGTTCTATACGGATAATCAGGATGGTAAACTAGACTGCCATCAACACAATAATCTATTTGTGCAAGTGAACACTCTTCACACCAAACCATTCTAAGTGGATATTTTGCCTCTCGTTGATCTAGCATTTCTTTGGTCAATAGTGTGTCACAAAGTGGTTGTTGCCCCAAATCAAGTATTAGATTCAGTTTGTTGGAATTACATATTTGACATCTATCTATATGCCCATTTTTTATTATATGATGTTCTGGATACATAATTATGAATTTAATTTCCAGCCCACGTAATATTCATTTGGTCAGCGGTTTTAGAATATTGTTCAATTTGATAAACAGATAGATCTTTCATCGAAGTATCATTGTTATAGTATGATCTGTACCACGAAATTGTTTCATTAATTGCAGTTCCGAAGGAATAGATTGTTTTCCACTCTAAAGAGTTGAGAGCTTTTGTTGAATCTAGCAGTAAAGAAGATAATTCGTTAGGCTGATCTTTAGATTTTTTTGATATGTCAACCCAATCACCTTCATTCCAAATTTTAATAGTATTTTGAACCACTTTTTCAACTGTAATATTATTAACTTGGTTTGGACCTAAATTCCACGCTTCTGAATATTTTTCTGGTTTTGTATATAATTTAGAACCTAGCCAAAGTATTCCAGAAATTGGTTCTAGAACAAATTGCCAGGGTCGAATTGAGGAAGGATTCCTGACCATAATTTGTTTGTCAGTAGTTAATGCCCTTATGCAGTCTGGAATTATTCTATCATTAGCCCAATCTCCACCTCCTATAACATTTCCAGCCCTGACGGTAGCGATACTCTCTTCGTTAAAAAATGAATTTCTGAATGAGTTAGTTACAATTTCTGCGGCCCCCTTGCTAGCACTATAAGGGTCACTGCCACCCAATGGATCTGTTTCCTTATGAAAACGATTAGGATCAAGGCTTTGATAGCATTTATCACTAGTCATAACAACACATGCTGATACTGAATCTGATTTTCTAATAGAATCCAAAATATTTACAGTTCCTAGAATATTAGTCCGAAACGTTTCAGCTGGATCTTCATATGAAGCTCTAACAAGTGATTGTGCCGCCAAGTGAATTACTATTTCTGGTTTATGTTTTTCTATATTATCAGACAAGTTTTGTTTATCTTGTATGTCGCCTATTATGTGAGTAATTTCATTTTCTAAACCAAGCGTTTCAAAAAGAGATGGTTTTGTTGGAGGTTCCAAAGAGTAGCCAACAACTTTTGCACCTAATGATTGTAGCCATAATGTTAACCAACTACCTATAAACCCGGTATGCCCTGTGACAAGAACAGTTTTGCCTTCGTAAATTCCCTTAAACAGATTTTTTGACGACAATTTACCAAA
>Ga0315336_1006449_pt1 | contig 11991 bp, 7 predicted proteins | sample ASW5metaG_FD_204512 | JGI IMG/M metagenome (GOLD analysis project Ga0315336, IMG submission 204512) | Ammonia-oxidizing marine archaeal communities from Monterey Bay, California, United States - ASW #5 | ecosystem: Environmental > Aquatic > Marine > Intertidal zone | place: USA: California...
TGGGAGGCGTTCTGGAACGCGCTCCGGTCAATCCCACTACTCATTGGCCGCCCGAGCTCCCTCCGGTGGTTAGCATGTCATCTGGACACGAAGATTGGATTTCCCTTGAGCGAATGATACATGCACAAAAGGAGGAACTGAATCATCTAATAACAGAAGAAATCCCGCGCGTAAGTGAGGTGTCAGAGGAGGTAGAAGCGGACCTTAACGGTGTCCAGGATCAACTGCGCCGCCGCGAATCTGTTGTAGCGCGAATTCTCGAGGAACTTATTGCCGACCGAGGAGAGATGAACTCTGCGCAAACACGGCTCATCGCTATACAAGACGATTTGGCTCGTCACAAGGACCTCAGGAAACTGGAAGCGCTTGGGGCAAGAATGGTGCCGGCTTTAGCCAGACAAGAATGCCCCACATGTCATCAGCATGTTCAGGATTCTCTATTACCATTGGCGGAAGATCAGGAGCCGATGTCGATTGAGGACAACATTTCATTCCTTGAGGAGCAGCGGAGATTATTCAGGGGCGTTCTTGCTACTGCCAAAGATACAGTCGGGGTCCGCGAGCAGCAGGTTGAGCAAATGCGTAAAGAACTCAGCGCCCAGAGGCGTCGTATCCGTGTCTTGAGGGAGACGCTAGTGCAAGACGGCCGAGTGCCTTCTCGTGAAGCCATCCAGAAGCAAGTCGAATTGCGCGAGGGAATCGATCGCCTTGAAAGCGGCCTTGAACGATTCCGAGAAGGGTTGGATGACATAGGAGAGTTGGCGGCGATATGGAGTGAGATAAAGTCGGATCAATCGGAAATTCCAGCGAGGGATGCCTCTGTTCAAGATAGAGAGAAAGTAAGTCGATGGGGCCAGATACTGCGTGAACAGTTGGAAGGATACGGCTTTCAGAGCTTAAAGATCAGTGAGATCAATATAGCTCCCGAGACCTACCGGCCGACGCATGACGGATTTGACCTACCGTCGAATATATCCGCCAGTGATTTCGTACGGACGATTTGGGCTTACCTCCACGGCATGTTAGAACTCTCTCGGGAGTTCCCGTCAAACCATCCTGGTTTTTTGATTTTTGACGAACCAAGGCAGCAAAGTGCAAAAGAACTAAGCTTCAAGCAACTTCTGCTTCGCGCCTCCACAGCGAAAGAGCACGGCCAGCAGGTCATTTTTGCGACCAGCGAAAATACGGAAAACCTCAAGAGGATGCTAGCTGGAGTTCCGCATTCATTTCTAGGATTCGACGGTCATATCATTCGAAAAATTTCGATTTAGCGAAAATCGTAGACTCATCTTATGAGCTGTCTGTCGCTTGGGCTCCGCTTGATTTCTCGAGGTGTGTCCTGGACAATCCAGATTCTTACTTAAACCGGGAGACACTCAAAAATGTGCTGGAGGGGATTGCGGGTGAAGACTACCGCCGCGTGCGTACTGCTGACCATCAGCGTGACGATATTGGACTCAACAGCGTTTGCGCATGGCGTTTCGGAATCGGATCAGGCGGCGATGGAGGGCGGGAGCAACTGGGATTTTCTGGTGCTCGGTGCACGCCATATGGTCACGGGGTATGACCATCTGCTGTTTCTTCTAGGCGTCATGTTTTTCCTCACGCGGTTTCGCGAAATTGTAAAGTTCATTACCGCGTTCACCGCTGGCCATACCATCACGCTCATCGCAGCGACCTTCGCCGGCATCCAAGCCAACTATTTTCTGGTGGACGCGGTCATCGCATGCACCGTCATGTACAAAGGTTTCGACAATCTCGATGGCTTCAGGAAGTATATCGGTGTAAGACCTCCGAACCTGCTCGGCGCCGTCTTTATCTTTGGTCTTATTCATGGGTTTGGTTTGTCCACGCGACTGCAACAACTACCCATCCTGGGCGAGGGTTTGCTCTTGCGAATCATCTCCTTCAATGTCGGAGTCGAACTCGGCCAGATCGCCGCGTTATCCGTGATGCTCGTTGTGCTCTCCCTCTGGCGACACACGGCAGCCTTCACAAAGTTCAGCGGACTCGCCAATTCCGGATTGATTGCGGCGGGTTGCCTACTTCTATTGATGCAGCTACACGGCTATTCCCACACCCAACACCCCGACGAATTCGGTTTCGCCGAGGACCTACACGAACACTCGCACGAACACGATCACGAGTCGGCGCAAGAAGGACAACACGTCCATGAAGATGGCTCAGTCCACGATGACCACGAAGAGGCTGCCTCCGAAGACCAGCACGTTCACGAGGACGGTACGGTCCACGACGATCATGAAGAGACTGCCCCGGTAGGGGAGCATGTCCACGAAGACGGCACGACTCACGCGGATCACGAAGAAGGCGCACCCGAAGGTGCTCCCGAGGGATTCTATTTCGATGACGACGGCTTTCTCCGCGAGCTTCCGAAGGGTGATTCACACCCCGAGTCGACGCCCGAAGGCCAACACACCCACGAAGACGGTTCGACGCACGACGATCACTAACGAATAGTTACCGCCGCATCGCTTGCACGGCAAACGTCCAATGCACCAATCGTTCTAGTTTTGCTCGCTTCGTCCTTCCCAATCATGCTCACTCCGATTAGCTTTGAAGATGTAGCTGCGGCATCTTGCCGTAGTTTGTCCCTCTTCGACTGGATGCCGCATCTACGCCGTAGCCGTCCCCATGGACACGAACTAACTAAAACGCTCTAGCACTACTGAATCCGAGCGATTCGAAGACCATTAAAGAGGGCCACGACCTGAGGGTGGTCCCCCGGTTGATTGGCTCTCCCCAAGATCTGAAATCTGTCGATAGTTGGCCGTTTTCCCTCATATTCAAATTATGACTTGTTTTTAATTCAAATATATGATAACTTTTGAATATGGCAAAACAGAAGCGCAACCCCAAAATTCTAGTGCTCCGCAGCGAAGAACAGCGTCGCGCGATTGCTTCACCATTGAGGCTCGAATTGATCGGGTTATTCGTCGAACGAAAGCCGCTGTCCGTCGCCCAGATGGCCCAACGCATGGGCCGGCCCGCGACGGCGATCCACTATCACGTCCGGTTACTGGAGAAGGCGGGTCTCCTGCGTCGTGTTGGTGAACAGCGCTCGGGAAGCCGTACAGAAGTGTTGTACAGGCCCGTCGCAGAGGCATTCGAGTTGGAGGAGCCCGGGGACGGGAAGTCGGGGGATGCCGAGGCGATAGTCAAGACCCTCTCCATGGCGTTTCGCATGGCTGTGGGCGATACGAAGGCGGCGCTCGAGGACTCCTCGACACGCTATTCGGGCCCTCGGCGCAACTTCATCGGCGCACGCATGCACTGTCGTCTGTCGAAAAAGGAGCTGGCCGAACTCAATGGTCATCTACGTGAGATCGAGAAGATGCTGTCACGCCCGCCCACGACTCGCGAGTCGTCGCCGGATGACACGTTTATTTCACTGACCCTGGCGTTGATGCCACTTCGCAATAGGGAGGTTAAATCATGACTGTACTGGCTCTCGTTCGAACGACAAGGAGAATTTCGCTATGAACCGAATTGTGCTGACCGTGTTCGTAGTCGAGGCGATTCTGGGGGCGGTGGGTCTCGCGGGGGCCTGGTGGTTTGAGACGCCCATTCTGGAGGATATGCGCGTTGATCTGCGTTCCGGGGCCATCGCGATAGTCGCGACCATCCCGCTTCTCGTCGTTTCTCTCTCTGGTCTTCGTAGTAAGTCCGGGTTCGGCGCTGAACTCCTGGAAGTGATACGCAAGACCCTCGGTAAGCTCTTCGCGAGCTGCTCGGTGATCGATCTTCTCATCGTCTCGATCATGGCCGGAATCGGTGAGGAGCTGTTCTTTCGCGGATTTCTTCAGGCCTCGCTCGGTAACGTCATCCACCCTTGGTTGGCCCTCGTACTGGTGAGCATTTTGTTCGGCGTGGTTCACTGGGCGTCGTGGGTCTACGCACTCGCCGCCGGCTTGATTGGACTCTTCCTGGGAGTGGTATTTCTCGTGACCGGGAATCTGTTCGTGGCGATTGCGGTTCACGCGCTGTACGATTTCTTCGCGATGCTCGTGATCGTGCGGATGCTGCGTCCGCTAGCGAACGCGAAGGAGGATGGAACCATATCCGGAACCATTTCGACTGACCAGGAACACAACAAGGAGTCTATCCAATGACTGACACAACGCCTATCACCACGCCTTTTACTGAAACGAATTCGCTTAACGGTACGAGAGAAAACATGAACAATAAGAAAGTAATGCAGTTTGGCCTGTTGGTTTTTATCGGCATGCTAATCTGGGAGCCGGTTGTATCCAATCTTATAGTCTTGCTGTTGCCCGACGCAGAGTTGCTGCCGATTTATTTGATCCACAAGGGACTGTTTGCTGTGCTGCTGCTGGCTGTTGTGAGCAAAGTTGGCGGCCTGAAATTCTTTGGCATAGAACGCGGCTCGAGCTGGTGGTTCCTGGTGCCCGCCCTGCCCATCCTGCTCTTAACGGCTGCGGTATTTTTCGCCCCGGACGCGGTCTTTGGTCTCAGCACACCGGCGACTGTCGGCTGGATTTTCGTGGCACTGTTTATTGGCATCGGTGAAGAAAGCGTTTTTCGTGGCGTACTATGGCGGGCATTTGAAGCCCGCGGCATTCTTGTCACCGCCTTCGCCACATCTGTCCTGTTCGGCGCGATGCATCTGATTGGGCTTCTTACCGACATTCCCTGGCAGATCGTCACCAGCCAGGCGGTATTCGCTTTTGGCGCGGGCATGATGTTTGCCGCAGTGCGGCTCGCCTCTGGCTCGCTGCTGGCGCCGATCATGTTGCACGCCGTCTTTGACGCCAGTGCCATTGTTGCCGCAGGCGGCCTGAGCGAGATGATCGATGATACCTTGACCGTGGCGCACCTACTTATACCGGGTGCGGTGTTCGCGGTGTGGGGGCTCGTCTGTATCCTTATTGTCCAGAAACGACGCTCCAGAGCACAGTCTTGATCGCCTTTTGGAAAACACTCTAATCCACGAAACCGTCGAGGAAATCGTCTCCCAACGGCTTCGGCGAAGGAGAGGGCGGGCGTTCGATTGCGGGGACGACGGGTTGGGCGGGAGGCGAATCGACAGCCTGACGTTTACGCGATTGCTTTCGTGGCTTCGAAGAAGGTGCAAACCTATCGGCCATCGCCTGCCGGTGGGACTCAGACATATCTATGAACGAAGTGGGGGAGGCGAGCGATTCGGCCACGATAGTGTCGAACAATTCGGCCCTATTCAGAAGCGCTGCATGATCTCCTGCCAACTGCCGGCATTCCGCATTGGGAAAGCCATCACCCGCCAGGAGTGCGTGACTCCAGACGATGTGTACAAAATCCGGGAACTTGACCAACACGCAATTTAGATAAGCTCTGCAACGGCTTTCTTGGAGGGATTGGCCCGGTCCGGCCGACTTCTCCACCCAAGTCAGGCGCTCCCGGATGCGGGTATCACGATCATCGAGAACGGCCCTGAATAGCCCCTCCTTGGACCCGAAGTAGTACGCGATCATTGCGCCGTTGATATTGGCAGCGTCTGCGATGGCCCGGACGGATGCGCCTGAATACCCCTGTCGCGCAAACGCGGTCGCGGCATGGTCGAGGAGTACTTGTTTTTGCGATGCAAAAGACGGCATTAAACATTCGTTTAATAAAATTGAACAACTGTTTATATCACCGATGATGCGTAAATACAACCCTTTTGAGCTATATCCTCCGATTTAAACGTGCAATCGATTCGCACGATTCCGGGTCGGGTTCGAGGCCGAAGGGCATCATCGAGAAGACTATCTGCATCATCTATACTCATTGACAGTCAGTTTTCGTATTCCATCATTCAAAGTGAGGGATACAGTGGATGGAGGATTTGAAGTTTGGGAAGGCGGTTTGAACCCATAATGCGTGGCTTGGCGCTGCCAGCGTTTCTTGCCATCATGTCGACTACCGCGATCGCATCTCATACCACTGTACTTGTCGCTTTGGCCGGTCTGACGCTCGCACAGGATGACGGATCGACAGATAAGTTCTCCACGACTACCGACCGGCGCGCGGGGCACGATTGGTGGTCTCTGCAGCCGTTGTCCGAAGTACCGCCACCGGGAATAGATGACGCCGGCAAGTGGAATATTCATTCAGTCGATCGATTCGTATTCGCGAAATTGAAAGAGCGTGGGCTCCGGCCATCGCTACCCGCCGATCCACGTACGCTAATTCGTCGCGCAACATATGACCTTACGGGCCTGCCACCCACACCGGACGAGGTTGAGGTGTTTCGAGCGGCTTGCTCCGCCGAGACCGGCTCACCGGACGACGTTGGCGACCGCGCATACGCAGCGCTAATCGATAGGCTGTTGGCATCGCCACGATATGGCGAACGTTGGGGACGTCATTGGCTCGATGTCGTACGCTTCGGCGAGAGCACGGGATACGAAGTCAATCACATTGTCGATGACATGTGGCCGTTTCGAGACTACATCATCCAATCGTTCAATGAAGACAAACCGTTCGACCAGATGGCGCGCGAACACATCGCCGGTGACGCCATCGCGCCAGGCGATCCGGACGTCGAAGTCGGGATGACCTTCCTGGTTGCCGGGCCTCACGACATCGTCGGGAATCAGGACCCCGCGCAGGCAGCGCAAATCCGCGCGAATGGGATAGATGAAATGGTCCGTGCGACCACGGAATCGTTCTTGGGGCTAACCGTCGGGTGTGCGCGTTGTCACGACCATAAATTCGACCCAATATCTCAAAAGGATTACTACAGGATCTACGCAACGTTCGCAGGCGTGCATCACGATAGCCGCACCGTCGCCACTGAAGATCAACGCGCCGCGTATGAAGCTCAAGTCGCGCCATTGCGGGCCGAACGGGAAGAAATTGTTAAGTCCAGAACGGCTTTAGAGGACAACGTATTTGCACGCGCAGAAGAGAATATCGCCGAACACGATGCGCGTTGGAGCCGTCCGCCTGTTGACCGCAAGGGTACTGAAGAACTCTTCCAACCCATAAAGGCCCGTTTCCTTCGATTATTGGCCGAGGGGCGGGACAACGATCCCAATGCCCGAACCAATTTCCGTATCGATGAGTTGGAAGTGTGGACGGCTGACGCGGCGCCCCGAAACGTGGCCGCATCGGCGAATGGTGGGATGGCTGAAGGGCGCAGCCGCGTTGCTGAGGACTTCGGAGACGCGTATCTCGCGGATATTGCGATCGACGGAAAATTTGGCGAACGCTGGATTGCGTTAGGACCCGAGTTACGCATTGAATTCGCAAAATTGGAATCGATTCGCCGCGTTCTTTTTTCGAGTGACAGGACCGGAGCGCTCAGCCCAACACATGGTGAAGCGCCCATCGTTAGTGAATACCTTATAGAAGTCTCGACCGACGGTGAACAATGGACGCAAGTCGCCGATTCGTATTCTCGCAAGCCCGTCAATGAAGCCCATCGCCGAAAACGGTTGCTCGATTGGGCGATAACGACCGAGGAACGGCAGCAGCGGAATGCGTTCAGCAAGCAGATCGCGGAGCTGGATCGCCGGATACGCGAAGTACCCGCTTTGCCCCGTCTGCGGGTTGGCCGGCTCGATCAACCGGAAGGGGATTGCCACGTATTTCTCGGCGGCGATCCACAGCGCCCGGGCGATGTTGTCGTTCCCGCATCAGTGAGTACGTTGAACGGCGGTATCGCATCATATGCGTTAACCAATGAGACGCCCGAACGTAATCGTCGCGAAGCATTGGCCGACTGGATTGTCGCCGAAGACAATCCGCTCACGCCACGCGTACTCATGAATCGGATTTGGTACTACCACTTCGGCCGTGGCCTTGTGCCGAATCCAAGCGACTTCGGTTTTATGGGCGGATTAGCGAGTCACCCGGCATTGCTGGATTGGCTCGCAAGCGAATTGGTCTCGCCATCAGATGGTGGCGAAGCGTGGTGTATTAAGCGAATGCACAAGTTGCTAATGACCTCACAAACGTATCGCCAGCGCGGCGATCACCGGCCCGAAGCTGCTGCGGCTGATGCCGATAATCGGTTGCTGTGGCGATTCGCTCCACGCCGTCTGTCCGCTGAGGAACTTCGCGATACGGTACTCACCGTCGCGGGGCAACTCGACGTGACCATGGGCGGGCCAGGTTTCCGTTTGTACAAATACATGCGGGACAATGTTTCGACGTATGCCCCGTTAGATGTTCATGGGCCAGAAACATACCGGCGCGCCGTATACCACCAAAACGTCCGTGCCGGCCGTGTCGATCTCATGACCGAATTCGATAGTCCGGAATGCGCATTAGCCGCACCACGGCGCGCGACGACGACGACGCCACTGCAAGCGCTCACGCTCATGAATCACCAATTCACGATGGATATGGCCGCCGCCCTAGCCGACCGTTTGCGCACAGATTCAGGGAGTAAAAAGGCACGGGCGCAAATCGACCTCGCGTATGCGCTCGCGTTTTCACGATCGCCTAGTGCTGCCGAACGAACGTCGGCCGAGGCGTTTATAGAAGATCACGGCTTGGTGGCGTTTTGCAGAGGCTTGTTGAACGCGAACGAATTCGTTTACTTGGACTGATCAATGAGACCAAGAAACCAAGATCGAAATACTGTCATGGCGCAATCGATTCACGAGCAAATGATATCGCGTCGTGGTTTCCTTTCTGACGTGTACACCGGCATGGCAGGCATCGGGTTGGCCGGGTTGATGGGTAGCGAACTGGTGTCCGCTTCGCCGGTGGGGACCTTCGCGCCACATGCTGCGCCGAAAGCGCGCCGGGTACTCCAAATCTTCTGTCCCGGTGCCGCATCCCATATGGATTTGTGGGAACACAAACCCGCGCTGGAGAAATATCACGGCCAACCGTTGCCCGGCGAAGAAGAATTCCTCAGCTTTCAAGGCAAGAACGGTAACATCATGAGGAGTCCATGGGCGTTCAACCCGGTGGGTCAAAGCGGCAAAATGTGGTCGGCCTTACTTCCGAAGATGGCTGCGCACGCCGACGACATCGCGTTCGTTCATTCGATGACATCGAAAACGAATACCCATGGTCCGGGCTGCATTTTCATGAACACCGGCCAAGTGAGCGAGGGCTTTCCAAGCGCGGGCGCATGGTTCAGTTTTGCTATGGGAAGCGAGAACGAAAATCTGCCCGCGTATGTATCGATTCCAGACGTGCGCGGTGAGCCGCCGAACGGCAAAGCAAATTGGGCCAACGGTTTCCTGCCAGCACAACATCAAGCGATCGTACTCGCCGACCATCAGCCCATTCGCAACATCGAACTTCCCGAAGGGGTAGACGAAGCTGAAGAACAAGCGACCCGTTTGTTCATCGAGTCACTAAACGCACAGCACGCGGCGACTCATCCCGGGAATTCGGAGTTGCACGCACGCATGGCGGCCTACGAGCTCGCGGCAAAGATGCAATTATCTGCCCCGGAAGTCGCAGAGCTTTCAAAGGAAACCGACGAAGTTCATTCGCTGTATGGCACGACGGATTCCAACGGACTCAAAGCGTCCTACGCTAGAAACTGCCTGATGGCGCGACGATTGCTCGAACGCGGCGTTCGATACGTAAACCTTTACTGCGGTTCGCGAGCATCCGGAGTTGACGGTCTGTTGAATTGGGATGCGCACAAGACGTTGAAAACGGATTACGAACGCCATTGCGCGATCTTCGACGGGCCCACTGCGGCATTGTTAACCGACTTGAAACGGCGCGGCATGTTGGACGATACGTTGATACTCTGGACTACGGAATTTGGACGCATGCCCACGCATCAGTCCGGGACCTCGGGCCGGGATCACAACCCCGATGGTTTCACGTGCTGGATGATGGGCGCGGGTGTCAAAGGCGGTGTGAGTTTTGGCGCGACCGACGAGTTTGGCCGTCGCGCAGTCGTCGACCCCGTCACCGTTTGGGATTACTACGCGACCGTGTTGCACTTGCTCGGTTTCGATCACGAACAACTCACGTATTACTACAACGGCCTCGACCGCCGCTTGACCGATGTGCACGGATATCTGATAGACGACATAATCGCCTAGTCGCCCGCGTTTCGCTGTTTCGGCAATAGCCATTGTTCGTCGTTCAGGGACTGCAAGAACGCGACCAAATCAATCAGTTCTGAGTCAGCCAATTCTGCGTCGAGTCCTTCCGGCATGATTGAAACCGGCGACGGCTCGATGGAAACGACATCGTTCCGGTCGATAATGCGCAGTTCATCCGCGCCCATGCGTATGGACAATGTCTCGGGCAAGTCGCGCTCAATGATACCGGCATGCACATCGTCCACCGTTTCCACCAGAAATGGCGTGTAGTCCGGAACCATACTCGCGCTCGGGAAGAGGATGGCTTCGATCAAGTCATGGCGCGAGCGAACGAGTCCGATGGTCGTGAGATCAGGGCCTAGATTTCCACCGTCATCGCCGATGGCATGACACGTTGAGCACGCGGCCTGATCACCGAAAAAAACCCGTCGGCCCCGGCCAACATCACCTTCGCCAATTCGCTCTTCCAGATCGAGAAAACGGGATACAAGTCGGTCATCTCGTGAGTGCAGCCGGTCGCGCAACGAAGCCGATTCGGAATAAATCGCTGTCGGGTAGTGCGCAAACAGCCGGTCCGCCTGCGCGCCCGTTAACAATCGATCAACCGCCGGATGGGAATCGAGCGCGGAAATAAGCGCACGGCCCAAGACGGGATCGTCTCGCCCTTCGAAACGCACGAGGATGCTCGACATCACGAGCGCATCGGCTGTCGGAATGATATCGCTGGCCAAACGAAGTTCGTCATCCGGCGTGAGATTCGCTTTCGATAGAATCCGTGCGCCACGCGAACGAAGTGCGGCGTCTCCATCCGTATTCAAAGCACCCGTGATCAACGTCAGTTCGTCAGGAGTAAGCCCGGGACGCCGTGCGACGAGCGCATCGAGCGCCGCTATTCGGATCGAATCCGGCTCAGACGGATTCCCAACGAGGGTTTCAAGGTGTCGGTCGAACACCGCTATGTCACGGTGTTGAACTGCGCTGATCGCGCGTGCGCGGATCGAGAGCGATTCGGCTTGTAGTGCTTCGCCAATGACATCCCGCCAAATGTCAGGTAGTGGCCCCGTGTCAGAATCCAATAAATCTAAGAGGAACAATCGCCGTTCATCATCGAGCGTATCGTCGGTCGCGAGATCCGCAATGGCTTTCTGCATCGGTTCTGTGTGCGCATACGCACCAACAATCGATTGAAGGTTTACCTGTTCCGCATCACTGAGTCGCGCATGTTCGAGTCGATTGCTCACGAACCCGGTGATGTCATTCGCCCAATCGGAATGATGCGACGCCACCCATAAACCCGCATCGCGAAGCGCATCGTTATCGCTTTCCATTAATGCCAATGCATGTTCCGCACGAAGTCCAGAATACTCAAGCTGATCCAGTGCGATGAGTGCAGCTTTCCGCGTACGCAACGACGTTGAATCCAGCCCTCCAACGAGCGGCTCCGTGTCACCCAACTTGATGAGCGCAAAAATGATTGCGTGCTCTTCAAATCGATCCACCGCACGTTTGGCTGCTGTGAGTAAGTCAGACGTAATGCCTTGTGCCCCGAGCCGGCCTAGGGCTGAAGCGGCTTCACTTCGTTCATGCGCCGATCCCGCGGCGAGTATGCGCTGCAAATGTGGAATAGCGCCTTCAGCCCGAGTATCTGCAAGCGCGCGAATGGCCGCCAGCCGCACATCCGCCGCGTCGTTATCCAGCGCACGTATCAGCGTATCCGAGGCTTCCTCATCATCAGACTGGGACACCGCTCGGAGTGCAAGGACACGGCTTTCAACAGAAGCGGATTCGGTGATCAGCGCGCGAAGTGATTCGGTTGAGCCGCCAGCCTGTGCAATCTGTTGGTACGCCCGGTCGCGAACGTACGGCCGCAGGTCCTCAAGCAACCCCACAGCATTATTATTCGAGAGATTACGCCAATCGATTTTTTTGCCCCAAGGATCGTCGGGCGCTACGGAATCGTCTT
>Ga0315336_1006450_pt1 | contig 11988 bp, 5 predicted proteins | sample ASW5metaG_FD_204512 | JGI IMG/M metagenome (GOLD analysis project Ga0315336, IMG submission 204512) | Ammonia-oxidizing marine archaeal communities from Monterey Bay, California, United States - ASW #5 | ecosystem: Environmental > Aquatic > Marine > Intertidal zone | place: USA: California...
ACCGCCTTGCCATCTAGGTCTTCTCCCTTCCAGTATGCTGGCGGTGAGACACGCTTAACTATGTGTTCGTCCTCCCCCAAAAACCGGCTTTCATGATCCAACCAACCAGAACTTAAATCGCCAAGCTTCAATCTTGCTAAGGAGCGGCTGATCTTTGTCTCTACAATATCCTGATCCATTTTAAGCGCTTTATCAAAAGCGGTTATGGCGCTATGGAGCCAATCCTTATCCTGCATGACGGAACCAATGTTACTGTATGCTTGTGAAAGGTTAGGATTGATTGATAAGGCGGTTTCGTAAGCCCAAAGCGCCTCGTCGTATTTACGCGTTTGGCGGTAGACATTTCCAAGATTGACGTACGCTTCGACGAAGTTTGGATCAATCTCTAATGCGGCCTTGAACTGACCTTCAGCCTCATCAAAAAACTCTGCCCCATAAAAAGCTCGGCCATAGTTGTAATGTATGCCGGGGTCTTCCGGCTGGATTGAAACCGCCTTCTTATGGGCTTCCAAAGCTTCACTAAACGCTTTTTGTTGAACAAGTAACTCACCCAGATTGCTGTAGGCTTGCGGCCAATTTGGTTTGAGTTGGATTGCTGTTTTGATGTGTTTGATTGCACCTTGGGTATTGTTCATATCTGCATGTAGGTTCGCGACGGCGAAGTGAATGTCGGGGTCTTTAGAGTTGTGTTTGAGGGCTGCGTCGAATGCCTTTCCAGCTTCGTCAACCTTGCCAGTTTGGTGGAGGCACTTTCCGAGATTATAATGGCCGCGAGCGTCTGAGGGGCATCGTTTTGTCAGAGTGCGAAAGGCCTTAGTAGCGGCCTCGATTTGATTGTTAGCGTGCAGCATGGCTCCGAGGTTGAGATGGGCTTCTATATAGTCGGCTTTAATGGTGATTGCGGTGCGATAGGTGGCCTCGGCCTCTCCGGTACGGCCCATCTCTTTGAGGACGTTAGCCTTGTTGTAATACACCTCGGCAACGTTTGCCTTTGAGGTAATGGCCTCATCGAAAAATTTAAGCGCTTCTTCGAAACGACCCCGTTGATGTGCCAAGATACCGATTAGATTGAGGGCATCGACGTTTTTAGGCTCGGCCTTGAGTGCGGCCTTATAGAGTTTTTCCGCTTTACTAAGCTGTCCAGCCCTATGGTGGGCGATGGCCTTCTTAAGGGGAGTGGAGGAAGAGTCAGGCATGGCTGTGGTTTCTTAATCCTTCATCCACGTTTTAAGGGCATCTCCAGCGCGTGCGACTACACCATCCCACCAGTGTATGTCCTGTCCCTCTTCGTAGCTTTGGCGGAATAACCGCATGGACGGATACCACGGACTGTCTTCGCGTCTGAGGAACCAGTACCATATTGATCCGACTCCTTTTGGTAGTAAGGTCCATACTGGCGCACCCATAGCTCCAGCCGTATGAACGGTAGTGTTGGAAGTTGAGATTACCAGATCCATGGCGGCAACCTGAGCAAAGAACGTATCCATATCTACAAGAGGGTCGACGCTGTCGTCATGGTGGACCTCCACCCCTAAGCGGTCCTTGACCAAGTTTAGCTCTTCCTCGCAGTCTCCATACTGCAAGTTGATGAACGTCACATCCGGGACGGTGAGGATGGGTGCCCAGTCGGCAAGTTCCGATGTTTTGTGGATACCGAGTTTGGCATTTTGGGAGCGCCATGAAAGACCGACAATGCGCCGGCCTGGCCCAAGGGATTGATAACGGTTACGCAAAGCTGCCGTTTTGTCCTGATCCGCTTTGAGATAGCCGGTATGAGGCGTGAAGCTGTCAAAGTTGGGCCGCAGATACTGACCGAGGCTTGCCGAAGAGATTTGGTAGTCGATGTTTTTTGCCGGCGTAACCGAGTCTATGTAGCGTTCATAGCTTGCTACTTCTACGTTCGCAAAGGAGCGGGCAAATACCGGTGCAAGGCGTGTTGAACACTCGACGATGCATCGCTGCGCTTGTGTTGCCAGATCCGGAATCATGCTGCTCTGTAAAATCTCATCACCGAGGCCCTGTTCCGTCCATACCAATACCGCCTTGCCATCTAGGTCTTCTCCCTTCCAGTATGCTGGCGGTGAGACACGCTTAACTATGTGTTCGTCCTCCCCCAAAAACCGGCTTTCATGATCCAACCAACCAGAACTTAAATCGCCAAGCTGCAGGTGAACGATGGCCCTCTTTAGCCTCACATCGTGATTGTCTTCTGAAACAACAAGGGCCTTGTCAAAAGCGGTTATGGCGCTATGGAGCCAATCCTTATCCCGCATGACGGAACCAATGTTACCGTATGCTTGTGAAAGGTTAGGATTGATTGATAAGGCGGTTTCGTAAGCCCAAAGCGCTTCGTCGCGCCGATATAAGTCTTTATATGCGTTGCCCAAATTGACAAAGACTTCGGCATCGTCAGGCTTTATTTCTGCTGCCTTAAGGTAGATCTCTATAGCTTTTTCAGGTTCACCAGTGTCACGCATTGCCTGACCGAGATTGAAATAGGCATCTGCTGAATCTGGATTGAGTCTTATTGCATCTTCGTATGCTCTGATAGCCTGATGCGGTTTGTTTGTTTTCTTAAGCGCTGCTCCCAGGTTCACATACATAATGTCCTGTCCGGGATTGAGCCGAATAGCTCGTTTGATCAACTTAACTGCTTTCTCAGATCGATTGGTTTGATAATGCAGCACGCCTAATAGGTGAAGAGCATCCGAATGCTTGGGGAAGTCTTTTAGAATTTGTCGATAAGCTGCTTCGGCCTCATCGACGACTCCTGCTTGATGCTTGTTTATCGCAAGGGCTAATAAGTTTTGGATACTTTTTTCTGTTGACATACGTTGTCTTCTTGAAGGCGGCTGTTCATTTCCCCATGACACACTATTTTCTGTCTTGCTATCCTATGCCGTCAGAAACCAATGGCGGTTCCACATGATCAAGATGGCGCGACGTGTAGCATTTTGTTGCGTTCTGCTATCCAAAGGTCGCTATAACTGCAGTCCTTATATTTCTCGAAATATGGTCCGCCTTCAGTGAAGTGAATAAGGGAGACTTCGTCTACTGGGAGTGTGGGGTTGTAATCAACTAAATGGTTCCAACGGGACGGGAGTTCTCCAATGAGCTCGTCGCTTTCGAGCCACTTGAACTGATGCAACTCTAAACCGGAAGCGGAATTTATATAATCAAGAGTTAAAGCCGAGCACTTTGCATTGTTAAACAATATCATGCTTGACCAATTTTTCTTCTGATAGCGGCTCTGCGGTTCATTGAGAAACTTGCTATCGCCTACGGGACGATGATCGTGTTTCACAACTTGCACGGCAAAAGTATCATCGCGCAGCTCCCACAGTTTTGCAATGTCATCCAGCATCAACATGTCGCAGTCGCAAAACATGCTCCAACCCTTATATTCAGATAGGTAAGGTGTTAGGAAGCGTGAAAAGGAAAAATCAGTCGATTGCAAAACGTGACGTTCCCGCCATAACAGCCCATCAAGCTGAGACAAGCTCAGCGGCGCAATCTGAACAGGCTCAGATGCGCGGGACTGTATGCTATGGGAAAGAACGTTGAAAGCAACGGTTTCCCTTGTATCGAAACCAACAAAAACACGTATCATTCTATTGCATTCTCAACCGCATGTGCCATCAACCCCATTTAATACCCTGCTTTGAATCAAACGCAAGGTCAGCATATATTTTTGCGTGCTTGCAGAGCTCTGGCTGAGGCCTGCATGACTCGGCTCCAGTCACCCGCTTGAACTTGTCTGAATAATCGCATTGACGGATACCAGGGACTGTCAGTCCTGTTTCTAAACCAATACCAGAATGCTCCTGCTCCAAGTGGAAGCAATGTCCACACCGATTTGCCCAGTGCGCCAGCCATGTGCGCTGTTGTATTGCTAACAGTTATTACAAGATCCATGGCTGCTACCTGCGCCATTGCCTCATCCATATTATTGAGTGGGTTGATGTTTTCATCATTTATAATTTTGACACCCGACATTTCTTCCAGACGGCAAATGTCAGCTGTACGATTTCCGTATTGTAGGCTAACAAATTGCACATCTGTGTTTGACACGATTGGAATCCAGTCCTCTAGATTAGGGTTTTTATATTGGCCGTAACGCGCGCTACTGTGCCAAGACAAGCCAACCAAAGGTTTTTTCCCAAAATGTTCTTGATAGTTGCTGCGAACGTCACTTACCAACGTATCGGAGGCGACCAAGTAGCCCTCATGATTAGGAAAGTCGTTTAAGTCTCGTCTAGTTTGGCGGCCAAGGCTTAATGAGGGGCTGTGGTAGTGCATCTGAAGCGTGGCGTCAGGTGGGATGTTTTTATCTCTATCAACAACTGTAGCTCCTGGAAAGGAGCGTTCAAAAATTTTTATCAAGCGTTTTGAACAAGCCAGAACACAGTTATGCGCGCGCTCTTTAACTTCGGAAATCATGCTTGCAGAAAGAATCTCGTCACCAATTCCCTGTTCAGTCCAAATTAGGATTCCTTTCGCTTGCAGATCTTCCCCATTCCATTCGGGTAAATCAATTTTTTTCTCAACAACCATCCGTGCTGATTGTTTAAAACGCGATTCATATGCCTTAAATCCTTCTCCGAGTTTCTCATACCGCAAAAGCAGTGTAGCTTTTGTTTGCTGCACCTCTGGGTTTTTGGGCGCGGCCTTTTGAGCCTTTGCAAGCAGTGCTAGACCTGCGTCCAAGTCACCAGTTTCACCAGCAATAATTGCGAGATTAATTAATGCCGGAGCGTAATTTGGATTAATAGCCACTGCCGCATGGAAAGTCTTGGCGGCTTCCTCGGTTTGCATCAAGTTCCGCAGGCATGTCCCGAGATTCTGGAGTGCTGTTAGCTCGGCGGGATTGAATGCGATAGCTTGTCTCAAAATTATTACAGCTTCGTTGTAGTATTGTGATTCCAGAAGAGCTGCGCCTAAGTCACTCAGTATAGCGGGAGATTGAAGGTTCAATCGGTGGGCAGCTCTTAGGGCTATGATAGCCTTATCAAATTGGCCAACTTGAAGAAGTATACGCCCAATATTGTGTGGAGGCTCACTTTGCTCTGGAGCAAGATTCCATGCTTTTCGGTAGGAGGCCTGGGCTTCGTCAAAGCGAGACAGGGATTCCAATATTCGCCCCCGATTGATTAATGCTTCGACGTGCAAATTGTTCAAGCGTATTGCGTCATCGATGAGCGCGAGTGCTTGCTCAAATTTTCCCTCGGCGTAATGACAAAGTGCAAACATATGCACGGCATCGAAATTCTGTGCGTTTATTTTTATAGCTTGGCTAAACGCTTGCTTTGCTTTCGCCAAGTTTCCGTCCCGGAAATTTGTTAACCCCTGGGACAATAGACGTTCGAGTTTGGCGGCAGAATTGGGTTGGGAAGTATTGGTCATACAGAATGCGATTTCAGGTGTTATGAGGTCCCTAAGGGTAATACAAATTCGTTCAACTCTTGGGCACAGGCTTGTATAACTGGTCCCCAATCCTGTGAATTGTCCTGCTCCAAGAACTTCACTGAAGGATACCAAAGACAGCCCTTGCCGTCTCTGGTCCAGTACCAATGCCGTCCTAAACTGTTTGCTAAAAACATCCACACGGGTACACCTAAGGCACCAGCGGTATGTACCGTCGTGTTGCTTATAGAAATAACCAAGTCAAGGGCAGCAAGCTGGGTTGCTGCTGCTTCCATATTTGTCAACGGATCAACGGATTCATCAAAAAAAATATCTGCATTTAGACGCCGGTTAATTTCATTTATTTCCATATGTGTCATACCGTATTGCACTGAAACAAAAGTGGTGTTGGGGCAGTTGAGAAGGGGGCCAAGTGCATCGATCTCAAGACTCTTATGAAAACCAATTTCATGGTTGGAACTGTTCCATGAGAGCCCGACAAGTTTTGAACCAGGTTTGATGTTGTTGTATTTTGTCCGAAGCTCCAGTACCTGCGACGGATCTGGGCTCAGATAGGGCTTGGATCCAGAGAAGTCACTTGCTTTATTGCGAAAGCACAAACCTAGTTCAGAAAACGACATCTGATAATCGATGTCAGGTGCTAACGCTGCTGGTGGTATGGGTTCGCTGCGCAGCTCGACAGTTGCCCTGGGGAAGGAGCGACGAAAAAGATTAATTAGTCGTTCTGAGCATAGCACTATGACCTCATTTGATGCGGCGATTGCGTCATTTATCATCGTACCAAGAAGTAGTTCGTCGCCAATTCCCTGCTCTGTCCAGATCAGGAGTTTCTTAGCGTTCGTGTTCTCTTCCTTCCAGATCGGATGAGGAAAGTGGTCGTGGCGCACGTTTGCGTCAGCTTTATTTAGGCGCCATTTGAATTCATGCCATCCCTCAGAAAACTTCGCTGAGCTTAGCAGAGCCAGGCTCTTATTATAGTGTGCGAGGATGCTATCGGGGTCTAAACTAAGGGCGTGGTCAAGTTGGGCCAGCCCTTCTTCTATTTTGCCTTTTTGGCAAAGTGTCGATCCCAAGTTTGCAGCAATTACCGGATGTGTGTTGTTGAGCTCTGAGGCCTTTCGGTAAGACCGTTCCGCTGAATCAATGTTCCCTTGCTTTCGATAAGTTGATCCTAGGTTATTGTGCGCCTCGTACAAATATGGATCACTTTGGATCGCTCTTAAGAAACTTTCAATTGCTTCATCTTCGCGGTTGAGGCCGGTGAGAATTGATCCACGAGAATTATTGTTTTTTGCCGATAGCGGTTCTAGCTCAACTGCTCTGTTGGCATATACTAAAGCGTCAGTCCATCTATTTAGTTGTAATAAACTCTCCGCCATCAAGTAGTTAGAATCGGGAGACTGCCAGTCAACTTTTTCAGCATATCCAAATAATTGTAGTGCCTTATCTTTCTTGTCCGCCTTAGTCTGGATAGCTATCTGGGCGGCTAGAGCTAGTGCGCCAACATTCTTGTGACCGTGTGTACTCAGAAAAATGGCTAGCTCGTGTCCTACCTCCAGTATCACGTCTAACCATTCGACAGGCCGTGCTTGCCGGAATATTTTAAGGGTGGGATACCATGGCGAATGGTAAGTATTCCCAAACCAGTACCATCTCAATCCATAACCGACTGTGCATGGTACCATGCACCACACAGGCCTTGCTAAGGCTCCGGCCAAATGCACAACAGTATTGCTGTTAGAGATAATTAGGTCGCAGGCAGCAACTTGGGCTGCGTGCGCATCTAAGTCGCCTGTGGGGTCAATGTCGCCATCGGAAATAATATGCTTACGGAGTGGGCTCGCAATGGCTCTAATTTCAGGCTCGTGATCACCATATTGCAAATCAAGGAATGTAATACCTGGCATTGCTAGAATTGGTGCCCAAAGTTCCAATGGGATGGTTTTATCAGCGGCAAATGTGACTCCACTACTCCGCCAGGCTATGCCAACAATAAGATTCTCGGAGCTCGTTGCGCTGTATTTTTTTCTAAGCTGCGTAACCTGACCTTCATCAACCTTTAAGTATCCGGAATGCTTCGGAAACTGTGTTTGGTCTGTGCGGACCCAGCCACCAAGGTCAGAAAACGAACACTGGAAATCAATTTGATCATTAAGCTCTCTAGGCAGCTCTTGTCCGTGTACAATTGCGCTCGGAAAGGATCGTTTGAATAGCGTCGTTAGCCGCTGCGAGCATTGTATGTGACATACGGCAGCTTCGGCAACGACTTCAGCCAGCATGCCCGCTAAGAGAACTTCATCGCCGGGCCCTTGTTCCGACCACACCAAAATACATTTACCCTTTAGTGATGTTCCGTCCCACACGGGAAATGTGTAGGGTGAGACTGAAACAGCATCTCTCCGTGCCCGAAATCTCCAGTCATAAGAGCGCCACCCATCCGCAAAATTACCCAGCATAAAATAGGCTTCAGACTGAAAAATTTGAAAGTCTGGAAACTCCGGAAAACGTGCTCTGGCTGTATCGCAGAGGGCAAGTAAGTCTTTGTATTCGCCCCGCTTACGAAGGATGTTGCACTGATTGACTAGAGGGTCAATGTAACTAGGATCGACTATCTCTGCCTTCTCAAAATAGCCCTTTGCTTCTGTGAGCAGTTCGCGGGCTTCATACAGAGTTCCCAAATTGTTTAGTGCTCTCGCATTGTTCGGAGCAAGGATGAGTACCTGGTTGTAGCTTCTTTCTGCGTTCTCGAAATCTCCATCATCCTGGTGGACACGACCCAAGTTGTAGTGTGCATCCGCAAAAGAGGGGTCCGCCGCGATTGCTTTCTTTATAAGTCGCTTGGCTTCAGTGAGATGGCCAGAAGTACCCTTAAGAACACCTAGCAAATGGAGAGCATCTGGTTGGTTAGGTGCAACTCTTAGAACCTTGCGGAGTTTTTTTTCAGCCTCCTTTGTCTTTGCACGTTCGTACAAGCTTACAGAATCCGCAAGCAATTTTCTTATTGTTGTTGCGGATTTTTTCATTGTGCAGCCCACTCCGCAAAATCGGTAGCTACAGAGTTAAATGCCGGTTTCCAGTTTTTTGGGTTAGGCTGACGGTAAAGTCGGGCGGACGGATACCATAGACTATCGGTTCGATTCAAAAACCAATACCAGATACGTCCGGTTCCTGACGGTATCAAAATCCACACAGGAATATTGAGTGCACCAGCGACATGGACGGACGTGTTGCTAACAGAGATGACTAAATCCATGGCCGCAACTTGTGCTGTAAAGAGATCCATATCTGATAACGGATCTATCGAAATATCACTAATAATATCGACGCCAAAACGTCTTTTCATTGTTGAGATTTCTTCAGGGCAGGCGCCATACTGAAGACTTACGAAAATCACGTTCTGAACGTTAAGTATTTTTCTCCAAAGTACTGGGTCGGTGCTTTTCTCAGCGCTAGCAGAAATGTTTGAGCTTTTCCAAGATATACCAACTAACTTTTTATTTCCCCGTCCTTTGTATTTGGTTCGCAAACGTTCGGTAACTTCTGAATTGGCTCGTAGATATCCCTCGTGATGTGGGAAGTTTTTTTCCGCGTCTCGAAGCTGTAGACCTAAATGTGAAAGAGATGCTTGATAAGTTAGTTCTTTATACTCAAGGTCTTTGGGTATGGCGTTAAGTGGAAGAACATTATCTAAATCGGGAAAAGAGCGTTGGAAGATTGGTATCATTCTTGGGGAACACAAAAGAGTACATCGTGCTCCTCTGCTGAGGATGTCTGGGAGCATGCTGGCCAGAAGTATTTCATCTCCCGGTCCCTGCTCTGTCCAAACGAGGATGTGTTTGCCCTCTAATGGTTCACCACACCAATATGGTAGTTCGAATCGTTTGTCGCTTGTCTCTGTTGTCTGGCTCTTGAAACGCCAGACATGCTCTTTCCAGCCGCTTCTAAAGTTCTCCCTAGATAGCAGCGCGAGTGCGCGCTGAAAGCGTGCCTCGGCATGACCCGGCCGATGTTCTATCGCAGCTTCATAATGTCCTAAAACTTCATCATACCTACCCTGGTTTTCACGCACGAGTGCCAAATTGGTATGTGCAACCACTATAGTGGGATCAATTCGTAAGGCCGTCTCAAAATGTTGTTCCGCCGCTGTCCAGCGTTTTAATTTCATCTGCAAGATGCCAAGTTCTATGTGGCTCATGACTGAATGTTGATCTAGTTGCAGGCAATTCTTGAGCCACATTTCTGCCTCATCCAGCTTTCCGGTTTCCGAGAGCAGCTTACCCAATTCAAACTTTATGGCTGGGTTGTCAGGGGTCTTTATGCTAGCCGTCTTAAGAGCCCTAAAAGCACCTTCCTCATCATTCGTGTCCCGGTAACATCTTGCCAGATTAAACCAACCGTTAGGGAGGTCTGGATTAATCTGGAGTGCTTGACTTATGAGCTTTGTAGCCCGCAAAGAGTCGCCAGACTTGTGCGCCAACACACCGCTAAGGTGCAGAGCATCGGATTGGTCTGGTATGTAAGCTAGAACTTGTTCGCATAGCTGCTTAGCATCATCAAAGCGACCTTCCTTATTGCAACGGGTAGCTTCAATAAGCAATCCGGCAACATTAGGGCTCTTCCCGTCGTTATCACCATGCTTTGTCACTGTTCTTCCCGATCTTTTTTAACAAGGCTGTGCAAGTCGCTGCTTACGGTCTCGATTACCGAGTTCCACTCTCTTGGTTTTGTCTGAAAGTACAAGCGCATGGATGGGTACCATGGGCTATCTGTTCTTCCATAGTGCCAATAGGGTAGTGCTCCCTGTCCGATTGCAGCTAGCGTCCATACAGGTACGTTCATGGCCCCAGCGAAGTGAACGGTCGTATTGCTCGTTGAGATAACCATGTCCATCGCTGCAACTTGAGCTGCGAAGTTGTCCAAATTGGTAAGGGGATCAACATTGCAATCCTGAATGATGTCGAGTTTCAATGACTGATTAACAGCGTTTAGTTCCTCAAAGCAGTCACCGTATTGGAGATTTACAAAGGTTACGTCAGGTGTGCGTAAGATCGGTTCCCATTCAATTAAGGAAATTGTCTTGAATGGTCCAGACTTATAACTCGTGCTTTGCCACGAAATTCCGACAATAAGATTGCCAGGTTTGTGCTGTTCATATTTGCTCCGGAGCGGAACAGAAAGTGTCCAATCTGGTATTGCGTAGCCACTATGTGCTGGGAAACTATCAAAGTCAGGTCGGAGCCGACCACCTAGGTCAACGACGGCACATTGATAATCAAAACTTTGCGAAGAAAGCTTATCCAATCCCACTTTAGTTCTTGGTAAAACTTGGGCGCTGGCAAAGGAGCGGGTAAAGAGGGGGACTAAACGTTCGGAGCATTCGATGGTGCAGATTGCTGATCTATCAATGATTTCCGGTATCATATTGCTGTACAGAATTTCGTCCCCCACCCCTTGTTCAGTCCAAAGTAGGATAGACTTTTCTGTCAGATCTTCGCCATTCCAGGCCGGAATGTTCCAACCTCTTTCGTCTATTGGGTTGTTACCATTTTCATTAAATCGTTGTGCATAACCGCGCCAAGCCTCTCCCAGTCTGCCAATGGGAAAAAGGGCCATAGCCTTATTAAATTGAGCCCCAGGAAATGGGGGTTTTAGCGCTATCGCAATATCATACTCGTTAAGTGCACCCTCGAAGTCTTCTTGAAAACGCAATGCATTGGCCAGGTTGTTGTGTGCATCCGCATAGTCAGGCTTTAGGCTCAATGATTTTCGGTAATTTTCGATGGCCTGATCTATTTCCCCATTGCGCTCTAACACCCGCCCAAGATTTGTGTATGGATTATAGTCCGTAGGATCCAGCTCTATAGCTCTTTCGATCGCAGTTTGCGCCGCTTCTATCTTCCCAAGGGTGAAAAGAATTCCTCCTAGATGGTCATGAGCCATAGCATGCTCTGGTTCAATGGCGATGGTGTGGCTGTATGCTTGCTCGGCCTCTTCTATTTGTTTTGTTTTGCGGTAGACGTTACCTAAAAGAAACCATGCTGTTGCGCTCCGGGGATGATGCTTTAGACACCTCAAAAAGTAGATCTTGGCGTCTTCAAGACGATTGAGTTCTACGTATAGGCTGGCAAGATTGATATTTGCATGCTCGTGTGAGGGGTCTAGTTCTAGACAAGATACATATGATTGGATTGCTTCCTCCGGGCGGTTCAGATACTTGAGAGCGGTGGCGAGTCCATTAATGGCGTCAGTGTAGGCAGGTTTGCGAGTTATAGCCTTCTCAAGCATAAGGACTGCTTCGTCATATCGTTCCAATTGGATTAATGCTCGTCCGATGTTAAGGCCAAACTCAGCATTCTTAGGTTCCAGATCTGTAGCGCGTCTAAAGGCTTTTAATGCATCTTCTGGCCGCTGCAGTCGACCAAGCACGCTTCCTAGTGCGTCTAGGGCTGCGGCATTGTGTGGATCGAATCTGATGGATGTCTCAAGTTGCTCTAAGGCTTCGCTGTAACGTTCCTGTTGGAAATAAAGGCAGCCGAGGAGGTAGGGTGCCTGAGTACTCCCTGG
>Ga0315336_1006451_pt1 | contig 11988 bp, 12 predicted proteins | sample ASW5metaG_FD_204512 | JGI IMG/M metagenome (GOLD analysis project Ga0315336, IMG submission 204512) | Ammonia-oxidizing marine archaeal communities from Monterey Bay, California, United States - ASW #5 | ecosystem: Environmental > Aquatic > Marine > Intertidal zone | place: USA: California...
AGCGACTGGAGAGTGGCGCACATATTGGTAAAATCGTGCTCACAACGTAAACCCGAGATATTTAGCCCGGAGACCCACAGCACGGTGGCGTTCCAGGTTCGACCAGTGTTATGGGTCGCACTAGCAAGACCGGCCAGAACTAGGGCCGCAATAGAAAGTAAGGAGGACATATGTCACAGCCCCTGATGCCCAAGGCAACGGCCGTTTGGCTGGTGGACAACACGGCGCTTACCTTTGACCAGATCGCCGAATTCTGCGGTTTGCACCCGCTGGAGGTGAAAGGTATTGCGGACGGCGACGTAGCCCAAGGCATCGTCGGTACGGATCCGGTGGCAAGCGGTCAATTAACCCAGGATGAAATCGACCGGTGCAGTACTGACGTGTCAACCCGACTTGTATTGAGTGAGCAGACGACACCGATCGCGCGGCGCAAAGGCCCGCGTTACACCCCGGTTTCAAGGCGCCAGGATCGCCCGGACGCAATTGCGTGGCTGGTACGCTATCACCCCGAACTAAGCGACGGTCAGGTTGCGAAACTGGTTGGCACGACGAAGCCGACCATTAACGCGGTACGTGACCGGACCCATTGGAACTCGCCGAATATCAAACCAAATGACCCTGTGGCCTTGGGTTTGTGCACACAGATAGAGCTTGACCAGATCGTCGCCAAAGCGGCCGCCAAAAAGCAGCGGCAGGAAGATGCCGAGCGTAAGAAGACGGCCAAAGCCGACGCAGAAGCAGAAGCAGCTGCCGTTGCCGCGTCGGGGGACGAAGCTGAAGCTCAGGCCGCATCTCCTGCAGAAACCGCAACGCCTGAGCTGGCGGAGGCGGCATCTGAGGTAACGGAACCTCAAGAAACGCTGGAATAGATACGGCGCCATGGGGGACACTGGCAACATCTACGAAGACGGGCTGGCGCAAGTACCAGCCAATTATCAACCGTTAACGCCACTCGGGTATTTGGAGCGCGCTGCGGCAGTTTATCCGCGACGAACCGCCGTCATCCATGGCGACCTTCGATGCAATTATGCGGATTTGTATGCCCGCTGCCGCCGTCTTGCTGGCGCGCTGATTGCTCGCGGGATTGGTCTTGGCGACACGGTTGCCGTCATGGCACCCAATGTGCCGGCGATGCTGGAAGCGCACTACGGAGTGCCTATGGTGGGTGCCGTCTTAAATGCACTCAACTATCGGCTGGACGCAGATACCATCGCCTTCATCCTCAATCACGGCGAAGCCAAAGTCTTGATCACCGACCGAGAGTTCAGCCCGACGATTAACGCCGCGTTGGAAAAAGTGAAGCAGCGGCCGCTGGTGATCGACATCGACGACCCGGTTTACTTGGGCGACGGCGCACTGTTGGGCGAAAAGGATTACGAGGCGTTCTTGAAGGAAGGCGCACCTGACACACCTTGGTCACCGCCAAAAGACGAGTGGCAGGCGATCTCGTTGAACTACACCTCGGGCACAACGGGCGACCCCAAAGGCGTCGTTTACCATCACCGGGGCGCGCACCTGTCAGCACTTAGCAACACCATCACAGCGCGCTTGGGTAGTGCCCCGGTTTATCTGTGGACGTTGCCCATGTTCCACTGCAACGGCTGGTGCTTTCCTTGGACCCTAAGTGTTGTGGCTGGTACTCACGTGTGCCTACGCCGGGTCGAGGCACCAGAAATATATCAGGCGATCAACACCCACAATGTCACCCACATGTGCGGCGCGCCGATCGTTATGGGCCTGCTGATCAACGCATCCGACGAAGACAAAATCCCGCTCGATCACCAGGTCGAGATGATTACTGCTGCCGCACCACCGCCGCCTGCCGTGATTGCCGCCATGGAGCGGGAAGGATTTAACGTCACCCACGTTTATGGTCTTACCGAAACATATGGCCCCGCCGTCATCAATGCCTGGCACGAGGAATGGAGCAGCCTTGACGCTGATGAACGTGCCAAATTGAAGGCTCGCCAAGGTGTCCGCTACCCGGTGCTCGAAGGGCTCGCGGTGTTTGACCCCGAGACCATGCAATCGGTCCCGGCTGACGGCGAAACCCTGGGTGAAGTCATGATGCGCGGCAATCTGGTCATGAAAGGGTATCTGAAGAACCCCCCAACCACCGGCAAGTCGTTCGAGGAAGGCTGGTTTCACAGTGGTGATCTTGGGGTCTTACACCCCGACGGTTATGTGGAACTGAAAGACCGCTCGAAAGACATCATCATCTCGGGCGGCGAAAACATATCGTCGATCGAGGTTGAGAATACTCTTTATAAGCATCCGGCCGTGATCGAAGCCGCGGTTGTCGCCCGCCCAGACGACAAATGGGGCGAGACCCCCTGCGCCTTCGTAACCCTGCGTGCGGACAAGCAGGATACGACCACTCAAGACATCATCGATTTCTGCCGGGAAAATATGGCGGGCTTTAAAGTGCCGAAAAAAGTGGTGTTCTTGGACCTGCCGAAAACATCGACCGGCAAAGTTCAGAAATACATCCTGCGCCAGAAGGCCGAAGCCCTATAGAGACCACCGGCGCCCTACCCGCCTTCCGAGTCGCAATCCCATATTCGACTATTATCAAAGATCGTTCACGCGCCTGAGGGGCAATTCCGGGCCGTGAATTTGCCCTCCCCCTCAAAAGCAGAGCGCCGCAGAAACTACGGCGCTCCTTACCCCCAAACGAAAAAAACCGGCAACCCTTTTGGGGTACCGGCTTGGCCCTAACTAATGATCAATCCTAGCGATTTCGTCTTTTAATCGGAGCTTTTCCCGCTTGAGTTCGTGAAGGTGGATGTCGTCTGGTACTGGTCGTTCGTATTCGTGGTCGATCTCTTGTTGTAGTTTTGTGTGTTGTTCGCGTAACAGATCTACTTGAGACTCACCGTTCATGCTGACCTTCTCCCTATGCTCATGCGGGGGTGCCTACAGTAGACCATAATCCAAGGGGTTTGTCAGCCCTCAACCCTTAAAATCGCATGGAATATAGGTGTATTTTTTCCCTATGTATTTGAAATTACGAATTATTCTAAGGTGTGCTGGCGGTTCCCAGCAGACCCAGAATTATGTTAGGATGCCCGCAAATAGAGCACGGATTTCGGACCGCCGGGCGACGCCACTAACGCACAGTTTAAAAGTTATTTTTAAGACCCATAGCGCATGACAGATCAGGACGAGTTGAAGGAAAAGCTCGACCGGCTGGTTTCCCTCCACCGGGACCTGGACGCCGCGATCGCTGCATTGATCGAGGTGCGGCCGTTCGACCAACTTCAAATCCAACGCCTCAAAAAACGCAAACTTCATGTCAAAGATGAAATTCAGCGGCTGAATAGCGGCTTACTGCCTGATATCATTGCCTGATATCGGCACTTTACCCAACAGAGGAATATCATCGTATGAGCAGCGACCCGGTCACAGTAGGCGTCATCATGGGCAGTCAGTCGGATTGGTCGGCCATGAAGGCGGCCAACACGGTTCTGGACGAGCTGGAGATCTCGAACGAGGCCCGCATCATTTCGGCCCACCGTACGCCTGAGCGCCTGCACGACTATGTGGGCACGGCGCGGGAGCGCGGTATGAAAGTGATCATCGCAGGCGCGGGCGCCGCTGCTCACTTAGCCGGAGTAACCGCAGGGCTGACCACTTTGCCGGTGCTGGGCGTGCCCATGGAAAGCGCGAGCCTTAAGGGCCTCGACAGTCTATTGGCCACGGTTCAGATGCCGGGCGGCATTCCGGTTGCAACTTTCGCCATCGGCAAATCGGGCGCCAAAAACGCGGGCTTGTTTGCTGCCGCCATACTTGCCCTTGAAGACCCGGCCCTCGGCGACCGCCTAACCGCCTGGCGTGCCGCACAGGCCGCCAAAGTGCCGTTTGAACCCAAGGACGAATAGCAGGCGCTCGCCGACTCTGTCGATACACGGGTTGAACTCGAATAATTCTGTTCGCGCGCGTGCTTGCGGGCTGGAAGGCGCGCAGCAAACCGATTAGGTTGGTCCCCACCGAATTAGAAGGCTCAAGGGGGGGAGAGCATGAGTTTTTCGTTTACGCCGGAACAGGAACAAATCCGCGAAGCGGTGCTGCGGTTATGTGCACGCTTCGACGAGCAGTATTGGCTCGATCGGGACCGGACCGGCGAGTTTCCAGAAGATTTTTGCCGCGCGTTGGCTGACGAAGGCTGGATCGGTGTCGCCATGCCCGAGCAATACGGCGGCAGCGGCCTGGGCGTCACCGAAGCCGCAATTGTCGTTCAGGCAATTTCGGAATCCGGCGCCGCCAACAGCGGCGTATCGGCAATCGCACTGGGCCTTTTTGGGGTCAATCCGCTCATCGAATACGGCACCGAAGAGCAAAAGAAGGAATGGCTGCCGCGCATCATCCGGCGCGACGATATTGCGTGCTTTGGCGTGACCGAACCCGACGCGGGGCTCGATACTTCGCGTATATCGACCCGGGCCGACCGGAAAGGTGACGACTACTTGATCAACGGTCAGAAGATCTGGACTACGACGGCGCAAGAAGCCAACAAGATCATGCTGATTGCCCGCACGACACCCGCGAATGAGTGCGAAAAGCCGATCGATGGTTTGTCGTTGTTCTATACCGATTTCGACCGGGACTATTTGGAAATTCGCGAGATCGAAAAGATGGGCCGCAAGTGCGTGGACAGCAATTCGGTCTTTTTTGACGGCATGCCAGTGCCGGCCGCCCACAGGATCGGCGAAGAGGGCAAGGGCTTTCGCTATTTGCTGACGGGCCTGAATGCCGAGCGCATCTTGGTCGCCGCCGGGATGATCGGCCTCGGGCGCGTGGCACTCAAGCGCGCCACCGATTACGCCAACGAGCGCGTCGTGTTCGGCCGCCCCATCGGCATGAACCAATCGATCCAGCATCCGCTGGCCGCCAATTGGGCGCAATTGGAAGCGGCCAATCTGATGACGTTCAAGGCAGCGTCGCTCTATGACAATGATGAGTCTTGCGGCGCGGAGGCCAATGCCGCCAAGTATCTAGCGGGCGAAGCCGCGTTCGAAACCTGTACCAACGCGGTGATGACCCACGGCGGCATGGGCTACGCCAAGGAATTTCATGTGGAGCGTTATCTGCGCGAAGTGCTGATCCATCGGCTGGCGCCGGTCAGCCCGCAGCTTATTTTGTGTTATTTGGCCGAGCGGGTATTGGGGCTGCCGAAGTCTTATTAAACTAACGATTTAGTCTGGCGTTCTGGGGGAGAACAACTAATGGAATACGGGGTCATTCAAGCGACCGGTGCCGACGGCTGGAAGGCGGGAGTTCGCGCCGAGGAACTGGGTTTCGACAGCATCTGGTTCGAAGACAGCCAAATGGTAGTGGCGGACCCGTTTCTCGCCATGGCAACAACCGCCGTGAAGACTAAAAAAATTAGACTTGGCACGGGTGTGTGTATCCCAAGCAACCGCATTCCACCCAGTACTGCGAATATGCTCGCAACCATCAACCAGCTCGCACCCGGGCGGGTCAATTGGGGTGTGGGCACAGGTTTTTCCGGGCGCCGCGCCATGGGCATGCCCGCGATCAAGATTAAGGACTTCGACGCCTATGTCGGTGCCGTGCGCGGATTGATTGACGGCGAAACCGTTGATGTTGCGATCGAAAACGAGAACCACAAACTCAAGTTTCTCAATCCCGAGCGCGGATTGTTCAACACCACTGATCCCATTCACTTTCACATTGCCGCAATGGGGCCGCGCGGCCGCGAGCTGACCGCACGTCACAACAGCAATTGGATACATCTGTATTCGACAAACGAATTGGCTGCGTCCGACATCAAGGAAATGAATTCGGCATACGCGGAGGCCGGCCTCAATCCGAGCGACTATCGCAAAAGCGCGTTTGTTTTGGGCGCCGTGGTGAACGATGGCGAAGCCTTCGACAGTCCGCGCGTAAAGGCTCAGGCCGGGCCCATGGCCGCTGTGGTGATCCATAATTTGATGGAAACCCAGTATGGCGACCTAGGCACGGGCGGCATTGGCGACAATCAGTTGATGGCGGCCTACCACGATTTGTATGACAGTTATGCGCCCGACGACGCGCGCTACCTCACCCTTCACCGGGGACACGCCCTGTTCCTGCGCGACGATGAAGAGCCGCTGATGACCGGCGATTTCATCAAAAAGCATTCTTTCACAGACACGGTCGACGAGCTGGCGGATAAAGTGAAAGCCATGCGCGACGTGGGCTATACCGAAGTGACCTTTGTTATCCTGCCCGACCACATGGACATGATCGACGATTGGGCTCGGGTGATCGACAAAGTAGGGTAAAGGGCATGAAACCTTGGCTTTACGTAAGCGTTATTGTTTTACTAAGTACGATCTTAGGAGACCAAGTTTGGGCCCACTCGGAAGGTCCCTTGGGCCGGGTCGAGCACGACTGGCGGCCAGATCCAGCGATTAAGCAGACACTGTCACTTAATTTCGATTTTCATGCGGGTGGTTATTACATCAGTTGGAGCCCACCTGCCCGCATCGTTAAGCGCGAAGGCAGAGAATGCCTCGCGGGCGCCTATATGTTGTTCGATGTGGACGATCGGTTTGCCTTTAATATCGACGAAACTATTTCCGTCGACCTCACCTTCTACCGCCCGGAAACAGACGGGCTCATTTTGTCCTATGACCAAGCCGTCGTACCGACCCCCGTCGAGGTGCGCTTCGACGACAGCAGCAAAAATGAAACTTTTCATACTGAGACCGTGGAGCTAACACGCGCGCGCTTTGCCAACCGGCGTTATTACGGCACCGACTTAGCGGTCGGTGGCATTGGCAGCCAGTTGTCCCACCCGGATGGAAACGGCGAAGCCGTACTGTGCGACGTAAAGATCCGGCGCGCGGCCATGGCGCCGGCCGCACCTGCGGCGCTTGGTTCTCTTTCCCTAAAAGTCATTGACGAGCACGGCAAGACGACACCAGCGCGCATTGGGCTTTACCGGACGGATGGCTGGGCGCCATTGACCGGCACCGACGCCATCCGGGTGCAACGCTATGACGAATATACCCGCGAGCTGCCCATGGTGACCGTGCCAGGCGCATGGTCTGAAAAAGGGCGCTACGCCTTCTTTTCCAACGGCACCTACACAAGCCAGGTGCCCGAAGGGGAGTACCAGTTGTTTGTCATGAAGGGACCCGAATACCGCATCCACAAATCCCCTGTGACCATCACCGAAGGCAAGACTGCATCAGCGTCCGTTGCGCTGGAGCGGTTTCAAGATTTACCCGCGCGCGGCTGGGTATCCGGCGATGATCATCTTCATATCACCCGAGCGTCACCCGCGAGAAACGCCGAGACGGTCGCCTTCATGCAGGCCGAGGACGTGCATCTGACCAACATGCTGCAGGTCGGAAACTTGAAGGGTACTAACTTCAAGCAGTACGCGTTCGGCAACGAAGGCGTCCATCAGAAAGACAACTTTTTTGTCGTCTCGGGACAAGAATCTCCCCGTACCGCCCACCGGGGCCACACCATTGGTCTCAACACGAAAAGTTTCCATTGGCAGCGGAACGAGTATTTCTTTTACGATCATGCGTCGGATCTGATCCACGCGGATGGCGGCTTATGGGGCTATGCCCATGTGGCCGTGGACGCGTTTAACCTGAAGTACGGGCTGGCGTTGGATGTCCCGCGGGGGAAAGTCGATTTCCTGGAGATGCTGCAGTTCGCGACTTTGAACACGTCGTACCTTTACGATTTTCTCAATATGGGATTTAAGCTGCTGCCCAGCGCCGGATCGGATTACCCTTACGTCGGTTTTCCAGGCGAGGAACGGGTGTATGTTCATCTAGACGGCGAGCCAACAGTTAGTTCCTGGTTCGACACGTTCAAGAACGGCCGGTCCTATATCACCAACTGGATGTCGGCCGATTTCACGGTGAATGGCGACAACCGTACAGTGGAGTTCGACATTTCATCCGGCGATCCTGTGACCATCGAAACGATTGTTAAACTAAACCCCGATCTCGATCAGCTTGACCGGGTAGAATTGGTGGGCCACGGCGAAATTTTGCACGCGGTCGCAGCCGGTGAGGGTGCGACGGAGCTAAAACTCAGTCACACTTTCACGCCAAACGGTTCCATGTGGCTTGCTGTTCGGGCTTTTGGAAAAGGGAAAGCGGCCCTCCATACAGCGCCCGTCTATATCTACGTTGACAGCGATCGGGATTTTTCGGCGCCGGGTCGGGGTGCTGAGTTGGCTAAAAAGTATCGTGACATTTTAATTGAGTTTCGAAATTCAACGCCGGACCCTGCCGATGACTTCGAGCGTTTTGATGTGGAAGATCTGATAGCGCCTGGCTGGAAACAGGCTAAACCGGTGATAGGCAAGGCAGTTGGACAATCCATTGGCATTTTCGACGACGTCATTCGGGCCGAATTTCCTGAGAAGAAGGACTGAACGGGGCTGCCATGTCATCGAAACAAGTGTCGCTATTCGTGTTCATGGGTGCCGCGTTGTGGTTTATCGCAGCATTATTTGTTCAGTATTTTGGTGAGATTTTATTCACTGGTGGCTTTGCTCACATAGCTACCTTTGCGGCCACACTTGTCCTCGCGCCGACACTGGTATGGACGGTGGCAAAAATAATCTCAGTACCATTGACTCAGATGCTCGTGCCAACCACGATCCTGACCGTAACGGCGCTAATTCTAGATGGAGCCGCGATTACCTGGACACCGGCTCTTTACGGCGGTCCAGGCCAAACACTGACTTACGGGGCGGCCTGGCTGCTTTGGGGCGTTGGTTCGGTATTTCTGTCAGCGCTGGTAATGCACAAGACGCAATTTAAAGGGGGAGATCGATGAAAGCAGCGGTACTCAGGGAAGCGGGCGCGCCCCTTGTAATCGAGGAATTGGAGCTTGCCCCTCCCGGACCCGAAGAGGTTCGCGTGCGGTTGGTAGCAAGCGGCATTTGCCACAGCGATTATTCGGTCGCCAACGGAAAGTTGCGCTCGCCCATGCCGGTCGTTCTGGGCCACGAGGGCGCGGGCATCATCGAGGAAGTGGGGCCAGGGGTCGATAATCTGGCCGTCGGCGACCACATCGTCGCGGCTTTGACCCCCAGTTGTGGCAAATGCCCCATGTGCGAGGAAGGCCGCCCCTATCTGTGCGCCGGTATGATGAAGGCGAGTGCCGCAAGTGCGTTGCTGGACGGCACGACGCGTTTGAAGAACGGCGACGAAGATGTGCATCAACTGATGGCGCTCGGCACTTTTGCCGAGCAAATGGTCATTCCGGCGGGATCGGCCATCAAAGTCTCCCACAACGCGCCTTTGGACACGGTGTGCCTCGTTGGCTGTGGGGTTACAACCGGGGTTGGCGCGGCGGTCAACACGGCTAAGGTTGAGAGCGGCACCAGTGTTGCCGTCATCGGCTGCGGTGGGGTTGGGCTCTCGATCATTCAAGGGGCGCGATTGCAAGGTGCAGCGATCATCATTGCGGTTGATCCGGTAGAAGAAAAACGCGCGCTCGCGCTTAGCATGGGGGCCACACACGTTGTCGACCCCACCACGGAAGATCTTGCAGAAGCCGTCCGCAGCTTGACCGGCAAAGGTGTCCACTACGCGTTCGAGGCGCTCGGTCGCCAGGACACCATTGGCCAGTGCTGGCAGATTATCCGGCCATCTGGTCAAGCGGTTATCGTCGGCATGACGTCCTTGAAGGATAAATTGGACGTACCGGTTGCGGGCTTCTTTGCCGAGCGCGAGTTTCGCGGCTCGGTTTACGGTTCGGCCACGCCACAGACTGACATTCCAAAGTTTGTCGAGCTGTATCAATCGGGCGAACTGATGCTGGACGAGATGATCACCAAGCGTATCCGGCTTGAAGACGTAAACACTGCTTTTGAAGAAATGGGCCGGGGCGAAGGCGCGCGCTCGGTCATCATGTACGAATAGGTGACGCTATGAAAACCAAAGCCGCCATCCTTCACGAGGTTGGACAACCGCTCGAAATTGTAGAACTGGAGCTCGAAGGCCCCAAAGAAGGGGAAGTCCTGGTCAAATTTACCGCGAGCGGCATTTGCCACAGCGATTATTCAGTACGCTACGGAGTTCTGCACGGAGTGTTCCCCATGGTTCTGGGACACGAAGGCGCGGGTATCGTGGAAGATGTGGGGCCTGGGGTCGACAACCTGAAGCCAGGTGACCATATCGTTGCCGCCCTCACGCCCAGCTGCGGCGAATGCGGTATGTGCCGCGAAGGCAAACCCTATATTTGCACTCAAATGGGCCGAATTATGGGTTCAGGCGCCATGATGGACGGCACCACGCGTTTTAAGCTAGGCGACACGAACGTGCATCAGCTCTGCGCTGTCGGCTCGTTTGCGGAACGCGCCGTGATGCCAGCAGGCTCGGCGATTAAAGTTGCAGATGATGCACCTTTGGAATCCGTATGCCTGGTCGGCTGTGGGGTCACCACAGGCGTCGGTGCCGCGGTCAACACGGCGCAGGTGGTCGAGGGTTCCAGCGTTGCCGTTATTGGCTGCGGCGGGGTTGGCTTGTCGATCATCCAAGGCGCGCGGGTTTCAGGCGCCGCCACCATTATCGCCGTTGATCCAGTGGCAGAGAAACGCGAGCTCGCCAAACATGTGGGCGCCACTCATGGGGTAGACCCCAGCACCGAAGACCCGGTGAAGGCCGTCCGCAAAATCACCGGCATGGGGGTTCACAACGCGTTTGAGGCCTTGGGGCGCACTGAAACCATCGAGCAGGCCTGGAGCATGTTGCGTCCGGCTGGACGAGCCATTGTGGTCGGACTGCCGTCCCTCAAGGAAAGCGTTGGGTTGGGTGCTGCCGGATTGTTCGCCGAAAAGCGGATCACCGGCTCGTCTTATGGCTCGGCCGTGCCCACACGCGACATCCCCAAGTTCGTCGATTGGGTTCAGGACGGTAAATTGGACCTGGACAGCATGATCACCAAGCGCATCCGTTTGGAAGACGTCAATGCGGCCTTCGACGAAATGGGCCGGGGCGAAGGCGCTCGCTCTGTGATTATGTACGATTAAGCCTGATATTATTATCCGGCTAGGTGAGGTTTCCTTCGATCAACTTTTCAATTGTTGCGACGGCAAGTACATTGTTGTCCTGGTCGAGAACTTCGAACAGATTACCATCCGGCGCGTACATACTGAAAAACAGGACTGACCCTTCCGGCCCCGCGTATTCCATATGGACATCCCCGGGAGGGTTGCATGCGTAATGGCCAACGGTTCGGGTCTTGTGAATCGTCTCGGTTGCGCTCTCTTCGACGATATGGTGCTCGCCTTCCAACACAATCGAAGTGGTTTGACCCACATGACGATGGTAGTGGCAGTAGGCATTCGGCTCCCACTTAGCCAGGAAATCGATACGTCCGTCCTCCGGTCGCGCCCCCAACACGGCAATCCAATAGTCGATCAGGTCAGCGGATTGGGTTCTGCCTTCCAAGTGGATCCAATCAAGTTTGTCGGTATCGAACCCGGATACAAATTCAGATGTCAGTTCTTCTACGGCTGCCATAATTTGATCCCCTTCTTCAAATATGTGCGATCCGGATTATACCATAAAGCCGCCATGGCCTACCGCCCCTTCCACACGGGCTTACGCTTTTCGGCGAAGGCACGGGGACCTTCCTGAGCATCTTCGCTGGTATAGGCCGTATGGTAGATTCGGTTCGCGGCCTCCAATCCCGCATCGCACCCGGCACTCATGGCGGTCAAAATCGACTGCTTACCCGCGGCAACTGACAACGGTGCGTTATCGCGGATTGTGCCGGCCAGCTCGAAGGCCTTCGCCCGTACGGCATCTGGATCCGCTTCGAGATGATTGATGAACCCCAATTCATGGAACTTTTCGATCCCGAACAGGTTTCCGGTCAGAACCATCTCCATAACCATAGGCTGGGGCAACATCCACAGTAGCGGCATACCCCATGGCGACCCGCGTCCAATCTTGCTCTCGGTAATGCCGATCTTAGTACCGGCCATACCGACCCGAA
>Ga0315336_1006452_pt1 | contig 11985 bp, 7 predicted proteins | sample ASW5metaG_FD_204512 | JGI IMG/M metagenome (GOLD analysis project Ga0315336, IMG submission 204512) | Ammonia-oxidizing marine archaeal communities from Monterey Bay, California, United States - ASW #5 | ecosystem: Environmental > Aquatic > Marine > Intertidal zone | place: USA: California...
CGACACCAAGTTCACGAAGGACGCTTCCCATGTTCATTCGAACATGACGGAAGGACTGTACAGGAAAGACCCTGAAGGCCCACTCGGCAACGAGAAAAGGTCAGGAGGGAGCGCGGCAAAGGCCAACCGAGCCGCTACCGAGTGCAGTCAGTGAGAGAAACGCGAGGTCTTCGGACAGCGTGCGACTCTTCTCGTGCCTTGAAGGACAGGTCAAACGTCATAAGAGCTGACGCTTTTCACGAAGCGAACGGCAAACGCAACCTGAACCTCTGCAGGGAAGTCTCCACTGGGTGCACGGATGTCAACCAAAGCCCCTCAGGCTCTACAGCTTGAGGGGCTTTTGTCTTTCTCGGTGAGGTGATCTCCGTCGCTGACTACTCTGACTCGACCACGCAAACGTAGGGGTCGTCGCTGCGCGGATGGTGTTCCCAGCGCTCCTCGACACAGCCGCCGGGTCCCACCATCGGCCGATCCGAGGCGTCGAACCAACGCGTACGTACGGGGCGTTCCAGGGTGTCTTCCTGCTTTTCTACGCGCGCGTAGCCGACACCATCGGGAACGGTCAGCGACCCATCCGCGTCGTGCCACGACTCCACATCACGCCCCGCCCGAGTTGGTCGAGTGAGAAATGTGGTCCTGGAGTTTGCAGATGGCACCCGAAAGCGGGTGGCCTTCAATAGCGTCGAGGGCAGAGATGACACCGCCGAGCGGGTGGCGACCGCAATCCATGAGGCCGCCGTCACGGCACGGGCCCGCCCCGAAGCCCAGAAGGCGGTCGACCCGCGACTGGACGCGTTCCCGCCTCTGGGTGATCGATCGCATCGGCGCACGCCAGTGCGAGGTCGGCGTCGGCGATGGGATTGGAGCGGGCACGGCCGCCACCCACCACGACGCCGAGTCGCCAGCGGGCCAGGTCGACCGTGAAGGTGAGCGCGGAATGGAATCCCGTTGGCCGCACGATCGTATGGGTCATTTCGCTGTCGCGTATCGCTGAGACCGCGCGTTCGTGGGCGGCGACATACTCCAGATCGTTGGGGTATTCGCCGAAGACCGACACATAGACGAACTTGCGGACGCCAGCGGAGGACGCGACGTCCACCAGATTGCGCGTGCCCTGATGGTCGGTTTCCTCGAAGGTGGTCTCCGGCCACATCCACATCGGCCAGACGGGTGCACCGACCGATGAAATTACGACATCGACCCCGTCGCAGCATCCCTCGAGGCTGGCGCGGTCCCGAACGTCGCCGCGATGCCAGGCAATCCCGTCGGTTCCGTGTCCCCGGCTCAAGCCTCGGACCTCGTGGCCCCGGCGCAGAAGCTCGCTGATCAGGGCGCGTCCGAGGGCGCTGGTGGCGCCGGCGACAAGGATAGTCATGACCGCTAGCGCGGGAGTATCTGATGCACTGTGAGAACTACATCCTGAAACCCGGGCACAACGAGGCTATCGCCGTGAATGGCCTCAAATTCTGAAGTGTAGAGACCATCGACGGGGTCTGCGTAGACGAGAACGCGATCATTCTTCAGATCGACGATCCAGTACGCCTCGACGCCGGCTTCGGCGTAGATAGAGGTCTTGACCTGGATGTCCTTGCGCAGGGACGTAAGGCTCACTTCGATCACCAGGAATGCTGTGGTCGGGTGTTCGGCGTGGGGATCTCTACGCCGCGTGACCGCCAGGTCGGGTTCCGGTTCGGAGTAGTTCGAGGCGGCCAACGGCACCTGTGGGCGAACTTCGGCCCGACCGTGAAGCGCCATGATGAGCAATTCGGTGAGCCGGACGACCGTGTTGGCGTGGGTATTGGAGTGCGGGCTCATCGTGACCACGAGCCCGCGCAGCAGCTCGACGCGTTCGCCGTCGAAGATGCCGGCCTCGAACATTCGGTAGTACTCGGACCGGCTGGTCGGCCGGATCTGATCGATCTCGACGTTGGACATGGACATAGCGTAACCACCGGGACACCTGTTGGAGTGTTCCGATGGCCTTGAAGCAAGTCCTGGGCCAACGCGGCGCCAAGGTGAAACCGCTGTTTTCACGGAGAATCGGTGACAAGTGTCAGCTTCGACTGACCCTCCCGCACGATCTGGACGCCGATCATAGTTGACCGCGCACGAGTGGCGACTGCTGAAGCTCGGCGCGGCGGTTCAAGCAAAGGGGATCGACGGCGACCTCATTGTCCTGCCGATCAACGGCAATCCACTTGCGATTCCGGAGCTCGGTGCCCACGGCGCCGCAGATCTCCATGGGCTCCCCGCTAGTGTCGAAGATCCTCGTGCGCACGACGCTCCAGCCGATTCGGGTCCATTCGATAGACGCATATCCAGGGTTGTCCGGGACGGTGGGGTTGCCCAGGGAATCGAGGTAGGTGCGGCGGCGCCCATAATCCATGTTGTCGAGCGTCAGCGTCCAGCCACTCCAGCCCAGGTGCTCGCGCGACTCGCCGTATTCGGTAGCGATCAATTGCCCCAGGTCGTATGCGTTGGCGTTGTCGTGGTCGTTTACCCTGGCGACCCGGCCGTCTCCCACGGAGTTCGTCCGTCCCCCGAGGTGCGCGGGCTTGCCGTCCGCGTCGGTGTACATGGCCGTGACGCTGTCGTCTCCATCCCAGGTGAACTCGGCCGTGGCCCAACCAGTACCGCCGTCGGTGGGGCCGCCATCGTCGTTGGCGAAACCCATGCGGGAGACGCCATGGTCATTGCGCTCGAGGGTCAACGTTTGCGCCAACCCGCCGTTCGGCTCGAACCATCGCCACTCGACAGGTCGGCCTCGATCGTCTCTCGCCAGCAACACATGCCGCCGTTCCAGGATGTTGTCCTCGACATCGCGCACCACCGCGGAGACCTGTCGATTGTTTCGGTCATATGTCGATTCGACGATGTGGAACCGCGTTTGCGCGGCGCCCACGGCCCGGCCATCTGCACCGAGAAACACCTCCTTTGTCACGTTGTCGCGGTCGTCATAGCTCTTGACGGTCTCGGAGACGCCATTGAGCTCGGTGCGAGCGCCGTCCTCATCCCGCGCGACCTCACGCACAACTCGACCGAGGGCGTCGTGTTCGTAGGTGTAGCCGCTAAACGAGGCCTCGTTGATGTTCTTTGCGAGCCCACCCTCTCCCAGACACTGATAGGCGATTCGCTGCCCCTTGGAATCCATCTGGTTCTTCCACTGGTGGCATCCGAGATCGTCCGGCACGGATTCCCCGTTCAAGCCAAAGGTGGCTCCGTCCACGAGCATTTCCCCGTGCACCGTTTGCGCAACGAGCGCCCGGACCCAAGTATGGATGTCACCGTAAACCGTTTGCGGTGCGCCGCTCTCGTCGAACCAGCTGGTGTGCTGCTCGTGGCCGTCGTAGCGCCCCGCCGTCTTTTGGGGCGCAGAACCCAGCGCGGGTGCGCCGTCGAATGCCTCACGCGATTCCATGAACGAGTCGTTGGTGTCGTCGTAGCTTCGCCTGATGAGGTGCGCGCCATCGCCCTGCTGAAATTCTCCGAACCGGATCATGGGTCCTTCGGCATCGAAGAAGGCAACCGATGTATTGCGGCCCTGTGCGTCCCACGTGAACGCGATGCGGTGGGTGCCGTAGCCATCTGTGGCGGGGGCGCCGCTCAAGTCCTCGTAGTGGAACGCGTCAGGGAGTCCCCGGTCATTCATGGCGTGGACCTGGCGGTGGGCGCCGCTGGTTGACTCTGCAGGTTGGCCATGCACGTCGAATAGTTCAGCAGTGGAGACCCGACCTGCCCGGTCGTAGCCGATGCGGGCCTGGTCCCAGGACCGTTCGCCCCGGGTGGGTTTGCCGTCGTGGTCGACGATGGTGATTGTAGCCAGGCGCCCGTTGTCGTCGTAGCTAGTTGAAAAGGGGCGATGGATCTGTCTACTGAGCCCTCCGAGCGACGTCGTGCGCTTGAAGCTCGGGGCGCCGGTCCGATCCCGATATCGCGGGCTGCCAAATAGCCGACCGCTCGCATCCACGAAGAGCTCAACGCTTGACCAACCGCTTCTCCCAAGAATGGCCTTTCCGGACGGGTCTGTCAGCTCCATGCGCTGCAGATGGCCGCTTGGATAGAATTGCTGTCGAATCGCGCCGACTGTGGCGCCTTCGGTATCGATGCAATGGATGAGGCGCCCCTGATCGGTGTCCTCGAACTCGGCGCGGTGGCATAGGAGGGCCTCCATGTTGGTCGCCCAGGCGAGTCTCGGGGCCAGGTCGCGATCGACGCATGTCCAGCGGGTCCGGTCGTCCGACCAGGTGCGCACAGGACATGGCCCGAAGCTGGCGATGGGTTGCCCTGTCGGGTCGATCAGTCGCTCCGTTTGAGGATGCTCGGCGCCTCCATTGTAGACGTATTCCCTTGCTGAAACGCCGCTCATGTGCTGTGCTGGACTTCCGTCGGCCCGAATTCCAGCAACACGAATCAGCCGGCTCTGGTCATCCCATTCTCGCGTCTCCCGAACGGCGCCGTCCAGGCGCGGCTGCGGGTTCAAACCCGTGGCGTTGAGGTACTCCCGCAGGATCAGGCGACCGCGATCGTCGAACTGGAGCTCCTCGACTGCAGCGCCCGACGGTCCGACGGTGGGCACTCCATACGGCGTCTGCCAGCGAAGGCGCAGGCCGGTGTCCATCGGTTCGACGATGGCCTTGACCAGGGTGCGTCCCGTTACCTGCATCATCTCCATGCCAATGAGGTCGCCGGCTTCGGACCGCACCAGGTTGCGATGGGTGAAGTCCTTGTGGCGTGGATTGAAGAACTCCCAGGCGAGGAACGAGTCGGGGCTCCCCTCCAGCAGATGGGTCAGGCCAAAGACTCGCTCGTGAAAGAAGTGGTTTCTCTCGTCATATGTCTCGGCAAGCGGCGCCCCGGCTGACGTCACCTCCTCGACTTCGAGCACGAGACCGGCGCGCGTGGTGACGCGAACCCGGTCCGTTCCAGCCAGGGGAGAGCCCCACCCCACCGGTCCCTCGGGCGTCCAGCGCATCTCGGCGAATTCGCGGACCTTCAACCGGGTATGGTCCACGTAGAGTCCCACTCCCGCTAGAGCGGACGCGCTGCCCGCTATCAGCAGCAAGCGAACTGCGCGGTTGGCCAGTGCCCGACGCAGGCCCTCTCGTTGGCCCGCAAGGGGTCCGCTCAGGGCTCGCCACGCCTTCTCGACCTCAACGGGCGCACGCAGTGGTGCAACTCCCGGACGCCCGACCTCGGTCAGGAGCATCGCGTTCTCGACCCCCTTGAATCGCCAGCGACCGTGCTCCATCCACGTCAGCTGTTCGGCATCGGAATGGTAGACCTCTCGGCCGATCGTCGACGTACAGAGGGTCTGATGGGCGCCAGCAAGTCCCATGACCCGCGCCGCCAGTGGCTTTGCCAATCCTTCGACCTCAACGGGCTTCGCTCCCCGGGCGACATCGTCGGCCGCGTTTTCTCGCAAACCCACCTGCCCACCGTGGATTCCAACGCGCATGGCGAGGGTGACGCCCTCCGCCTCTGAGAGTACGGCCAGGGCGTCGTGCAACTCGATGGCGAACGCAACGGCGTCGGCGCTGTGGGTGAACAGGAGCAGGAAGCCGTCCGTCTTGTCGATCTCCTGGCCCCCACGGGCCGCCAGCAGATCGCGGGTGACCCGGTCGACGGCGGCGTTCAGCTCAGCGGCGCGGTGGTCGCCGACGGTGGAAACGAGCTTGGTAGAGTCGACCAGATCTGTCAGCACCAAGATGCGGTATTCGCTCTTCATGGGCCGTTTTGCTCTGATAGATGCTGCAATTCGGTCACGCTCGCATCGGCCCACATGTGATGACCGTATCGGAGGGGTCCGCTCCCCACAACCTCAGCAGGAGCTCGATCCCTTCTGGGGAAGGCTTCGCGGCGGCGTCGTCCCGTCCCAGGACCGGACGTCCGTCACCACTACGGCAGTCGAAGGCGCAGGAAGTCGTCGATGTCGTTCAGGGTCGGACCGCTGCCCTGCACCATCGATTCTTGTCCGCCTGGGCTTGTCGACCAGGTCGTCGCCGATGCGGCGTTGAGGATGCTTCCATGCGAATGACTGCCGCCCGGCACGATCGTGAGTCGGGCCTCGTTGCCCTCGGCCGTGGTGGCCAGGTAGACGAGTCCGCTCTGGTTGAAGGGCACCAACGGATCGGCGAGACCGTGCATCACCCACATCGGGACCTCGTTGCCCTGTATGTAGGATCTCGGATCCGCCGCCTCGGTCTCGCCCGGGCAGTCCTGGATACTCACGAGACCGGGGTTGAACAAGGGTTCCGCCGGGAGGACCGGGGCCGGCTCACCCGGGCACTGGATGAGCAACCCCTCGGGGGAGGTCGTGCCGTCGTGGGGATAGGCGTTCCCCATCGGCAGGCCGTTTGCAGCCGCGAACGTGTCCATCGAGAGGAAATCGGTTGGCGGGAAGAGGGCCACAGCGACCTGGATGGCGCTCGACGTGCCGTTGACACCCAGCTCTCCGGGCAGCTCCAGGATGTCGCCGGTGGTCGCCGCGAACGTGGCCGCCCAGCCGCCGGAGGAGGTCCCCATGAACGCGAAGCGGTTCGGGTCGATGCCGTACGTTCCGGCGTTCTCGCGCAACCACCTGATGGCCGCTCGGGTGTCGTGCCCCTGGGCGGGGAACCGGGCATCGATGCTCGAGCGCATGCTGATGGTCGCCACTGCGTAGCCCCGGTTGGTGAACGCCTGGGCGACCGCCTCCGCGACAACAGTGTCCTTGCCCGTGTTGCTGGCCCACGCGGACCCGGAATGCCAGATGACGAGAGGCAGATCGGGGGCGGGGGCGTCCGGGATGTAGAGGTCGAGGAGATTTCCCGGCAGGTTCGGCCCGTAGGCGAGATCTTCGTACTCGGTCGCTGCCTCGGCAGTGGTCACTGACGCGGCCAGGAGTGTCACGACCAGGACGACCGGCGCGAACCAGCGTGACCCGAGGCGATGTCGATCAGTGCTCTGCACGGTCCATCCTATGGGTTCAGATACGTTGGCCAACGCCGGATTTCCGACTTTGTGGAAGATGTCAGAGTAGGACGTCGGCCGGACCTCGTCAACCTGGGCGAGGATCGGAATTTCCAGGGCGGTGTTGCGGTTTCCTTCGGTCGCCAACGTCTACTTCAGCTCGCAGATCGTCCACACACCAGGCAGCCTGCTCGCGCCTCGAGGCGCTTCAGTCGCCGTCGACTGTGTCCTGCCGGGGCCTTCCCGCCACCACAAAGGCGGCCCACGTCGAAGGGTGCCCGTCGCCGTATTCCTCACGATTGCGCTGCAACATCTCCAGTTGAACCTCTCGCATCGCATCACCTGGCGCCTTGGGTTTCCTACGGCGCAGCACCCGGTCGTAGAACCCTTTCATCAATTCAGAGGTCGCCACGTCAGGAACGGACCACAGGCTCATCACCAGGTGACCCACTCCGGCCGCAGCGAACGCCCGCCGCAGTCCGAGGACGCCCTCGCCCGCACTAACGACTCCCAGCCCGGTCTCGCACGCCGAGAGCACCACGAGCTCCGTACCGTGCAGGTCGATGGAGCTCAGCTCCTCCGCCGTGAGGATCCCGTCATAGTCATCTTGCACGCCATGTTCTGCGTTCGCGCCGGCGAGCACGATGCCCGACAGCAACATGGGGTTGTGGCCGACTGCGCTCTGCCGCTCATCGCCCGCTCCCGCCAGCGCGCTCCTGCACCTCTCGTCCGCGAAGAAGCCGTGGGTCGCGAGGTGCACGATGCGCTTGCCGGACATCTGGTGGTAAACGGCGGCTTCAGAGGCGAACTCGCCGGTGAGGATTTCGGCCGCCTCGCGACGATGTCCCCCCTTCGCCCACAGGTTTCCCACAGCATCGACCTCTTCGGCCGTGCCCATCAGCCGTTCGTAGTCGCCGGACACGCAAGGCGCTGACCGAGAGGGATCAAAGGATGCCATCGCGATTGTGGCAGGCTCTTGGCGAGCTCCGCCGAAGTCGACGTCACCGACCAGAAGGGCACCGCCGACATCTCTGTCAGCGGGAACCCGCAGGAGGTCCCTGGCGTCCTCCAGGTAGTCGATGGGTAGCTCTTCGAGCAGGTAGCGATGGCCTGCAAGCGGCAGGGCGCCGAAGGGGAGCGCGGACAGTGCGGCGTCGGGAACCACGAGGAGCCGGTTCGCGCCCTCGACCGTCGACGCGAGCTGATCCCAGACCCGCTCTCGGACATGCACACCCCTATTGTCCACCCGAGCCGTCGATTGTCCAGGGTCGGCGAGCAGCGCGCGCCACTCCTTTACGGACTCGTCCAGTTGATTGGCATCGCCGAGTTCGACGCGGCGGACCTCGCACTCCGGCGCCACGACCGCGAACGCGAGATACCGCCCATTGTAGCGGAGGAAGTCCACGAGGCCGGTGCCGTCGGGCAGTGCGGCGCAGATCTCGTCTCCAGTGGATTGTTCCGCCACACGGTGGCCGCGCCAAGACACGCTGATCTTCGCGAGTTGCCTTTCGATCTCCTCTTTTTCTCTGGTGAGATCGAGCTGTCGCTCGCCGTGGGCGGTGGCGTTCTCGGTGTCGAAGTCGGCGAACATCGCACTGGCAAGCGCGACGCGGGTGGAACGTAGACGCCGATGCAGCTCTCGGGCCTCGGGGTCCTCCAGCAACGCGGCCGTCTGTCGCTCCCGAATCGCGCGGGTCACGACGCCCTTCCAGCGCAACGCGGTCGACCAGGCCTCCGCGCTGTCGCCGGGCTCGTCGAACGCGGCGAGCCAGATATCGAAGTATTGGCGGCTCTCGCGAATGTAGGCCAGTGCCTCGCGCTCGCTCAGCGTGTCCAGGATATCGAAGCGGGCCTCCCGTATGGACAGGCAACGCTGGTGCAGGGGGCGCGCACCGGCATCGTCGCCCTGCCACCGCAACGCCACCGCGAGGTTGTTCAGGGTCCTGGCGATGTTTGGGTGTTCGGTGCTGAATGCCTCCTCCTCGATGGCGAGGGCGCGTTCGTACAGAAGGATGGCACCGGCATAGTCGCCCCGCGCCCTGAGAACCGCAGCGAGGTTGCTCAGGGCACCCGCCACCACAGGGTGTCTCGGGCCAAGGGTCGCCTCCCGAACGGCCAGGCTACGCTCCATCAACGGCTGCGCTCCCGCATAGTCGCCCTGAGCGTAGAGCAGCTTGGCGAAGTTGTTGAAGGAGCTGGCGAGGGACGGGTGGTCTGGACCTAGCACCGCCTCCTGTATGGCGATGCCGCGGTCATACCGAGCCTTGGCGGCGGCGTGGTCGCCCTGCTCCTCGAGCATCAGGGCGAGGCCCACCAGGGTCCCGCCCACTTCGAGGTGGTCCGGGCCGTAGGCTGCCTCCTCGATCGTCAACGCACGCTCGAACCGGGATCGGGCATCAGTGTAGTCGCCCTGCAACGAAAGCAACCGCGCGAGTTGGGTGAGACTGCGGGCCACCGAGGGGTGGTCCGGACCGTGGGCAGCTTCGGCGATGGCCAGCCCACGCTCGTACAGGGGTCGAGCCTCGCTGAATTTGCCCCGCTCCTCGAATAGTGCCGCGACGTTTTGCAGGCCCTCGGCGACCTTGGGGTGCCTCTCGCCCAGCGCAACTTCGTTGATAGCCAGACTCCGCTCGAATAGCGGCAGAGCACTGACGTGATCGCCCAGCTCGCGGTACACAAATGCGAGGTTGTTGAGGCCCTCGGCGACCAGGAAATGGTTGGGACCCAGAGCCTCCTCCCTGATCGCCAGGGCGCGCTCCAACAAAGGAAGGGCTGTCGTGTAGTCGAGCTGCCTCTGGAGCACTCCGGCGAGGTTGTTGAGGTCGGAGGCCACGTCGGGATGGGTCGGCCCCAGAGCCTTTTCGTCGATAGCCAGGCTTCGTTCGAAGAGGGATCGGGCCGCTCCGTAGTCGCCCTGCTTGGAGAGCATCATGGCCAGGTTGTTGAGGCTGAGAGCGACCTCGGGATGGTCGGGTCCGAAGGTCGCCTCGTTGATCGCAAGACTCCGCCGATAAAGGGGCAGGGCGCCGACGCTGTCGTGCATCGCGTTGAGCACCACGGCGAGGTTGTTGAGGCTCTGGGCGACTTCGGGGTGGTTGGGACCAAGCGCCCGTTCTCGGACGTCGAGTGCTTGGCGAGCAAAGGGCTCGGCCTTCGCGTACTGGCCCGCCCGGTAGAGCTCGACCACCTGCGCGTCGAGTGCTTCGGCCGGCGCCTCCGGGGGCTCCGGCTCGCCGGCGTGTGCGAGCACAATCCCCAACGCGAGTCCCAGCCAGCTCACGACTCCCCCCGTGGCCCCCTATCGGAGGGGCAGCGTACCAACCCTCATATCGTTCGAACCAGGCATGTGGTCACGACTTTGTCGTCGGTGCCAGACGAGCTCGACATACCTGGGCTGCTATCGAGGCTCCACGACGAGATGCGTCAGGATTTTCGAGCACCACGCGAAGAACACCGGTCCCCAGAGCGATGATTTCATGTTCGCCTCCGCCTCGGAATGTAGCGAGTCGGCTTCTGTGTTCGGACGGTTCTCCGAACGAACCGTACTGTTTCGCGTGGGCTGAACGACGTACACTCACGCGGTGAATCCCGTCGCACCCATCGCGTTGATCGCGACGCTCGCCGTGGCGGACGAGCCAACGGCGGAAGAGCTGACCGCACAGGCGTTCGAGCTGTATGGCATGGGCGACTTTGCGGGGGCCGAGGCGCTGATCCAACAGACCCTGGAGCGGGTCCGAGCCGAACACGGCGACCGCCACCCGGATGTTGCCAACACCCTGAACAACCTCGCGGCCATCAAGCAATCGACCGGGGATTTCGACGGCGCACGCCCGCTGTACGAGTCGAGTCTGGAGATCTTGACGGAGGCCCTGGGCGAGACCCACGAAGACGTGTCGAACGCCCTGCACAACCTCGCGGCACTCCACCTCGTCGAGGGCGACTTCGAAGGTGCCAGGTCGCTCTTCGAGCGGAGCATCGAGATTCAGCGCGGCAGCGGCGACGACCTGAACCTGGCCGGGAGCCTGGACCACCTGGGAATGATGCTCTATGGGCGGGGCGACTATTCAGGTGCTCGGCCGCTTCTCGAGGAGAGCGTCGCCCTGCACCGCACAGCCGATCCAAAGCCGGAGACGCTAGTCCGGGCAATCAACGGCCTTGCCATGATTCTCCAGGCACAAGGGGAATATTCCGCCGCGCGAATCCTCTTCGAGGAGACGGTGGCGGTGGCTCGAGCGGCCCTGCCCTCCGACCACCCGGAGCTGGCCGTCAGCCTGAACAACCTGGGCGCCGTGCTGCGGGCCATCGGCGACTACGACGAAGCACGCGACTATCTGCAAGAGACCCTGGACATCGAGCGGAGACTGGCACAGCCGAGGCGGGTGAGACTTGCGGCGGCGCTGAACAACCTCGCCGTGGTGCTCCAGGACCTCGGCGAGCTCGACGGCGCCCACACCCTGTTCGAGGAGTGCGTCGACATTCGCCGCGGTCTCCACGAGGAGCGTCCCCGGGATGCCGACCTGGCGACCACCCTCAACAACTTCGGAATGCTGCTCCAGGCGCGGGGAGAAGGGGAGATCGCCCAGGGCATGTACGAGGAGAGCACGGCGTTGCAGCGGGCAACCCTCGGGTCTCGCCATCCGGATGTGTCGACCAGCCTGAACAACCATGGGCTGGTCCGGGAAATCCACGGGGAGTACGCAGAGGCCAAGGCCCTCTTCAGAGAGAGTTTGGACATCCGCCGAGAGGCGCTGGGGCATCGACACCCCACAATATCGACCAGTCTGAACAACCTGGCCCGGGTCCATCGCAAACAGGGCGAGTTGGACGAGGCCCGCGTTCTCCAGGACGAGGCGATGGGCATAGCCGAGGAGCACCTGGCGCTTCTCGATGCTCTATCGGAGAGGGAGGCCCTCCGTTTCGTGGCAACCGTGCGGCCCCTGCTGGACAACTGGCTGGCGATGTTCGACCGCCCCGAAGACGTCGAGTCGGCGTGGCAGCACGTGCACCACTTCAAGGGCGCCGCCGCGGCCCGCGCCC